>Ga0102940_1001553_pt1 | contig 14632 bp, 16 predicted proteins | sample SalPonR2_C_D1_MG_FD_78215 | JGI IMG/M metagenome (GOLD analysis project Ga0102940, IMG submission 78215) | Salt pond soil microbial communities from South San Francisco under conditions of wetland restoration - Salt Pond MetaG R2_C_D1_MG | ecosystem: Environmental > Aquatic > Marine > Intertidal...
ACGAACGCGTCGAGGCCGGCGAGGTCGCCGGGAAACTGGTGATGCGGGTAAGCGAGCCGTGACAGGGGCCGTTCCGGCCCCCTCGCGGCGGCGTTCTGTCGTGCTGCGGCCGGCGAGACCGTCCCGGAAACCGCGCTCCTGAGCGATGTCACGCGCGCGCGTCATGTAAATGCGAACGAACGCGATCCGCTCTGGCGCACATTTCGCGGTCGCTTGGAAAACCGTCCCGCGACCGGGTTGAAGAATCCACCTGGTCTGGTTAGGACCCTGCCCGACGGATCGCGGCGCTCCCCGGCCAGGCACTCAGATGCCGTGGAACCAACTGCGCCGCTCCGCGTCAAAACAAGGCGCCTTCCCGCGTGACGGGGGCGGCCTTCCAGTCGAACCGCTTCCGCCACCGGCGCGAAGCCTCGTTCGGGGAACAGACTCCGCGTCGGGTCTCGGGTCAGCGTGCGACGTCCGCACGCCGCAACCCGTCAGAGCGTTCTCCGGTCGATCAGGAGAGGAACCGATTTGGATACCAGTGTAGCGCTTTCCGTGAACAACCTTTTCAAGGTCTTCGGAGCGGAACCGCAGAAAGCGATGGAGCTGTATCGCGACGGGCTCGACAAGGACACGGTGTTCGGGCGTACGGGCATGACGATCGGCGTCTGCGACGCCACGTTCGACGTCAACGAAGGTGAGATCTTCGTCGTAATGGGATTGTCGGGCTCGGGGAAGTCCACGCTCGTGCGCATGTTGAACCGCCTAATTGAACCGTCCGCCGGTGAGATCGTTGTGAAGGGTGACGACATCGCGAAGATGAGCGAGACGGAATTGAACACGTTCCGCCGCGAACATATTTCCATGGTTTTTCAATCGTTTGCCTTGATGCCGCATATGACCGTCCTGCAAAACACTGCATTCGGCCTGGAGCTTTCGGGCGTGCCCGTCGCCCAGCGGGAGGAACGGGCGCGCATAGCCCTCGATCAGGTCGGGCTCTCTCCCAACGAGCAGAGCTATCCGAACGAGTTGTCCGGCGGCATGCAGCAGCGGGTGGGTCTGGCCAGAGCGCTCGCGAACGATCCCACGATACTGCTCATGGACGAGGCGTTCTCGGCACTCGATCCTCTCATTCGCACCGAGATGCAGGACGAACTTCTGGCGCTCCAGGAGAAGGAAAAGAGGACGATCGTCTTCATCTCGCACGATCTCGACGAAGCGATGCGGATCGGCGACCGCATCGCGATCATGGAGGGCGGTCTCGTCGTGCAGGTCGGGAAGCCTGACGAAATCCTGAAAAATCCCGCCAACGAGTACGTCCGCTCGTTCTTCAGGGGGGTCGACGTCAGCAGCGTCATCAGCGTCGCCGATATCGCCAGTCGGCACCAGGTCACGATCGTGGAACGGGAAGGCAACGTCAGGTCGGCCCGCGAAAGGATCGCTGCAGCCGACCGGGACTATGGCTATGTCATCGACGCCGGCCGCAAGTATCACGGCGTCGTTTCGGCCTCGAGCCTCGAGCACGAGATGAAGGCCGCAGACCCGCAACTCTCCCATGCCTTCCTGCCCGGCGTCACGACGCTGTCTTCGGACAGGCATGTCGGCGACGTCATCGGCGAGGTGGCGGCGGCTCCGTGCCCGCTTCCGGTCGTCGACGCGGGAGGCCGCTACATTGGCGTGGTGTCGCGAGCTATCCTTCTCGGCGCCCTCTCCAAGGAGACACAGAATGGTTGATGAAACGGCGCACGGCGCCTTCCAGATCGCCCAGGCCGACAATCCGTGGCTGAGCGAGGATACCATCGCGCCGCCACCGGGAGAGCCGGTCGCGGACGGTGAAGGCGTGGCACTGCCGACCCAGAACGAGGCCGGCGGCGTCACCGAGGGCGTTCCGCCAGCAACGTCCGAGGATGTCGCGCCCGACCCGTGGGGCGGAGGCCCCACCAGTGTTCCCGATACGGGAACCCCGGACTGGATCGCGGGCGTCGGACCCGGGGAGGATCCGACCTTCGACATCCTGAACCCGTTCGAATACGCGCTGATCCCGCTCGAGGCGTGGGTCGAGACGGCGCTCGACTTCGTCGTGGACAACTTTCGTCCCGTCTTCCAGGCCATCCGCTGGCCGGTGGACGGTGTCCTGACGACCATCGAGGTCGCGCTCCTGAGTGTACCGGCGCTCGTCATGGTGGTTCTGATCGGGCTCCTCGCCTGGCAGGCCGCGGGACCGCGGCTCGGCATCGGTTCGGTCATCTCGGTCGTCTTGGTCGGCCTTATCGGGGCCTGGGACGAGGCGATGGTCACGCTGGCGCTGGTCTTCACGTCGGTGTTCTTCTGCATCCTGATCGGCTTGCCGACGGGGATCTGGCTTGCCCGAAACGACCGGGCCGCAACAGCCACCCGCCCAATTCTCGACGCCATGCAGACGACGCCGGCTTTCGTGTATCTGGTGCCGATCGTCATGCTCTTCGGAATCGGCAACGTGCCCGGCGTGGTCGTCACCATCATCTTCGCGCTGCCGCCTCTCATCCGCCTGACCAACCTTGGCATCCGGCAGGTTCCCACCGACCTCATCGAGGCGGCGAGAAGCTTCGGGGCGTCCAGGGGGCAGCTTCTGCGCAAGGTCCAGCTTCCGGTCGCGATGCCGACGATAATGGCGGGCGTCAATCAAACCCTGATGCTCGCGCTGTCCATGGTGGTGATCGCGTCGATGATCGCCGTCGGCGGGCTCGGACAGATGGTCCTGCGCGGCATCGGCCGTCTCGACATGGGGCTCGCGACAGTGGGAGGCCTCGGGATCGTCGTCCTGGCCATCATCATCGACCGGATGACGCAGTCGATGGGCGTTTCGAGACGCGAGCGCGGCAATGTCGCCTGGTACGAGACCGGCCCGGTCGGCCGGGTGCGCCGTCTCGCGCTGGGCAAATCGGCGCGACGGTCGTCCTCCGGCAAGGCGGAACCGGCCGAATAGCGCGAAGCGGTCCCGGGCAAGACGTCTTGCCGGGATGAGAAAGCGACCCGCACGGTCGCAACATCAAGAAAAGGAGATGATATGTCCTTGAAGTTCACAAACACCAGCCTTGCGGCGCTGGTAGCGGCCGGAGTTTCCCTCGCGGCCGGAGGCGCCGCACTCGCCCAGGAGATGCCGGGCGAAGGCGTCACCGTCGTGCCGCTGAAGTCCTCGATCGCCGAGGAGACGTTTCAGACGCTTCTCGTGATGAAGGCTATGGAGGAGCTCGGTTACGATGTCGAGGATATCAGCGAACTGGAGTACGCGGCGGCGCATGTCGCCATCGCCAATGGAGACGGAACGTTTCTCGCCGACCATTGGGATCCGCTCCACACCGACTTCTTCATGGAAGCCGGCGGCGAAGAAGAGATCTACCGCCAAGGCGTCTACTCGCCGGGCGCGCTGCAAGGCTACCTGATCGACCGGACAACCGCCGAAGCCTTCGACATCACCAACCTCGGCCAGCTTCAGGAAGCCGAGATCGCCGAGTTGTTCGACAACGACGGCGACGGCAAGGCCGACCTCACCGGGTGCACGCCGGGCTGGGGCTGCGAACAGGTCATCGAGCACCAGCTCGACGAATTCGGTCTGCGCGACACGGTCACGCACAACCAGGGCTCCTACTCCGCGATCATCGCCGACACCATCACCCGTTACGACAACGGCGAGCCCATCCTCTACTACACCTGGACGCCGTACTGGGTTTCGGGGGTTCTTGTGCCGGGCGAGGATGTCGTCTGGCTCGAAGTTCCCTATTCGTCGTTGCCGGGCGCGCGAGCCGATGTCGACACGGCGCTGCCCGACGGTACCAACTACGGCTTCCAGGCCAACGACCAGCGCATCATCGCGAACCGCGACTTCGTCGAAGAGAACCCAGCGGCCGCACGGCTGTTCGAGATCATGAAGCTCTCGGCCAACGACATCTCGGCCCAGAACCTTTTGATGCGGGACGGTCAGGATTCCGAGGCAGACATCGAACGTCATGCCGACGCCTGGATCGCCGCGCATCAGGATCTTTGGGACGTCTGGCTCGCAGAGGCTCGCGCCGCTGCTGAGTGAGCCGCGCGTATCAGGCGCAGGAAAACGCCGGCCCCGGGCCGGCGTTTGCCGGCAACGGAGACCGGACCGCAGCCGGACGGTCTCCGACACCGCCTTCAGAACCTATGCTCCGGGCGGACGCCGATCGGTTACGAGGCGCATGCCCAGATGGGCGGGCGGGCTTCCGACGGCGCAGCCGCCGCGGGCCGGGTCGCGGACGAGATAGGACATGACGGCGACGTGTTCGCCGCCAACGTAGAAGGCGGGACAGCGATCCGGACCGACCTCATCGGCGCCGCCGGCATAGCAGTCGCTGGTCCACTCCCAGACGCTTCCGTCGAGGTCCGCGACGCCTTCCGCGCTTGTCGAGAAGCTGCCCGAAGCTTTCAGCGCCCGCGGCGCGTTGCCCTCGACGAGATAGCTCGACGCCCAGGCCAGCGACGGGTCGGTGTAGATCGGGTCGGGGTCGTCGTGCAGGACATCCCGTGCCATGTAAGACCATTCCGCCGCGGTGGGCAGGCGGTAGGCGCGTCCCGTGCTTTCGGTGATCCAGGCAAGGTATTCGCCGACATCGGCGTAACTGAGCCCGGTCGCCGGCAGCGTCTGCGGCGTGTGGCCGGGCCGCCCGCGCAGTTGCAGCGTACAGCCGCCCGCGGCGTGGCAGGCATTCCATTCCGCGACGGTCACCTCGTATTTCTGTACATGGAGTCTTCTCCCGCCCGGCAGCGAGACCGGTGCGTCGGCCATGCGCGGCAGGGACGGCGAATTTTCCCCGGGGCCGCGCGAAACGAACGCGGCCCCGAAGATTGCCACCGCCGCCAAACCAAGCGTCGCCAGCGCTATCGTCTTGCGGATCAGGGGTCTGGCAGTGATGGTCATCGCTTGTCCTCCGTCGGCAGGATCAGAAGGCGCGCGGTGCCGCCACCTGCTCCATCAGCTCGTTGCTCCACTCGCCCTCGACCACGAAATGCGCGGTCGCACCCTTCAACGCGGCGATGATCAGGTTGTGGTTGACGTAGGCGTAGACGCCCGGCTGCTCGAAGGTGTACATCGCCGCCATCGCGCAGCCGCCCCGCACGAACCAGGTCTCCATGCCGGTCATCGGCGGATCGGTGAACGAGCTTTCCCAGACATAGTCGCCATGCCCGCCTATCAGGTGCGGCCGGCTGTCGACGTTGCACGAGTTGTGCACCATGAGCACCGTCTCGCCGACCTGCGCCCGCAGCGCGTTCTCGCCGGTCAGCGCGCCCACCGCACCGTTGAAGACCTGATGGGTCGGGGTCAGGGTCGCCATCGCCTCTAGGCTGTCGGCATAGTCGTCGCCGGCATTGTCGTAGAACCTGAAGTCACCGTTCTCGTCGCGCGGCAGATAATAATCCTGCTCGCCGAAATAGGCGATGCTGTCGTAGCGCAGCGGGTTGCCATCCTTGTCCTTCAGGCCGTCGCGCGGCAGCACCATGATGGCCCCGTTCATGCCGTGGCAGACGTGGTAGGGGATCATCGCCCCGCCCGGCGCGCAGTGATAGGTGAAGCAGCCGGCCTTCACGGCCTTCCAGCGCAGCACGACCTCTTCGCCGGGATAGACGTGGGTCAGACCGCCGCCGCCCAATGCGCCCGTGGAGGCGTGGAAGTCGATGTTGTGCTCCATCATGCTGTCCACCGGGTTGCGCATGGTCAGTTCGACCATGTCGCCCTCGTGGCAGATGATCAGCGGGCCGGGGACCGAGCCGTTGTAGGTCAGCGCCCAGATCGACGCACCGGTATCCTCGTCGACGACCATCAGCTTTTCGGTCGTCTCCATCTCGATCTCGATGATCTTCGGGCCGCCGGTCGCGACCTGCTCGTGGGCCGGCGCGAAGGGCGGGGCGACGAGCTCCTGCCGGACGCGGGTATAGCCCGACAGGTCGGCCGGCTTGGCGTTGCTTTCCGCGGTCGTCCGATCGGCGACGCGGTGCAGTTGGGCCGAGGCGGCATCGGCGCGCACGGTGTTGATCGGCGTGCGGCGCGGCATCGCATAGGCGCTCGTGCCGGCGACGGCGGCGGCTCCTGCAAGCACCGATCCGCGCAGCACGTTGCGGCGGCTCGTCTTTACTTCGGGGGTGTTTCTAAAACCGTTCATTGCTCTCTCTCCATTGGCCCGATCGGGCCGGGGCGGGCCGGGGCGGACTGATCGCCGCCCCGGCGCTTTGATTCACAGATTCTCCAGGTGGGCTTCGAAGCGTTCCATCGCCTTTGGCGGGATCCGGCCTTCGAGAAAACCGTCCGGCGCGGCCTCGACTTCGCCCACGGCAATGGTCATCACCATGCCCATGGCGTAGTGCGGCTTGCACTGGATCCCGTAGAGGCCTTCGGCATCGAGCGTCACCTCGATCTCCTCGTTGATCCTGCCTTTGAAGGCGTCGGCGCCTTCGGGCATCATCTCGAGCAGGGATTCCGCGTTGTGGCCCCTTTCGGTGGCGATGAACTTCACGGTGTCACCCGGCGCGATCTCCAGGAACGCGGGTTCGAAGACCATGCGGTCGCCGTCAGAGCCCTTGTTCAGCATCTTCACCTCATGGGTTTCCGCGAACGCCGCGCCGCCGATCAAGAGGGCCAGCGCCGTTGCGGATGCGAGGATGCGAGTCATGTCATGTCCTTTCGTGTCTTGCGTCTCGATCCCAAGAATACCCGGTGGCGTGCTTCGCTCTTTGTGCCCGCACAAACTTTGACGCGGTTGCCGTAACGCTCTCGAGATCGGCTGTGGGCGACGCGTCGGAGATGTGGCAGACAGGGCGCATGAACGACGCCGCGCCCCGCAAGGTTCTGCCAAGGCTTGATGAAAGCCTGCTCACGCATCTGCCGCCCTTCTCGAAGCTGGCACGGCCGCAGATCCGCGCCATTCTCGACCAGGCGTCTCCGCGCCCATATGCTTCGGGCACTGCCGTCTTTTCCGAAGGCGAGCCCGCCGAGCGGTTCTACCTGCTTCTGGACGGCTACATTCGCGTGGTGCGGATCACCGTGACGGGCGAACAGGTGACAGCGCTGCACATCCCCGCGGGTCAGCTGTTCGGGATTGCGCAGGCGCTGGGGCGAGACACCTACCCCGCGACGGCGGTTGCCGCTTCCGACCTGATCGCGCTCAGCTGGCCCACGCGGCTCTGGCAGGTGTTCGTCTCCGAATACGAGGGCTTCGCAACAGAAACCTACCGGATCGTCGGCAATCGGGTCGGCGAGATGAACAATCGCATCGTCGAGATGGCCACGCAGCAGGTCGAACAGCGGGTCGCGCAGGCGCTCTTGCGACTGGTCAACCAGACCGGACGCAAGGTCGAGGACGGGATCGAGATCGACTTTCCGATCACCCGTCAGGATCTTTCGGAACTGACCGGCACCACGCTGCACACGGTCAGCCGCCTGCTCAGCGCCTGGGAAAGACAGGGGCTGGTCGCAAGCCGGCGCAAGCACATCACCGTGCGCGATCCGCACGCCCTTGTGGTGATGAGCCAGGCATAGCCGGCGGCGCCTTCTCGCGAAGCGGTCACGGCGCGTTCTGCACGGCTCGGCGCAGATCCTCCAGAAATGTCTCCCGGTCGAGTCCGTATTCCGCGCAGGCGTCGGCGACGGTGTGGAACGGGCTGATCAGGCAGCCGACGCACAGCATCCGGTGGCGCATGAAGACCGAGACCGTCGCGGGCCAGAGCGTCATCAGATCCGCCAGCGGCAGATCCGGATCGTCGATCCTGCGTCTTGGCATTTTCATCCTCCTTTCGAAATCAGCCTAAGGCCGCGATCTCGACAAAGATTGCGCCGGCGCAAACTTCGGCCGGATCGCCCGGCCTATGGTCCGGCAGTTCCGACATCTTCTTCGCGTCGCTCATCGGGACGTTGAACGGGCTTCCGGCCCTGTCGACCGGGTGGTCGATCGTGCTGGGCTGTGTGGCCGGCCGCCCGGCGAACTGGGCTTTCGCCCGGCATGTCCGGGCCCTGATGGACAGATCGGCCTTCGGCGCCGAGGTCTGAACGCGCCCGGAAGGGCCAACACGGAAAGAAACTTCTATGTCCCGAACGTCCGCCGATCAGATGCGCGCCTGGCAGGGTCCGGCGCTCTTGTCCTTTGGATTCCGGCCATTCTTCCTGCTGGGGGCGATCTGGGCCGCGATCGCGATGATGCTGTGGGTCGCCGCCCTCGCCGGCACGATGCCGCTGCCAACGCGGCTCGACACGGTGTCCTGGCACGCGCATGCGTTTCTCTTCGGCTATACCGGCGCGATCATCGCGGGCTTCCTGCTGACGGCCGTGCCGAACTGGACCGGGCGGCTGCCGGTGGTGGGCTGGCGGCTCGGCGGGCTCGTCGCGCTCTGGGTCGCCGGTCGGGCCGCGGTGCTGGCCTCCGCGATGCTTCCTCTCTGGGCCGCGCCGGCGGTCGACCTCGCGTTTCCGCTGGTACTGGGCGCGTTCATCCTGCGCGAGATCGTGGCCGGCCGGAACTGGAAGAACCTGATCGTTCTCGCGCTGCTGATCGTGTTCGCCCTCGCCAATCTGGTCTTTCACCTCGAGGCCGCGCGGGGAGAGCATGCCGCGCAGGGCACCGGGCTGCGGCTCGGACTGGCGACGGCGATCGGAATGATCGTGCTGATCGGGGGACGGATCGTGCCGTCCTTCACCCGGAACTGGCTGGTGAAGGGCGGCGATGTCGCCCGGCCCGCCCCGCCGATGCAGCGTTTCGACAAGGCGGTGCTGCTGGTCACACTCGCCGTCCTGACGCTCTGGATTCTTCGGCCGCTGGATGCGCTCACCGGAGCCGCGCTTCTGGGGCTGGCCGCGCTGCACGGTCTGCGCCTCGGCCGCTGGCAAGGGCACCGCACCGGGTCCGAACCGCTGGTGTGGATCCTGCACGCGGCCTACGCGCTGGTGCCGATCGGCGCTGGCATCCTGGGCCTGTCAATCCTGCGCCCGGACCTGGTGACCCCGGCCTCGGCGCAGCACGTCTGGATGGCGGGCGCGCTGGGGCTGATGACGCTGGCGGTGATGACCCGGGCCACGCTGGGGCATACCGGGCGGGCGCTCCACGCCGGCGGGATGACCGTATTGCTGTACGCAAGCCTCGCGGGGTCCGTCGTCGCGCGCCTCGCGGCGGGATGGCTGCCCGGGCATTGGGGGCTCGATGCCTCGGCCATCCTGTGGGTGCTGGCGTTTGCGGGCTTCGCCGTCGTCTACGGCCCCATGCTCGCGACATCCAGGCCGAAGCGGGCGGCATGAGCTGGTTGGGATACGGCCTTGTCTTCGCGGCATTCTTCGCCACGCATTCGGTGCCGTTGCGTCCGCCCGTCCGCGACAGGCTGACGGTCTGGCTGGGGCGGCGGGGGGTTCGCGATCGCCTATTCGAGCCTGTCGCTGGGGATGCTCGGGCTGCTGATCCATGCGGCGGGACGCGCGCCCCGTGTCATGCTCTGGTCCGCGGCGCCGTGGCAGTTTCACGTCGTGCAGGCCGGCATGCTCTCGGTCTGCCTGCTTCTGGCGCTGACGCTCGGCCGGCCGAACCCGCTGTCCTTCGGCGGTGCGCACAACGCGCGGTTCGATCCGGACCGGCCGGGGCCGGTCAGGCTCACGCGCCATCCGGTGCTTTTGGCACTCGCGCTCTGGGCCGGCCTGCACCTGCTGGCGAACGGCGATCTGGCCCCTGTCCTGCTGTTCGGAGTGCTTGGCGGCTTCGCGATTGTCGGACGGGGGCTGGTCGACCGGCGCAAGCGCCACGAGGTCGGCGCCGATCGCTGGCACGATCTGCGGCGGCGCGTGGCGCTCGCTCCGCTGCTGCGCGCGCCGCCATCGTGGTGCGCGCTGGTGGCCCGTCTCGCCGCGGGCGTGGGCGCCTACGGCTGTCTCATCCTGCTTCACCCGGTGGTGATCGGCGTCACAGCCGGGTGAGGCCGCGGCAGGTCTCAGGAGGCGCGGGTGACTGTCAGTCTGATCGACCACAGCGGATCCGCTAGCGACGCAGACCCGTCTGTCGCGCAAGAATCCGAGCAGGATCACGCAGCGGCCGGCGCGGGCCACGGACAAGATGCTGCCGGGCGGCATCCTCGCGGGCGTGGAACTCGAACCGCGACAGTTGGCGCTCCAGATCCAGCGGGTCGTGCTCATTCGCGCCAGCGCCGTCCGGCCTTCGGCTGCCGGGCGCATGCCTGTTCCAGACCACGAGAGCGGCCAGCGCGCAGATCATCGGCGCGAACAGAACATACAGGCCCTGAAGGTACATCCGCCACGCCCTCTCGATCCTCTGCGAGGCCGACGGCCCCCGGCCCGCGGCGGGGTTGTCGCCGCGAGCCGAGATCACCTAAGCCACTCACTAACAACTCGTTACACGGACCACCGGAAAGGTGCGGGGTCCAAACCATTCACCGCGGCGATCACCACACGACCGCCGGTGATGAGAGGATCGCACCTGCATCGCTCGGCGGCCATCTGTCCAAAGGTCAAAGTCAGGGTCGGTTTGGTCGACAGCGGCCACCCCGCAGGCAGCATTGTCCCGGATCCCGGACCTGTCGGCCTCGCAGCCGGTCCCTTACGTGGCGCGATCAGCGACGGCCGAAGACCTCTTCCGCCGCCTCGACAGCTTCGGGCAAGACGAGGCCCAGCGTCGCGAAATGGGCGAAAGCATCCACAATGCAATAGGGACAATAGGCTTCGTCCACGTGGGGCATCTGGTAGAACAGATACTTCGCAGCCATGGCCGATTGCGCCCCGGCCAACGCACCGGCGAGCATCGGAAGCCAGGGCAATCGCCGCGCCCTGTCGGCGCCGCCGGTCGTCGCCAGAACCATGTTGACCGCGTGCATCAGAATGACGATCGGGCTGTCGGGGCCGCCATAGCTCATCGCCTCGTCCGAAAGATTGATGCGCTTGGTATCGAAGCGTCGGACCGGAGGATCCGGCAACCGCCGCACCAGTCCCGTCTGAAGCATGCTCGTCAGCGCCATGGCGGCAATCCCGCCGAGCGAGACGGCGACGACGCCGCGGCGACGCCGCATCGACGCGCCCCGGTCGTGCCGCGCGTCATGGCGCAACTCGTCCGTGGTATATCCCAATGCTTCGTTTACATTTGACATGTCATTCGTCCTTTCATCCCCAGGAAGGAAAAACCGCGGTCGTCGCGGCCAGGTCAGGGTCATCTCCTGTGACGGGCGGCGCGGCGGGCCAGAAGCAGGCCCGCCACGCCAAGCGCGAGACCGGCGATGGAGGCGACGGCCATTCGCCGCTTGGTCGCCTCGAGGGCCGGAGACCATCCTTCGGCCCGACCGGTGAACCTGCCACGCGCCGCATGCTCCCCCTCCACGGGAGCAAAGAGGTTGTCCGGCCCGTCGGCGGAAGCCGGCTCGCTGGTCTGTTGCCCCTGGTATCCGGTTCGGGCGAGGAAGCTGTCGAGACGTCCCGGCGCAACCTTTTGTGCCATGATCGCCTTCACCGACGAGCGGCCGACCCAGAACTCCCTGCGCGGGTGGTGAGCGGCGAAGTGGATGGCGTCGGCGGCGACTTCGGGCTGGAAGATCGGTGGAACCGGCTGCGGGCGTCGCGGCATCCGGCTCCGCATCCAAGAAAATTGCGGCGTGTTGATGGCCGGCAGATGAACGACGGACAGGCGAACACGCGATTTGTCGTGGATCAGTTCTGACCGGACGGAGTCGAGAAAGCCGACGATGGCGTGCTTGGCCCCGCAATAGGCCGATTGCAGCGGGATCGAACGGTAGGCGAGCGCCGATCCGACCTGCACGATCACACCCCGGTCGCGCTGGCGCATGCGCCGCAAGGCGGACATGGTGCCGTAGACGCTGCCGAGATAGGTGACCTCGGTTACCCTGCGGAATTCCTCCGGCGTCATCTTTCCTACCGGCGCCATCATCGTGGCCATGGCGCAGTTCACCCAGATGTCGATGGCCCCGAATGCGCGCTCGACCTTGTCGGCCGCCTGGTCGACGCCCGCCGCATCAGCAACGTCGCACGGCAGGATCAAGGCCTCGCCACCCGATTGCCTGATCTCGTCCGCGGCCGCCTCAAGTCGCGTCCCGTCGCGCGCGACGAGGCCTATGCGGGCCCCGTCGCGTTCGGCGAAAACCCTGGCGGTGGCACGGCCGACACCAGCGGACGCGCCGGTAATCAAGACTACAGGACCCATATCTGCCTTCTTCTCTTGATGCGTTTCGGAGAGGCCGGGCGAGCGGTGTCATTCCTCGACGATGATCTCTGCGATCATGTCTCCCCCTTCATGTGGAACGCAGAAATACTGATAGCGGCCGGCGACTGTGAACGTGTGGTTCCAGGAACCGCCGGGTCCGATTTCGCCGGAGTGAAACGGCTCCGCGCCATCCGGCAGGACGACGTGCGCTGGATCGTTCGCCCTGCTCTCGTCCGCAGTCACGGTGTGGCGGATGTCCGAGGGGTTGGTCCAGCGCACGGTGTCACCGACCTTGATAGTGATCGTCGCGGGTTCGAACGTCAGCGCGTTCGTCATTTCGATGGTCGCTGCCGGTCCTGCATCCGCCTGCGCCCGTTCTGCCGGGGCGGACCCGCCGGTTGTCCCGGCCGTGTCCGCATCTCCTTCGGACGCCGCTTCTTCCTCGCCGGCCTGAAGCATCTGCGAGTACCGATCCGGGGAGATGTCCGGCAAGGCGACAACGAAAGCGGTCAACGACATCAGTTCCGCATCGGTAAGGACATCCTGCCAAGCCGGCATGCCGCTCATCTTGATGCCGTGCCGCAGGATCCAGAAGACCTCGGCCGCGTCGAACCCGGTGCCCTCGGCCGGCAGATGTGGCGGGACGGGAGCCATGCCGTCAACCCACGCCGACAGTTCGCCACCGGGCGCGGCATGACAGACGGCGCAGTTCTCGGAATAGAGGCGCCCGCCCGGCGCGACATCGGCATCCGTCAGGGAAGCCTGCAGGGTCGTGCCGGCGTGCTGATCGACCGAGGCGTGGTAGACGCGCTCGGCCGCCCAACGCACCGGCGGAAAATGCGGCTCGGACGCAGCGATATTCCAGTTTCCGGAAAACATGTACCAGGCAATCACGCCGCCGACGACGATGCCTGCACCGCCCGCGATCGCGAGGACGGACAGCAGGACGAAACGCCAGCCCCGCCGCATGTCATTCAACCGTCAGCGTTGCGACCATGCCGGCCCCTTCGTGGGGGATGCAGAAGTAACGATACTCGCCCGGCACATCGAAGGTCCGGCGGTAGACGTCGCCGGATTGCAGGAAACCCGAATCGAAAGCCTCGGCGCCTTCGGGCAACTCGACGTGGTCCGGATCCGATGCAATGTCCGGGTCGGCCGTGACCGTGTGCGGAAGATCCGAGACATTGCGCCACTCGACGGTTTCTCCGGCCTCGATGGTCAGGCTTGCGGGTTCGAAGGTCAGATCGCCCGTGAGTTCGACGGTGGCGTCTGCCTGCTGCGCTGATGCCGGAAGCGCAGCAAGCCAGACTGTCGCCGCGACCGAGGCGGATATCAGGCCTCGCAAGTCGAGGGCCCGTTGACGGCCCGGGGCTGTTTCGGGATGGATGCTCATGCTCGTTCCTTTCTTTGCTCGGGATTTCGCGAAGACCAGGGGACGGTGACGGCGCTGTACCCGTCGAGCCACGCCGAACCGGCCGGGCCGCGAACGCGATGACGCGGGCTCACGGCAAGGCGTGTGCCATTGTCGTCATGAGGGCGACCCGTTCCGATCGGCTGTCGAGCCGGGTGTGCTGCACCACGACCGGGCTGTCCGACCAAAGCACCGCGGCATAGTCGGTGTCGCGCGGTACCGGCCGGGGATCGTCCAGATCGTTGGTGCGCAGGTGAAGCGTCCGCGCTGCGGGAACGGTGGCGCGGTAGGGTCCTACAGGCGGTTGGTCGGCGAAGAACAACGTGATCTCGAGCGCCGCGTCGCGTGAGCCCGCGTTCAGAACACAGTAAGTCTCGTGACTTTCAAGCGCCCGATCGTCCTTGCCGCCGCCGGGTATGTAGCCTTCCGCCACGACCCAGCGCGTCGATCCGATGTTGGCCATCATGCTGCACCTCCGGCGTTTGAACTGACCGTCGTCTGATCCGCGAACTTGCCGGTGTAGTGGCGGTTCCCTCACATTTTTGTTCTGGAACCGACACTCCGAAGCCGGGTTGCAAACGGGACATTCTCCGCAGCGCAACCGAGGAAAACGAGATGGCAAAGACGACAGCGGACTTCATGCTGGAACGCCTTACCGACTGGGGTGTGCGGAATATCTACGGCTATCCGGGCGACGGCATCAGTTCGACGCTGAAAGCGCTCGGGACGGCGATCGACCGCTTCACATTCGTTCAGGCGAGACATGAGGAGGAGGCCGCTTTCATGGCCTGCGCCCATGCCAAGTGGACGGGCGAGCCCGGCGTGTGCCTGGCCACGTCGGGCCCTGGCGCCATTCACCTTCTCAACGGACTTTACGACGCCAAGCTCGACCACCAGCCGGTGGTCGCGATCATCGGTCAGCAGGATCGGGCCGCGCTTGGCGGCTCCTACCAGCAGGAGGTCGATCTGCTGACGCTGTTCAAGGACGTCGCGCATAATTACGTGCACTATTGCCAGTCGCCGACGCAGATGCGCCATCTGATCGACC
>Ga0102940_1001554_pt1 | contig 14627 bp, 9 predicted proteins | sample SalPonR2_C_D1_MG_FD_78215 | JGI IMG/M metagenome (GOLD analysis project Ga0102940, IMG submission 78215) | Salt pond soil microbial communities from South San Francisco under conditions of wetland restoration - Salt Pond MetaG R2_C_D1_MG | ecosystem: Environmental > Aquatic > Marine > Intertidal...
CGGAAAATATCATTACCCAACTGCGCGGCAATGACTACGAGGTGGTACACGACAGTAACGATGAGGATGCCAACATCATTATCGTCAATACCTGTGGGTTCATCGATCTGGCCAAAGAAGAATCGGTGAACACCATCCTGGAATATGCCGACGTTAAGAAAGATGGTGGTATTGATAAGCTGTACGTTACCGGCTGCCTTTCTCAGCGCTATAAAGATGACCTTGAGGCGGAAATTCCCGAGGTGGATGCTTACTTTGGTACGCTGGAGCTCCCCGGTTTACTGGCCAAACTCAATGCGGATTATAAGCACGAATTGATTGGTGAACGGGTTACCACCACCCCTGAGCATTACGCCTACCTCAAAATCTCTGAGGGCTGCAACCGTACCTGTGCTTTTTGCGCCATACCGCTAATGCGGGGTAAGCACATCTCCCAGCCAATTGAGGCCCTGGTGGAGCAGGCGCGCAACCTCGCCCGACTGGGGGTGAAAGAGTTGATGCTGATTGCACAGGAGCTTACCTACTACGGATTGGATATTTACAAAGAGCGTGCGCTTCCCCAATTACTGGATGCCCTGTCTGATGTAGAAGGCATCGAGTGGATTCGCCTGCACTATGCTTACCCCAGTAAATTTCCGACGGAAATCTTTGAGGTGATGGCTCGCCGTAAGGAAGTGTGCAATTACCTGGATATGCCCTTGCAACACGCGAGCAATAGTGTATTGGAGCGTATGCGCCGGCAGATTACCCGGGGAGAAACGGAAGAATTGGTGCGGGTCGCTCGTGAAAAAGTGCCTGGTCTTACCTTGCGTACCACCTTATTGGTAGGCTTCCCCGGTGAAACCGAAGAAGAATTTGCCGAGCTCTGTGATTTCGTGCGCGAAATGCGTTTCGACCGACTGGGAGTATTCCAATATTCCCACGAAGAAGGAACCCGGGCACACGATTTAGCGGACGATGTACCTCCCGAAGTGAAAGCCGAGCGTGCCAATCGCATCATGGAAATACAGCAGGAAATCAGCTTTGAGAAAAATCAGGAATGGGTTGACCGTACGGTAAGGGTTCTCTTCGATCGCAAGGAAGGCGAACATTTTGTCGGTCGTACGGAAGGAGACTCCCCGGAAGTTGACAATGAAGTCCTGGTTCCCGCAGCAACTAATTTTGTGCGCGTGGGCGATTTTGCTCAGGTACGCATTACCGAAGCTACCGAGTATGATCTCTTCGGGGAGGTAGTCTAGAAGCGAGAGCCTAGATCACCACCAACTGTTGCGTTGCCACCTTACCTCCCTTTTGTACCCACTGAATTAGATACGTACCAGGAGCCAGGTCATTGAGGTCCCAGGTGACGGTTTGTTGCCCAGGTTGAGGCTGGTATGCGCGCTTGCGCAAAATGCGGCCTTGCAGGTCGAGGCATCTTAACGCTCCGGCCTGAGTAGTCGGGGCCGTCCACTGCACCGTAATGGGACCAGAGCTCGGATTAGGGAAGATGGTCAGGTCGACCGCTGGGTCAGATACAGAAGGGGAGCTCGTTACCTGTTGTAGGTCCATGCGGTAGATTGAACGCCCATAAGTGGCGGCAATCAACGTTTGGGTAGGCGCATGGTAGTCGAGGTCGGTAACCACCACCGCCGGCATGCCGGCACTGAATAGTTCCCAGGTATTTGCCAGATCGTCCAGGCGATAGACTCCGGCGTCAGTAGCGCAATAGACCTGATTGTTTTCCGTGACGACGAGGTCATTGACGGGCACATCGGGTAACCCCTGATCGAGCAGTGTCCAGGTATTTCCGGTGTCAACAGAGTGGTAAATATGGCCCATCTGCTCTCCAAAACGGTATCCGGAAAAAGTAACATACACTTCATTTTCAAGGACCGGTGAGGCTGAAACTGTGGTGACCCAGCGGTTGGGTAAGCCGTCGGACAGGTCGATCCAATTTTCGGTAGTGGTATTGGATTGGCGGAGGTCAGTACGCCATACTTTACCGTCGTCGGTAGCGGCGTAGACTAATTGGCTGTTCAGGGGGGATACACTGATATCCGTGAGGGTGCCGTAGGCGATGTTGCCGGTGCGGGCTCCCTTGGTCAGGTCGGGACTGATGGCGCTCCAGCGCCCGGCCGCATTGGTAGTGCGGTAAACCCGGTAGGTTCCATAATATAATACATCCGGGTTGGTGGGGTCCATGGTGAAAGGTGTATACCAATTGGTACGGTCGCGGTTGTCGATACCCGAGCGGGCCCAGGAAAAGGATTGGCCACCGTTCGTGGATTTAACCAAGTTACCGTACTGGGTAGAGGTGTACAGGGTACTCGGGTCAGTCGGATCAATCAGCGTGCGAAAACCGTCGCCCCCACGAATTTTTTCCCAGGCGTCCATCGCACCTTGTGGGCTGCGCATAACCCCGTTGTCCTGGGTGCCGCCGTAGATCTGAGTGGGGGCATTGGGGTCGATGGTGGCGGCGTAGAATTGAGTGATAGGCAGGTTGGCACAGTGGCGCCAGGTTGTACCGGCATCCTCGGAAACATAAACGCCACCATCATTACCGGCAAGGTAGCGATCAGGTTGCTGTGGATCAAAAGTCAGTGCGTGCTGATCGACGTGGACTCCGGGGAATATGACATCCCAACGCCGGGTATTGTCGTTCCACTCGTACATGTCAAGGCCAAAGGCATAAAGGCGGCTCGGATCGGTAGGATGGATAGCCACGCGCCCAAACCACCACATAAAGGATACCCCATTGATACCGTTGGTGGATAGCGTCTCCCACTGTTGACCCTGATCATAGCTGCGATAAATACCCCCCAGGTAGCCATCCCGGCGCACGTAATACAGGGCTAATTGCTCGGGGTCAGCCGGCGTTACCGCCAGGCCCATTCGACCGCGGTTCTCTGAGAAAAAGGGCAGGTTACCGGTTAGGTCAGACCAGGTTTGGCCACCGTCAGCAGAGCGATAAATGCGGGATGAGGGACCACCGTAAGACCGTCGATTAGGGCGGCGTACCCGCTCCCAGGTGGCAGCGTAGACAATGTTGGGGTCTTCCGGATGCAGTACGACATCAATGACGCCCGTAGAGTCGGAGACGAAAAGAATATTGGTCCAGGTTTGTCCACCATCGGTAGTTTTATAAAGCCCCCGGTCGGGGTTATTGGTAAAGAGTTGACCCATAGCGGCCACGTAGGCCACGTTGGCGCGGTCAGGATGAACGGCAATACGTCCGACACTACCCACATTGGCCAGCCCTACATTCGTCCAGTTTTGCCCGGCATCAGTTGATTTGTAGATGCCTACCCCGTCGTAAGCCAGGGAGCCTCCTCCGGCATTCGCTTCGCCGGTGCCGGCATAGATGACATTAGGATTCGAGGGCGCAATGGCTAAATCCCCAATGGCCAGAGTTATTTCCTGATCAAACAAAGGCACCCAGGAATTTCCAAGATTGGTAGAGTGCCAGATACCGCCAGAGGCGGCAGCGGCGTAAAGGTGGTCGGGCCGATTGGGGTGCATGGCAAGGTCGGTAATGCGCCCCGGAATATTGGTTGGTCCGGCGGGTTGCCATTGCTCGATTGATCGCAGGGGACTCCGGCGGGCTTGTTGTTCCTGTCGGGCGCGTAAAAGGGGGTGACGGTCTATCTTTCCAGAAGGGTAGGCCCGTTGCCGGAAAAACCAATCACCGGGAATATGTTTGGCTGTCTCGGTAGCATCGGCAGTGGGTTGCGGCCTGTGCCTTCCGATTAGAATGGCAATAAAGATGAGGATGAACAAAACAACAGAGAAAAGCCAGGTCGTGTACCGCATTTTTGGGATGGTTTTTGGCGAAAGCCTGATCAGTCACTCCAAAATACAAAGTAGCAGGAAATTATCAACGCGCTCGCAATTGTTTCTGGCGTTAACTACAGTCGAGTAAGTTGAATGCCCTCATTTTGCTGCGCTTCCTGACTGGGTACGAGCAACAACTGGCGCCGGGAAAGGAAATTGGCCTGCAGCCGGGAAATGCGATCCTGTTCGATGTCTGATGCTTGCTCGAAAAGTAGAACTTCCACGTAATCGGTCTGTGGCATCAACTGGTACTTTAGAGGTTGCGAATCGGAACCAATCAGAGGATTCTGGTTGACAAAAAGGTGATATTCTCCCTGTGGGGTAAATTCGATGCGAATGCTATTTCCGGCATCATCCTGCCCTTGCCACTGCCCAACGAAAGCAGAGGTGGTGTTGCGGGAACAGGCAAGTAGAAGAAAACAACTAGCGATAAAAAACACAAGTGTGCGGTACATCATTGTTGCAGGTATGAGTGTAAAGGGCGTAAACGTTGGGGGGAAACGCCATATGCCTGTCAAAATCATTAGCAAAACGCAGGACTAATCCGGTAAATTGTAACTTTATTAAGTAATTTTTGTTAGTAGCCCAAATTAGACCATCAGGGATAAAAGATCAGGAAAACAATCTGTCCCATAATTGTATTTTCATTGTATGAGTACTCAAGCTAAAGACTCCATTTTTGAGCGCGCGTTTAACCCTGTATATCAGGCACTTTTGAGTTTGGGAGGCGTAATTGTAGTCAGCCTAATAGCGACTGGCGTACGGTTGTCTGGCATTATGGCTGTTCCCAATCGATTTCCGTGGATGGCCGCCGCTGCGTTTCTGCTGTGCTTTGCTATGTTCAATAGCGTTTTTGCGCTATCCACCAAGAATATGCTTAAATATTGGAGTCGATCCATTTACAGCTTTTTAGGACTTGCCCTATTGGCAGGCAGTTTCGCCTGGTTACTATCCTCGCTACCGATTAGCGAAGCCGGCTCCTACCGCTGGATTTTAATCGTGGTTACGGTGGGATATATGGTCTTTCTGGCCATGATGACAACTATGCGGAGCATTGTAGAATTTGCCCAGCGTGAAGAGTGGAATCACCCCCGCATTCGCCACAAAGAAGACCGCGATGACCGGGACAAGCATATTAAATAATTAGCAGTCTAGATTCTAGACTTTAAAAACCTAAACGATACATGAACATCCGAATCACACTAATGAGCCTGCTGGCCATGTTTACTTTTTTATCGTGCAATCAGGCGCAGCAGCCTTCCGGGAAAGAACAATCGCCCAGGGATAAAGACCGCGTATTTTTATCGCTGGAGGGCGAAAAGCTCGACTACGTGGAAAAAGAGAATGAGGCCTGGAAAGCAGAATTGGAGCCTATGACCTACAGCGTATTGCGGCAGTCGGATACCGAACGGCCCTTTACTGGCGATTTATTGAAAAATAAAAAGGAAGGTATTTACACCTGTGGCGGTTGTGGTCTGGCTCTCTTTAGCAGTCAGGATAAATTCAAATCTGGTACTGGTTGGCCTAGTTTTTACGATGTGGTACGGGAAGACCACATTTGGGAGAAAAAAGATTATAGCCTCGGTATGGTTCGCGTCGAGATCTTGTGCGCGCGCTGCGGTGGGCATCAGGGCCACGTATTTGAAGACGGTCCGGCTCCAACTGGCTTGCGTTACTGCATCAATTCGGCCAGCCTCGACTTCGTGAAAGTTGATCCCGAAAAACTTGCGGTCTTCGATAAGCCTTAATCCGGATTTAAAAAAAAACGGGGATGCGGAAAGATTAAACTTTCGCATCCCCGTTTTTTATCCCTCATGCTCTATGGTTAACGTGAGTTTGGGGGCGAGCTAATTGGTAAATGGCGGACTATCAAAAACTCAAGTTGTATCTGGGAGAGGGGATAAGGTACACTCGCCAGAAGTGGTATAGTAAGACATTATGAGGTCTTTACACCTGTTACCTTTGAAGTTGGCCCCTGAGTGCCATAGCTTTACGAAACGTGTCTATATCCCCAACTTCCCATTATGGTTAATTCCCTTTTGCCGGCTCGTTAAACGGCGGGACGGTTACTTCTGGCCGGGGATTTTCGTCCAGCAATTGAAGTACTTCCTGTATAGCCCGTTCGAGCTGCGGGTCGCGCCCTTCTTCCAGGGACTGCGCATCCTGCCGCACCGGAATATCCGGAGCAACTCCCTCATTCTCGGCGACAAATTTGTTATTAATTGGATCAAACACGGCATTGTCGGGCGACGTCAGCAAACCGCCGTCGACCATGGCGTAGTGGGTGCTCGATTTTACCAACCCACCCCAGGTGGTTGCTCCAATGAGCGGTCCGGCTTTTTGCTGACGGAAGACCCAGGGAAAGAAATCACCACCCGAACCGGCGCGCTCATTGATCAGCAGAACTTTGGGGCCCAGAATACCCGCCGGTAAAGTAAAGGGCTTACCGCCGGGCACTTCGTTGGTCAGGCCGGCCCGCAGGGAGCGCGTCATCAAGTCGACCATATAGTCGTCGAGTAGGCCACCTCCATTAAAGCGCTCATCAATAACGGCACCTTCTTTATTCTGTTGCGCAAAAAAGTAGCGATTGAACGAGACAAAGCCGGGACCACCGGTGTTGGGTACCCATACGTAGGCCAGACGTCCATTGGAAAGGCTGTCGACCAGGCGACGGTTGTCTTCTACCCAGGCGCGCTGTCGCAGGCCCACTTCGCTGCGGATAGGCTCGACGGTTTCCGTCCAGTGCTCCTCGAAGGCCGGCTCTTTATTGATATGGAGCAGCGTTTGCCGACCGCGCGTCCCGTCGAGTAGCTCGAAGGGGTTCATCTCAGCCGTCAGTTCCGTACCGTTGATCCCCACCAGGTAGTAGCCCTCGGCAACCTTGAGTCCAGGGCGATCGAGGGGAGAAGACAGGCGAGGGTTCCAACTTTCGGTGGTATAAATACGCTGTATCTGCCAGCGGCCATTTTGAGCCACCAAATCGGCACCCAACAGGCCTACTTCCGAATCATCCGTTTCGGGGAAGTCGCCGCCGCGCACAAAACTGTGGCCCACGGAGAGTTCTCCGTTCATCATGTCAAGAATGTAATTCAGGTCTGCGCGATGCCGTATATGTGGAACAAGTGGTGCGTAGCGATCGTACACTACATCCCAGTCGCGGCCGTGCAGGTTGGGGTCATAGAAATAGTCTTTTTCGTAGCGCCAGGCTTCTTCGAAGATTTGCTTCCATTCCACCATGGGGTTGAGCTTTTTGCGCAAGCTAACTTGCACATCATTGCCATTCTTGCCACTAGGTCCGGCAGTTTTGGCCACTTTCCAGCCAGGACCTGCCTGCAGTAGGATACTATTGCCGTCAGCCGATACGGAAAATTGCCGTACGCCACCGAGGAACTCCTTGGCCTCCCGGTCTTTCAGGGTGAATTTATGGAGCGTTACCGCAAAACTTTCCGGCTTGCGCTCGGCTAAAAATACCGTGCCCTGGGGACCAGCGGCGGTGGCTACATAATTGCCGCTACCGACCGGCAGGGCAATAGTGCGGCGCTCAATGCGCTCGTAATCAATGGTAATACTGGTATCTTCTTCGGTGGTGTCTTCTTCGACATCATCCTCGTTTTCCTCTTCGGCTTCTTCCTTTTCTTCTACCTCTTCCTCGTCGCTGCGGGGAATAAAGGGCGAATCCTTGTCGTCTTGCAAGACAATGACGTAGGGGGCGTAGTCGGGGTCGGCCGTAATGGCACTGGTATTAGCCCAACCGGAGCCAAGGCCAATGTCAGTACTGGCCAGGAAGTAGAAATGGGTGCCGTCGCGATCCCAGGCCGGAGCGGTAGCATCGGCCATCAGGTTGGTCAGGGCGCGTTTAGACTGTTTTTCCTGATCCCAGATCATTACTCTGCGAAAATTATTGGATCCCGATTTGACGTAAGCTAGCTTTTTGGAATCTGGCGCCCAGGTCAGGTTGGTGCGGGAGCGGTCGAGGTTGTTACCCCCGGTGTCGACGGTAGCCACTGTTTTAGCCTCCAGGTCGACGATGCGGATGCGCACGTCATCGTCGGCAAAGGCCAGGTATTGTCCATCGGGTGACCAGGCTGGTGACCAGGCCAGATTAGATATTCCCATGTCGATGCGCTCCGGCTCACCCATACCATCCTGGGGAGCCAGGTAAAGGGCATAGCCTTTACCGTCCTGATCACTGAACCAGGCAATCTGATCACCCTGGGGAGACCATAAAGGCCGGCGGTCGGCCGCATCATTGCTTTGGGTGAGGTTGCGCGGGTCGCCGTACTCTACGGGTACGGTGTAGATGTCGCCCCGGGCCTGCATGAGTACGCGTTTGCCGGTAGGCGAGAGGGAGACATTACGGGCTCGCCGACTAACGTCTTCCCAATGCGTAGCTGCCCAGGGAAAATCACCCACAACGGTGATGTTGATACGGGTGGCATTGCCGTTTGCCGGGTCGATGGTATGCAGATATCCATCTTGTTCAATCACCAGATCGCCGTCGTGGCCATTTAACCATTTGACGGGAGTGCCGTCGAATTGGGTCACCTGACGCAGGTTTTCCGTTGCTGGATTGAAGGCCCACACGTTCATCGTCAGCGTGCGGTCAGAAAGAAAGAAAACCTCGTCGCCCAACCAGACGGGTTGTACGTCGGTGGTCTTTTCATTGGGCAGGAGTACTTCACTTTGATTCTCGAGGTCAAGAATGATAAGCGGAGTGTTTTGGCCGCCGCGGTAGGCACGCCATTCTCCGTCCCAGCGACTCATTTTATCGAGGGCCAACTTATCGCCTTCGGGCGAATAGGAGGCGTCGTAGCCCCATTGTGCACTCACCTGCTCACCAGGGCCGCCCTCAATGGAAACAGTCCAGAGTTTATTGTAGGGTACCGGAGCGGTACCGCGAGAAGAGGCATAGAGGATATGTTGCCCATCGGGTGTCCACTCCCGCACCAGCGCTGATGACGGGTGCCAGGTCAGGCGGGTCGGGTTGCCACCAGCTACGGGTACCACATATACCGAATAGCCCCCCATGCGGTTGGAGCTAAAGGCAATCATTGTCCCATCGGGCGAAAATACCGGATGGGTTTCTACGGCCGGAGTGCTGGTAATGCGCCGTACATCGCTTCCGTCGCGCTCGGCAATCCAAATATCACTGCCGTAGGTAAAGACAACGTGTTGGTCACTGATGTCGGGTTGGCGCAACAGGCGGGTGTTCTGCGCGAACAGAGAACCTGCGCTCATAAGAAAAAGCACCATCACTATGATGGGTAAAGCTCTTTGGATCATCTTGTCTGTTTTTGTTGATCCAATAAGATAGGTATTCTCTTGCAGATCGTGGAGATTAGTCTACGGAGAGGGGGCTATTGCTCGATGTATATTCTGCCTGCTTCGATAAATAGGGCTATAAGAACGTACCGTCGAACGCCATGGGCAGTAGCGGCTCTATGGAGTCGAAGACGTAAATGGGGCCATCGCTGGCCTGTAAGATTAGCGCGATGGGTTGTTTAAAGCGAAATTCATATTCGGCAATAACCTGCCGGCAGGCCCCGCAGGGGGTGGCCGGGTTTTCTCCCTTGCGGGTGGTAACGGCCAGGGCTACCGGGGCCACGCCCGGGTGTTGGCTGGCCGCCGCCGCTAAAGCGACGCGCTCGGCACATAAACAAAGCGGGTAGGAGGCATTCTCCTGATTTCCACCCGCGACTATCGCCTCGTTGGTCAGGCGTACGGCAGCACCTACCTGAAAGTCGGAATAGGGGGCATAAGAATGCGAAAGTGATGTTTTTGCGCGTGCTAGCAGTTTGCTATATTGCGCCGGTAAGGCACTTGCATTTTGGTATATCTGATATGTAGCTTCCAGACGGTGTTCTTGCATGGTATGATATATGTACCATAAATACGCAAAACAGGCCGATTTCGTTTGCAGAATAGGCAAAATAAAATAACATCTAAGCCAATGAATAATATCCTCATTATTGGAGCCGGTCTTTCCTCCGGTTCGCTTATCGATTATATTTTGGCGAAAGCCATCGAAAAAGGATGGTTTGTCACCGTCGCTGATGCCGACCTGGGGAAGGCCCAGGCACGGGTAGGGGATAATCCACGGGGATTAGCGGTCTGGCTGGACGTGCTGAAAAATAATGACCGCAAAGATTTGATTGCCAGAGCTGATCTGGTTGTTTCCCTGCTGCCGGCTCACCTACACCTGGAGGTGGCGCACGACTGCATTAAGCTGAAGAAGCACCTGGTAACAGCCTCCTACGTCTCGCAGGAAATGTATCGCCTGGGTGACGAGGCCCGCGAGCGAGAGCTGATTTTTATGGGCGAAATGGGACTCGATCCGGGTATCGATCACATGTCGGCCATGCAGATGGTTGACAAGATTAAGGGTAAAGGAGGAAAATTGACGGCCTTCCGTTCCTACACCGGCGGATTGGTCGCTCCGGAAAGCGATACCAATCCCTGGCACTATAAATTTACCTGGAATCCGCGCAATGTGGTGCTGGCGGGGCAGGGGACGGCGCAGTACCTGGAAAACGGTAAATTTCGCTATATTCCGTACAATCGCCTGTTTGGCTCCTACCACGTTGTCGATATTCCCGGCCTTGGTGAATATGAGGTGTATGCTAACCGGGACTCTCTGCTGTATCGCGATGTGTATGGTCTGGAAGGTATCCCCAACATACTACGGGGTACTATTCGCCACCGGGGCTTTTGTGATGCCTGGAGCGCCCTGGTGCGCATTGGCCTGACGGATGCCGACTTTCCCATCGTTGACTCGAAGAGCCTCAGCTATAATGAATTGATGGATGCCTATGTGGGAGGGTACCCCGGTGCTTCGGTCAAGGAGCGCGTTGCGAGTTTATTAAAGGTGCCTGTCGATTCCGATATTATTAAAAAGCTGGAGTGGCTCGGCCTATTCCGCAAGAAGAAAATAAACTTACCTAATGCTACCCCGGCGCTGATTCTGGAAGATCTGCTGCTGAAAAAGTGGGCATTAAAGCCGGATGATAAGGACATGATCATCATGCATCACGAGTTTGAATACGAACTCGACGGGCAGCGACGGATGAGTCGATCTAGTATGCAGTTGCTTGGGGAGAGTGCCCACGATACGGCTATGGCCAAAACGGTCGGTCTGCCCCTCGGTATCCTGGTGCGCCTGCTTATGGACGGCGAAATCGAAGCCCGCGGGGTACACATTCCGGTTATGAAAGAAGTTTACGGTCCGGTGTTGAACGAATTGGAGGAATACGGCATTACCTTTGTCGAAGACGATGTCGCACTGTAAATTCATCTATTGATTCAATCGGTTATTTCCTGGCTGCGTTCCATCCTGCGCCTAACGAATATGAAGGCTCTGCAGGCTTTCCACCTGATGCGTCAGGGGGCAACCATTCTGACGGCCATTCTACTGGCAAAATCTTATCTGGCGACAGAAGATATCGGAGGGTACGAGCAACTGCTGTATATCAGCTATGCGGTCAGCTTTTTCTGGGTGTCGGGCCTGATACAGGGCCTGCTGACGTCGTATTCCGATCAGTCGGAAGAAGAGCGCAAGGATTATTTGTTCAATGCTTATCTGCTGTTCAGTGGCATCAGTCTATTCTTCTTTTTGCTGTTGACGCTGGCGCAAAAACCGGCCTTGCAGCTGTTTACGGGTAAACCCGACCTACCGTACATTCAGCTTTACCTGGTGTATTTGCTGCTCAATATGCCGACCTACCTGGTGGAAAACTTTTACTTGCTGTTCAAGGAGCCTAAACGGATTTTTCAGTTTGGTTTTTTCTCCTTCGGTGGCCACCTGGTTGTCATGCTGGTGCCGGTTTTTCTGGGGTATCCATTTATCTATAGTTTCTACGGACTGGTGGGGCTGGCCACCGTGAAGCACGGCTGGTTATTGTTCCTGCTTGCGCAAAAAAGTCGGTGGCGATTTAATCCCAGTATCATTCGCTACTGGGTAATTCTTTCTCTGCCCTTAATGGGGTATGCTTTGCTGGGAGGGCTGATGCAGACCTTCGATAATTGGTTGGTTAACTACTGGTACGATGGTGACGAGCGCAAGTTTGCTATCTTTCGCTACGGTGCCCGCGAACTACCACTGGCTCTGGCTCTGGCTCATGCCTTCAGTACGGCTATGCTGCCCGAAGTACGCGAGAACCTGCAACAGGCACTGACGGGAATTCGAAGAAAGTCGCGGCAGCTGTTTCACTTGCTCTTTCCGATATCCATCTTGCTCATGCTGAGCAGCGACTGGTTCTTTCCCCTCGTCTTTAATCCGGAATTTAGCGAAAGCGTACCCATCTTTAATGCTTACCTGTTGATCATCTTTAGCCGGTTAGTCTTCTCCCGTACGGTGCTCGTAGGTTTGCAGGATAATAATACGGTCCTGATTATCTCTCTGATCGAAGTGACTGTGAATGTAGTGCTAAGCTTTGCCCTTATTCAGTCGTTTGGTCTGGTGGGGGTAGCGATGGCTACGGTGGTGGCTTACACCCTGGAAAAAGCCCTCATCAGTGGGTATCTGTGGTATCAGCACGGAATCGCTCCGGCACGGTACCTCGATCTGCCTTGGTGGATCGGATATACCCTAATCCTACTGCTGACCTATGGCCTCATGTAGGCAGATGTTTGTTCTTTCCTGCAGTGCAAAGCAGATGATTTTTCTAAAAAAAAGAATTGTGGCAGAATAAAAAAGAAAAAAAGTAGCCAAAATAGTGGTCCTGTAGTTTTGTTTTCCGGGATGCTGTTTGTCATTGGACATATACACGGGAATCCGGTAATTTTGTAGAGAATTGATTGCCTAACCACAAAACCAGATCGCTATGAAAATGCATCCCGAATCACAGATGATGTCTTACGGCTATAATCCGCATTGGTCGGAAGGAGCCATCAAATGTCCTATCTTTCAAACCTCTACCTTTGCCTTTAAATCGGCCGAGGAGGGCAAGGCATTTTTCGAATTAGCTTACGGCTTACGCGAAAAGGATGCCGGGGAGCAACCGGGGCTGATCTATAGTCGCCTCAATAACCCCGACCTGGAAATCCTGGAGGGCCGTCTGAAGCTCTGGGATCAGGCGGACGATTGTGCGGTCTTTGAGAGTGGTATGTCAGCCATTACTACCGTCCTTATGGAGTTTCTACGTCCGGGGGATGTCTTGCTGTACAGCCGCCCGGTCTACGGAGGGACAGCCCACTACGTAGAGGATATTTTACCACAGTTTGGCATTCATGTCCTGGGATTCACGCCGGATATGACCACCGATGAGATTGCAGGCATGCTGCAGGAAAGTGGCCACGCCAATCGCCTCAAACTGGTTTACATTGAAACGCCGGCCAACCCCACCAATACGCAGATTGATATTGCAGCCATGCGCGGTCTGGCCGATGCTCACCGCAATGGTGAAGAGCGCCCATTGGTAGTGGTTGACAATACCTATATGGGGCCCATCTGGCAACACCCGCTGGAGCATGGTGCCGACCTGATTATCTATTCCGCCACCAAGTACATTGGCGGGCATTCCGACGTGATTGCCGGCGCCGTGCTGGGCTCCACTGAACTGATGCAGCGCATCAAAACGTTGCGTACCTTCCTCGGTAACATGGCCGGCCCGTGGACGGGTTGGTTACTCATGCGCTCTCTGGAAACGCTGAAAATCCGCATGGATAAGCAAGCCGATAATGCCATGCAGGTAGCCCGTTTCCTGCATGATCACCCTAAAGTAAAGGATATCCACTACCTGGGCCTACTCACCGAAGCGGACGGACAGCAGTACGAAATCTATCAAAAGCAGTGTAGCAGCCCCGGGGCGATGGTATCGATCGAACTGCACGGAGGCGAAGCCGAAGCTTTCGCTTTCCTGAACAACCTCAAGATGGTCAAGCTGGCGGTCAGTCTGGGCAGCACCGAGAGCCTCGCTCAGCATCCGGCAACCATGACGCACGCCGGTATTCCACCAGAAGATAAGGAAGCCATGGGTATTACCGACAACCTGGTGCGTCTCAGTGTCGGAGTAGAGCATATCGACGACCTCATCCAGGATCTAACGCATGCCTTAGCGCAGGTCCCCGAGCCTATGCACGCCCACTAAACCAAAATCCAGGTCAACGGAGCTCCAGCTCCGTTCAAACAGGTGTGGTGGAGCTCCAGCTCCGCCAGGCCTCATGAACAAGGCCGGGGCTCTGTTCTTCTGCAAACGAAGCCGGAGCTTCGTTCTCCTGTTAACGAAGCTTCAGCTTCGTTCTCCATTGCTCTATGAGCAAAGCAATCCACACCGCCAGCAGTGGCGAGAGCAAATACAGCATGCGCGCCAGCTCCGTCGACAGTAGCGCATGCAGTAAAATAATCCCCACAAACAACCAACTGAACCCCGGCGAATGCTTACGGACAAAAGCACGCACGTTATTTTTTAGCAACAGCAAAAAAAGCAGGCCCCAGACGCCGACAATCGACACGACTTCGTACAAACCATGAAAAGAAAACAGGCGCCCCAGGGACATGCGTATAGATTGCACATGGGCCAGGTCATCACTCAGGCTTTCTCCCGGATCCAACTGATTGTACCAATCGTAGCCGAAGCGAAAGCTGAACACCAACAGGCCCGACAAAGCCAGCCACCCAGCTATTCGGTACCACCGCATGGGGGCGTAGATAAACAGGAGGGGCACCATAAAAAAGTACGATTCCTTGGCCCAGGGGCCGATCAGCATGGAGGCGATAAGGAGTCGGTGGTTACGTGTAGCAATACTGAGTAGGGTAGTGGCCAGTACCAGAGCATAAAGACTATCGACAAGCGGTAGGCCCGCCAGGTAGGCCGTCCAGC
>Ga0102940_1001555_pt1 | contig 14617 bp, 12 predicted proteins | sample SalPonR2_C_D1_MG_FD_78215 | JGI IMG/M metagenome (GOLD analysis project Ga0102940, IMG submission 78215) | Salt pond soil microbial communities from South San Francisco under conditions of wetland restoration - Salt Pond MetaG R2_C_D1_MG | ecosystem: Environmental > Aquatic > Marine > Intertidal...
AGGGGGCATCCACAAGGACCCGGTCGAAAAATCCGGGAAAATCAGACACATCTGCCTTGAGCAGGTCCAGAACCTGTGTTTTGACGCAGGTGATGCCCAGGCGCCGGGCTTCAGCTGCCAGCTGGGCCAGCTTGTTTGCGTCCGTGTCCACGGCAAAGATCTCACCTGTGTTTTCCATGAGCTGGGCCAGGTGCAGGGTTTTCCCCCCGAGCCCGGCACAGGCATCCAGGATGGTCTCTTTTTTTTGGGGATTTAGTATCCGGGACACCAGCTGGGCTGCCTCGTCCTGGATCTGGAAAAGCCCGTTGGCAAAACCGGTGAGCTCCTCCACATGAATGCCCGTTCCTGCCAGCAGAATCCCGTCCGGGCTGCACAAGGTGAAGTCGGTCTCATGGCCGGCGTCTGCCAAAAGACGGGCCAGTTCGGTGCGGCTGGTTTTCAGGGTGTTGGTGCGCAGGGTGACAGGCGGGATCTGGTTGACATACCGGCACAGATCCAGGGTGGTCTCAGGGCCGTACCGGTCCAGCCAGCGCCTTGCAAGCCACAGGGGAATGGAGTGCACCACATTGATATACGCCAAAAGATCTTTGTGCTGATCCGGCCACACCAGGGTATCGATCTTCCTGGCCGCATTTCTGAGCACGGCATTCACAAATCCGGCAATTTTTTTGCCGCCCCGGGGCTTGGCCAGATCAACCGCCGTGTTGATGGCGGCAAAATCCGGCACCCTGTCCAGAAACTGCATTTGAAACACTGCCATGCGCAGCACATAAAGCACAGACAGGTCCATGCGGGAAATTTTGGTGTTGGAAAAAGCCTGGATGATGAAATCCAGATAACTGCGGTGGCGCAGCACCCCGAACACAATGGCATGGCACAGGTTTTTGTCCTGCTGGCCCAGGCCTTCCAAAAGGGGGCGGCAGGCCTCCAAAGCCCGGTCCAGGGTATGGTTTTTTTGGGTGCAGTCCAGCAGTATGTTCAGGGCTGTCCTGCGGGTATCCAATGCCATGGGTCACGCAAACCGTGCAGGCAGGTTAATGGGATGTCCCCGCAAAAATGCGTCAGCAAAAAGCCGTTTGCCGGAGGTGCCCATGATCTCCTGGACAATGACCATTCCTCTGCCGGCAGCCACATGGATGCCCTGGCTGTCCAGGGCACAGATAGTTCCGGGAAGGGCAGGGGTGTCCTGGTCAATATCGTCGTCAAAGTCCCCATCTTCGGCTGCAGCCGCAAAAATCTTCAGCCGGGTCTCCCCGAGATGGGTGAATGCCCCGGGCCAGGGGTTCATGGCATTGACATGGGCCACCACCTGTTCGGAGGAAAGCGCCCAGTCGATGCAGCCGTCCTGTTTTTTGAGCATCGGGGCATAGGAGGCATTGTCATGGTCCTGTGGGGTCGGGGTCAGGCGGCTGGTGTTGATCTGGTCAATGGTTTTGACGATCAGGTCCGCTCCCATGGCAGACAGCCGGTCATGCAGGCGTTGGGCCGTGTCTTCCGGTTCGATGGGGGTCTCCGCCTGCAGGAGTATGTCACCGGCATCCAGGGCCTTGGCCATGACCATGGTGGTGATCCCGGTCCTCTTTTCCATGTTCCGGATGGCTGCCTGGATGGGGGCGGCCCCCCGGTATTGGGGCAGCAGGGAGGCATGGATGTTCACCGGGTATTTTCCGGGGATGTCCAGGATGCGCTGGGACAGGATCTGGCCGAAGGCTGCCACCACAAAATAGTCCGGTGCCAGGGCAGACAGCCGCGCAGCCGCGTCATCGGTGTTGCGTTTTTCCGGCTGAAAAATGTCCAGCCCCAGGGCCTGGGCAGCTTTTTTCACCGGCGGGGGCGCCAGTTTTCTGCCCCTGCCTTTGGGCCGGTCCGGCTGGGTGACCACCAGGCTGATATCAAAATCATCGCGGGCTGCCAGGGCCTGCAACGGGGGAACGGCAAAGTCCGGGGTGCCCATGAAAATGATACGCGTTTTGCCTGTATCCATTATGATGCCCGGGCTTCTTTGATCTGCTTTAAGATCCGTTTTTTGTACATGGCCCGCTTCAGGGCGCTGATCCTGTCAATGAACAAGACCCCGTCCAAATGGTCGATCTCATGCTGCATGATCACGGCCGGCAGTCCCTGTGCCTCAAAGTCCAGTTCTTTGCCGTCCAGGTCCCGGGCCCGGACCCGCACTGTTTCATACCGCTTGACATCTGCCCGGAAATCCAACACGCTCAGGCATCCTTCATTTTCAGAAAGATAGCTGCCCGAGGCCTCGATTATCTCCGGATTGATGAGGGCGGCGATTTCTCTTCCGGTGCCCTCATCTTCTGTACTGCCCTCTTGTGTGCCGCGATCTTCCGGATCAGCCGCCCTGGGGTTGTACACCAGTATGCGCTTGTTCACCCCCACCTGGGGGGCGGCAAGCCCCACCCCGGATTCATGGTACATGGTTTCTCCCATGTCCTGGATCAGCTCCCGGATCTGTTCATCAATGGTTTCCACTTTGGCGGAAGGCTGTGACAACGATTTTTCAGGATAGGTGATGATTTTCAATAAAGCCATTTTTTGTGAGTATATCCTTTGCAGTATCAATATCTTTCTGGGTCTGGTCGGACAATTCCCTGATATTGGAATATTTTTTTTCATCCCGGAGCCGGGCCACCATGTTCACCCGGATTCTGGTGCCGTAAATATCCTTGTCAAAATCCAGGATATGCACCTCGATGGTGAATATGTGGTCGTCAAAGGTGGGGGAATACCCAATATTGGCCACCCCCATGAACCTGCCGTAAACCGTTTCCACCGTAACGGCATAGACCCCGAACCGGGGGCACAACTCATCATGCAGCTTGATATTGGCAGTGGGAAATCCCAGCTCACTGCCGCCCCGGTTGCGGCCCCGAACCACCTTGCCCCGGATCTGGTAGTGGCGGCCCAGGTATTTTTTGGCCTGTTCCACCTGTCCGTCCATGACAATTTTCCTGATCCGGGTGCTGGAGATGCGGTCTTCCTTGTCCGGTGCATCTTTGATCCAGTCCGCCACAATGGTTTCAAATCCCAGGATCTGCCCCTTTTCCCGTAAAAGGGCAATGTTGCCTGTCCTGTCTTTTCCGAATGTATAATCCGGTCCTATGATGATCGCTTTCATGCCGATTTTATTCACCAGGATGTCCGCGATAAAATCTTCCGCAGATATGGCGGCAAATTCCCTGTCAAACCTCAGGCAGACCACCACATCGATGCCGGATTGCGCCAGAAGTTCCATTTTCTGGTCATGGCGGGTGATTAACGGCGGACTGGAAATGCCCAGGGCCCGCAGGGGGTGGGGGTCGAATGTCAGGGCCACAGAGGTGCCCGCGATCTGTTTTGCTTTTTGGATCACCTGGCGGAGCAGTGCCTGGTGCCCCTTGTGCACACCGTCAAAGTTGCCGATGGTGACAACCGCATTACTGAATGGTGCGGGAACCTGATCCAGAGTTTCAACAAATTGCATATGATCCTTTGTATATTTTCCTTCACCCATGGTAATAATATTCTTGACAAAACATCCAAACACATATATATATCCCAACCATCGCTTTTACGCAATGCATAAATTGCCGGAAAAAAAGCGGTAAACAGATATGCCGAAGTGGCGGAATTGGTAGACGCACCAGTTTCAGGGACTGGCGAGCGCACGCTTGTGGGAGTTCGAATCTCCCCTTCGGCACCATCTTTTCTTTCAGATCAGATCCAAAGCCGAAGTGGTGGAACTGGTAGACACGCTAGACTTAGGATCTAGTGCCGCAAGGCGTGGAGGTTCAAGTCCTCTCTTCGGTACCATGAATTGGGGTCAGAAGTTAATTTTTTTACCTTTTTTTGTGGTCAGATCCGTTATCTGCGACCCCCTCTTTGACCACTTTGACCAGGAAATATCCTGAATATGATAATTTCCCCAAAAGGTAAAAAAGTTAACTTCTGACCCCCAAATGGTATATGCCGACCCCGGCAGCAGCCCCGACACTGTTCAGCAGAATATCCAGAAGCCCGCCATAGCGCCCCGGCACAAAGCTCTGGTGAATTTCATCCAGGCATCCATATCCAATGGTGACGGCAAGGCTGAAAATAACGGCCCGGATGAAAGGCCGGCTGCCCTTATCTGCAAAAAACAACATCCATAAAAAAGCGAGCAGCCCGTACAAAGGGATGTGCAGAAAATTTTGCAGCCCCGGATCAAGATCAGTCAGAAATGCAATGTTATCATCCCCGCCATCCATGGGAATGGAAGACATGATAAAAATAAACCCCATTAAAATAAGGGGCCGTATCATCGATGTGCCGGATGTTTTTGTTTTCAATTCAGTTGCCTTGTATTCCATGGCATATCACAAGTCCAGGAAATTTCAGTTAAAGGATATGCGGCATTACAGCGGATAACCAGCCTCATCAGGTGTGTTGAAATCCCGGATAAAGATCTCCCAGAATGCCACAAAAAGGGCGGCCAGCAGAGGGCCGATCACAAAGCCGTTGATGTTGAACAGAACAAATCCGCCCAGGGTTGACAGCAGTACCAGGTAGTCCGGCAGCTTGGTGTCTCTGCCCACCAGTATGGGCCGCAGAAAGTTGTCCACAAGGCCGATCACCCCTGCGCCGAATCCTGTGAGAACAAGGCCCTGTATCCAGCTGCCTGTTGCAAACAGATAGACAGCCACCGGTACCCAGATCAGGCCGGCCCCCACCATGGGAATCAAGGACAAAAGGGTCATGACCACCCCCCACAGCAGGGCCGCCGGGATGCCCAGAATCCAGAAGATAATGCCCCCCAGGCCGCCCTGTACCACCGCCACTACCAGATTGCCCTTGACCGTGGCCCGGGTGACCTCTGCAAATTTGGCAAACAGCAGACTCTCCCGCTCATCTCCCAGGGGCAGGGCCTGTTTCAGCAGGATTACAAGCTCAGATCCGTCCCGGAGCATGAAAAAAGCCAGATACAGCATCAGGCCGAGGCTGACAAACCATTGGGCCGCATCCTGGCCGAACTGCACCGCATTCTGGGCAATGAACTGGCTGGCGGTAATGGCGGCACCGGACAGCTGGGAGGTAAAGGTTTTCAGATCCAGGTTGAACCGGTCCATGAGCAGCTGAAGCGTTGGAAATGCCTGGCGGATCTGCTCGATCCGCTGTCCGATATTGATGTCACCGCTTTGCAGGCGCTGGTACAGGGCAGCCCCTTCCTGGAAAAAAGAAGCAAGCACAAAAAGGGTGGGGATGACCCCGATGGTAATGACCACCATCAGGGTGGACAATGCAGCCAGGGTGGACCGGTTTTTCCACAATTTTACAAACCGCTGCTGCAAAGGATAAAACAGCAGGCCGATGACACAGGCCCAGAACACTGCAGCAAAAAAAGGTTTGAGCAGGTAAAAAAACACGGCTGTCACCAGGACCAGCATGGCCAGAAAAGAGCCTTGTTCCAGTTTTTTCATGGGGATGTTTCCTTTCGGGGTGATGCAGAATAGCCGGCTGCCACTGTTGCACTGATGATGATGCCGCCGCCTGCAAGGGTGGTGACCGCCGGTGTTTCCTGAAGAATGAAAAACGCCAGCACAATGCCGTATACCGGTTCAAGACCTGCGATGACCGATGCGGTCTGGGCCCGGATCTGTTTGAGGGAGCTGATGAACAGGGTATGGGACAGGGCCGTGCACACCACTCCCAAAAAAATGAGGGCCGGCAGATCAGATACTGCCGGGGCCGGGGGACGGACCAGGGCCAGGGGCAGCACCAGGCACAGGGCTGCAAATGCATTCTGGAAAAAGGCCACTGCCACAGGATCCGATACCCGGGCGTTTTTCCGGTTCACCAGGGCCAGGAGGGCAAAGGTGAGACCGGACAGGATGCCCAGCAGCGCGCCGAATGTGGTCTGGTTGGTCAGATCCATGTCCGGCACCACCAGGCAGATGCCGGCAAATACGGCTCCTGCGGTAATGATATCACGGCGGGTCAATGGTTCTTTGAATACCACAGGTTCCATAAAGGTGACAAACAAAGGAAACGATGAAAATGTCACCAGTCCCACAGCCACACTGGACACCTGGATGGACCAGAAAAAAAATACCCAGTGGGCTGCCAGCAAAATTCCCTGGAGAATGAAAAGCCCCAGCGTCTGTCCGGGAAAACCGGCAAGGTGTGTGCCGGACACGGACCGGGCATATACTGCCAGGGCCGCTGCCCCGAACAGGGTTCTGCCAAAAACAATCACCAGCGGGCCTGCGGCGATGCATTTGCCGAACAGCCCGGCCAGGCCGAACAAAAATACGGCACAGTGTATCCGAAACAAGGGATGGGTTACCATAAGGGGCGGTTTCATGATTGGCATCTGCACAGGGACCATCTCATGCCACAGCCTACCGGGTCAGCTGGCGGTACTTGATGCGGGTGGGGGCATCTGCCTTGATGCCCAGCCTTTTTTTGCGGTCCTTTTCATAATCGGAATAGGCCCCGTCAAACATCAGGGTCTGGCTGTCCCCTTCAAAGGCCAGTATATGGGTGGCGATACGGTCCAAAAACCACCGGTCATGGCTGATGACAACCGCGCATCCGGCAAAGTTTTCCAAAGCTTCCTCCAGGGCCCGCATGGTATTGACATCCAGGTCATTGGTGGGTTCGTCCAGGAGCAGGACATTGGCTTCCTTCTGGAGCATACAGGCCATGTGCACCCGGTTGCGCTCGCCGCCGGAGATCTCTGCCACTTTTTTCTGCTGGTCGGTGCCGGAAAAGTTGAATTTGCCCACATAGGCCCGGGCGTTTATCTCACGGCCCCCGATGACCAAAGTATCACTGCCGCCGGAGATGACCTCATAAATGGTTTTGTCCGGGTCCAGAGAATCGCGTTCCTGGTCCACATAGGCCAGCTTCACACTCTGGCCCAGTTCTATCCTGCCGGCATCGGGTGATGCTTTGCCGGTGATCATGTGGAACAAGGTGGTTTTGCCGGCACCGTTGGGGCCTATCACCCCTACGATAGCGCCGGGGGGGATGACAAAATGCATGTCTTCCACCAGCAGCTTGTCTTCAAACGCCTTGGTGACATGCTCGGCCACAATGACCTTGTCCCCGAGCCGGGGTCCGGGCGGAATAAAGATCTCCATCTGTTGTTCCTGGTCTTTGGCATCTTTTTTGAGCAGGTCTTCATAGGCTTTGATTCTGGCCTTGGATTTGGCGCGTCTGCCCTTGGGGGACATGTTGATCCATTCCAGTTCCCGTTCCAGGGTTTTCTGGCGTTTGCCCTCCCCTTTCTGCTCGATGGCCAGGCGTTTTTGCTTCTGTTCCAGCCAGGAAGAATAATTGCCTTTCCAGGGAATGCCTTCGCCTCTGTCCAGTTCCAGGATCCATCCAGCCACATTGTCCAGAAAATACCGGTCATGGGTCACGGCGATGATGGTGCCTTCGTACCGGTTCAGATGCTGTTCCAGCCAGGACACGGATTCTGCATCCAGGTGGTTGGTGGGCTCATCCAGAAGCAGGATGTCGGGTTTGGACAGCAGCAGCCGGCACAATGCCACCCGCCGCTTTTCCCCCCCGGAGATCACCTGCACCATGGTGTCTTCCGGCGGGCACCGCAGGGCATCCATGGCCATTTTCAACCGGGCATCCAAATCCCAGGCATCCAGATGGTCCAGCTGTTCCTGTATCCTGCCCTGGCGTTCGATAAGTTTGTCCATCTCCTCATCTGACATGGGTTCTGCAAACGCTTCTGAAACCTTTTCATATTCCGCCAGCAGGTCCACGGTCTCCTGGACCCCTTCCTCCACCACCTGTCTGACGGTTTTCGTGGATTCCACCAGAGGTTCCTGTTCCAGAAACCCGATGGTATAGCCCTTGGACAAAATGGTTTCACCGGAAAACTCCGTATCTTTTCCCGCCATGATCCTTAACAGTGAGCTTTTGCCTGATCCGTTGAGCCCCAGGACCCCGATCTTGGCCCCGTAGAAATAGGACAAAGAAATATCCTTGAGCACCTGGCGCTTGCCGTGGAACTTGCTCACGTTAATCATGGAGTAGATCACTTTTTTGGTATCTTCGGTCATGGTGTTTTCCTACCCTGTCACAGCAATGCATTCAATTTCCACAAGGGCATCCTTGGGCAGCCGGCCCACCTGGAATGCGGATCTGGCAGGCTTGTGTCCTGCCAGGGCTTTTTCATACACCGTGTTCATGCCGGCAAAGTCTTCCATGGAGGCCAGAAACACGGTTGCTTTGATGATTTTGTCCAGGCCGGAGCCGGCAGCCGCCAGCACAGCCGCCACATTCTTCATGACCTGTTCGGTCTGGGCTTCTATGGTGTCTCCTGTGATTTCCATGGTGTCAGGATCCAAAGGGATCTGGCCGGAAGCAAACACCAGGTTTCCCTGGACAATGGCGTGGCTGTATGGGCCGATGGCGGCGGGGGCTTCGGGTGCGGTAATAATATTCATGATATCTCCTTAAAGGTTATGTTTGTTTTATTGTTTCACCGTTATAAATTATGTGGTTGATATGAAAGCCTTCAGTCCTCAGCCAACAGCTAAAAGCTAAAAGCTAACAGCTAACAGCTAAGCGCTAACAGCTAACAGCTATGAACTAATGATACTGGGTGATCACCGGCTCCTTTAAGATCAGGTCAACGGCTTCTTTTGCCGCCCGGGCCACCCGGGGAAAATTCTGGTCGATCTGGGCCACCTGGCGCAGGTTTTCGGCAGTGCGCAGGATCAGCCGTGCAAAATCACCCTCTGCATAGTCGGATCCTGTCATAAGCTCTTCCCAGGGGGTGTCATGGGCCCAGGAATACATGAGAAATGCCGGCTGGACAAAAAGATTGGGGGCGGAAAATCCGCTGGACAGCAGTTTCAGGGCAAAGGGTTTCAATCCTTTTCTCACAGAAAGAAAGCATTGTTTGAGCCGTTTGGGAAGGGCCCCTTCAAACAGCAGGTCATCCTTGAACTCTTTTTCATTGACAAAGGCGGCCATGATGGCGGCCATCAATGCCGGGTCCTGGTCCGGCAGCAGGTTGTGCCGGATACCTTCTGCCACCAGCAGCGGAGAATCGATCCTGAGTTTGGAGGCCCACAGGCCGTCTTCGGTCAGGCTCCCTTCAGGGGTGATAAAATCTTCTTGTGCCAGAAAATCCATATGGGCCAGAAAATCATTCCACAGCAGTGCCAGATCCTGGCCGAACCGTTTTCTGGCCGCTTTGGAGCGTTTTTCTCCGGCCGATATGAGATAGGAGGCAAAGGAGTTGTCCAGCAGGGTGCGGATCTGGTCCGGATTGTGGGAGAGCAGCAGGTTCAGGACCATGGAAAAATCGATTTTGATCTGGCTGTCCACATCCAGGGCCGGGGCGTTCACCAAGGCGGCAATATGTTTGACATCCATGAACTTGCCCGGCAGCACCAGGGCGAACCCGATATTGTCCATGCCCCTGCGGCCCGCCCGCCCGGCCATCTGCTGGAATTCACTGGGGGTCAACGTCTGAAAATCCACGCCGTTGAACCGGTCGGAATTTAAAATCACCACGGATCGGGCCGGAAAATTCACCCCTGCCGCCACCGTGGATGTGGCAAACATGGCATTGAGCAGCCCTTTGGCCATCAGGGTTTCCACCACCACCTTCCAGGCGGGCAGATGGCCGCTGTGGTGGGCGGCACAGGCTTTGCCGGCCAGGTCCTGCCGGTGGGGATGGCTGCTCAGATGGGGATTGCCTGCCACCAGTTCATCCAGGGTTGCTTTCAGGGCCGCCTTTTTTTCGGGTGTTTTGTTGAGCAGGTCGGCATTGCACAGTTTCAAGGCATTGTCGCATTCAGCCCGGGATTTTAAAAAGAAAATAGCGGGCAGCAGGTCATACCGGTGCATGACCTTGAGGATCTCCCCGAAATTGGGGAGCCGTCCCGGCGGTGCCATGACAGGGGATTTTTTGTTGTTTGCAAATGCAAATACCTTGTCATGGAGCCGGGGTTTGGCACCGGTATGTTTTTTCAGCAGCGGATACAGGGTGCCCGATGGATGGAAAAATACAGGGAACAAGGGCACAGGCCGCCGCCGGTTTTCCACGATGCGGCAGGTCTTTCCCCGGATGGCGCTCAGCCATCCGGCAATCTGGTCCGGGTTGCCGATGGTGGCGGACAGCAAAAGGATCGGGATGCGCACCGGCAGGTAGATCATGATCTCTTCCCAGACAACCCCCCGTTCCGCATCCCCTAAGTAATGGGCTTCATCCAGGATGATCAGATCGCAGTTCAGGCTTTGTCCTGTATGCATGGCATCATACAGCTGGTTGCGCAAAATTTCTGTGGTGCCGATGATGACGGGGGCATCGGCATTTTCCTTGATATCGCCGGTGAGAATGCCCACATTTTCAGGCCCGAACAGCTGGGAAAACCGATTGTGGATGGAGTTGGTCAATGCCTTGAGCGGGGTTGCATACCAGATCCTGCCGGTTTTTTTCAAAGCGTTTCTGGTCACTTCTTCGGCAATCCAGGTTTTGCCGGCACCTGTGGGAGCGGTTACCAGGCAGTCTGTCTCCTGGATGGCCGCAATGGCCTCCATCTGGAAAGGATCGGGCACAAAGGGCTTGTCTTCCGGCACACCGATTTTTTCAAATATGCGGATCAGACCCTTGTCTGCCCCGGGCTTCATGGGCGGTATGTTCCTGGGTTTGGACCGGGATTTTGTGCCCCGGTAAAAGCGTTTTGTTTTCATATGGGGCAAGTGTAATCAATAATGGCAAATAGTGCAAGACTTGATGGCAGCACTGGATATTTGCCATAGGCATGCCATGTTTTCGATCGTTCTATCCAGCAGGCTTTCCCGGGCCCCGCCCCTGTTGGTGTCCTGTGCCCGGCCCGAGATCTGCGGGGCCTGTCTGCATAAGAACAATTAAGTGCAGCCACCCGCCCTTTGTTTGGGATCATCCCGGCAAATTTTACCAGGCCCCTCCGGATCTGACGGTCCGTTCACAGGACACCAACAGGGGCTCCCCATAGCGGGTACGCTGCTATGACAAATATCCAGGGCAGTAGGGAATTCAATGGGGCATAGACGTATTAAACGGCATTTTTCAAGTTCAGTATTTTGGCTTGTGATGATTCCAATATGGAATCACGAAGAAAAGCACTTGCCTCTAATATTTCTATCCCGATTAATTCGCCGCTTTCATTTAATTCGGCTGTAATATTTGGGCTCAGCTCAATGCTGTCTACTTCGTTTTCCTCAGAGATAACTATGTGCAGGATATCTTCATTTTTAAAGTATGTCATTTTTGTTTTATCCATATATGAACCTCCCTGTTTTAAGCCGGAAATTAATTTGTTGTCGCGTTGTTGCATGAATTGTGACAGGGGTTATTTCTTTTCCATGCTTCTCATAAGGAATTATAACCAGCCTTTGATAATGTTTGCCTACTGCAATTATACGTTGGGTTGTCGTATCGAAGTATTTTTCTTCAGCGTGCCGTAATATAATTTCAAGTTTTGAAAGTTCAAATCCCCTTAATTCTGCTCTATATTTCATATATTCAGTCCATACAATAACAGCCTTTTCAGGGTTTTCCACATTCCCTCCAATCGATTATGGTTATTATACCCCATTTCTTCCACTTTAGGCTAATGTTATTTTTGGGATAAGACCACTTTGCGTAATTCTATCCGGGTGTCCGGGCCGGCTGCCGGGGAAAGACAAGGGGAGCTGCAACAGCCCCTTTAGGGTGTCATCTCATAGGTGTCTTTCAGGGCCAGGACATGGGTTTCCCAGATCCGGCTGAATCTGGCGGGATCGGTGACCGGTTTTTTGATCATGTTTCTGCAAAAATCCATCTGGGCATGGGTGGTGCCGGGTTTGGCATACAGCTTCAGCGCAAATTCACTGAAGTCCCTGATCATGACATCGAATATCTGTTCCAGCAGGTCCGGGTCCATGCTGTCCATGTGAAATTTTTCAATGATGAGCTGGCCGTATGCCACCAGGGTGAACAATTCCCCCAGGTACAGGAGAAAATCCATGTTTTTGGCCTGGTCCTTGTCCGGGGTGGCTTTCATGAGCATTTGGGTCAGTTGGTCGATCTGTTCCTTGAAAATGGTGACATTGGGCAGGTCTACGCTGTCATAGGCCAGGTGGTAGTCATGGAACTGGATGTTGCCCAGGCCTTTGGTTTCCCCCTGGTTGAACAAAAAGGTGTCACAGCCGGGATCATCGCGCCGGGGGATTTCGGGAAAGGTGCCGGGGTTGAAAAAATAGTTGGCCATGAACTTGATGATCAGCGCCATGTTGACATGGACCGTTCCTTCCAGCTTGGGCAGGGCCCTGATATCGGTGGCTGCCATCTCAAAATAGGTGTCTTTTTCAAAGCCCCTTGCCGCAATTACATCCCAGATCAGGTTGATGACGTTTTCGCCTTCACAGGTGACTTTCATTTTGACCATGGGGTTGTAGAGCAGATACCGCCGGTCTTCAGGGGATGCACACCGAAAATAATCAGATGCTCTCTGGGAAAAGAGCTTCATGGCAGCCAGACGGACATAGGCATCCACAAACAGCTGGCGGATATGGGGAAAATCCGTCACCCAGCGGCCGTACAGGTTCCGGTTTGCGGCATGGTTAAGGCCTTCATAAAACGCATGGGTGCAGATGCCGATGGATGCCCACCCTAAGTTGAATTTTCCCACGTTAATGGTGTTCAGGGCACTGTCCCAGGCAGCCCGTCCCGTGGACATGATGTCTGCATCGGTAACCGGGTACCCGTTCAGGGCATATTCCGCCACATACCCTTCCCAGTCCACCACGTTCTGGACCAGCTCATAGTTGTCATGGGCAGGGTCTGCCGCAAAAAAAACATATGCATCGGTTTCCGAGTTTTTCCCGAAAGTGGACACAATGCCGGCCTGGTTGGCATTGCCGATATAGTATTTGCCGCCGTCTGCCACGTATTTTCCGTCTCCCAGGGGGGTCAGGGCCATATCCGAGGCGTAGAGATCTGCGCCGTGATCTTTTTCAGACAAACCAAAGGCAAAGATATGACCGTCTTTTAGAAGCTGTGCGGTTTTTTTCTTGATCTCCTCGTTGTCCCCCATCCAGATGGGACCCAGTCCCAGAATGGATACCTGCCAGGTATACCAGTGGGCAAGGTTGTAGAACCCCAGAATTTCATTGAAATCACAGATCCGCCGGGTATCCCATCTGGCGTTTTCATTGCCTGCAGCATATTGTTTAGGGGTGAGCAGGGTGGCGAATATCTGGTTTTCCTGCAAAAAATCCAGGAAATCCTGGTACCATACCCGCTGGTGAAAATCCGCTTTTAACTGATTTTTGCCCCGGTTTTCAAAATAGGCGATGGTTTTTTCCATGATCTGGCGGGATGCGGCATCCAGGTGGTCATAGGTGGCGGTCTTTGGATTGAATAGTATCATGCGCTGGTTCCTTTATTTTGGTTATATACAACTTACTTTACTGTAACCCGGCCCAGCCGGTGCATGGCCAGGCCTGAGCCCACAATGAGCAGGCCGCCGGCAAACAGATGCCAGGAGACCGGTTCCATGAGAAAGACAATGCCCACCACGGCGGTAAACAGGGTTTCACTGGACATGTAGGCAGCCCCTTCAAAGCCCCTGCAGAAGAAAAATCCCTGGTTCATGAACAGCTGGGCTGCCACGGACACCGCAATAATGCCTGCGATCATGGCCCATTCCACCGCAGATGCTGGAACGATAGGGTGGGACAGGCAATAGGGCAGGGTGGCCAAAGTGCCCATGGTACAAAAATAAAAATAGATGATCACCGGCCCGTTATGCTCCCGCAGAGAGCGGATAATGGTGACCGTGAACCCTGCCAGCAGGGCCCCGATAATGGCCATGGCCTGGCCCAGGGCATTGGTGGAGAGCCGAAAGTCGAAAAGGATGGCCACCCCGGCCAGGAGTACGGCAATACAGGCTATCTGCAGGTGGTTCACCTGTTCTTTGTATATAATGAACCCGAACAGGGCGGCAAAGGCAGGATAGGAATAAAACAGCACCACTGCCGTGGACATGGGCAGGGTGCGCAGGGCAGACACCACAAAAAAAAAGGCCAGGGATCCGACAAAGCCCCTGAGGATCAGCAGCGGGATCTTGTGCCCTTTAAAGGGATTTTTTCTCCGGCTGAACACGGTTGTCAGCACCAGCATGCCGCCGAAACAGCGGATGAATCCCAGGTGCCAGACCGTGTAATGGTCCGGCATCAGTTTGACCATGGTGGACATGAGGGTGAAAAAAAGGGCGGCTGACAGCATGAACAGCGGTCCGGCTGTACGGGCATCCATCAAAACGATTCGGGCTTTGGATTGTTGCATATGTCAGCGGTCCCTGAAGTCCATGGGTCAAATCAAGTGTGTAACATAGACCTGGCAGCCGTCTCTGTCAAACGAATTATGGCGCACACGGTGAATTCATTCTGACCCTCAATCCGTCTGTTTTAGGCCCTCAATGCCGTCAGATTTTTTTACCACAAAGGTCACGAAGAACACGAAGAATCCCTTTCTTCGTGTTCTTCGTGACCTTTGTGGTTTTTGAAAAAATTAAAACAGTGTAAGACCATCCGACATTAGCCATGACTTGCTTAATCTATGATATAATGATGAAAGAATGCA
>Ga0102940_1001557_pt1 | contig 14610 bp, 16 predicted proteins | sample SalPonR2_C_D1_MG_FD_78215 | JGI IMG/M metagenome (GOLD analysis project Ga0102940, IMG submission 78215) | Salt pond soil microbial communities from South San Francisco under conditions of wetland restoration - Salt Pond MetaG R2_C_D1_MG | ecosystem: Environmental > Aquatic > Marine > Intertidal...
AGGACGCCACCAGGGTGGCCGCCCTGATTTCCGGGGACGTGGACTTCATCATGCCGGTCCCCCCCCAGGATTACGCCCGGATCAAAAGCAACGACGCGTTGTCCCTAGTGACCATGTCCGGCAGCCGGATCATCACCCTGCAGCTGAACCAGAAGCGGCGTCCCGAATTTGCAGACGCCCGGGTGCGGCAGGCCATGGTCTACGCCGTGAACAACGCCGGTATCGCCCAGAAGCTCATGAAAGGTACCGCCACGGTTGGCGGACAGCAGGCCCCGGAAGGGTTCGCCGGGTACAAGGCCGAGCTCACGCCCCGGTACGATATCAAGAAAGCCAAACAGCTCATGAAGGAAGCCGGATATGAAGACGGCTTTCAGTGCACCATGATTGCTCCGAACAACCGGTACGTGAAAGACGAGGACATCGCCAAGGCCGTGACCTCCATGCTGGCCAAGATCAACATCAAGGCCAATCTGAAAACCATGCCCAAGGCCCAGTACTGGGATGAGTTCGACGCCCAGGTGGCCGACATCCAGATGATCGGCTGGCATCCGGACACTGAGGACTCGGCCAATTATACCGAGTACCTGCTTATGTGCCCGAACAAGGAAACCGGCTACGGCCAGTACAACAGCGGCAACTACTGCAACGAGAAGGTGGATGAACTGGTCATGGCGGCCCGTTCCGAAACCGACATGGCCAAGCGTTCGGCCATGCTCCAGGAAGTGGAACAGATTCTGTACAACGACGCGGCCTTCATTCCCCTGCACTGGCAGAACCTGTCCTGGGCGTCCAAGAAGAACCTGGACATCGAGCCCATCGTCAACGTCCAGAACTTCCCCTACTTCGGGGACCTGGTTGTCGAATAGCTCGTAGTTCGCTTTGCGCTTCAATGCGGGGCAGGCTCGGTGATCCGGGTTCTGCCCTGTCTTTTGAAGGTTTAAGGGGTAAGGGTTAAGGGAAGAAAGAGTGTAGCGATTCAGGTCTTACGTTTTCCGGATCTGCTTGTATCTTTGAGATCTTTTTTTCCACGGGAATCTTGGACTGTTAAGCAGCAAATCGAAAAAATCCATGGACCGCGTTTACACAGTCATTTTCCACCCTGCCCACCTCTCTTGCCTTAAACCTTACCCCTTCAACCTTAACCCTTAATTAACTATGTTCGCATTCGTCATCCGCCGTATCCTTCAGGCCGTGATTGTCATGCTGGTCATCAGCATGATCGGGTTTGCCATCAAGCAGAATGTCGGGGACCCGGTTCGGCAGCTGACCGGCATTTCGGTTTCCGCCGCGGAACGGGAAGCCCTGCGGGACCAGCTCGGTCTCAATGATCCCTTTTCGGTCCAGTATGTCAGATTCCTGAAAAAGGCCCTGCACGGAGACATAGGACAATCTTTTTTCTACAAAAAACCGGCTATGGAGGTCATCCTCAAAAAAGCTCCGGCCACCCTGGAACTGGTGTTCTGCAGCGGGGTGCTCATCTTTTTTCTGTCCATTCCCATCGGGATCTATGCGGCCATCTATCCGAAACGGATTTTTTCCCGTATCGCCATGGGGGGATCCATTGTGGGGGTGTCCATTCCTGTTTTTCTGACGGCGATCATGCTCATCTATATTTTTTCCATCAAGCTGGGCTGGCTGCCATCCTTCGGCCGGGGCGAGACCGTGAACATCATGGGGTGGGAATCCGGCCTGTTTACGGGTGATGGGCTGCTCCACCTCATTCTTCCCACGGTGTCCCTCTCCTCCATCATGCTGCCGCTGTTCATCCGGTTGATCCGGTCCGAGATGATGGAGGTTCTTGAGTCGGAGTATATCCGGTTTGCCTGGGCCAAGGGACTGCACCGGTGGCGAATCTGGTTTCTGCACGCCTTCAAGAACACCCTCCTCCCGGTCATCACTGTTGGCGGAGTGCAGATCGGGACCATGATCGCCTTCACCATTCTCACCGAGACCGTGTTCCAATGGCAGGGCATGGGCTTCCTGTTCCTGGAAGCGGTTGAGCGCTCCGACACCTCCCTGCTGGTGGCCTACCTCATTTTTGTGGGAATCGTGTTCGTCATCGTGAACACTGTGGTCGATCTCATCTACGGACTGGTCAATCCAATGGTCCGCGTAACCGGGAGAAAATGATGCGTGCCTGGAGAAAATTCAAAGAATCCTATCTGCTGTACAGTTTTTTGCATGACAAGGTGGCCATCGTCAGTTTTACGATTCTGCTCGTTCTGGTGGTGGGAAGCTTTTCAGCCCCGCTGATTGCCCCGCACGACCCGTACGACACAGCCACCATCGACATCATGAATTCGGAGCTCCCCCCGTTCCTGCTCGGTAACGGTTCCGGATCGTCCGAATTTCCCCTGGGAACCGACTCTCAGGGCAGGGATATGCTGTCCACCATGCTGTACGGCATGCGCATCTCCATTCTCATCGGCCTTGGAGCCGTGGCCATGCAGGCCGCCCTGGGGATCATGCTCGGCCTGCTGGCCGGGTATATCGGCAAGAAGGTCGATGCAGTGCTCATGCGCCTGGCCGATATCCAGCTCTCCTTCTCGACTATGATGGTGGCCATTGTGCTCAGTGCCGTGTTTCAGTCCATGTTCGGTGTCGGCAGATATGAAGAGATGGCCGTTCCTTTTCTGATCATAGTCATCGGCATTGCAGAATGGCCCCAATACGCACGAACCGTGCGCGCCTCGGTGATGGCGGAAAGAAAAAAAGAGTATGTGGAGGCGGCCCGGGTTATCGGTTTCAGTTCGAGTCGTATCATGTGGCGGCACATTCTTCCCAACACCCTCTCACCGATCCTGGTCATCTCCACGGTCCAGGTGGCCAATGCGGTCATGAGCGAGGCGGCCCTGTCCTTTCTCGGGCTGGGCATGCCCCCCACGCAGCCGTCCCTCGGTTCGTTGATCAATTCCGGTTTCGAGTACATATTCAGCGGCTCCTGGTGGATCACCATCTTCCCGGGCATCCTGCTCGTGGTGCTCATTCTGGTTATCAATCTGCTCGGCGACTGGCTGCGAGACGTGCTCAATCCCAAATTGTATAAAGGCTGAATCATGACCAAACTTCTTCAAGTCAACGATCTGGTGGTCAAGTTCGGACTGCGGGCCGGGGATCTGACCGCCCTGAACGGCATCACCTTCTCTCTGGATCCCGGGGAACGAATGGGACTGGTGGGCGAAAGCGGGGCCGGCAAGTCCGTGGCCGGATTCTCCGTCATCAACCTGATCGGCAAACCCGGATTTATCGCCTCAGGAAACGTGGTTTTCGAAGGTGAAGAAATCAGCTCGCTGCCTCTGGAAAAAATGCGCGATATTCGGGGCAACCGGATTTCAATGATTTTTCAGGACCCCATGATGACCCTGAATCCGGTCCTGACTGTGGGCACACAGATGATGGAAACGGTGCTGGCCCACAAAAAAGTTTCCCGGGCCGAGGCCCGGGAAACGGCTCTGGAAAATCTGCGCAAGGTATACATTCCCTCACCGGAAAAACGCCTGGAGCAGTACCCTCACGAACTTTCCGGCGGCATGCGCCAGCGTATCGTCATCGCTACCTCCCTGATCACCAATCCCTCCCTGATCATTGCCGATGAGCCGACAACGGCTCTGGACGTGACCATCCAGGCCGAAATCATGGACCTGCTCCTGGAACTCTGCGAAAAGGAACGCAAGGGACTGATCCTGATCACCCATGACCTGGGCGTTGTCTCCCAGGTGACCCGCAAGATCGCGGTCATGTACGCCGGGCGGATCATCGAAAAGGGGGAAACGGACAAGATTGTGCGCAACCCGCAGCACCCCTACACCCGGGGACTGATCGCGGCCCTGCCCCAGACCGAACAGCGTGGAAAGCGGTTGGCCCAGATTCCGGGCATGATGCCCAATCTGACCTCGATCCCACCCGGATGTGCTTTTAATCCGCGTTGCCCCCATGCCATGGATATCTGCCGGACCCGGGAACCGGAGATGTTTCCCTGCCCGGAAACCGGCGGAGAAACGGCCTGTTTTCTTCTGGATCAGGAAAGGAAATGATCATGAATCAAACACTCACCACAACTATTGAAAAGGTCATCTCGGTTGAAAATCTGGTCAAGCATTTTGATATTTCCGGTGGCTTTCTGGATCGGCTCTCCCTGAGGGGGGGCAGACCGACCCTGCGTACAACCTCGGTCAAGGCCGTGAACAACGTCAGCTTCAATATTTTTCCCGGGGAAACCTTCAGCGTGGTCGGAGAATCCGGGTGCGGGAAATCGACTCTGGGCCGGACCGTTCTCGGGCTGTACCCGCCCAACTCCGGCAGAATCCTGTACCGAGGGGAGCGGATCGACAATCTTTCCGCTTCCCGTATGCTGCCGTATCGGGCCAGAATGCAGATGATTTTTCAGGATCCCTACGCCTCCCTGAACCCGCGCATGTCCGCCAGACAGATTCTGGAAGAACCGGTCCTGTTTCACAATCCCGGCATCACAAGAGGAGAGGTGCGGGACAAGGTGGACGAGGTCATGGACATGGTCGGGGTTGACCCGCAGTGGGGAGAACGTTTTCCGCATGAATTTTCCGGGGGCCAGCGTCAGCGGATCAGCATCGCCCGGGCCCTGGCTGTGGACCCGGAATTCATCGTGGCTGATGAGCCCATCTCCGCCCTTGATGTCTCAATCCAGGCTCAGGTCCTGAATCTGCTTATGGAGGCCCAGGAAAAACGGGGGCTGACCTACATGTTCATCACCCACGATCTTTCCGTGGTGGAGCATATCAGCACCCGGGTGGCGGTTATGTACCTCGGCACCCTGTGTGAACTGGCCCGGACCGATGAACTGTACACATCCCCGCGCCATCCGTACACGCAGGCCCTGCTCAGTGCCATTCCCCGACTAGGAGAAACCGGGCTCAAGCACATCCGCCTCAAAGGCGAGGTGCCGACCCCGATAGACCTGCCATCGGGATGCGTATTTCACGGCCGTTGCGTGTACGGCAATGAACGGTGCAGGCGGGAGATTCCAAATCTGCACACCCTTGAAAACGGAACCAGAGTGGCCTGTCACGGTGTGGAGGAAGGACGTATCTGACCCTTCTTCGAGACTTTTGTCGCAAAGGGCCCCGGTTCGACTTTCGAACCGGGGCCCTTTGACATTATCTCAAGACAAACGAACCGACCTCACCCCACCTTCTTCATGGCCAGGGCCACCTTGTCGAGCAGCTCGGAAGGGTCCACGGACTTGACCACATAGTAGTCCGCGGCAATGGATTTGAAGTCGTGTTGAAAACTGTCGTATGCAGTGCATAAAATGACCGGGATGTCGCAGTCCTTCCCCCGGATTTCCTGAAGCAGATCCAACCCGGATCTGTTCCCCCCCAGCTTGATGTCCAGAATGACCACCTTCGGTTTTTCCTTTTCGAGCAGCGCTGTAATGCTGTCGCTCCCGTCTGAAGTGGCCACGCTATACCCGAGGCTTTCCAGTTCTTCCTGATACAGCATCCGTATATGCAGTTCGTCGTCCACGACCAGAACCTTTTTTTCACTCATGTCTGCCTCCATCTTCACGTTTCGGTTCCTTCCCCTCTATCCTGTTTTCAACCCATATTCAATTGTTGAGGCCAATCAGTTTTCCCGGTCTTTCTCCGCGTTTCAGGAGCAGACTTGCCATCCGGACCGAATCCGGATAGCTGCACCATTTTCGTGTCCCGGCAAAGGGCACGTCCCAGGAACCGCTTGCCACCTACCGGAGAGAGCAATGATCACCGTACATACCGAGCCGGACGGCGCAACCGTGGAATTCGAAAAACTGAACACGGTCATGCAGCTCCTGAATCGAATGGGCCGCAAATCGACCCGGGTGCTGGTCATTCGCGACGGGGAACTGCTTACCGTTGACTGTCGTATACGGCCCCGCGACACCATTACCATCCGCGACGTCATATCAAGAGGTTGAAGCCATGAAATGCAAACGCTGCAAAGCCCCGGCCGTAGTTGCCCTGCCCAGCCATCACACCGCCTTCTGCCCCGAATGTTATCTGATCTTTGCCCGCCGGCAGGTGGAAAAGGCGATCAAGGAGCAGGCCATGTTCACCCGGGAAGACAGGATCCTCATTGCCATCAGCGGCGGTAAGGACTCCCTGGCCCTGACCTGGCAGCTGCTCCAACTCGGATACAATGTCAGCGGGCTGCATATCGATCTCGGTATCGGGGAGTCGTCCGTCAAGGCCCGGGAAATCACGGAAAAATTCTGCACCACGTTTTCCGTCGACCTTCATGTCCTGGATATGACCGCCCAGGGGCTGGGCATCCCTGAAGTAAAGAAGCGGACCAAGCGTCCCATCTGTTCGGTCTGCGGACAGCTCAAGCGGCACCACTTCAACAAATTCGCCCTGGAAAACGGGTTCACGGTACTGGCCACGGGACACAACCTGGATGATGAGACCGCTCGTCTGTTTTCCAATGTGTTTCGCTGGGATACTGCCTATCTTGGGGATCAGGGACCGATCCTTCCCGCTGAAAAAGGGTTTGCGCGCAAGGTCAAGCCGCTGTACCGGATGTCCGAGTTCGAAACCGCCAACCTCTGTTTTCTGGCCGGTATCGAATACGGATACCACCCGTGTCCGTATAGTACCGGAGCGAGCTTTACTGTTTACAAACAGCTGCTCCTGGACCTCGAGGAAAAACAGCCGGGGCGCAAACTCAGCTATTATGAAGGGTTCCTGAAACGGGGACGGCCCGCTTTTTCCTCCCTTGAAGAGGAGCAGGGAGATCCTGTGCTGCCCTGCGAGCGCTGCGGGTACCCCACATCCACCACTGTCTGCGGTGTTTGTCGCCTCAGGGAGGCCATGTCGGCATAACGATATTGTCGATGGATTCCGGTTGAAATTATCGAATTGACAAACCCTACCGTGGTACTTATCAATTCGGCTCTTGAAAACTCCAGGAGGAAAACATGTTCGAACTTACCAAGGCAGCCAAGGAACAGCTTGATCTGCACTTTGCCAATCAGGACGTATCCCCGATCCGGGTATACATGGCCGCCGGTTGAGGCGGGCCGCGCCTGGCACTTGCTCTGGATGAGCAAAAAGATAACGATTCAGTCAACGATGTCGAAGGATTCACCTTCCTTGTCGAACAGGGCTTGATGAAGGAAGCCGCTCCGATCAAGGTGGACTTTCATCCCCACACAGGCTTCAACGTGCTCTCGAGCATCCAGCCCGCCTCCGACGGGTGCAGCTCCTGTTCTTCCTGCGGCTGAGGCCGGAGTAAGCACGGGCACAAAAAAAGCACATCCATTCAGGATGTGCTTTTTTTATGCGAAATCCCGACAAGGATTTATTTCCATTCATGAGCAAAATGTTCCGGCCCGATCAGGGCGTACCCCTGATCCTCCAAACCCTTTTTGACCTCGTCGACATTTTTCGCCGTGATGCGGAAAACCATCATCCGGTTATCGTTTCTGAAGAAGGTGGACATGGAGACGATATTCCCTCCCATGTCGGAAACGATTCCGGTTACATCGGCCATGACCCCGTTTCGGTCTCGGACCTCGATGGCCACACGCTCACCTCCGAGAGCCAGCCCCATTTCCTCCACAAGTACGGAGAGCATTGCGGTTCTGTTTACATAGCCGGCAAGCCTGCCCCCCTCGTCAACCACGGGAAGGCCGGACAGCCCTTCCCGGTGCATTATTTCAGCGGCAATCTCGATCTCGGTTTCCGGACGGACCGTGGGAACGTCCTTCTTGATCAGGTCTCCGACCGTCAAAGCGCCCAGCACATAATTCAATTCGTGTCGGCTCAGGGTGGTCGCTGACGAGGGCAGCGCGGACCGCACATCTTCTTTGCGCACATACCCGAGAAGATTTTCCCGGTTCAGGACGAGCAGCAGCCAGACCTGATTTTCTTCCATGATCCTGTCCGCCTCAACGACCAGCGTGGTCGGCGAGATGGTCGGAACATCCTTGATCATCTGTAATCCTACGTACATCTGTCATCACTCCTTGCCGGCATAAGATTGTGTTGGAATGTGTTTTTTGAGCCGTCCGTCCCCGGGGCCGACAGCCCCCTCCGCGGCGACCGTATCCTGTTTGATCTTGACCTTGAAGAGAGGATGATTCAATGAGGATCCAGCTGCCTGCACGTTTTGTGCCCGATGACAAAAAAAAGAAGGGAGGGCAAGCTCTTCCTTCGATTGCCAATGATACATACACATGCCCTCTTCTCGCCCCAACTGCCCTCTTCGTGATTCCCGAATTTCTGTCGGGGTGGTACTGATTCTGCTTCTGACCTGGAGCGTTGCCGGTGCCGGAGGCCCGATTCGTCTTTTTTTTGAAAAGTCATTGCCCGGGTCTTCCCTGCCGACCCGGAAACATACGGTTCAAAAGGGGGAATGGCTTTACAGGATTCTTAAGGATCGCGGCCTCTCCGGATCAGACATATCCACCATCCTCCCGCTGCTGAAGCGTCTCAATCCGGAGATCCCGGATTTTGACCATCTCCGCCCCGGACAGCGTCTGATCCTGCCGACCCTCGGCGGTCCTGTTCCTCCTGTGCCCCTGCAGCAGCTTGACTCCCTTCAGGAGCAGGCCCGAACAGACGTGTCGTCCAGGGGGGAGAAGGAATACGTGGTGCGTCCCGGGGACACGCTGGGGGAAATCCTGCAGCGGATCTCCGGCCTGTCCCCGTCCCGGGTCTACTCCGAGGGGGTGAGCCGGGTCCGGGACCTGAATCCGGAACTTACTGATATCGACCGGCTGTATCCAGGCCAGAAAATCCGGATACCGACATGGATTAAACCGGACCGCTCCGATGAATCAGAAACCAGAAGTGAGCGTTCCACTTCCCTTTCTCCTGCCCAGCGAAAGCGCTTTTCCCTGGCCATGCTCAAGCGAGCCGGGTTCACTTTCACCCCCGGAACCAGCGTTCTCTTCCCTGCTCCGGACGGTGGGTGGACGCCCATCAATCTGACCGAAACGCCTGTCTCCACGACTCCGTGGGGAGCGACCATCACCTTTATCCCGGGCCGGGAGCACGAGACACAGGTGAAGACGAGCTCTTCCCTTCCCCGGGTTCCCGTCGAGGACTGGGCTCCTGAAACCGTACTCCGAAACCTGGCTTCGGCCTTCCCTGAACACGTCCTTCTCCCCCGGTCGGGGGCCGTGCTCCGTACACGTCGATCGATTCGTACCACGGTCGAAGGTCCGAACATGTTTACGTTGCATGCCGGCTCCCGGAACACGACGTACTGTTTCGTACCCGTGCATGACGGAGATGCGGGAATTTCCTCTCTTTTGAAATCCTATCTTGCGCAGGAAGACATCCTGATTTTTGAAGTCGCTCTGGGGCCATCCGGCACTGTTGCCCTTTCCGATCCCGAGCCCCTTTCCAGGGCTTCTCTGTACATGCCGCAAATACATGCCGCCCGAGCCGGACAGGAACTGGCGGACTTCTTCGGCTCTGATCCGTTGAGCGATGTCCTGCGCCGAACCGCAGCGAAACCGGGCCACGAGCTCCACGCCCTGATCGATGCCGGACTGCTTGTGTCCCAAAATGTCCATCTTTCCTGGACCCACCAGGGGCTCTCCGTGTCCCTGACCATCCCGGCGCATGTCCTGACAGACCGAGGAACCAGGGTTGCTCTTCTTGACCAATCAATTGCCGATCGGTATCTGATGTCCCTCGTGGCCCTTAAGGGCTACCTGTGCTTTGAACTGGTCACCCCCTGAACAAACAAGGAGAGCCGACATGACCGTCCACGCCCGTTTTTACGGCCATGTGATTCGAATCACCCCGGACACAATTTCCCGGCTGCAAACGCTTCTGTCGGAATTTGAGATCACCACTGACGACTCGACCCTGGATTTTGCCTATGAGGGAGTATATATCGATCCGGACCACTACATTCAGGAAATAGCCACGAATATTCCGGAGTCAGCTGAAGCGCATCTCGACTTCATCGATCCTCTGGACTGGATCATAGAGCGGACCCTGATCAAGGCCGGGCAGATCGAAACCAAACGGTTTTCCCTTAATGACGTTATGGAACGATATAATATGGAATAACCTGATTTTTAAATATTTCTTGTCACCACGTTCAAAACCCATTAGCCCAGCCCCATCTGTTCACTTCATCAGGAGCTGTCCTCATGCACGAACTCTCGATAGCGGAAAGCCTGCTCAAGATCATCAAAGAGGAGATGGAAAAGCACGGGGTATCCAGGTTGATACGGGTCAAGATCGTCTGCGGGCAAATGTCGGCCATCGTCCCCGATGCCCTGGATATGGCCTTTGAGGTACTGACTGTCGGCACCCCCCAGGAAGGAGCGCATATCGAACTGGAAGAGCTCCCGGTACGGGTTCGGTGCCGGGAATGCGGACGTGAATTCTGCCCTTCCAGGGAAGAGATTTACCTCATGCCCTGCCCGCACTGCGACACCGAACTCGGCCACACAATGCTCTCAGGCAAGGAGCTGTATATCGAACACATTGAGGCCGAATAAATTTTCAAGAGAAATTTTCTTATTTCACTTAAGTTGCGCACTCGGTAGATACCGGCCGCATAAGAGCCTGTCACTCCCGCGAACGCGGGAGTCTCAGCGCCGGTGCCAACGCCCGGTATTGCCCACAAATTTGAGATTCCCGTTTTCACGGGAATGACTGCTGGAAAGTACAGGCGTTGCGCTAAAGAACACCAGTCAGGGTGAGCTGCGTAACTTCAGTTATTTCAGGCTAAAACGGGTGAACGGTGCTGTTCACCATGAGATTGAGTCTTTTTTCAGAGGGAGAAACCAATGGAAATACCTGTTGTCCGCAATATTCTCGAAGCCAACGACAAGGTTGCTGAAGAGCTCCGGACCATGTTTGCAGAGAAGAAGATCCTGGTCCTGAACATGATGAGCTCTCCTGGTGCCGGGAAGACCGCCCTTCTGGAGCGGACGCTGACCGACCTCAAAGAAGAGTTTTCCATGTCCGTTATCGAAGGAGACTGCCAGACCAGCAACGATGCCGAACGGGTGGCTGCCACCGGTGTTCAGGCGCTGCAGATCAATACCGAGGGCGGGTGCCATCTGGACAGTTCCATGATCCGGGAGGCGTGTTCGCGCATGGACCTGTGCGGAACCGATATTCTGTTCGTGGAAAATGTGGGCAATCTGGTTTGCCCGGCCGAATTCAGCGTGGGAGAGGACCACAAGATCACTATCCTGAGCGTGGCCGAAGGGGATGACAAGCCGGAGAAATACCCCCTCATCTTTTCCGAATCCTCGGTGATGCTCCTGAACAAGGTCGATCTGCTGCCGTATGTCAACTTCAGCCTGGAACGGGCCACCAATTTTGCCCTGTCCCTGAACAGCGACATCACGGTACTTCCCGTGTCCGCTACGAATTCCGAGGGGATCGAGTCCTGGTACGACTGGCTTCGAAGCCAGGTGCAGGCCAAAAAAGGACGGAAATGAACCTTCCTTCGAATCTCCCCTGCGAAGCGATTCTGAACAGCATTGCCGACGGGGTGTTCACCGTTGATCTGGACTGGAACATCACCTTTTTCAACGCCTCTGCCGCGGCCATCACCGGTATTGCCAGGGAGGAGGCCGTGGGCAGGAAGTGCTGGGAGGTGTTCCGGTCCAGTCTGTGCGACGGGGCATGTGCCCTGCGTTCGTGTATGGCCGACAACTGTTCCATCGCCAACAAGTCGATCTTTATTGTTCGTCCCGACGGGAACAAGCTGCCCGTCAGCATCAGCGGCGCCCCGCTTCACGATCCCCAGGGCAGGATCATCGGAGGGGTGGAAACGTTTCGCGACCTGAGTGATATTCACATCATGCGCCAGGAGATGGAAAAGCAGTATTCCTTCGAAGATATTGTCGGTAAAAGCCGGGCCCTGGACAAGGTCTTCGCCATCCTCCCGCAGATAGCCAGAAGTCCATCCACTGTCCTGCTGCAGGGGGAGTCCGGTACCGGCAAGGAACTGTTTGCCCGGGCCATCCATACGCTGAGTCCGCGCAAGGATGGCCCCATGGTCACCGTCAATTGCGGCGCCCTGCCGGAAAATCTTCTGGAGTCCGAACTGTTCGGGTACAAGGCCGGGGCTTTTACCGACGCCCGAAAAGACAAGCCGGGACGGTTTGAACTGGCCCGGGGCGGGACCATTTTTCTGGACGAAATCGGCGACATGCCCCAGTCCCTGCAGGTCAAACTGCTGCGTGTCCTTCAGGAGAAGGTGTTCGAACCCCTTGGGGGTGTCGAGCCTGTCTCCGCCGATGTACGCATTGTGGCCGCCACCAACAGGGACCTGGAGCAGATGGTCGCTCGGGGCGCGTTCCGCGAAGACCTGTATTACCGTCTGAACGTGGTCCAGCTCAGGCTTCCGCCCCTGCGGGAACGGACCGAGGACATCCCTTTGCTGGTCAACCATTTTGTCAGACGGCTGAGCGTGATCCAGTCCAAGGATATCGAAGGGGTTTCCGAAGACGTCCTGACCATCCTCATGCGTCATCACTATCCCGGCAATATCCGCGAACTTGAAAACATCCTGGAATTTTCCTTTATTCTCTGCCCGCAGGGGTTCATCCAGGTCGAACATCTGCCCGAGAACCTCCATCCGTCCTCTGAACACCCCGCTCCACAATCCTCTCCTTTGTCCCTCGACCAGATCAAATGCAATGCGGTTCACGACGCCCTGAAGCGGAACAACGGACGAAAAATGGCTGCAAGCCGTGAACTCGGTATCTCCAAGGACACCCTGCGCAGAATGCTCCATCGCTGCCCCGACATGGGCGCAAAATAAGCCCATCCTTTATAAGAAAAGACGCTAAATACGCCTTTCCTCCCTCTCAGTCTTCTTCTTTTTTTATCCAACATACTGTTTTATTTGTGTTATCATAAATCGGCATGAGAATAGCTAGTTCACTGGACAAGGTTCGATATTCAACGAATCAACGTCATTCCCGGAAACCGGAACAGTGGAAACTCGGTCATGCTCATAGCGCTCGCCACATACGAAGACAGACTTGCAGCACTTTTTGAAAATGCCTGCGAACTCCGTCTGTTCATCCGGGAAAACGATAAAATTTACCCTGCGGGTCGTCACTCCCTCCCGTACAGTGATCCTTGTGCAAGGATCTCTGCTTTGACTTCCTGCGGGGTAACTCTTCTCATCTGTGGAGGTCTCACCGGATGCTCACGGCGACTGCTTATCAGATCCGGAATCGAGATCATTCCCTGGATCGGTGGTGAGGTCGAGACGGTACTGCATGCCTGGGCCACTGACCGGCTCGGTGCTCTGGTACTTCCCGGCTGCCACAACTCCGGAAGATGCTGCGGCAGCCGGACGCTTCAGTCGGGGAGCGGATGCAGACAGCAGCACCGAGGACACAACACATCAAACAAACAGGGGGTTTCATGAAAATAGCCATCAGCGCGGAAAACGGGTCTTTGGACAGTCGGGTTGATCCCCGTTTTGGACGGGCCGCAGGTTTTTTGATCTATGATCTGGATACCGATTCCAACGAATATGTATCGAATACCCAGAACCTGACGCTGGCTCAGGGAGCGGGAATCCAGACCGCCCAGAATGTGGCTGCAACAGGGGCGCAGGCCGTGATTACCGGCCACGTCGGACCCAAGGCGTTCGCTGCCCTGAACAAGGGGAAAGTCGACATCTATCTCGGGGAGAATATGACTGTTGCTGAGTCCATTCAGGCATTTCGGGACAATCGACTGACCAGAGCGGACGGGGCCACCAAACCCGGTCACTGGTAGGTTGGTCGGAAAACCGGCGCATAACGCGCCAAGGAGGCAGCCATGCCAGGATTTGACGGTTCAGGACCGACAGGCAAAGGCCCCATGACCGGACGTGCAATGGGACGGTGTGCAGCAGGTGCAGGACGCGGACTCGGAGGAGGCCGGGGGCTTGGCGGAGGTCGTCGAGCCGGCGCGGGATTCAGCCGTTCGGGCTGGGACTCTCTGCCCACCCAGGTTACCGAAGAGGAGACGCACAGCGAAATCATGCTCAAGCGGATTCAGGAGCTCGAAGAAGAGGTCAGGGCTCTGCGTAAAGCAAAGGGTGCTGAATAGCCTCTTCCGGAAATGTGTGATCCGGACGGAGATTGTGTTATCCCCGCCCGGATTATACATTGATTTTCAAGGAGTTCACGATGCAAAATGAAAATAACACCCCGGGCCGTGATACGGAAAATTTTAAGACGAATGCTTCCGGGGGAACCGGGCTTCCGGGGTCGACCTGTGTCTGTCCCCGGTGCGGGACCGCTCATCCCCATACCCCCAACGTTCCCTGCGTGGACAGTACGTGCCCGACATGCGGCAGCCCCATGTGCAGGAAGTATTAGGAGAAGTGATGCGAATAGCCATTGCCAGCGGAAAGGGTGGGACCGGGAAAACCACGATAACGGTCAACCTTGCCGCCTATCTGCAGAAACTCGGAAAGAAGGTCTCCATAGTCGATTGTGATGTGGAGGAACCCAATTCTCATTTTTTTCTCACCCCGGGGTGGGACACGCCGATCACCGAATACGTCCCGGTGCCCAGGGTGGACCAGGACGTGTGCCTTGGCCAGGAGTGCCGCAAATGTGTCACGGCCTGCAGGTTCAAAGCTTTGATCTGGATGGCCGAT
>Ga0102940_1001558_pt1 | contig 14606 bp, 7 predicted proteins | sample SalPonR2_C_D1_MG_FD_78215 | JGI IMG/M metagenome (GOLD analysis project Ga0102940, IMG submission 78215) | Salt pond soil microbial communities from South San Francisco under conditions of wetland restoration - Salt Pond MetaG R2_C_D1_MG | ecosystem: Environmental > Aquatic > Marine > Intertidal...
TAGAGAACCGGGGATTGGTGGTAGCGGTCCAGGTCATATCATGACAGTACGATTCATATGCGGCACGAGCATCCACGGCCTGATTGGGTGCGGTAAAGGAGTTATCGTCAAAAATAACATCATCCAGAGGCGTCGGTATACACTCTCCTCCGGGGCCACCGGAGGACAATGACCAGTGGGTGGTATCTTCCCAGGTACCGGTTCCGCCTACCCAGTAAAGGGTACGTCTCTCCCCATCGGTAAATACCCAGCCGTCAGTATTGCCAAGGTCAATAGCGTTTTCTACCGACATCGTCCCCACGCCCACGGAATGTATATCCTTGACAATAAGCTGCTTCAGCATATTATCGGATAAACCAGCAATATAGCTTGTGCGCCCATCCTGATCGCTAGACAATTCGGCGGGCCCACCGGTGCAGTCAGCAGGGATGATTAAGGTGTCGACGGTAAGGGTGTCTCCTATCCGGATTTCGTGCCTCTGCGTTGCGGCCAGTTCGGCCATGCCAAGGTGAACCGACCCTTCAAAGCGGGAACTAAATGCTACGCGTAAGCTGTCTATAGAAAGCTTATAGGTTGTTTCGTCGGGGGCAGGGTCGCGGTCGATGCGGGTTGCCCCATTGACGTCCACCCAGTGAAAGGCAAGGTCTCCATTACCCGTAGCAATGATAGAACCACCGTTTATCTCCAGCACGGAAGTGCCGGCATCAAGCTCCAGATTGGTTGCGTTAAAAATGTTGTCACTGAAAAAGGGGCCTTCCAGAACGACCAGGGAGCTGCCCAGCGACAGGCGGCGTTCCTGTCCGCTTTCACTGCGTAGGCGAAATGCGCGCAGGGTCTGATCATTGGTGTTTAATTCGCCGGCGATTAGGAAAAGATCCAACGCTACCCGAAATTCATCTTCCAGCAACCACCCCCCGGTCTGACTGCGGAAGAATACATTTTTTTGAAATTCCTGACCTGCTGAAGTAATACGGGTATCGAGATTAAGGCTCTCAAAATATATGTCCCCGGCAAAGTCGAGGGTCATTCCGGGAACAAATTGCACGTTTCCGTAGATGTGTAAATTGTTGTCGTTAGGCCCGTCGAGGCTGGGTGTATTGGCCGGGTTATCCCAGAGCATACTGCGGCAATAGGCGTTCTCTACATTTATGACGACAGCCTGGCCAGGATTACTAAATGAGTTAGCATCAAACACCACGTCATCACCGGCGGTCGGTACGCAGGCTCCCCCCGGTCCGCCACTATTGAACGACCAATTAGCGGGGTCGTCCCAGTTTCCCGAGCCACCCACCCAGAACAGACGATCGGTGGTTTTGGGGTTGATGGTCCAGCCGCTGGTATTTCCCAGGTCGACTCCTTCGTCGACGATGAAGTTAATTCCGGTACCTTCGTCATTGACTACGATATCTTTCAAGGAGACAAATTGGAGCTGAATGTCCTGGGGGGTACCGGTCGGTTGGTGGATGAAACGGGCCGCCGTTCCGGCTTGTGAACCAAACATACTGATGGGATTAGCACAGTCGCCGGTCGCTTCCAGAGTAGAAAAGGAATAGTCGAGGTTTGAGGTAAAGGTATAGGTTTTACCGGCTCCCAGCCTCATGTGTTCCACATTGAGGGGACTTTGCATCTGACCATTGTTCGCCAGGGAGAGGGTATCGATGTCAATCGGTATATTGTCCGCTTCCTGAATGCTCCCCCGACCATTTACATTACTGAATGTGATACGGCCGATAGCTATATCGGGCCTGGTGGCCTGCACATACAGCGTAGCTAACGGCGATGTAAACTCAATGGTTGCCCGGTCAAAAGCTATATTGTCCGGATTGACGTTGAGATAGCTGGTATAAACAGGAAACGTATTGGTCAGAATATCTGCTCCTCCAATTCGCACGTTAGACCTGCCCAGATCGAGCAAGTGACCGGTGCCGGTACTAATCACGTTGAAGTAAGCTACCGTTATATTGTTATCGTCGGTAATGACCTGGCCGGCGCGAAAGGTAAATGTACCTATTACCGTCAGGGGGGAGCGCAATGTCCAGGCACCACCATTACCTTCGACTAATAAATTGCGCAGTATTGGCTGCCCGGCCAGATCAATAGCATGGCCTTGGTCGGTACCAGCAAGTACGACATCTCCCTGTACATCAAACTGCATATCGGGGCTGAGTTGCAGGGAACCGAAGACATTTAGTATTCGTACATTCGAAGCGGAGAGGGTAGGGTTGCCAACGACATTCTCCCAAATCATATCGCGGCAAAAAACATTGTCATTATTGATGACGACCACCTGACCGGGAGTGGTGAAAGAATTGGCATCGAAAATAACGTTGTCATTAGCGGTAGGGGCCACATTGTGGAATACCGTTCCCCCTGATGTGGTCGCCCAGTGACTAATGTCCGACCAGTTGCCACTATCGCCTACCCAGTAGTAGTCGACGGCTTGCGCCAAAAAGGGTATACAGAAAAAAAGCAGTACTAACGAATGGTATCTAAGGATGCGCATAGATCCGGGTTGTTTTGGGAACAAAATGGGCTTTGACGGAATGGTAAAAGGCTTATAATGAAATACTTCAGGTGCATAGTAAACGTTGCGAAAGGTACACATATGTATACGTAAACTAATTTTTTAAAACTAATTTTTTCGCCAGCTACCTAGCTTTAGCAAGAGTCGGTTTAATTGAGCCATCCAACCTGGGGTGGACATAGTTTCTTCTCTTTCTGCTTTGGCTGCCGTGGCTCCGTACCAGTTCCGCATGACATCGCGTACCTGATTCCCCACGAGTTTCTTGCCGGGCAACCGGGCCATTAGTCCATACATGGCAGCCTGTCCCTGCCCAGACGCTTCGGGATGTTTTTTGGCGTAAGCCAGCGCTTCTTTAAGATCGGTAATGTATTGGTTAACCATCGCCTGATTGTGCTGCATCAGGGTCAGGTGAATGCTGAGGGGCTTATGTTGCCGGTCAACCTGCCATCCTTTCTGCTCCAGTTGATCCGCAATAATAAATAGATCGGGGTTGTTTTGTGCCGTGCGGTAAGCCAGAATATTCATGCAGGGATGACCAATGATCTCTATTTCGGGGATAGCGATTAGTTTTTGACGCAAGTCAGCAAAAGCTTTCATATTGGAGGTGGCTGTCGCCAAAAAACCTTCGCGTCCTAATCCTTTGATGGATGCCCAGGCGGCAGCGACCGTACCTCCCGGGCGCGTACCCAGTAGCCCTCCGGTGGCATAGATTCCGCCCGGCCAATCGGTGCGTACGTAGAACTGTTGGTCCATTAAAGAGGAGTCGCTGTAAAGCAGCACGGAACAACCCTTGGCCGCATAGCCGAATTTATGCAGGTCAGCAGAAATACTGGTCACTCCCGGCACGCGAAAGTCCCAGGAGTTCAGAGGGTAGCCAAGCTCTTCCACCCAGGGCAGCATAAACCCACCGACACAAGCATCGACATGGCAGGGGATACCCCGCTTTTTGGCGTAAGCCGCCAGATCGCTCACCGGATCGAGAATACCGTGGGGGTAAGAAGGCGCGGAAGCCACCATCATCGCAGTATGCCGGTTAACGTATTGCGGCAACAAATCAGCCCGGGCACACTGTCCGTTATCTACGGGTAGGATGCGTACTTTTAGGCCCAGCAGGTCGGCGGCTTTGGTGAAAGCGGGATGTCCGGTGCGAGGTAGCACCAGCTCCGGTCGGCGAATGCCCCGCTTATGAGCCCGCTGCCGGGCCGCTAAAACGGCCAGGAAAATACTTTCGGTACCTCCCGCTGTGAGCATACCGGCATAATCGTCCGGGGCGTGCATCAATTCGGCCGACCATTGCACGACCTCTCGTTCCATCCGCCGCAGACTCTCAAAAGCCAGCGGACTGACAAAGTTTTCACTAAAAAAAGCCTGATAGGCGGCTTCGATCTTTCGTTGGTGTTCTTCGTCCACGTAATACATCAACGACCAGGAACGACCTTCGCGCCAGGCCAGATCGTGGTTGCGGTATTTTCTCATTTCGGCTTGTAATTCGGCCAGGGACAATCCTTTATCGGGTAGCATTTTTGCCCGGGAAGATAGGGGGAATTTCGTAGAATGGCCCGCGATCCTCTAGTGCCGCGGGTCAATATTCGGTATTCTTTGGGAAAGAAACGTGCCTTTCATTCCGTACCTAACGGCACGGTTATTCTCTTTTAAATCAATTTTTCTACCCACATCTGGTCCCTAAAGGGACCCTTTACAATGCTTCTTTAGGGGTGGAATATGGGTAGAAATGTAAAGGCGAATGATAGTAGGCGTGCCGTCAGAGCCTGTCCTTCAGAAGGCGAGATACGCAATGTGTTCGCTCCACATGGACTAATTGGCTTTAATGATTCTTGATCCGCGGCGCTACCGGATCGCGATGATGATTGGGATGAAAGGAAAAAGGGCAAGCAACGCTCCGGAGGATTGTTGTCTATTTTAAAGCTCCCTCCAGTACTTCCACCATCCTAACAACACAAGCAGTAGAGCGCCAATCCCTCCATAAATCCACCAGGGGCTGGAGGGGCATGGTTGCCAGGAGATCGTTTTGTTATCGCCAATGTACACCAGTCCGGCCCAGTAATAAGGAGATTTCTGGAAGCCTGGAATATTTTGGTCATTCAGGTAGTGCATTTTAGCCCGATGTAGGGCCTGTGCTTTGGTAGCGCCGTGGTTCAGCTCAGCATAAGTGTGGGCAATGATCTGGGCAGTAGTTGATTCGTTGATGCGCCACAGGCTGGAGATGAGTCCACGGGCGCCGGCATAGGTGAAGGCGCGGGAAAGGCTCATGATGCCCTCTCCCTGTTCGAAGGCACCGAGCCCCGTTTCACAGGCGCTGAGGATGACCAGTTCGGCGTTTAGCGAAAGCGCATAAATCTCAGGCATAAAAACCTGATGGTCGAAAAAGCTGATGCGGGGATTCTGCCCGGCACTATCTACCTGCGCGTGGGTAGAGAGGTGAACTACCAAATAATCGGCACCGTGCTCGCGCAAAGGTGTGAAGGTGGCCCGCTCGTCGAGGTATTGCTGTACGCCACAACGGTCGAGCTGGCTAAGCTCGGTCTCGCTGTAGCGCAAAGGGGGTAGGTTGCCCGGGTGGTCTATAAATCGCGGGGCCAGGTGCAATATGTTTTTGGTAGCCGCATGCTCTGCTTGTTGCTGACTAGCCAATACGGCCAGGGAAAAAGCATACTGAATTTGGTGCCGCTGTAGCAAAAAAGGAGCCTGAGCCCATCCTGCTTCAGTAGCCGGACGATAGTAAAGGGCAGCAAAGGGGATGGCCGAAAGCCAGGCATCGGGAATGATCAGCAACCCTGCGGTATCGGCGGACGGTAAAGCTGTATGCAATAGTTTCTGGTACAGTTGATGTGCGGTGGCACCATACTGCGTAGCGTCTTGTAGGGCTTGCCGCGATTGCAGCAGGCCTCGTAGCTTTCGGGTTAAGGCTAAAATACGATTGGGCTGACGGGTCCTCGTCCAGGTAGCTGTACCGTCGGGTGCGTGCACGAAAACGTCGATGTGCTTACGGCCAACAAAAAATTCAATGGTAGTTGAGGTGTGGCTACGCAACAGCTGCACGATATCCCGCTCCGTTTGCACTTGCGTCGATTGTTTAACGGTGGACCAGGCAGGATAGCGACGGGCCAATTTTTCCTCTATTCTGTCCATTTGATCCATCAAATCATCCCGCTCCGTTAGCCAGACCGGGCGCTGCTCGCTTTGCGGATTGAGCAGCAGTTGCCGCTCGTAGTAAGCGAGTTGCTGCCGTACCCGCCGCGCCTGTTGCCAAAGGATGTCGTTGTTTGTGGAAGACTGCTGTACTCGGTTGCGCTGTATGGCATCGAGGAGTACGGCTGATTTGACTTGTTCGGCAAAGGCCCAGGCCTGGTAGAGGTACTGATTGTCTCCGGTTTGTTCCCAGAGGGTACGGGCTACTCCAATGGCATCTTCGATCCGGTCGCGACTTTGGGTCAACAGGTTGATGCGCGAAGACTCATACTGTAGCAGCCGACGTAGTATCCATTCGGCCTGACTTGCCAATAGGTGGCAGGCAAGTGCTTTTTTGTGCAGGGTGGTGTCGGCAGGGGACGTGCTCAGGGCAAGGAGAGCATCGGCTTTACCGGCGAGCGCCTCATAGATGGCATTTTCCCCGTAAAAAGTGGCCGAATCAGGCAGGTCATACGGTTCCTGCGGTTGGTAACTGGGCAATAGGCTCGTGAGTGCATTCGTAAATTGACGGTGAGCTGCCGCGGGATTTCCGGCTTGTACGTACGCGTTTCCGAGGGCGACCCGGATTTTAGCTACACTGCGGTGTTTTTCCGTACCGCGAGCAGTAATGGCATAGTTCAGTGCGCGCCGTAGTGCGGGAAAAATGGCCTGACCCTGGCCCTGCGTATTCTGCACGTTGGCCAATAGTAGCCAGGCTCCCGACAAATAGCCGGGTAATCCTTCTGTATCGGGGGCCGTACGTTGTACCTTTTGTAGGAGGTCAAGTGCTTCACGTGCCAGGCGGTTGGCTTCGTCTATTTGCCCTTGCTCCAGTAGGCTTTGTCCGAGAGACCGGAGTAGGAGTGCCCGTTTGCTGATGGGCAGGGAGTCAAGGGCTAACCCTGCGCGGTAGATTGAGATGGCTTGTTGCTGCCGATCTTCATTCCAGTAGGTCAGCCCGAGGTTGTTGTACAAGCCGGCTAATATTTCCGGGGTGGTCGATGCCTGATACTCGGCAATGGCTTTTTCGTAGAGTGCGCGGGCCTTTTCATTATCGCCCAGGCGCGTGTAGTGGGCTCCCAATGGCAGGTAGAGATAATCTAAAGCAGGAAAGTCGGAGAACCGGTACTGCTCGTACAGCGCCAGGGCCGCTTCGTAGGCATCAACCGAGGTGGACACCCGTCCTGATTGAAAGAGGTGGTAGCCCCGGTTTACATCTACCCAGAGCAGAGCTTCTTTTTCGGCCGGGGTTTGGGGGGCTCGCCAGGCCTCGCGCTTGGCTGTGCGGAGTAGGGTAAGAGCTTTTTCGGTGTCGTCAAACCAGTAGGCCTGCCAGTCCCAGTAGCTGTAGAGCCAGTACTCCAGGTCATCTGCGTTCCGGTAGGCCGCGAGAATCAGCGGATAATAGTGGTCGACGCTATCACTCTGCCCGGTTTCTTCGAAGGTCAGGATTTTTTCTTCCCAGGCCACGAGGCTATCCTGGGCAAATACCAGCGGTATTTTGCTGAGCGCAAAAAACAGAATCAGGAAAAGAGCGTAGGCCCGCATGACTATTTTTTCCAAAACTACCCATTTTGCCGCAACGCACCCACTTCCCAGACCTAAAATCGCCAGCTGCCAAACACCGCTACCGACCACGGTCGATCGGCCTGTAATGGCCAATACCCCCGCAGACTGACGGCCGGACCCCGGCGTACACTACCTAGCTGCAGGTCGGCAAAAAGGGTAGCTTGCCAGTCGGTGCGCTGTGAGGTAATATCAATTGGTGTGGGTTCAAACTGTTGGTAGAATTCCTTTAATTCTCGCCCATTGGGATCGTAGACGCGGACTTCACGGGTACGCAGGCCGGCTTCTTCTTCCTGCCGAAAAGCCAGGTCAACCATCACGCCCCCGCCGGCGCCCAGCCAGCCGGTCAGGTTATAGCGGGCCTGCAAGGGCACCAGCCCCAGGCGGGTGGTGCGAATAGCAGCCTTACTGTCCAGGGTCGTAATCGTATCGACGGTGGCCAGAAAGGGCAGTCCCGGTACTTCGTCCTGTGTGCTGACGATGGTCTCGGTACGGCGCGGAATGACCTGCTCGCTGCCGGGCAGGCCCAGCCAAACCTCGCCTTGCCAGTACGGTTTCCAGGGGCGCACAGGGGAAATACTCAGTCCGGCAACCGCGTGGTTCAACGCCGGTTGGTCGGGGTACATCATCCACCCACCCATGATACCTGGTGACAGACCCGCTTTAAATCGCGTAGTTGTACGGTTGGTCCGGATAGGTGGGTTATTGTCGAAAACAATACTGGCCCGCGCTCCCATGGTGCGTTTGGCAATTGCCCGTCGGGTGTCGAGTCGGTATTTGACAAAGCCCCTGGTGGAGTCGCGGTCCTCGACGCCTTCCTGTCGGGTGCCGGGCAAATAGATGTTGCGAAAAGTGAACGTGAGCTCCTGCTGGAGATATTGAGTGTCCAGGCAACTCTGCCCGGGGGAAGCATCCCAGCATAGAGGAACTTCGGGGTAGCGTTCCAGAATGGTCATGGCATTAGGATCGAGGCCATCCGGCACATCACAGGTAATTTCGACGGTACTGGCGGGGCCTTCGCCGGTATTTTGAAAATGGACTTTATAGGTGAGGTCTTTGGAGCGAATACCCCGAAAGCTCATGCGCCGGTCGGAAACGGCGATGTAGTTGGGGTCGTGGGAAGCTACAATTTCTAGTTCCAGTGGAAAAGTCTCGACCAGGCGACCGTCATCGGTGGTCATCAGGGCCGTCATAGTGATAATGGCATTGGTATCGGCCAGCATGTCTTCGGTAGCGTCGAGCGAGACAAACATATTGCGGGCGTCATTGGGCATCAATTGCTCGAAGGTCCAGGCCCGATGCTCGGTGTACGCTGCGGACAATTCATCCACGGCGTTATCAGCAGATTTGGGGGGAAGTAGGATTTGATACCAATCAGGAGGCGAGTTGGTGCCGGCCCAGGCGTCTACGCTGGGTATGGTTTGCTGTGTCAGTAGTACGGGTAGGTTTTCTTCGCCAAAGTGGGTCCGACTCTCGCGCCAGGAGAAATGTGTTTTGGCGAAAGCCGCCTCATTATAAAACAGGAAAAGATAGCCCGATTGCGGCACGGGCGTGGTATTCGTGTAGGATAAGATTAGGGTGAGTTCTTCCTGAGGACTTGGATTGCGCACCGCCTTTAGTTCGATGGCGGCAGTAGCTTCGCTCAGGATGGTTTGCTCCGGTCTAGCGTTGCTAGTTGTTTCTGTTTTCCGCTTCCACGCGGAACGCGGGTCTTGCGCTTGCGCGAGCGGGGTGCTTTACCATTGTCGTATTTTCCGGTGGCCAATAGGCGGATTTCGTAGGTACCCGTATCGGGATAAGTATGGGTTGGCCTTGCGGCAAAAGAAAACGTGCCGTCGCCAAATTCCCAGAAATGATCGTAGAAGGCTGGTGGTGCTCCGGCGATTTGCTGTAGTGGCGGCAGGAGGGGCTCGAGCGTTACGTCGGCACCTGTGGTGAAGATGCGAAAATCAGCCTGTGCTCGCGTCGGGTTTTGGCCACCAAGCCAGCTGTTGGAAAGAAGCAAAATAAGGAGAACGGAGTAGCGCATAATCTGTCTTTTAAACATGCTCTTGGTTTTGGGAATTGACTATTAACATACAAAAAGCCCCCGAACCAGAAGGTCCGGGAGCGATGTTCAGGGATTATAATCGGCTTTAGGGTAATTGATCGATGGCGTCAACCAGGTCCTGTTCGGAGCCGGTCGTGGTATCGTCGAAGCTGAAATGATAGATGTCATCAGCCGCTACGGTGACGCCCTGAATAGCGTAGCGCCACGCTCCATTTTCTTCGGTAACAAAGATGACGTGCATCTCCAGGCCTACTGGGATTTGACCGTAATGCTCAGAGAAGGTCTCCGTCACAGGATCATAGGTGTCGAGTTGAGCAAGCGTGTTTGGTTCTCCATCGTAGGAGAGGTAAACGGCAGCATTGGTGTGGTCATAGCCTTCGGGTACGGTCACCTGCAGGGTCGTTTTGGGACGTGGATCATTGTAAAAGCGGTCGACGTTGGTCCAGCCAAAATCGCCGAAGGAAGCATAGTACTGAGCTCCTTCGCCCTGTCCTTCTACGAATAAGCCATCGCGTCCGGTACCATCGGCATCTTTATCTTCTTCCCAGACGATGTCACCGTCGGCATCGGTATCACCCTGCCACAGCGTCATAGCGGGATCGCCACCACCGGTCAGGTCAGCCGGTATAAGCAGAGTCATATTGTTATTGAGTTGGAGGCGATCACCATTTTGGGTCACTTCGATGAAAAACTCACCACCGGACACCAGAGGCGCCAGGTCTCCTTCGGGGGTAATGGCCATAGTCGATTTATTGGTGACCAGCATGTCGGCGCGGTTATAGAGTTCAATCAGGGCCAAATCCACCGGTCCGGTGACGGGGTTGCCATCTTTTAGCAGACTGTTAGGCGCGATATTTAGTTGAGCACCAGCTGCGGTAGCAAAGGCAATACCGTCTTCAGCTTCAAATGTGGTCGTTTGTGTCCGTTCGGCCAGGGCCTGTTCTTTCAATTGGCGGAAATCTTCAGCCTGAGGTACCGGCCGGGTGAAGTCTTCTTTTTCGCAGCCCGTAGTTAAGAGGGCCGCAATTACGAGTAAAGAAAAAAGTTTGCTTACTTGAGAAATGAATGGATTGTTCATGGCGTATAAATTTTAGTTGATTAATTCCACATTCACTTCCCTATCTGGGCTGTAGAAGAAATCTTACGCCCTGAATTGTTAAAAAAATGTTAAGAAATTGCTTTTATAGGAATAGCCTGGATTGTCACATCAATTTATGACCATAATGGGCCGTAATAAATTCTTAGTGGTTGATTATAGTAATAGTAGTAAGTATCAGGGAGTGGATAGCGTAGTCGCGGGCACAGGCACCTGCTATCTGCACAATGAGCTTACTGTTCCGGAGCACTGATAAAAGCATTATCTCATTCTGGTAAATATGCCCTGATGTACTCTTGCCAGGACAATACTCATTTATGACTGATATGTCTGATCAACGTTATATAGATGGATTACGCCGACGTGACGACCATATTATCGCAGAGATTTATGAGGAGTTTTCGGGTTTGGTGCGCAGTTGGGTGTCCCGCAATAACGGCAATACAGCCGATGCGCAGGATTTGTTTCAGGAAGCTATCCTGGCTATTTATGATCGTTATGGAGCGGGAGGTGCGTCATTTTCCGGTTCCTTCGGTGGGCTGTTGATGACGATCTGCAAGCGCCGTTGGTATGACCGCTTAAAGCAAAAAAAGCGGGAAACAGACGTAAGATTATCGGAGGCGGAACGATATGATAAAGAAGACGAACCCTGGAAAGCGGCCGAGGAAGCTCTGGCCGAAAAAGAGCGACAGGAAGGATTGGCCCGGGTATTTACCCTGCTGAGTGAGCAATGTCAAAAACTACTGGCGCTGTTCACGACCGGTACGACATCGACCGAGCAGTTGGCTACAGAGCTGGGTATGGAGAGCACGAATGCCGTGTATCAGAGCAAGCACCGCTGTATTTCCCGGTGGCGTCAACTTTATTATGAGCATAACAAGTAAAGACCTATGGACGAAACACTACGCATAGACCGCTATTTATCCGGTGCCATGACTGCTGCGGAGCGGCAGGGCTTTGAGCGGGAACTGGCTGATGATGCCGACCTGCGCGAGCAACTTGCGTTGCAGCGCAGTATGCAACAATTTCTCGAACACAGGAATGACCGTCAGGAATTGCAGCAAAAACTAAAAGATACCGGAGCAGATTATTTCTCAGAAAAACGGGCCCGCTCCCGACTATGGGTGCGTTGGGCTGCGGGCAGTGCCGCGGCTGCAGCTGTGGTACTGCTGATTGTTTGGCAGGTCTTTTTTCAGCCGTCACTCTACGACACCTATGCTGACTTCCCTGCGCTGGCTCTTACCGAAAAATCGACAGACGCACCGGTCGACTGGTCACAGACTGAAGTGGCCTTTAATGGAGGCGAATACGCGACAGCAGCGGAGCAATTGGAGCAATATCTGCAGACCTACCCCGATGATCAACAGGCACAGCTCTACCTGGGTATCGCCCGCATGGAACTGGGGCAAGCGGAGGAGGCCGATGCTGTCTTCCAGCAGTTGGCTGAGGAGGCCTCGCCCGATATTCGTGCTTATGCAAAATGGTACCACGCGCTCAATTACCTCAAGGCTGGTGATGAAGCCAGTTGCCGGGCGGTGCTGGAAGAGATTCCGGAGGCGTCTCCCTTCTACGAAGAGGCGCAGGAGCTGTTGGGGAAATTATAGGCTAGTGGTCGGACGACTTCAAGTCGTCCGATCACTGCCTTAGATAAACGGAATCTCTTGACGTTATGAATCTCAAAATAATGGTTTGGTTTTGGATCAAAATAACTGTATTTTGGTTTGTATTCAAACCGTTTTTAACTTGTAAGATGACAGGCACTTCAAAAGTGCCTGTCATGACCTGCGTCAGATTAGTTTCCACCCTTCGCGGTAGGCACGGCCAACAAACTGATTGGCCGGCTCGAAGTTGGTGACTTCCATATTCTTTCCATCCCACAGCAGTTTTTTACGGCCGGGGAAGGTCTTACGGCCTTTGGAATTGGTTTCGGCGTAGCTGTAGCTGCGGATGGCCAGGTTGCCCATGAGGACAGCTTCGGTGAGAGGGCCCGCATAGTCAAAAGACGAGGTTAGGGACCGGTGCTCTTTGCTGTCGAAACCAGCTTTACAGGCCTGTGTCCACGCCACCTGATGACCGTATTCGGGCAACTCGAGAAGTGGGTTGTCCTGCATGTAATCTGCGGGCATGGTGCGTACGTCGCCGTTTTTCAGGTAAACTTTTGGGTGTAAGCCATAGACACCGCAGGTGATGATGCCTTTCTTTCCGATCATCATGACCCCGTTTCTACTACCTGGTTCGCCAAGGTCATCTTCGGCGGGGATAAGGTCGGGATGGAAGGGGCGAATACCGCCGTCGTTCCAGATCATGGTGACTTCGGATTTATTTTTGGCGGAAGCCGGAAACTTGATCTGTACGTGGGAAGAGGGTGGAGCTCCCTCGGGGATATGTTCGGGAGTCCAGTCGCGTACGAAGACCTGGCCAACGCTGCACTCGACTTCGGTGGGATAGCCGAGGTCTAATACCCGGAAAGGGGTATCGACGATGTGGCAGCCCATGTCACCAAGGGCGCCGGTACCGAAGTTCCACCAGCCGCGCCATTTGAAGGGGTGAAAGAGCGGGTGGTAATCTACATAGTCGGCCGGACCAATGAATAGATCCCAATCCTCGGCACTGAGGTGTTCGGGGCGGGCGGGCATCTCCGTTGGAAAGGGAATACCCTGTGGCCAAACCGGGCGGTTAGTCCAGCAGTGGACGGTATGGACTTTGCCGATCGCGCCTTTCTCAAATTGCTCGACGATCCATTGCTGCCCGGGGTTGGAAGCACCTTGATTGCCCATTTGAGTGACTACTTTATGCTTGCGGGCACCTTCGGTCAGTTGGCGGGCTTCGTAGATGTTGTGGGTCAGGGGCTTTTGCACATAGACGTGCATACCGAGTTCCATAGCCGTCATCGCAGCCACGCCGTGCGTATGATCGGGGGTAGAGATGGTAACGGCATCGATCTCGTCTTTCATCTCCTCCAGCATGACGCGGAAGTCCTTGTAGAAGGGGACGTTAGGCCATTTTCCTCGTGCTGCTTTGGAGGTGTTGACGTCTACATCACAGAGTGCAACCACATTATTAGCACCCTCTTGCCAGGCGTTGCGGATATCCGACCAGCCTTTACCACCAGCTCCAATGGCGGCGAGGTTGAGTTTGTCACTGGGAGCTATGTAGCCGCGCCCCAAAACGTGGCGGGGCACAATCATAAATCCGGCAGCACCGAGGGCTGTATTCTTCAGGAATTGTCGGCGGGAGTTGGGCGTATTCTTTTTGTCCATAGTTGTTTGATCAATTGGTTGGTTGATGGAATATAGAAAATATTGCGGAAATGGCCGACGAAAAACAAAACGCGATAGAGACGCGATTTATCGCGTCTTTACGGAATCCATCTCACTGCGGAACGACCTTGGAGCGAATAAAATCGATGACGCCCTCCACTATTTTGGGGACTTCTTTAAAGTTGGCGACAAATTCGCGGAGGTCCAGCGGCCCCTCGGAGGGAATCATCCGCAGGCCATACTGGGCCATTAATGCGAAATTGAGCAGAATCAGGATGACAAATAGCCCTCGTAGGGGTGTTTGCCATTTCTTGCCCACCGAATACTGTAACTGAGCCAATCCGTAGATGAACAGAGGGACATAGCCCACAAAAAAACGGTGGCTGAAGGACTGGGCGCCGTGCCAGAAGTTCCAAAAGCCGGTAACCAGTAATTGTAAAAATAGTACCGAGAGTAAGAGTATACGTTGCCCCGGCCTGGGCAGAAGGCCAAGGCCGATGATGCCCAGCCCTACCATGGGCGTCCAGAAGATCAGACCGTGGTGTGGAGAGAACAGGACCTTGAGGGCGTACCACCATTGGTCTTCCCGGAAGGAGCCGTGATAATAGCCGGGGCCACTTACCCAGATTTTATCGTGTTGGAGTATATTCACGAACAAATCAGGAGCGACAGCAACGGCAATAGCCACAACCATTAGGAGGTGTGCGGAGAGGTAATGTCCCAGGCGGGAAAAGTCGCCGCTGCGGATCATACGCAGATAGGCTTCCAACGCTATGACCGCGGGAATCAGCCAGACAATGCCATCCTGTAAACGGGTGATAAAGATTAACCCGGCCAGCAGGCCCGTCTTGATCCAGGCCATCTTGCGATCGCTATCTTCTCCGTAGCGCAGTCGGTAGCACTGCAAAAAGAATAAGGTCA
>Ga0102940_1001561_pt1 | contig 14595 bp, 15 predicted proteins | sample SalPonR2_C_D1_MG_FD_78215 | JGI IMG/M metagenome (GOLD analysis project Ga0102940, IMG submission 78215) | Salt pond soil microbial communities from South San Francisco under conditions of wetland restoration - Salt Pond MetaG R2_C_D1_MG | ecosystem: Environmental > Aquatic > Marine > Intertidal...
GATCTGGCTGATAATATACAGAAAGATACAATGCTGTTTAACCTTGATGCTGAATCTTTACAGGATCCCAAAATTTTGATTGAATTAACTGAGAATGGAAAGGAAATCACTGCTGAGCTTACTGCAATGACAGATTTATCAGGTTTTAATCTTGTGCTAATGGCAGTTGTCGTGAAAAAGGAAATAGAAATTGATGGACAGAATCACTATCATGTGGTTAGACAGTTTATTCCGGATCCGGCTGGGTATCCACTGGAAACAAGTAATCTTGTTGCCGGCACAGGACTAACAGATAACATCTCATTATCGCAAGTTTCAAATGCAGAGCTGCGAAATTCAAATCTGGTAATATTTGTACAGGATATTGATAATAATGTGATTTATCAGGCTACGAATTTTGATTTGAGTGTTATTACAGAATTACAATCACCTGAAGAGATTGCTCAGGTGATTATTTATCCTGTGCCAGCTGATGAATATGTAATTGTGGAAAGCAATCGTTTGATGAAGGAAATTAGTCTTTCTGATATCTCCGGGAGGATAATGCAAATATACAAACCCGATTCACCAACATATCAATTGCCCCTTTCAGAGTATAAAAATGGCATATACTTTGTGAAGGGTTATAATGAAGATGGTAGATTTTCAAGGGTAATAATAAAGCGCTAATTAGTCATCGCCCTTGCAAAACTTTCACCAAATTCAACCAGATCAGCTGCTTTTTCATCATTTGGGTAAAACTTTGACGCGTGACTGCTAATTACTTTTAATTTGAGATTTGTTAAGTGGTCTTCGATAATTTTAACCGCTTCACCACTCCAGCCATAAGATCCAAATACTGCAGAAGGTTTTCCTTTATCGCGGACCGGATTAATTACACTGAATAATTTATAGATGGGAAGTAATGTGTTTTGATTAATAGTAGGGGAGCCAACGATGATGGCATCGGCAAGAACCACTTGTTCCTCAAGATCTCCAAGCAACTTATTCTCAATGTCTACTATGTCGATATCAAAATCACCCGATTTTGAAATACCTTCGGCAATCTTTAATGCCATTTGCTTTGTATAGCCATAAGCAGAAATGTAGACCAGTAAAACGCGGTTTTGTTTCTGGGTATTTGCCATGTAGGACTCAGCCATGCTTTTCGTTTGTTCTACAATTTCCTTCCAGTTACTCCTGAGGATGGGACCGTGTCCAGGACAAATGACATCAATTTCAAGGTCTTTTATTTTGTCAATTGCTTTAAGCATGAATTTGCTATAGGGTTTTAGTATCACGTCAAAGTAATACTTAAAAGCATCTTGATAATCACCTACTTCGTCATCAAACATTTTCTCATTTGCAAAATGTGCACCGAAAGAATCACATGTAAAGAGTACATTACTTTCTTCTAAATATGCATATATGGAGTCTGGCCAGTGTAAGTTTGGGGCTCCGATTATTCTAATTTTTTTATCTCCAAGGTCAATCGTATCACCATTTTTAACTTTTTCCCATTTAAATGGCTTGCCGACCATTTCGGTTAGATAATTAATCGCCTGTCCACTCCCAATTACTGTCGCTTCCGGTGCAAGCTCCAGTATGTGTTTAAGTGAACCGGAATGATCAGGTTCTGTATGTGTGCATATTATATATTCAATTTCAGAAGGGTCTGTAAGAGATTTTAGTTTAGAAATATATGTTTCGAAAAAGGACTCTTTAACAGTGTCAATTAATGTTTTTTTCTCTGCATCGATGAAATATGAATTATAGGTCGTGCCATTCTTCGTTTCCATTACAATGTCAAAAGTGATAATATCATGATCTAATACACCTGTCCAGGTTACATCATTACATACGTCTAGTGTCTGAATTTCATCCATTTTTTATTATTTTTTTGCAAAGATAAAAAGGAATGAATAAGAACATTCCTAAAAATAAAAAAAGCTGTTCCGAAATAAGGGAACAGCTTTAAAACTCACAATCTGACTGTAACGGATCTAACTAATCTTTAATAAGTTTTAAGTCCAATATTAACCTTTAGAGCAATCACTCGATTTTTTACTGGTTGTACAATCACTTGATTTTTTACTTGATGTACAGTCACTTGCTTTTTTTGCGGTTTTACTGTCACTTGATTTCTTTTCAGAAGTGCAGTCACTTGATTTTTTATCTTTTTCAGGATCCTTGTCGGCTGTTTGCTCAATTACAACCTGATCTGCTGCTAAAACCGGTGCACTCATTGCTCCTAAAAAGGCGACTAATGCTATTACTGCAAATAATTTTTTCATGATTCTTCTTTTTTATGATTTATAATTGAGTGCAAGATAAGGCAAATGGTCTGGATGAGCTGTTAAAGGACTGTTAAAAAAAGACAAAAAAGTCTTTTATTTTTCAAATGAGGCGATTTTTGTATAGCCACCTTTAGCTAAGTCGTTGATATTGACATGAATATCAGTATTTAGCGGTAAAAATAAATCTACCCTGGAACCGAATTTTATGAAGCCCAATTCATTATTCTGCTTAACTGTTAATCCTTTTTTAGCATAACATATTACCCTTCGGGCAACATATCCTGCTATCTGCCGTAATAGTATTTCATTATGATCATTTTTGATGACCATTGAAGTACGCTCGTTCAATTCTGATGATTTTGGATGCCTGGCCAGGAGATACTTACCTTGGTGGTACTTAAAGAAAGTAATAATCCCTGATATTGGATACCAATTGATATGTACATTATGAATACTCATAAAAATCGAGATCTGTATTCTTTTGTCATTAAAATACTCTTGTTCGTAAACTTCCTCAATTGCGACTACTTTGCCATCTGCAGGGGCAATAACTGAATTTTCATCATAAGTGTATTGCCTGCTTGGGATCCTGAAAAATCTAAAAATTAGGATCAGTATTGACAATAATACAATCTCTGAAATAATTGCCAAATTTATAGGTAACAATATCCAGCTGCTTATTGAAAGGGAGATGATGATAAGTAATGAAAAATAGATAATTGACCGTCCTTCTTTGTGAATCTTTACCATTATTTTATAAAATTAGATATAACAATAAAAAAGCAGGAGCGCTAAAAAGCAAAGAGTCGAATCGGTCAAGCATACCTCCATGACCGGGAAAAACATTGCCCGAATCTTTTACTGCTGTTTCTCGTTTGATTTTGCTTTCAAACAGGTCACCTAATGTTGATGTGATGGCAATCACAACTGAAATAGCCATCCATTTTATTTCATTTGCATTTTCAATATATTGAGCAATTATATAGCCTGTCAGTACTGAAAAAAGTATTCCACCCAGAAATCCTTCGATGGTTTTACCAGGAGATATGTTTTTTGATAGTGGATGTTTACCGATAACATTTCCAGTAAGATAGGCAAAAATATCATTCACCCAAATAATAATAATAAGCAGTATAAGAAGTAAACTATTAAAACCTGCATGCTCTGTTATCCTGCCCAGATAAAAATAGCATAGCAGTGTAAAACCAAGCCAAATTTGAGCTGATCCAAGCAAGGTTATCTCTTTTATTGAGATATTATTTGACAGGATAAAAACAATGATAGTTATTGAAAGATATGCAATTGCAAAATAGGTTATCCAGCGATATTCTATTGTATTAAGGATTGTAATTGCCGCCAGGAGCATAAATAAGATACCTGAAATAAGGAAGAATGTAAATAAACCATTACCTTGAATGGAAAACATGTTTTTTACTTCAGCAAGGGATATTCCAAAAATTATCGTCAAAAGTAAAATTGTACTATATTTTCCCAGGATGAGCGCTCCCAGAAAGATAATAATAATAGCAATTCCCGATAAGAATCGCTGAAGTAGGTTACTGATCTTCATTCATTGATTCAATAATTTGTCTGGCTTCAGATTCCTTCTCCTTGTTCACAATTAATTCAATTTCACCAAAAAGATAAGAAGAATCTTTTTTGTTCATTATAAAGGTTTCAATCCCTTTATTTTCCAATTGTTGTTTAATAAGTTCAGCTTCAAAAGTCTGATTAGTTGTAAATATAACAGTTTTTTTATTCGACATATTAGTTGTCTTTATTGGTGGTTGTTCCACTGGAAGAGCCACTATCTGTTGTCTTTTTTGTATTTGTCCTCTTTTTTGTTGTGGTCGCTTTTGGTTTCTCTGTTGAGGGCTTTTTTGATGTATTTGTCTTTTTATCAGGCTTTGACTTCATTTGTTTCTGTTTTTCTCTGGCTTTTTCAACTGATTTTTGCTTTTCTTCCTCCTCTTCTGTTTTCCAGGGTCTTTTACCAAAGATCTCTTCCAGGTCATCACTAAATATGACTTCAGACTCAAGCAGCCGTTCTGCAAGTTTTGTCAGCTTTGCCTTGTTTTTCTCAAGCAATTCTAAGGCTCTTTTATACTGACTGTCTACCATTGCTTTTACTTCATCATCAATCAATTCTGCAGTCTTTTCACTGTATGGTTTGTTGAATGAATACTCATTTTGCCCCGATGAATCATAATAGCTTCGGTTTCCTATCTTATCACTCATCCCAAAATAGGATATCATTGCATATGCTTGTTTTGTTACCTTTTCAAGATCATTCAATGCTCCGGTACTTATCTTATCGAAGATTAATTTTTCCGCAGCCCGTCCTCCAAGTGCTGAACACATTTCATCTAAAATTTGCTCTGTCGTTGTTATTTGTCTTTCCTCGGGCAGGTACCATGCTGCTCCTAAAGCTCTTCCTCTGGGGATAATCGTTACTTTCACCAGAGGGTTTGCATGTTCAAGCAACCAGCTTACCGTTGCATGTCCTGCTTCATGAAAAGCAATAGAACGCTTTTCATCTTTTTTGATAATTTTATTCTTCTTCTCCAGCCCGCCAATAATTCTGTCAACAGCATCGAGAAAATCTTGTCTGGCTACACTTTTTTTGTTTTTACGAGCTGCTATCAGCGCTGATTCATTACATACATTGGCGATATCTGCACCGGAGAAGCCAGGGGTCTGCTTAGCCATGAATTCAAGATTAACATCTTTTGACAGCTTCAAGGGTTTAACATGCACTTTGAAAATATCTTTTCTTTCATTCAAATCAGGTAGTTCAACATGAATCTGCCTGTCAAATCTTCCAGCCCTAAGCAGAGCTTTGTCGAGCATGTCAGCTCGGTTTGTGGCAGCCAGTATGATCACACCTGTGTCTGAGCTGAAGCCATCCATCTCGGTGAGTAATTGATTAAGCGTGTTTTCACGCTCGTCATTAGATCCCATATTTGGATTTTTGCCACGTGCACGTCCAACTGCATCAATCTCATCTATGAAAACAATACATGGCGCTTTTTCTTTTGCTTGCTTGAATAGATCTCTTACCCTTGACGCGCCTACTCCGACAAACATCTCTACAAAATCAGATCCCGACATAGAAAAGAAGGGCACATTCGCTTCTCCCGCAACGGCTTTTGCCAACAAGGTTTTCCCTGTTCCCGGAGGGCCAACTAATAGTGCGCCTTTTGGGATTTTTCCTCCTAAATCGGTGTACTTATTCGGGTTTTTGAGGAAATCTACAATTTCATGTATCTCAACCTTTGCTTCCTCTAATCCTGCTACATCAGAAAAATCGACCTTTACATTTGTATCTTTATCAAATATTTGGGCTTTGGATTTACCAACGTTAAATATACTGTTAGCACCCCCGCCACCACCGGCACCTCCTCCGCTCATTCTGCGAAGCATAAATATCCAGATTCCCAGTATGAGTAAAAAGGGTAGAATCCATAATAGCATTTCACCCAAAACATTCCTGCGGGTTGCAGTGGTTTGCTTGGGTGTATCTTCTGGTGAGAGTTCATTAAGTACCTCATTTAACTCCTGACCGAAAACATCCGGGAATACAATGGTGAAATAATATTGTGGTAGGTTTTGGCCTAGCATTGTATTGGTCCGGCTATCTCGTACCTCATTGTGTTTGGGATCCTCGAGTCGCTCGGGCTTAATATAAATTTCAACTTTTTCTTTATTGACTATTACAATTTTCTCTACATCACCGTCGCGCAGCATTTCAAAAAACTCATTGGAGTCAATTTCTACCATTCCTCCGGGATTATTCAAAAACTGCATCCCAACGAGTGCAAGCAAAATAATCCCAATGATCCAGTATGTATTCATTTTAGGATTTTTGCCGTTTGGCCTCAGCGGATTCATCGAATTGGTCGGCCTTCCATTGCCAGCCTTGCCAGAGCCATCTGATTTATTTTTGCTTCCACTTTTACTACTACCCTTATTAATGTCTTTTTCTGCCATTTTCAATTTTATTATTCTTCAAATACTCTTTCCAGTTTCCCATCTGCCCACAAATCTTCAAGGTTATAAAAGGAACGTTTTTCTTCAATAAAAACGTGCACCAGAATTTCAGAATAATCCAGTAAGACCCAAATTGAGTTATTGGTGCCTTCAATATGGTGAGCCGTTTCTTTCATTTCTTTTTTTAAACGGCGGATTACTGAATGGCTTAACGCATCAACCTGAGTAGTGGAATTGCCATGACATATTACGAAATAATCGCAAAATGCACTGCCAGATTGTTCTAAGTTTATTGTAAGGATATCCTGTCCTTTTTTCTCTTTCAATGCTTCAACAATGTGATGAAGTTTCTGTTGTGTTTGATAATCTTTTTTTTCCGTCATTCAGTACCTGTGATTCCGATTCTCCTCGTCCTTTTTATAATCCACAAATTTATATGTTATTTTTATAACCAAGTTCCTCTTGGAATGTTTATTTGCTTAATAGTCAAAAAGTATACCATGAACAAAGAATTATTTAAATATAAGACAATAGATTCAACAAACAATGAAGCATTACGCTTATTAAGATCGGGTAGGATATCATCGCAGTGCTACATAGTATCTGATTATCAGCAGCAAGGAAGAGGTCAGAAAGAAAATTCCTGGTTTGCTAAAAGCAGAGATGCGATGTTATTAACTGCCGTGCTTTACCCTGAATTTTTGTCAGTTAGCAGCCAATTTGTTCTTTCAAAGGCAGTTTCGGTTTCTGTTTTGTCTTTGCTGGAGGAGTATCAGATTCACGCCTCAATTAAATGGCCCAATGATATTCTTGTAGCGTCTAATAAGATTGGAGGAATACTTATCGAAATCAGTATTATGGGCAATAGTATTAAGTATGCTCTCGGGGGAGTGGGCCTAAATGTTAACAATAGGTCATTTCCGAATTTCGACAGACCGGCCACCAGCATGAAGCTTGTAACTAATAAAAATTTTGATATCGATCAGTTAACAAGAAAATTTATCCAATATTTAGAAAGAGAATTTGAAAGGATAAGCAATGGGAAATTTGATCATTTGAATGAAGTTTATCTTGAAAAACTTTATATGTTTGAAGAGAAGGCAGTCTTTGAAGATGAGAATGGGGTTTTCGAAGGCACCATCAAGGGGGTCAGTCCTGATGGTGAATTGCTAATTGATAAACATGGAAAAACAATCCAATACCCGTTTCATGCAATAAAAATGCGCTCCTGATTTTTAAAACTGGCGGTTTTCTATTTCACTGACCATGGAGTCAACAAACTCTTTTAGGGGCTTTTTTACCATGCCAAGCAATACCTGATTCAAGTGAGGTTCAATGGTTATTTTTACATAACTTAACTCATCCAGATTACTTTTTATCTGAACCCATAAAGTAAAATTATACTGAGATATTTTATCATCACTCTTAATTTTTACCAGTTTAGAAGGTTCTCTCTCTATGATATCCAGCTTGGTTTTTCCCAGCAAATCCAGTGAGAATTCACATGTATCTTCGGATGATGACCATTCTGAGACTTTATCACGCGGAATGATTTGATCAAAGTTTGTGAAATCAGCAATAAACTTGTATATTTTTTCTGGTGCATGCTGCACTTTCCCTACTCTGCTTTCTATTTTCATATCTTTAAATCTTTATTTAAGCTGTTTATTTTAAATAAGTTATCTGTTTTCTAACAAGCCCTTTGTACTAGTTGCCTCACCCCATAATTATTTTTTAGTGGTGTTCAGCGAGCCTCATCATATTAACTGTCAGGATTCAAATCCTATTTAATGATGTCCTTTTGTCTTTGCTCCGTTATATTCTTTCCTCAATGATGAGGGTTCATCTCTTTAAATCTTCGATTAAGTAATTAAATTATAATCAGTTGAAAATTTTATATATACTTCTGGTACTGGTTGCCTCACCCCATAATTATTTTCCAGTCCAGTTGCCTGGGTCTAACCGCCATTGTTGTAATAATGGTAGTGCTTTTTCTGTAATATAATCCTGCTCAACTGCAAGAGATAGCATGGTATCGTAATCAGTGAGAGTTAATACTTCTAAATGGGCATTTTTAAAGTTTTCAATGGCAGTTTTAAATTGATATGTAAATGTAGCTACCATTCCGGTTACGTTGCATTCAGCCTCCCGTAAAGCTTCGACAGCTTTAAGGGAGCTTCCTCCAGTTGAAATTAAGTCTTCAATAACAACCACCGATTGTCCCTTCTCATAATATCCCTCAATCATATTTCTCATTCCATGACTTTTCGACTGACTTCTAATATATATGAATGGCAGATTAAGCGCTTCAGCTACAAGCGCTCCCTGTGCAATAGCTCCGGTGGCAACACCAGCTATTATATCCGGAATTTCAAAATTTTCCCTGATGGTTTCTACATAAACATCCCTGATAAATGATCTGATTTCAGGAAAAGATAAGGTCTTTCTGTTATCGCAATATATGGGCGATTTCCAGCCGGAAGCCCACGTAAATGGACTTGCAGGTTCTAATTTTATTGCTTTACTTTGCAGTAGCAATTCTGCTACTCGTCGGTTAGTTTTCATGTTAGACAAATGTATAAAGTTTTTTTTAAGGATAGAGCGGTTTTTTTTGGAGATGATTTTTCCAAGGTTTTTGGAAAAAACAATGGTCTTTTCTATAAATATAACAATTTACAGGAGCTTACCGAGCTGGTTCACGTGTTCAATTTGTTGAACAGGATAGACAAGCTATTTATTATCCATAACGATATTATCAATGTTTTTGAGGAATTTAAAGCCTGTTTTACTTATGTTGAAGCCGCCGGAGGACTTGTACTTAAAGATACGGGTGAATTTCTAATTATGAAACGCGATGGTTATTGGGATCTTCCTAAAGGGAAGCTGGAGCAAGGAGAAGGAACTGAAGAAGCAGCCTTGCGTGAAGTAAGTGAAGAAACAGGACTAAATAATCTTGCTATTGTCAGACCGGTTTTGTCAACCTATCATACTTACGAGGTCAGTGACGATTTTATATTAAAAAAAACAAAATGGTATGAAATGGTTTTTTCCGGAAATGAAAAGCCAATGCCTCAGACTGAAGAGAATATCACTGATATTAAGTGGGTAGCGCCTGGAGAAACAGATTTTATCAGGAAAAAAACTTATCCAAGTGTACTGGATGTTTTATACATCAGAGATCTCCTCTAGCACGCATAATCCTGAATAATTGTTGTTCAAAACCTTCAGTTGCTAATATAGCAGGCGACTGAATCAATTTTCCTTCAGGACCAATCAAAAAGTTTGTAGGGTATGCCCTGATATCATAATCTCTTAGTAACTCTTCATTGTCATCGTAGAACAATGATGTCCAGTTATACCCATTTCTGATCATGAACTCCTGCATATCCATAATATCCTCTGCTACTATGATTGTTACAATTTGCAAGTGGTCTTTATGCTGATTATGAAGCACTTTTAAAAACGGAAACTCCATTAGACAGCTGTAATTATCCGTTGTGCAAAAGCTGAGGTATACATATTTACCCTTGAAGTCGTCCAATGTTTTGTATTGATTATCCATGTCAGGTAGATTGAATCCAGGAGGAAAATTTCCTTTCTTTAGCCTTATCAAATGTTCTTTTATCATCTTCGCGATGCGCTGATGTTCTGGAAATGATGAATGCATATTAATTGAATCCAGTATCATCAGCAATGCTTCTTTTTTGTTATAATTCTTAAAGTAGGTGTCACTTATTTCTTTTAAAATTACGAGCTCGGCATATTCTTCATCCGGAACGGCCTCGTGCTCAATGAGCCTTGTTTTCAATGAGTCGTATTGGTGCAGAGCATTAATAAGATAGTTTATACCTTCCCCTTCTTCTGTTCTGGAATAATAGAAAATAAAATCTTTATACATCTCACCAAATAAATCCATAAAGGCTGGATTGTCAAGTTTCGGGCGATCGAACGCCAAATACTTGTCATAAATGTCTTTTAAACGTGTGTCGCGGCTATTGATCTTTATAATACCATACCTATAGTACCTGTAATCTTTAAAATATCTGTTGGTGTCATGTTTGAAAATATCCTCTAGTGCAAATATTAACGAATCAGTGTCGAATGCTTTTTGCTGACTTCTTGCCATTCTTAATTCCTGATTCTTTTTTGCTAAAAGCGTGTCAAAACTAAATATTTTGGTGTTAATATCTTCAATCGTGTTTGTTGTGTCAGAAATGTTGTATACACGATTTACTTTGATATGTGCAAGCATAGGTTTAAAAAATGGGTTCCGTATATTGCTCTGTGATTTTTTTGTTTTTGGGGGAAGCTCAATTTCATAACCTGTATTTGGCTCAACGTAAATGTAAATCTTGAAGAGTCCTGTAAGTACATACAGCCAGGTAGCTTTGGAGATTTTAATTTTTTGATTAAAAGTACCGTCTTCCTGAATAAATAGTGTGTCAGTTACCCTTGAACTGCCGGATATCGGATTTTCAATTTCTTGCAGCAACAAATAGCTGTCAGAAAATTGCGGTGCATATCCTGTTAGCTCTGTTACCTGACCTGCTCCCACATAAGAAAATGTAAAGAATACTATTACAAAAAATATTTTCTTCATACGTTATCGTGGCTTTTTTGTTCTTCTTATCATTGAAGGTATTTATTTATATCAATACCTTCGGGCAGAAACTGAGATGCATCTCCTCTATTACGAATAATATCTCTAATAATTGTTGAGTTAACAGGTGTGTGTTCGGGATTAGTAAGCAGGAAAATGGATTCTACATTCGGTAACATTTTTTTATTTACCTGTGCTATAGCACGTTCGTATTCGAAGTCTGCGGCCGTTCTAATTCCCCTTAACATATAATTTGCATTGACTTTTTTGCAGAAATCAACCGTTAAGCCTTCAAAAAATGCTACACTTACAGATGGGTCATTGCAAAAAACTTCATTGATCATTTCTACCCTTGCTTCACTTGTCATTAATGGCGCTTTACCAAGGTTAACACCTACTGCAACAATGATATTATCAAACAACCCAATTGCCCTGCGAACAATCGATTCATGCCCGATAGTAAATGGGTCGAATGAACCCGGAAAGATAGCTTTTTTTTCCATTATTTTGATCTTTTATTAATTGATTTCTTTTTCTTTTTTAGAACTTACAAACAGTACATTACCAAGCTTTTCATAGCCGGTAAATACTTTATGGCCTGCGTTTTTAATTTTTTCACCCCTGAAACCAACAATGGTCAGGTCAGCATCAATGGATTTTTTGGAGATGGTTTCTTTCATTTTACTCTCCTTTGTCTCCATCGGCACCAGGTTGATGTTATTAATTGCAATGGGTAGTCTGCCTTTAGTAATGAGCTCTTTTATTTGTTCTCGTTTTTGAATTCCATCGTGATGCTCTGTCAATGCGAATATTTTAATCTGCCCTCTCTTCCATTCCGGATGACCAAGTATGATATACCCCAGAAGAATCATTAGGTTTGCATTCTGATAGTCGGAGGGTGAGATCCATATATGCAGTTGTTTTTTATAACCAAAACCTTTATATGACGTGCTAAGTACGCAGATATCAAATCCCGTTGTATAAAGCATATCATATGTGTCGAGTGCATCGTTTAAGGATTTTGGATTACTTTGTGAAAACTCAAACATAATCAGGTTGTTACCTTTCCCGGAAATGCCGGAAAGTTGAATTACCTGCGCTATTGCTGATGTGTAGGAAGGACTGATAATTGTATCGAGATAAACCCTGCTGTTGGTGCCGGAAGACATATCTAGCAATTTATCCAATACAATTTTCGACTCTTCATTTGTTTCCCTGGAAAGATATCCTTTTATATAATGTATATAGGTCCCGAATCCGTATTTGTGAGATATCCACCTTAGAAGGTCGAATGAACTTAACCGCAAAAATGTATCTTCTGATACACAGATTGAAAAAGGCCTCCAATGCGTGTCAAGATCTTCCTTATCTGCGCGCTGAGCAAATAGTTGTAGCTGGCGGCTTAACTGGAAGATAACACCCCTGAACAGGTTTTCTATTCCTTTCTCACGCGATTTGCCGGATGCTACAATGACGTAGATGAGCGACATGATCACAATGGAAAGGATGGCATAAGGTGCATTCATTTTAAACATTAGCCAAAATGAAGTCATCGTTCCAATCAGACTAAAGTACCATTTCGACTTAAAAATAGGTCGGTATGCCGGGTCGGCCGCAAAATGCTCCAAAAATGATACGGCACAGATCGCTCCGTAGGTCAACATAAAAAACATCGAGATTATTTTTGCAACAAAATCGATATCTCCCACAGCCACGAAAAAATATGCTATGACAATTGAAACGATTCCGGAATTAATGGGTTCATTATTCTCTTTTTTGCCTACAGCCAACCATCCATTTAAGTTTTTCACGGGAAAAATTTTATCAACCGCTAATGCCTGTAATGTTCTGGGCGCTACCATAATCGAGCCCAGTGCAGAAGATAATGATGCCGCTGCCAGTCCGATAGGAATGATCGGCCCCCATAAGGCAATGCGTTCCATAATAAGGGGGTCTGATGCAAGTTCATCGGGTGTTGCGCTAATGATTAGTTTGTAGGCAACAAATATGTAAATAACAAATCCTGCAAAAGTGGCCCAAAGTGTGCCGGTTGGTATTGATTTGCCTGGGTTTCGTAAATCACCCGATAATCCCAGACCAGCGATTAGACCTGTAAATGCCGGGAAAATTATGGTAAATACATAGAAGAAGCTATCATTGTTTTCAATTGTTCTCGTGAGATTTATACCTTCAGGCGCTTCATCGGGCGTTCCCGCGAAAAACATAATAAGTGAGGAGAAAAGGATAGCAACAACAACGTAAAGGGCCTTAACTCCCATGTTGGCGCCTTTGGTGAGCATGATGACTGATAGAATAGTAAGTAATGCTAACCCAATCCAGCGCTTATCAACGTATGGAATATTATAGTTGTAATGCAAATAATCAAGTAGTGGCATGAAAGCTTCGGAAAAAGCAATAACGTAGAAAGCAATACTAATGGCCTGAGACAGGTAGAGCGCGATTCCAATGGCAGAGCCAATATTTAGCCCGAAAGACCTGCTGATAATGTAATATGCACCTCCGCCCTGGACTTTCTGATTTGTGGAAATCTCGGCAACTGCCATGGCTGTGGGAATTGTTACCATGTGTCCGAGTATAATAATGCCAATTACGCCATAGAATCCAAGGTGACCTACGGCGTAGCCAAACCTCAGGAAAAGTATGGCTCCCAGTATAGTAGAGATGGCAGTAAAGAATACAGGTGCTGTGCCAAAGCCATTATTATTGTTATTTTGCCGCATGTTCTTCAGTAAAGCGAAACTAATATACCAAATAATACGTAAAGCTATTATTTACGTTGAATTTTTCAGAAGATTTTATATGTATATCTTTGTATGCTATATGCCGTTTAAAGTAAGTTAAACGTAATGAAAAAGCCTGGAGTAATAAGCGTTTTAATTGTTGATGATGAGCCAGAAGTAAGGCAGTTACTATCTATTATGCTTCGAAGCCATAGTGGTGTAAGTGTTTGTGGTGAAGCGGAGCATGTGAATGAAGCAATTATGCTAACTAAAAAGCATAAGCCCGAGCTCGTTTTGCTGGATATTCAGATGCCTGAAAAAGACGGCTTTACGTTTATTGAGGAGGTAAAAACACTCTCTGTGCACCCGGGTATTATTTTTATTACTGCTTACGAGAGTTATGCCATCCGGGCAATAAAAAATGCAGCTTTTGACTATCTGACAAAACCAATCGTAAAAGACGAACTTTTTGAAGCGGTTGACAGATTTCTTGAATTTAATGAAAATAGTAATAAGCCAGATATCAAAGCGCTTATTGAAATATTTAAGAATCAGAAACCTGAGCGGATTCGGTTTAATACCAGGAGTGGCTTCTTTTTTATCTGCCCCGACGATATTATCTACATTAAGGCAGACGGTAATTATAGCCATATGGTGCTCGTTAATGGTAAGAAGGAAGTTAGCACAGTGAGCCTCGGATCGCTTGAGACCATGCTTGAAAAATACTCTTTTCTACGCGTCAGCCGATCATATATTGTTAATATGAAATACATTTCAAGGGTCGACAGGAAAAGTAATACCGTTGAACTGGAACAGGACGAACAGGTTCATGAACTTACATTACCTGCACAGAAAATCAGGCTTCTTGAAGGCTATTTCTAGATATTCTCCATTGCTTTTTTTAAAGAATCTTAGTTTTTACATTCCGGTTTTTTTCGCTTCGTGTTCCAGTTTATACTTTTCGTAAGTTAAACAAATGGCTTTATAC
>Ga0102940_1001562_pt1 | contig 14594 bp, 11 predicted proteins | sample SalPonR2_C_D1_MG_FD_78215 | JGI IMG/M metagenome (GOLD analysis project Ga0102940, IMG submission 78215) | Salt pond soil microbial communities from South San Francisco under conditions of wetland restoration - Salt Pond MetaG R2_C_D1_MG | ecosystem: Environmental > Aquatic > Marine > Intertidal...
GACGCGCGTCGGCTCCCCGCCCTCTTGGCCGGTAATGCTCATAATGCCGCCCATGGCCTGCACCACCATGTCGTAGGCCGGGCGTGTGGCATGCGGGCCGGTATGGCCGAAGCCGGAACAGGCCGCGTAGATGAGGTGCGGGAACTTGGCATGCAGGTCTTCCCAGCCATAGCCGAGCTTCTCCATGGTGCCGGGGCGGAAGTTTTCCGCCACCACGTCGGCCTTGGCCAGCATGCTTTCGAAAATCTTGCGGTCGCCCTCGTCCTTCAGGTTCAGGGCGATGCTTTCCTTGCCGCGATTGACGCTGATGAAATAGGCGGATTTCTCACCCTTGAACGGGCCGTAGTGGCGCGCGTCGTCGCCGGTGCCGGGGGTTTCGACCTTGATCACGCGAGCGCCCAGTTCGGCGCACAGCATCGTGGCATACGGGCCCGCGAGCACGCGGGTCAGGTCAATAATGGTAATGCCGGAGAGTGGTCCTTGCGGCATGAGCGGTTCCTGCAGGATTAAGGATCGAAAACGATATTGGCCTGCAGGGTAGAAAAGCCGCCCGCGTTGGTCACGCGATTTTCGCCGGTCCGTTTGCCCGAGAGGTGACGTTTGTCACCCATAGTCCCGGCTTAATCCTCTTATGCTCATCCAGAAACGTTACTGGGCCGGTGAGAGCCGGCCAGGGAGAACGCGGATGAACCGGATCGCGTTAGCCGCCATCAGCATCGCGCTGGTCCTCAACATGACCGGCTATCTAACGGTAGCGGCGATCCTTCCCGACTTGCTTGCGAAATGGGGATTGAGCGAGAGCGAGGCGGGCTGGTTGGCAAGCTGGCACATGGGCGTTTACGCCGTTGCCGCCGTTCTGCTATTGCCTCTTACCGACCGGATCGACCCTAAAAAGGTCATCATCGCCTCGTTGTTCTGCGGCGCGGTCGGTGGCTTCGGCTTTGCTTGGCTGGCGGACGGCTTCTGGTCCGGCTTGGCGTTCAGAAGCCTTGTGGGTGTCGCGCAGGCGGGCGTCTACATGCCTGGCCTGAAAGTGATTGCGGACAGCCTGGAAGGCAGAGAACGCAGCAAGGCAACCGCCCTCTATTCGTCGATGGTGCCGCTGGGCAGCGGGCTTTCGCTGCTCCTTCCTTCCGTGCTGCCGGCCATTCCGGGCTGGCAATTCCTGTTCGAGATCACCGGCATGGCAGGCTTGGCCGGCATGGCTCTGGTGGCGGCTTCCGTCCCGAAAAGAAGATCGCGGGTCTTCCCGCATCTCCTGGCGCGCAACCCGTATACGTTCGGCCACGTGCTCCGGAACCGGACCGCAATGCGCTACGTCCTAAGCTATGCGGGTCATGTCTGGGAGACGTTTGGCTTTCGTGCCTGGGTCGTGACGTTCCTGCTTTTCTCTGCCGCAACGGGGGGCAACGGGATTTCGAGCGGGCATTTGACAGTGTTCGCCGCGGTAATCGTTATCGCCGGGATGCCCGCCAGCATCCTCGTGGGGAATTGGAGCGTTTCCTTTGCTCTTAACCGCGTCCTCCGACTGGTCGGCATTAGCTCGTTGTGCGCTTCCATTCTCCTCGCCGCCTATGCGAGCGTCGATTTTTACGTCGTTCTGGCACTGTCGGCGATTTACGGAATTATCGGGTTTGCCGACCAGGGAGCACTGGGAAGCGCGATCGTGGATGCGGCGGAACCGGACCATCGCGGCGCGACGCTGGCCATCTACACCCTGTTCGGCTTCGGTTCCGGCATGTTGGGGGCGGTGACGTGTGGCTTCGTATTGGAAATGACCGGCGGCATCTCGAGCGCCAGTGCCTGGCAATGGCTGTGGCTGACGTGCGGCGGCGGTTCTCTCGTCGTGACCCTGCTGCTAGCCCCAAAACCTGCGTTCGGCGCTATTCCCGCAAAAGCGGCCGTGCCGATCCGTGTTCCACGTTGGCCGTCACACCGAGGCTTCGTCTGAGATCGGTCCCAGAAAATAAACCAAATCCCGCGCAAATTCGCCTCACTGGATTCGCAAGACCGGCCAATATCCATTAGGATCAAAACCTTCCAGGGCATATTACTTGAGGCAAGGAGTATCGCCATGCACAGGAATTCTTCGGCTCTACTGCCTATCTTGGCCCTTATCTTGGTTCTGACGGCGTTGAACGTGCGGACGGCCACGGCGGAAAGCAGCATCGGAAACGTGTTGATTGTGTCGGAAACAACCGACTCCGTCGTTCTTGAGGTTCACTACTCGTATGACGGCCGGCAGGGTAAGCGCGCTTTTGCCTCCGCGCGCATGACGAAAGACGGCGACGTGGTGCGCCATTACGGCTACCGCCCGGGTGAAGTTTCGCGCGGCAAGGGCCGTACCCGCGTTCAGCTATCCACCAGCCAGGGCGCACCCGATCTGTTCACCACGAATGGAATACGCGTTCAGCTCTATCAGGGTGGCAGCGGAGCATTCGCGACCAAAAACGTCGCCTTCGCCAAGACATGGGCAAAGGCACGGGCCGCACTTCCACCGAAGATGCGCATTGTCGGGCAGGTCCGCCCCGTACGGCCGGGAGGCAACCTGCAGGTCCAGCCCGCACCAGGCAGCGGAGCGGCGGATAGCCCGCAGGGCGATAGCCAGGCCGAACGCCGTATCCTGCCGGATGGGACCGTCGAATTGCGCTATCCCGATGGCAAGATCGTACGCTTGGCCAAAGGCAGCAAGACCGTGATCATGCCGAACGGCCAGAAGCAGGTTTTCATGTTCCAAGAGGCACAGGCTCCAACGCCCCCGGGGGCTCCGCCCAACAACACGCACGCCGAATGGGCCGATGGCGAGGCCGAACGGTTGCTCAGAATCATGCGGACTCTCGTGGGCAATGACCAGACCTCGATCAATGCCTATTTGGAAAGCGAATCCAGCTCTTCCCCCTATGGTAAAATCAGCCAGCGGACGCGCACAATCGATTTGCTGGTGCAACCATGACAGCCGGAGGCTTCCGGCTGGCAACGATCTTGGCTTGGCTTGGCCTGGGTGCATGGCTGCTGCTGGCGGCGGCCAGCGCGCTGGCCCAAGATCCGGCCGCGGATTCTGGCGCGATGACTGCCGAGGAAGAAACCGCCGCCAAACTCAGGCAAATTGCCGAGGAGCTGAGCGGGCAAGGCGACGGCGAGGTGCCGGCGGCGGAATCCGGCATGGATCCTGCAAAGGAAGCTTCCCAACCCGCTGACCCGCCGCCCGGCGTCGTGTTCAATGAGGAAACCAAGGCGGCCTATCAGAAAGCATGGCAGGCCTACTACGACTACCGCGTGCAAGGCTACGAGGATCGGCTGCAGGTTTTCGGATGGCAGAGTGTTTCTACCAAAGTAACCTTTGCAGTGGTGGTCGCTCTCGTGCTGGCGGGCGTCTATTTCGCTGCGGTGCAGTTCCATGTCGGCATGCGCGCCGGGCGGGAAGCAGGCGAGGCGGGCGAGGTCGAGATGTCTTTCAAGGGAATAAAGGTCCGGTCGCCCGTGCTCGGCGTCATCGTCCTGACGATCAGCCTAGCCTTTTTCTACCTCTACCTAGTCTACGTCTATCCGATCGAAAACGTGTTTTGAACAGCGCCACCACCCTGTTGGTTGACTGTGGACGGACACGCGTCCGGCGGCTGTAGCCTTGGCACCGTTGCATGGTTGCCACACCGGCGCCAAGAAGACACCCAAGCCGCTTCGCTTTGTTGACCGCTGGCGGCGATGCCCGATAGTACCGGCATTCACTTTGTCAGAAGCTTGCAGGGTCATCTTGGTGCGAACGCACAGGATGGCTTCGCTGAACGGGATCGGACATGAAAAACCATCTGCTCGCAACCACGGCGCTTGTTGCTGCTGGGGTCCTGGGATCGCAGGGCGCGCTAGCGGAAGCGAGACCCATTGAATTGACAGTCGGCGGTTTCATGGAGCAGTGGTTCGGTTACGGTTCCTCCGACACCGATACGGTTCGCGGCGACGTAAGCGACGTAGACACGAAGGCGGATGCCGAAATCCATTTCACCGGCTCGACCACCACCGACAATGGTCTGACGTTCGGCGTTAACGTTCAACTCGAAGCGGAATCCGGGGGCGATCAGATCGACGAAGCCTATCTCTTCACCCGCGGTGGGTTCGGGGAAATCTTGCTAGGCTCCGAGAATGGCGCCGCCTATGCCATGCACTACGGCTTTAACAGTGTCGGCGCCACCCTCAATAGCGGTGACTTGCAGGACTGGATCGTCGGCACGGATTTCTTCCTGACGGGCACCTATCAAGGCTTCCGCAACCGGGACAACGACAGCCAGAAGATCCGCTGGATTTCCCCGCGCATTGCCGGTTTCCAGATCGGCGCCGACTATTCGCCGGAAGCCCGGCAGGACAGCGACAGCTTTCCGACCGAAACGAAAAACCACCGAAATGCGGAGGAGCAGGTCTACTCGCTTGGCGTCAACTACGATAACACGTTCGGGGAAGTGCAACTTCGGCTTTCGGGCGGTTTTCAGGGCATTGGCGACGGTAATCTCGTTTCCGGCGAAACGCCCTACACCTACGGATTCGGTGCGCTTCTGAACGTCGGCAGTTTCGAACTCGGCGCCTCCGGCACGCATGAGAATGACGTCGCCACCAGCACCGTTCCTGGTACGGTCGGTTTCGACCGCACGGTTATCGGCGGCTCACTGGTCCACAGAGAAGGCCTCAAAGCCTATTCGGTGGCGGCGGCTTATGGCTGGAGCGAATTCAACACGGGCGGCGATGACGAACAGTTTAGCGTGGAACTCGGCACGCGTTACATCATTGGTCCCGGGGTTAGTGTCGCTGCCAGCCTCTATTACGCCGACCGCGAAAACGACCAGACCGGCGAGGATACAGACGGCTGGGCGTTCGTCTACGGGCTGGTTCTGCAGTTCTAGGCAATTCTGTCTGGCCGAACAACGGCCCTCCGCTGGTGACAGGCGCCTCGCAACGCGCCGCCTGTCTTGCATTTGACGCAGAGGCTCGCACAATCTCCAGGAGCACTTCCAATGCAAGAGAAGGCGGCCACCATGCAGCAGCATCATCTCCAATACCACTGGAACGGCGAGCATTACCAAGTGGGTTTCCGCTCACACGGGCAGGCGTCGAACCCGAACGTGCTGGTTTGCGTGCACGGCATTTCCCGCAACGCGCGCGACTTCGACGCCATCGGCGAGGCGCTCTCCGACCTCTATCACGTCGTCGCGGTGGACATGCCCGGCCGGGGCATGAGCGACTGGATGGAGGACAAGAGCCAGTACAACTACCCCCTCTATGAAACCGTGGCCGGGGAGGTCATCGCCATGACCGGCGCGCGCCAGGTAGACTGGATCGGCACCTCGATGGGCGGCGTCATCGGCATGCGCATCGCGTCCATGCCGACCAGCCCGATCCGCAAGCTGGTGCTGAACGATATCGGCCCGTTTATTCCGAGCGAGGGGCGGAAGCAGAATTCCCGCGTTTTCGGTCTCGATACCCGTTTCAAGAGCGAGGAGGAAGGCATCCGCTGGGTGCGGGAGAACCGCTCCGCCTTCGGCCCGTTCACGGAAGCGGATTGGGAGAAATTCTGCCGCGACTCCCTGCGAAAGATCTCCGACAGTGAATGGGGCCTCGATTACGATCCTGGTTTGGGTGGTGTTCGCTCTGTGGACGACTACAACGCCTGGGACCAGTGGGAACGGATCGCCTGTCCGGTGCTCTGCCTCTGGGGACTGGAATCGGTGCTGCTCACGTCCGATACCATCGAGCGCATGAAAACCAGCGGTCCGAAAGCCAAGGTGGTCGAGGTGCCGGGCGTGGGCCATTGCCCGGGCCTCGTCGACGAGGCGCAAATCAAGGCGGTCCGCGACTTCCTGACCCGCTAGATTGTTTGCAAGCGGTTCAAATCTGACATGATGCACGCGCTCCCCCGGTTTGGAGGCCGATCACCTATGCCAGATGGTGACGAAAACCCGATTGCTCTTAAAGTTCTGCGCCGGATCTCGGAAGTGGATGCGGCGGCGTGGGACGCGTGCGCCGGGCCAGAGAACCCTTTCGTCAGCCACGCTTTTCTCTCTGCTCTGGAAGACTCCGGATCCGCCGTCGAGAGCGAGGGCTGGGGACCGCAGCACCTGGCGCTGGAGGACGACGCCGGACGTCTTATTGGCGCGGTGCCTATTTACCTGAAGACCCACAGCCAGGGCGAGTACATCTTCGACCATGGCTGGGCGCACGCGCTGGAGAACGCCGGCGGGCGATATTACCCAAAACTGGTCGCTGGCGTCCCCTTCTCGCCCGTGCCCGGTCCGCGCCTCTTGATCCATCCGGAAGGCGACCGGCAGCAGGTGATGGCGGCGCTCGCCGCAGGCTTGATCAAGCTTTGCGAAATGCACGACGCCTCCTCCGTGCACGTGAATTTCCTGCCGAAAGACCAATGGGAGGCGCTGGCCGAACATGGTTTCCTGCAGCGCCAGGGCCAGCAGTTCCACTGGGAGAACCAGGGCTACGAGACTTTTGACGACTTCCTCGCGGCCCTTTCCAGCCGAAAACGCAAGAACATCCGCAAGGAGCGCCAAGCGGTCGTGGACGCGGGCGTACAGATCCGGGCGCTTTCCGGCGACGAACTGAAGCCGGAGCACTGGGATGCCTTCTACGGTTTCTACCGGGACACGACCGACCGGAAATGGGGTTGGGACTACCTGAAACGCGGCTTTTTCGATCTGCTCCAGGAACGCTTGCGGGAAAAGGTGGTGCTAGTGTTCTGCGAGTATGGCGGCATGCCGGTAGCTGGCGCCCTGAACCTGAAGGGCACGGACACACTCTACGGGCGCAACTGGGGCGCGCTGGCCCGCTTCAAGAACCTGCACTTCGAAGCCTGCTACTATCAGGCGATTGAGTACGCCATCAATCACGGTCTGAAACGGGTCGAGGCAGGGGCGCAAGGCCAGCACAAGATCCAGCGGGGCTATCTGCCAAAAGCGACGTACAGCGCCCATTACATCGCTCATCCGGGCTTCCGCCGCGCCGTAGGGGACTTCCTTCGAAGGGAGCGGGAAGCCGTGGACGAGGATATCGAAATCCTGATGGATTACTCGCCCTTCCGGAAGAACGGATAGGGCGTCTAGGGCCGCAGCGGCGTCACATTCGAGGCCGCATCGCGTTCGCCGCCCGAGGAGCGGCCTTCCAGCAACTCATGATGCTCCTCGAGGAAGGCAAGGGCGGCCTCACGCCCCACATCGAACAAGGTCGAGAGATTGCTATAGGACCAGTCGTAAACCTTGTCCCACTGGCTTTCGGGCATGAACTCGTCGAAGCCAACCCTTAGCAATCGCCGCTTCTCGCTCCCATCCGGGTTGCGGTTATGAACCAGATCGAAAAGCCGGGTATCGTCGCGTGCGATCTCCACCAGCGGCACGATAATCGACTTGACCCAGGCATCATAAAGGTTGCGCGGTTCCCGCACGGCCTTGCGCGTTCCCAGAACGTCAAACACGACGATAGTGTCGATGTCGAACTCCTTCGCCTCCACCGTTTCGATCAGGCCCTTGTAGTTGAGGGCGTCCTGCGCTGCCCCTTCAAGGTACGTCTTGCCGTTCATCTTGAACGGTTCGTAGATGAACGGCATCGCCAGCGCCGCCCGGAATGTATGCGCGTCGATCTCGTCCTTCTGAAAAAGGACGTGTTCCTGATCCTCGATGCAGTAGGCGGAGAGATAGAAATCACCCTCGAACTTTTGCAGCTTCTCGAAGTCAACCACCGACTCGATCCACGGTGCGGGCTGGCAGAGCCCCTTGCTGAAATAACTCAGATCGGTCGGGCAAGCCGCGGCCACCATGAGCCGCCACCAGTCCAGCCAGAACCGCTCCAATTCCGATTCCGGCAACCGCGGCGGCCGCATAAGTTGGGCCGCGCGGGTATACATTTCCGCCAGGGCTCCAGGCTTGTGAAAGACCTTGAAGTTGACCGGAAACACTTTGTAGATCAAATCGGAGACGCCGAGGTCTTTGGTCCGTCTCAGCGCCTCCTGCCGGCTCAGATCCTTTGGCGCAGCATAGAGCAGCCCGATCAGCATGCCGGCGCCTGCGGTCGAAACCACATCGAACTTGACACCGGCTCTGTCGAATTCAAGCAACGCCCCCGCCATCATCGTCATGTTCGGCGCGCCGCCGCCCAGTACCAACGCAATCCCCATGACTAGCCTCTCTCTACTTCGCAAACCGCCGCCAAGCCTGCGCGAACCTGCATGGCCGCGAACGCTTGCCGGGCCTCATTCAGCGCTGCGGCCGCGCCGCCGCCGTCTCCCGATAGCATTTGCAGACGGCCCAGCGCCAACTTCGTCCAGGCCAAATCGTACCAAGCCTCTCTGCTGCGTTGCAACATTATCGCTTTCTGCAATGCATCATTAGCCTTCACCGGAGCCTTGAGAGTAAGCGCCTCGCCCAACACGCGCAGCGCGATTGACTGTGCCCACGGCTGGCCTTCGCTGAGGGCGACTGCTTCTTCAGCGAGATCTACGGTGTCCCGTCCATAGCGTAGATCCAATGCGGCGCGGTAGGCAAGGAATGCGCCCCGATGGAAATCGGTTCCGATATCTTGGGCCAAGCTCAGGCATTGATTCAGATCCGTTTCGGCTGCCGCGAGTTCGTTGCATTGCAACAAGGCCTGACCGCGCCAGCCGAGCGTCACATAGACCCGGAACAGGTCGTTGCAGGCGTAGGACATTTCCAGCGCGTTTTGGAAATCCGGCTCCGCCTCCACGATCCGCCCCCACCATCCGAGCACGACGCCACGGTAGAATGAACACGCAGCCTTGGTCGGCCAGTGCTCCAGATCGGCGGCGAGGTGCACCGCCTGGTCCGCTGCCGCGATTGCTTCCTCAAACTGCCCGCTAACGCCGTAACCGAAGGCCAGCACGCTCGTGATCGCCGCCTGCTCTTGCGTATTCCCCAGCGCTGCCATCTGGGCCGCGTTGCGCTTGGCAAAACGCACGGCAAGACGCGGCGTTCCCTGGATCGCATGGATGCGGGCCAGCAAATTGCCGGCATCGGCGGCCACTCGGGCACCCCCCTCCGTGGTTTCCGCCCGCTCGAATGACCGTGTCGCCTCGACGATCGCGGCCTCGAAATCGCCCAGCACATAGTGAAGCCGGCCAATCCAATAATCGATCGCAGCCAGCAACGGGGCATCGCCCAGTTCCTCGGCTGCGGAGCGGATCGCGGGCAAATCCTCCAGATCCGCCTGCACCGTCTCCCGCGTGCCGGCCACGCTTGCCTGCCTCAGCAGCGCTTGCGCCTCCATCCGAACACCATAGTCCAGTTGCGAGGCAGCTTGAACCGCCTCTGCAAACCTGACGCGTGCCTCCGTGTTGGCATAGCGAGCCAGGGCGCGCTCGCCTGCCTGCATCGCATACGGATAGGCCGCCGCCGGATCGTTGGCTTCCTGCCAATGGTAGGCCAGTAGCTCGGGCGTCCGGGCTACGGTTTCCGGGCGCAACCGGTTGAGGGCCCGTGCCGCCCGCCTATGAAGCATCTGCCGTCGCGGGCGCAGCAGGCTCGTATAGACGGTCTCTTGAAGCAGGGCGTGACGAAAGACATACGTCTCGTTCGGCGGTTCCCCGCGCATTTCCAGGAGTTCCGCGTTCATCAGTTCACCAAGAGCGCGTTTCAGCTGCCGGTCTTCGAGCGCTGCCATCTCGCGGAGCACATCGGGGGAAAACGTCCGCCCAAGCACGGCAGCATGCTGTACCACCTCCTTGACCGTCGAAAGTCGGTCGAGTCGGGCCGTCAGCGACTCCTGGAGCGTGGCCGGAATCGCAAACGCAGGAAGCCTGGCCGTGGCTGCGTCCGCATCCAACGCTCCGGACTCCAGGACCGCCTTGGTGATTTCCTCCACGAACAGGGGTACACCGTCGGACTTTTCCCAGATCCTATCCTGCAGCGATCCCGGCAGAGGTTCTCCCGCAACCCGGGCCATGAGGGACACAGCATCCGCCTTTTCAAGGGGGTCAAGGGTCAAGCGGACCGCTTTGATATCCTCCAGCCAGGCAAGCGCCTGTTCGGAGCGGTAGGTGACGACGATCAGATGACGATGGTTCCCTACCCGGGCGATCCGCTCCGCCAGCAATTCGCCCGAACTCGGGTCAATCCAGTGAGCATCTTCCACAATGGTCAACACAGGCCCGGCCCCGGCGAGCACATCCAGCTGTCGACGCGCTAACGCGAAGATCGCGGCCTTGCGGGCTTCCGGCGTCAAGTCCAAGCGCGGGTAACGATGTTCCGTGGGCACACCGCATAGAAAGCCCATCAGTGGCACCGCCTCCCGCGGATCGACGCCGGGAACAACCAGCGTCTCCAACTTGGCAAGCCGCTCCTCCGGTGTGTCGGACCGCTTCAGCCCCGCAGCCCACCCGATCTGATTTGCGAGAACCTGAAAGGCAGAATTGGCGTAAAACGGCGAGCATTCGTACAGGAACAGCGCCGGTGCCAGATCGGCCACCGCCTGCCGGAAACTCTGGACCAGATGCGACTTGCCGATGCCGGGCTCGCCACTGATCAGCACGACCCTTCCCTGGCCGGTGGCGGCTCGTTCCCACTGCTCAAGCAGCCTCTCCAGGTACCGCTCCCGGCCGACCAATGGCGTATCGCTCCCGCCCCGCCGGGCGGCGAAGCGGCTGACCGCTTCCGCTTCCGCCTCCACGGTGAACCTGCGCACCGGGCGCGTGAACCCTTTCAGCTCGTGCACGCCACCGTCCGTCAGTTCGAACAGTGACCCGATCAGCCGCCGCGTATTCTGGCTGATCACAATCTGGCCGGGCTCCGCCGTGCCTTGCAGCCGCGCGGCCAGGTTGGGGGTATCCCCAATAGCGGCATCTTCTTCCGCATTGCCGCGGGCGATGAGGTCGCCAATCACGACCAAACCTGTGTCGATACCGATCCGGATCGCAAGTCGGGGGCCGCCACGCCGGTTCAAGCCCGCCACCGCCTCCCGCAACGCCAACGCCGCCCGAACCGCACGCTCCGCTTCGCCCTCCATTGCGCGGGGATAGCCGAAATAGGCCAGGACCCCGTCCCCCACCATGCGAGCCACATAGCCACCAAAGCGCTCGATCACTTCGCTGCATGCTGCGTGATAGGCCCGGATCAACTCGAACATATCTTCCGGGTCGCCCGCCGCCGTCATCGCCGTGGAGCCAACCATGTCGCAAAAAAGTACGGTAATCAGGCGCCGCTCGCCGCTGGGAGGCAGCGCCGGCTGCAGCGTGGCCGGAGCCGTGACAGCCGACTCGGCGGCTCCCGCGCTGTCCGATCGCAGCGTGGCGATCGCCCTGAGAAGCCGTTTCCGATGGCCGAACGACACGGAAAGTTCGCGCAGGTCGTCCTCGTTGAGGTCGGTCAGCACATCCAGGTCGATGTCGCTTGTTTCAAAAATCTCCGCATATTGGCTGAGCCCTAACTGCTCGAGCCAAGCGATGATTTCCGACACGTCATTATCCTCCGCCTCCCGCCACGCACCGCGCTGCTGCGCACTATCGTGGCGGACGCCTGGGCTGCACGCGGTGCTGCGGTTGAGGCCACTATTCTTAGCAGATCAGTAACCTGGTTCCCACGACCATTTAACGGAGGATAGCGCGATGCGAGCCCTGATAACCGGCGCAAGTCCCGGCATCGGCGGCGCCACTTGCCGCAAGCTCACTGAAGTCGCCCTCGCACGCGGCGAGACGCCCCGGATCGCGGCCTGCGAAGTGCGCGATACGGAGGAGGCGCAAGCCCTCGTCGAGGCTTTGAACGGCATGGGCGCAGACGCGCGGCTTTTCACGGGCGATCTGGCCGACCCGGAAACACCTGCCCGTCTTGTCGCCGAGGCCGTCGCCGCCTTTGGTGGTCTCGATGCCGTGGTCTCCAACGCCGGCATCACCTCCCCCGCCCCGCTGGCGGAACTGGAACTGGCACAGTGGGATCGGGTGATGAACATCAATCTTCGCGGCGGCTGGCTGCTGGCCAAGGCGGCCTATCCCCACCTGAAGGAAAGCAAGGGCGGGCTGGTTCTCATCGCCAGCATGTCGGGGATGCGGCCGCACCGGGGCATGGGTGCCTACAGCCCCTCCAAGGCAGGCACGATCATCCTGGGCGAGACGCTGGCGCAAGAATGGGCGCCAGACGGGATCCGGGTGAACATCGTGTCTCCCGGCATGGTCCGGACTCCGCTGACCGAATCCACTTACCAGGACAACGCAATAGCCAACGCGCGCACCGAACTCGTGCCATTGGGGCGGATCGGGTTGCCGGATGATATTGCCAACGCCATCGCATTCTTGCTCTCGCCGGATGCGTCGTACGTGACGGGGCAAAACCTCTGCGTGGACGGCGCATTCTCGTACTCGATTCTCTCCCAGATTCCGGGCCTGCCCCGGTCCGGCTCTTAAGGTGTTGTCATGACTTCAAGGGAAGCAGCCATCGCTCGCGCGGAAGCCTTCGTTGACGAAGGCCGTTTCGAGGCCGATCTCGCCGCACGGGTTGCCATTCCGACCGAAAGCCAAGTGCCGGAGCAGTTCGGGGAGCTTGGCCGGTACCAGCAGGAATTGATGGCCCCGGCCTTCGAGGCCATGGGCTTCGAGCACGTCACCCTCGACAATCCCGTTCCGGGCCGGGGGCCGGTCCTGGTCGCCCGTAGGATCGAAGATCCATCCCTGCCAACGGTGCTGCTCTACGGGCATGGGGATGTGGTTCGGGCCGTAGCGAGCGAATGGGAGAGCGGCCGCGACCCCTATCTAATCACCCGCGAAGGCGACCGCCTCTACGGCCGCGGCGTGGTCGACAACAAGGGCCAGCACACCCTCGCCATGCTGGCGCTGGAGGCGCTGCTGGCGGAGCGCGGGCGGCTTGGCTTTAACGCCAAGTTCATGATCGAAACCGGAGAGGAACAAGGCTCGCCCGGTCTGGATGCACTGCTGGCCCAGCACACCGACGTGTTTGCGGCGGATGCGTTCTTCGGCTTCGACGGGCCACGCAAGTCGTTCCGGCGGCTGGACCTGAATCTCGGTTGCCGGGGCGGCGTGTTTTTCGCCCTGGAAGTCGACATGAATCGCCCCGGCGGCCTGCACTCCGGGCACTTCGGCGGCGTGCTGCCGGATGCGGGCATCATCCTGGCTCAGGCACTCAGCACGATCACGACGCCCAAAGGTCGAATCCTGGTGCAGGATTGGTTGCCGCAGCACGTCCCGAACTCGGTCCGAGCGGCGGTGGGCGACATTGTCGCCGACCCGGTCGAGGGTATGCCACAGCCGGATCCCGAATGGGGCTTCACCGAGCTTTCGGAGCACGAGAAGGTGCTCGCCTGGACGAGCTTTATCGTCCTCGCCATGAGTGCCGGCAATCCGGACAATCCGGTTAACGCCGTCCCCAGCTATGCCAAGGCCACCTGCCAGATCCGGCATACGGTGGACGTGCCGGCAGAAGTGTTCGTCCCGGCCCTGCGCAAGCATCTGGACGCGCACGGCTTCCCGCACGTCGGCATCGACACCGATGTCGGCCGCGACCAGTTCCTGGCGAGCCGCACCGACCCGGACGACCCGTGGGTGCAACTTTTCCGCCGCTCCATCGTTGCGACGCATGGGGAGGAACCGAACATCCTGCCATCCTCCTCCGGCTCCAACCCCAGCGAACTCTTCAAGGCGCGGCTCGGGGTGCCTGTGGTTTGGTTCCCCAGCTCCTACGCCGGTTGCAATCAGCACGGGCCCAACGAGCACGGGCTGATGAGCCTGTTCCGCGAGGGCATCGCCGCGGCCACCGGCATCTTCTGGGACCTTGGCGCAGGAGACTGATCCTGCACGGCGGGGTGGGAACCGAACCACGGTCCGCGCGACTACCCAATTAGCGCAAACCGGGTTGCGCCGTTCCAACGGCGCGGCCGCGTCTCCCCTTTGCGAATGGCGCAGCGCCAGCGCGAGGCTCGCAGCTATCCCGAATAGATACCTTTAGTTGTATTTTTCTGCTATACATTCGATTTGATTGCGTGCCGTGAAAGCAGGAGCCGCTTTTCCGTACGCCCCGGCCGAACGGCTCGACAGGCATTTGCGGTTTCCGCTTCGACGAGAATAGCCGCCCGGTGAGCACAAGCGGCAGCGCCCAAAAACAAAAAGAAAAATTTTAGGCAAATACAATTAGCGAGAGAGTCCGACGCGATGACGCTTTCCATTGATGTTGACAGCACCGGCCTCGTTCCGAATGCAGAATATGACGGCGTGCCGCCTACGGTGAATTCCGTGTTCAGTGATGGACGCTGGGGCTTCCGGACGACCGATTCAACAGGCGTCGCTTTCCCTCAGGACGAACTCGCCCACGTTTTTTTCGGTCAGTCAGCCTTTACGCTGGGGTTTTCATTCAACGCAGCTGATGGCCCCGGAAGTGCGGGCGAATTTTTTCGCATTCATCAAAGCCTGTTCCTCCGGATCGAGGCAGATGGCGCGCTGCGGCTGGATTTCATCAGCAACGCCGACATCCGCCACACCTTCACATCCCAACCCACGAGCGCTCTGGACGGCGACTGGCACGACATCCTGATCAGCTATGACGGCACGACCGGCGAACTGCGCCTCGACCTCGACGGCACGCAGGCGGTCAGCGGAA
>Ga0102940_1001563_pt1 | contig 14592 bp, 14 predicted proteins | sample SalPonR2_C_D1_MG_FD_78215 | JGI IMG/M metagenome (GOLD analysis project Ga0102940, IMG submission 78215) | Salt pond soil microbial communities from South San Francisco under conditions of wetland restoration - Salt Pond MetaG R2_C_D1_MG | ecosystem: Environmental > Aquatic > Marine > Intertidal...
CGCAAGCTGCTGCCCTACGCGTAAGGAGGTGATTCATGGCACGAGTTAAGCGTGGTGTGACCGCCCGTGCGCGTCACAAGAAAGTACTCAAGAAAGCGAAGGGCCATTACGGCCAGCGCCGCAAGAATTTCAGGATTGCCAGGCAGTCGGTCACCAAGGCCGGCCAGTACGCCTATCGGGACCGGAAGGCGCGCAAGCGCGATTTCCGCTCGCTCTGGATCGTGCGCATCAACGCGGCGGCTCGCATGCATGGTCTTTCCTACAGCCGGATGATCGCCGGCCTCAAGAAGGCGGGTATCGAGCTGGACCGCAAGGTGCTTGCCGACATGGCGGTGCTCGAGCCCGAAGCCTTCGGCACCGTCGCCGAACAGGCCAAGGCCGCACTCGCCACATAAGCCGGGCCCGCTCGTTGGGGGCGCACCGCGGGTCCATGGCACGCGGTGAAGACGGCGCGAAGGGGGGAAGGCCTTGCGAGGCCTTTCCCCTTTTTTGTTTTAAGGGGAATCAGCGTGGAAGACGCAGCAAAGCTGCTCGATCAAGGGCGCGAGGAGATCGCGGCTTGCGAGGACCTGGCAGGGCTGGATGAGGTTCGCGTCCGCTACCTGGGCAAGAAGGGCCTGTTGACGGGGCTGCTCAAGTCCCTGGGCGGCCTCTCGGCCGAGGACAGGCCCGCCGCCGGGCAACGCATCAACGAGGCCAAGCAGGCGCTGCAGCAGGCGCTGCAGGCGCGTCGGGAAGAACTGGAGGCCGAACGCGAGGCCGCCGCCATCGAGCGCGACCGCGTAGATGTGACTTTGCCTGGCCGCGGCGAGGGCGCAGGCGGATTGCACCCCGTGACCCGCACCCTGCGGCGCATGGAGCGTATTTTCCGCCAGGCCGGTTTTGAGGTGCACACCGGCCCGGAAGTGGAAGACGAGTTCCATAATTTCGAGGCCTTGAACATCCCGGCGCATCACCCGGCGCGGGCGATGCATGACACCTTCTACTTCGGCGACGGACGGCTGCTGCGCACACACACCTCGCCGGTGCAGATCCGCTCGATGCGCCGCCAGGGCGCGCCGATCCGCCTGGTCGCCCCGGGACGCGTGTATCGCTGTGACTCCGACCAGACGCATTCGCCCATGTTTCACCAGGTCGAGGGGCTGGTAGTGGACAGCGGCGTGAGTTTCGCCCACCTGAAGGCGGTGCTGCACGACTTCCTGGAGCGTTTTTTCGAGCGCAAGGTACGCCTGCGTTTCCGGCCGTCCTATTTTCCCTTCACTGAACCGTCGGCCGAGGTGGACGTGGAGTGGGGAGACGGCTGGCTGGAGGTCCTCGGCTGCGGCATGGTCCATCCGCGCGTGCTGGAATTCGGCGGCATCGATCCGGAGACCTACACCGGCTATGCCTTCGGCATGGGTGTCGAGCGCCTCGCGATGCTGCGCTATGGCGTCAAGGACCTGCGGCTATTCTTCGACAACGACCTTCGCTTCCTGCGGCAGTTCAACCAGGGAGCGGTGCGATGAAGCTCAGCGAGCGCTGGTTGCGGGAGTGGGTCGATCCGCCAGTGGATACGGCCGACCTGGTCATGCAGCTCACCATGGCGGGGCTGGAAGTCGATGGCACGACCCCCGCGGCGCCCGGGTTCTCCTCGGTAGTGGTCGGGAAGGTCGAGTCGGTCGAGCCGCACCCGAACGCCGACAAGTTGAGCGTTTGCAGCGTGGATGTCGGAGCCAAGGAGAAACTCGGCATCGTCTGCGGCGCGCCGAACGTGCGGGCCGGCATGAAGGCGCCGGTCGCGCTGGTGGGCGGAATGCTCCCCGGGGGGATGAAAATCAAGCGGGCGAAGCTGCGGGGCGTCGAGAGCACGGGCATGCTGTGCTCCGAGCGCGAACTTGGCCTGGGCGAGAGCCACGAGGGATTGTGGGACCTGCCTGCCGACGCGCCCGCCGGGGCGGACCTGCGCGAGTGGCTGGCGCTGGACGACCAGGTGATCGAGGTGGATCTCACCCCGAACCGCGGCGATTGCTTCAGCGTGCTGGGCGTGGCGCGCGAAGTGGCACTGATGAACGACATGCCGCTGGCCGGACCGGACATTTCCGCAGTCCCGGCGCGGACAGCCGACGAGTTCCCCGTCGAGGTCCGGGCGCCCGAAGCCTGCCCGCGTTTCGTGGGGCGCGTGGTTCGCGGCCTCGATCCGGAGGCGCGCACGCCCCTCTGGATGCGGGAGAAACTGCGCCGCGCGGGGTTGCGGCCGATACATCCGGTGGTGGACGTCACGAACATCGTCATGCTCGAGCTGGGCCAGCCGATGCACGGTTTCGATCTCGCCACGCTGCGCGAGGGCGTGGTGGTGCGCATGGCGGAGGCGGGCGAGCGTATCGTTCTGCTGGACGGGCGCGAAGCCGAGCTTGAGACGGACATGCTCGTGATCGCCGACCACGGCGGACCGCGGGCCGTGGCCGGGATCATGGGCGGAGAGGACTCGGGCGTGTCCGCATCGACGCGGGACGTCTTTTTCGAAGTGGCTTTCTTCGCGCCGCTGGCTGTGGCGGGCCGGGCGCGGCGGCTGGGCCTTCACACCGATGCCTCGTTGCGCTTCGAGCGAGGGGTGGATCCAGAACACCAGCGTCGCGCCGTCGAGCGGGCCACCGCCCTGTTGCTGGAGATTGCCGGCGGCGAGCCCGGCCCGGTGATCGAGCGCGTGGCCCCGGAACACTTGCCGGAGCGCTTGCCGGTTTCGCTTCGCCGGGAAAGACTGGATTTGCTGCTGGGTTGCGCGGTTCCCGGAGACGAGGTGGAACGCATCCTCGGCGGCCTGGGCATGGCCGTGGATCCCGGCAGCACAGGCTGGACTGCCACGCCGCCCCCGCATCGTTTCGACATCCAGCTGGAAGTCGACCTGGTGGAGGAGATCGCCCGGATCCATGGTTACAACCAGTTGCCCGAAGCGCGCGGTGCCGGGGCGGCAGTCCTGGGCGAGGCGCCCGAGGGACGCGTGCCGGAGTCGCGGATCGCGGATACGCTGGTATCCAGGGGTTACCAGGAGGCTGTGACCTACAGCTTCGTCGATCCCGAGTTGCAGGCCCGCCTGTTTCCGGAGTCGGAATCGCTGCCCCTCGCCAACCCGATTTCCTCCGAGCTGAGCCGCATGCGGGTCTCGCTCTGGCCAGGGCTCCTGCAGGTCCTCGAGCACAACCTGAGTCGGCGGCAGGCGCGCATCAAGATATTCGAGCAAGGCCTGAGGTTTGTCTTGGAAGCGAATGAATTAAAACAACTTAATACGGTTTCCGGTTTGCTTGCCGGGCGCCGTTGGCCGGAGCAGTGGGGCGCGGAAGCGACGCGCTTCGACTTTCACGACGCCAAGCGCGACGTCGAGACGCTGCTCGGTTTGACCGGCGTCGAGTTCCGCTTCGAACCGGCCGCGCATCCGGCGCTGCATCCCGGCCAGGCCGCGCGCATCCTGCGTAACCGCGAGCCAGTCGGGTGGCTTGGCGCCTTGCACCCGCGGCTCGTCCGGGCGCTGGACCTGGAGCAGACGCCGTTCTTGTGGGAGCTCGACGAGCAACTGAGCTTCGCCGCGGAACTGCCGGAATTCAAGGAGATTTCCCGCTTTCCCGCGATCCGGCGCGACATCGCCGTGCTGGTGGACAGGAGCATTCCGATCCAGGCCATGCTGGACGGCATCCGCGCCGCCGGCGGAACGCTGCTGAAGGAATGCGTGATTTTCGATGTGTATCGTGGTGAGCGCATAGATTCAAGTCTAAAAAGCGTGGCTTTTGGCTTGATTTTGCAGGAATCTTCACGCACTCTTACCGACGAAGAAGCGGATCGCGTGGTGGGTGAAGTGGTCGCCCGCCTTGAGACTGAGTTCGGGGCCAGGATTAGAGACTGACATGGCGCTCACCAAGGCTGAAATGGCAGAGGCATTGTTCCGGGACATGGGCCTCAACAAGCGCGAGGCGCGCGAACTCGTCGAGATGTTTTTCGAGGAGCTGCGCACGGCCCTGGCGAACGGCGAACAGGTCAAGCTCTCCGGCTTCGGAAACTTCGATCTGCGCGACAAGAACCGTCGGCCGGGGCGCAATCCCAAGACCGGCGAGGAAATCCCTATTACCGCGCGCCGGGTGGTCACCTTCCGCCCGGGACAGAAGCTCAAGACCAGGGTCGAGGCCTATGCTGGAAGCGGGGAATAACGACGAGCTGCCGGCGATCCCCGGAAAACGCTATTTCACCATCGGTGAGGTAAGCGAACTCTGTGGTGTCAAGCCGCATGTATTGCGCTACTGGGAGCAGGAGTTCCCGCAGCTCAAGCCGGTCAAGCGGCGCGGCAACCGCCGTTACTACCAACGCCGCGACGTGCTCCTGATCCGGCAGATTCGTGGCCTGCTCTACGAAGAAGGCTTCACCATCGGGGGCGCGCGGCAGCGCCTGACGGGAGACGAAGCCAAGGACGACCTGACGCAAAGCGTGCAGATCGTCCGCCAGATCCGGACCGAGCTGGAAGAAGTGCTCAAGATCCTGCGGGGCAAGTAGCCCCAGCTGTTTTTCCGGGAGCGGTCATGGGGTATGATGCCGCTCCCCAGACGGCCTCATCGCCGTCTTTCTCATCCGGTCGGGGCGTGGCGCAGCCTGGTAGCGCACCTGCATGGGGTGCAGGGGGTCGGAGGTTCAAATCCTCTCGCCCCGACCACTAAATAACTGGAAAACAAGCAAATTGTGACGGGTCCTTCGGGGCTCGTTTTTCGTTGGGTATACCTTTGGGTATACCTTTCGCCGCGGGCAGCAAATCGGCTACCCCCGGGACGTTCGTGCCTGGGAGCAGGCGTGCTTCCGAGTCCAGGCGCGACAACGAGGATCTGTTCGCACGCTAAAGTGTCTGATATTATTAATTCAGTATCTATTCACATTGAGTTATGCAGTGACGACCTCCCCCGACCATGATGGCCTGAGAGACGAAATCGTGGCGCTGCTGGCCAGCGCACCGCACGGGCTGAGCGCGCCGCAGATTCTCGACGGCCTTGAGCACCAGATCAGCCAGCCGACGTTGTCCCGGAGGTTGATGGATCTGCGGGCCAGGGGTCGGATCGCCGCGATCGGCAAGGCGCGTGCGACGCGCTACTTCTTCACAGGAAACAGAGGGGAACTGGCCGCTCTTCGCAGCCGCATGCTGCACGAGCGCATAGCTCAACGCATCGCGCGCGATCCGGCATTGATAGATCAAGTCAGGAAAAGACTGGCGCAATTGTCGAAGGTGAACCCTTCGGGCCACGTTTATCACCAGCAGTGGGGTGCGTTACTGGATGGGGACCTGCCCGCCTTGTTGCGGACGATGGTCGCCCATTCAGATCGGTCGGATGTATTGAGGAAGGAATCACCGTTTACGATTCTCGCCACACGTGATGACCGACAGAGTGTGTTCTCTGGACTATGAACCGCGCGCAGCTCGAACTGGTTGTCGCCGAAATCGCCCGCAGGTTCGACCTGGATTATTTCTATGTCGTCGGGTCTGCCGCCGTATTGGCCTCGATTCCGGATGCCACAGCAGGAATTCTGACTGCGACCCGTGATGTCGACGTCATTCCACAACCGGTCGACCGTGAACGGCAGGCGCGCGTCATGGACCAGATCGATTTTGTCCTGGGTGAGGCGTCAGACTTTGATGTTGAGAATGGGTTTTACGCTCAGGCGGTCGACGATTCGACTGTGACCTACGGGCCGGCGGGATGGAAGGAACGCGCAATTCCATTGCGTGTTGGCGACAAGACCGCGCTGTGTATGGATCTGCACGACTTGATGTTGTCAAAGTACGGTGCGGGACGGGAGAAGGATCTGCTCTTCAATCGGGCACTCGCGGGAACCGGAGTCGTATCCAGGAAAGTACTGCTCTCACGTCTCGAGGATGTCCACTGTGACGATCGCCTCCGCGAGCTGATCCATGGCCGGATTACGGGGGATTTCGCATGATCCCTTCCGCCGACACCCCCATGGAGTGCAGGGGGCCGGAGGTTCAAATCCTCTCGCCCCGACCATCTAACTTCCCGAATATCAAGCATAAAGCGCGCATCCGGGCTTTAGCTCTGCGGATTCGGTACAAAGATGGACCGATCGCATCAAGCGGTATCGCAGCTTGAAAGCGCCTGCGGATTCCGATCAGGCTGCAGAGGTTGGCACGGATATGGCCCCGGCGACAGCGTCGCATAAAAGGAAGTTCTGCCGGCCCTGAAGGGGCCCCATTTTGCTGCAGGACTTGAATGAACTCGCTCAGCGCCAGGACCACCGGATCAGGCAAAGATCACCCCTTGATCTCTTTTCTCTCGTGATCGGCGAGAATCTTTTCCCGCGGAAACCCGGCTATGGTCGCAGTGGTGAGATCATGCTGCGCGGCTTTCGGAGCCTCTTCGGTCTCGAAGAATGCGGTCAGGATCTTGTTCATGTGATTTCCTCCCGATGATTCAAATGACTCCGCACTTGTCTACAAAACTTAGCAGGCGCCACGCGATATCGAATGCTTTGTCGAGGAAACCCCTGGGAGGGGGTGCACGCAGGTGCCGGCGTCGGCGAGAAGCGGGGTGGGGCCGTCGAAGAGGTGCTTTATGCGGTCGACATTCCGCCGCCCTGGCCCCGGGCGTGTCTGTTGACACGCGGCATATCGCCGACCGCCTCGAGATTCCGATACTGTTGCGCACTTGGCGCCGCCTTTCTGCGCGGGCGTTTGTCCGGCTAGCGCAGCTGAGCGAGAGTTACTGCAAGTCCATCGTGCAGTGATTCGGTTTTGCCGGGCAGCAGGGCCTGGTTGAGCTCGAGTTCGATGCCCGCGTAGCGTGCTCCAAACCGCGCCCGCAGAGCTGAAGTATGGCCGTCGGACGTGCCGCGATAGGGATAGTTGCGCCGCACATGCCAGCCGCGTTCCGCGAGCAGGGATTGCCAACGTGCGCAGAATTCATGCTCAGGGACGCGCGCGGGATCATAGAGCAGGCCGATATCCGCCTTGCGCAGGCGTCCATCGAGCTCGGGCGTGAAACTGTGGAACGACACGTGCCGGACGAGATAACCGGCCGCTATCCAGCGATCCACTTTCTGCGCGACGGCGTCCCGCCACGGGCGCCACCAGCTGGCGATGATTGTTGCTCGCTCGGGGGTTGGCAGTCCGCGGGTGTACTCCGAGAACAGGCGTGGGTGACGCAGAGAGCGATTGATGTCGATAAAAAGGCGCGTGGTCGTGATGGTGAAGACCGCATCGGCGAGCGGTGGCGCCAGTAACTCGCAGGCCTGCAAAGCGCCCGCGTCCCATCCGCGATGCGATGCGAGCACTGCCTCGGCACCCTGGAAAAGGTGCGCGTAGTCATGCGGCACCGTCTGCCCGCCATGCTCACAGGTGAACAACCAGCGCTCGCGCACGGCCGTCACTCCGTTCATCGAAAGGGCGTGTTGTCGGCGAGGCATTGCGCGAGACGACGCCACGTGGACTCGAGGGCGCGGCGGTCCGGCGAGGTGCCGACGGATTTCAGCAGCCGCCGCGCGAGCGGGCCGGCTGACAGTATATGCACCAACGTGCTGCGAACTGTGCCGTCCAGGTCCGCGCGGCTGTCTTCGCACAATGTGCGCCACACGGCCCCGGCGGTGGCCGAGCCGGCGCGGATTCCGAGCATGCGCAGGTAGTCCGCGTCAGCGATCCGCGCAGCGTCACCGTCGCGTACCACGGCGAGGAAAATATCGGCGAGCAGGTCTTCCGGCCATTGCCGTTGCACCGCGTAGGGCACGGGATCCTCCGCAACCAGCCGGCGCAGCAGCGCGACGATGGCGGCGATAACCGCGAGATCGGCGGCGGGGCACTCCTGGATGTCGATAATGCGGATCTCGATGGCGTCCCGGTCGAAGCGGGCGATCGCGCCGCGAGAATTGAGAAACAGCGGATCAAGCAGGCCGTCCGGATCATGCGGCGCGATGTCGGCAGCAATGCGCTCGAACAGCGACTGGTACTCGGCGCGCGAAAACATTGGCTCCGGGATCACTTTGCCGGTCAGCGATGGAATGCGGGCCTGGTTGTGCCGGTAGGTCTCCAGGCGGGCGTCGAGGTAGCCGGTGTAGCGCCCGTCGAGGAACGGCGAACTGGCCGCCAGTGCAGGGATCAGCGGTAGTACCAGCCGAATCGCGGCATGCAGCCGGCCAAACTCCTCGTCGCTGCCGAACGGCAGGTTCAGGTGGGTGCTTTGCAAGTTGGACCAGCCGTGGCCGGCGCAGCCAAAAATGCGATCGTAGGCGGCGTAAACGGTGCCCCCGCCGTGCGCCCAGATGCGAGTTTCCTCGGCCGGGTTCATCAGCGGATGAGCGCCGGTGCCGAGCAGCATCGCGCCATGGGGCTGCAAAAGGCGGTTTGCCTCGAGTACGTCCCCGTGAAACGCCTTATCAAGGGCGACGAGGCCGGGCGCCGGGCCATTGGTCTTGAATTCCACCAGGTGCGCGACGATTTCGTTCGACCAGGCGATCGAGCCGCGCTCGACGTCCTCGACCCAGCGGCTGCCTCCGTCCGCGGCCCGCAACAATTGGTCGGCGATCGGTCGCACCCCCAGGCTGTCGCGGTCGACAATCATGAACTCCATCTCGACGCCGAAGCCTTCGAACAGGCCGAGCGGGGCGGGCGCATTCATTTGTGCTCTCCCTCGCGGCGCGCCTCCACCCTCCTGCGCAGCGCAGCGATGATCGCGTCGTAGAGCGCCATGCCGAGCACCTGGTCCTCGACCCCCGCTTCGATGCTGGGGTTGTCGTTGATCTCAATGACCAAGGGCTTGCCGTCGATTTCTTTGATATCGACGCCATACAAGCCGTCGCCCATCAGCCGCGCCGCCTTCACCGCCACCTGCACGACGGCCGGCGGCGCGTCCTCGACCGCGAAGGTCTCGTACTGGCCCCAGACATCGCTGCGGCGCCGGCTGCCCCAGTTGTAGATCTGCCAGTGTCCCCGCGCCATGAAATACTTGCAGACGAACAACGCTTCGCCCTCCAGCACGCCGATCCGCCAGTCGAATTCCGTAGGCGTATATTCCTGACCAATCACCAGGTCCGATGCCTCCAGCATCTTGTCGGTCAGTGCGAGGTACTCCGGCTCGGTATTCGCCTTGGCGACGCCCTGCGAAAACGAGGAGTCCGGCACCTTCAAAACGCACGGCAGCCCCAGCCGCTCGAGCGCCTCGCGCCGCTGGCCGCGCTGGATGATCTCGGTACGTGGAATCGCGATCCGCGCGCCCTTGAGCACCTCCGCGAGATAGACTTTGTTCGCGCACCGCAGGATCGAATCGGGGTCGTCAAACACAGCGAGCCCCTCCGCCTGCGCGCGTCTTGAGAAACGCCAGGTGTGATGATTCACGGAGGTAGTCTCGCGGATAAACAGCGCATCGAATTCCGCCAGCCGGGGATAATCGTCACGCCCGATGAATTCGACGCCGAAGCCCTGCCGTCTTGCCGCCTGCACGAAACGGCCAAGGGCCTGTTTGTCGGACGGCGCTTCTCGCTCTTCGGGATTCACCAGGATCGCCAGGTCATAGCGGGATCGATCGCTGCGTTCCGGCGCGTAGCGTTTTCGCTGGAAATAGCGGCTGGCCGCGGCGTGCATGAATTCGAGGTGCGATTCGGGAATCTCGTCCATCGGCATGGCCCGCACGCCGCGCAGGTTCCATTGGTGGCCGCGGCTGAACTTGGCGCGCAGAAACGGCACGGGGAACAGTCGGAACAACGCGCGGGCCAGTGCCTGGTGCTGGACCGCCATGTTCTCGCCGAAGTAGATGGACAACATGAAGTCGTCCGACTTGAGTCGCGCCAGGCTTTTCTGGATGAGTTCCTCGACGTCGGTTGGGATGAAACGCACGAAGCCGGGTGCATTGAGGTCCTGAATGGTGCGGACGTCGGGCAGCACCCGGTGCCCGCGCGCTTCCGCGAGCAGGGAAACGTAGTAGCCTCGTGTCTGGTATCCGTAAGATCGCGCCAGGTTGAACACCCGCACCCCACGGCCCGGCCAGGGTCGCGGGGGTGCCAGGTAATCGCTCACGGAGACGACTTCGGCGTCGTCGCCGGTCAGTGTCCAGGCCTTGGGGTCATCGACGACGATGAGTCGCTTCACGGCAGGGGGTCCTTCGAGATCACGAGCAGATTGGCATCGTAGGTCGTGACGCCGAGCAGGATGGCGCGAATCAGGCGCTCCACGTCGACGTTGTAGTAATGACTGTCATCGGCCAACGGGTTACCAATGAACGGATCGGCTACGCGCACCAGGCCGCCTGCGTGCCCGCAAAGCACGACGAAATGCCCCGTCGGCTCGCCACGCAGGTCGTCATAGATGCTGCGGTTGTCGCCGTTTGTATACTCGCGGCGACTGTCATACAGATAGGTCGCGGAGAGTCCGGTAAGCAACGGCAGACCTGCACCGAAGGGGACGTCGAGTAGTTGCGGCGTGAGGTCGTCAAAGGCGATTTCGCCGCCGAGTTCCAGGAAGCGGATATAGGCTCGGCTGGCCGCGGCGAATTTCTTGCCGGGCTTGAACGCCAGCTGTGCTTCCAGCTTGGCGGCCAGCTCGGCGGGCCCCGCGCCACGCCATGAAGGATCGAAGATCTTCAGGTGGTAGCTGTAGAGGCGCGCATACAGGCCCCGCTTGAGGGCATGGATGCCGAGAAACACCGCCAGCGTGCCGCCCTCCGGCAAGCCGTGGACTTCGCCGATGATCTGCTCGAGCGCCATCGCGCGATCGAGGTTCCGGTAGACGGCCTGCAGGCAGGTGGCACCACAGGTCACATCATCCGGCTGCGGCTGCATGCGGATGTCGAGACAAGGACTACCACTCACGGGAGAAACCTTCGGGGTGCCAGCGGTGCCGCAATATTGCGCCTTTCTCACGGGCCGTCAATGGGTGCTTTCGACGGGCGGTGTCGCGGTACCAGCAGGAAAAATCGGCGCATGGATCGGGATCGAAAGCTCCGGGAAATGCTGGCGCAGGGCGTGTTGGGCCGGTTGCGCGCGACAATAGCTGTCGCGCGCGTGACCGCAGCGACATTCAGCCCCGCATGGCCTGCGGGGGGATCGGACCGTCGAAGAGGTGCTTTATCCGGTCGATACTCCCGCTATGCTCTGCGCAGTTCCGCTTCCAGTTCTTCGAGCGTCTTGTTCTTCGTCTCCGGCACCAGCCAGAGCACCAGCACGAAAAACAGCAGCGCAAAGAGGGCATACCCCAGGAAGGTGCCGGCCGCTCCCGTGTTGCTGAGTTGCCAGGGGAAGATGAACTGCACGCCAAAACTCACCGCACCGTTCACCGTGCCGGTCACGGCCATGGCGACGCCGCGCACCCGATTGGGAAAGATCTCGGGCAGCATGACCCACATCACGGGTCCCAGGGACACGGCAAAGGATGCGACGAAAGCGAGAATGCCAATCAGGACCAGCAACGGATTGATCGAGATGGCCGACTGGATCAACTCGCTCTGCAGGCGGCGGCTATCCTCGGCGCCGAGCGCCTCGACGAGGGCCTGCTTGAAGACCACGTCGTTGTCGTAGTCCACGCCCAGCATCGGCTGCAGCTTCTCCGCGACGTCCGGGTTCTCCAGCTGCACCACCGCGTCCGGCTCCAGCCGATACTCCGCCTGGTGGAAACTCCAGCTGCAGAGCAGCATGCTCAGCAGGATGCCGCCGAGGCCGACGAGGAGGAGTGGTTTTCGACCCATTCGGTCGATGAGCACCATCGACACCAGCGTGAAGATCACGTTGACGATCCCCACCACCACAGCCTGCGCGAACGCGGCATTGGTCCCGATCCCGCTCTGTTCGAAGATGCTCGGAGCGTAGAAGAACACCACGTTGATGCCGGTGATCTGCTGCCCTACCGCCAGCACCAGTCCGACCAGCAGCGAAACCCGGAGCGCCGGGCCGAAAACGGCGCGGATCCGGGCGCCGATAGACGGTGTGTCCCCGTGCGCGCTCGCGACGATGTCGGCGACTTCCTCATCCAGTGACTTGTCCAGGGTGAGATGCCGCAGAACCTCGCGACCGCGCTCCTGGTGGCCATTGATGAGCAGCCAGCGGGGGCTCTCGGGCACGAAGAACAGGGCGAGCAACCACAGTCCGGCGGGCAGGATCTCCAGCCCGAGCATCCAGCGCCAGGTGTTGTCGATGATGCCCAGGTCACTGGCCCACGTCGATCCGCTCTCGGCCGCTCCCAACAGGAAATAATTCGCGAAATACGCCGCCGAGAATCCAAGAACGATGTTGAGCTGATTGAAAGACACCAGCCGTCCACGATGTTTCGCGGGGGCGACTTCGGAGATGTACATGGGAGCCAGCGCCAGCGAGGCGAACGCCATCCCGCCCAGGAATCTCGCCGCCACCAGCGTCTCGAAAGACTGGGCCAGGGCAGACGACACCGCAGACAGGAGATAGAGTGCCGCAACGACCCGCAGCATCGCCCGTCGCCCGTACAGGTCGCTGAGCGGGCCGGCCACGAGCGCGGTGAGGATGCCGCCCAGCGTGGGCGCGCCGACCACGAGCCCCAGTTGGAAATCGCTGAGACCGAACTCCTCGGTGACGAAGCGGATCGCGCCTGAAATGACGGACGCATCGAAGCCGAAGATGAACCCGCCCAGCGAGATGACCAGGGCGAGGCGTATCGTGTGGGCTGTGGATTTCTGCATCTCTCGCGCACTTCCGTCGTGAGCCACGCCGAGCGCTGTCGCAGCGCGGGGTACCCCTTAGCTGTGTTTCAGCCGTCCCAGCAACGCCTGCGCCCGCGCCACCGCTTCTTCGCGACGTGCCGGATCGCGGGCGAGGCCTTCCAGTTCGGTCAGGAGCGCATCGACGCCCTGGGGAGTGGATTCGAGGTCCTGCCGGTCGGCGGCGCCGAACAGGTTGATCCATCGCTCCGTCCTGCGCCCGAAACGCACCACTGAATAGAAGCGCTTGCCGCCGTCGTCCCCCGGCACCAGCAGATCGACCAGGGCGGCCAATACCGAAAGCGGGCTGAGCAGCAGGTCGCGCAGGCCGTCGACGAAAAGTTTCGCCTGGAAGACGATGACATCGCGCAGGACCGGAAATCGTCTTCCGCTCATGGGTTTTCCCTTTTTCGTGCAGACAAGGCGTGGGCTGAACTCATTGTAGCCCCGGCGCGCGCCTGGCGTGTCCGGGTGGTTTTGGCACGCCGCCGTTGACGCGGCGGCCCGGACCCGTCGGCGCACGGCTTTACATGGCGGAAGCCGACCACCACACTTTGAGCAGGAAAAAACAGGAAGAACCAGGACCGAGGCCCGGCGCATGGATGTCGAAGTACTTGAAATAAGACAGCACATGGGACGCTTCCCGCCCTTCGAGGAGCTGAGTGACGAGCTGCTGGACGCGGTGGCGGACAGCGTGGACGTCAGCTACTACAAGGCGGGCAGCATGATCATGGAGCTGCACCAGCCCGTGCACGAGCTGCATTTCATTCGCAGCGGCGCCGTGGAGATCTACCGGCGCAGCGGAACCTTATACAACCGTCTCGAGGAAGGGGACATCTACGGCCACTTCAGCCTGTTGCGAAACCACCAGGCGCATTTTTCCGCCAAGGCGATCGAAGACACGCTCATTTACCTCGTCCCGGAATCCATCTTCGAGCGCTTGTGCGCGGAGGACGAGCAGTTCGCTGATTTCGTCGAGTTGGACCAACCGCGCCTCAAGTCCACCGTGGAGAAACACCAGGGCGACACCGGCATGATGACCACGCGGGTGCGCAAGCTGATCACGCGGTCGCCGGTGGTGGTAGACGCCGCCACGCCGGTCCGCGAGGCCGCCCGGCGCATCGGCGAGGCGCACGCCACATCCGTGCTGGTGCTCGGCGAGCCGGACGATCATCCGCAACATAACGTGACGGATGAACACGGCGCGACCCGGCAATTGCTGGGCATACTCACCGACAGCGATTTCCGCAGCCGCGTGGTTGCGGAGGGTCTCGAGGCAGACACGCCGGTGGCCCAGATCATCGAAGGCCCGCCGTTCACAGTGCAATCCGACGAGATCCTGCAGGAAGCCATGCTGCAGATGCTGCGCAGCAATACCCAGCATCTTCCGGTGCTCAACCGGCGCCGCCTGATCGGCGTGCTGCACATCTCCGACATCATCCGCCACCAGACGCACACCAGCCTGTACCTGGTGGAAAGGATCTTTACCCAGACGAGCGCCGCGGCCCTTGGTCGTTTGCTGCCCGACGTTCGCGAAGCTTTCGTGCGCATGGTGGAGGAGGGGGCAAACTCGCAGATGATCGGCAGCGCGCTGTCCACCATTGGTCGAAGCTTCACGCGGCGCCTGTTGGAGCTGGCCGAGGCTGAGATGGGGCCGCCGCCCGTCCCTTACAGCTTCATGGCGCTGGGCTCCATGGCGCGCAATGAGCAGAGCATCGTCACGGACCAGGACAATGCGCTGGTGCTCGATGATCGCTTCGATCCGAAGCTGCACGACGAATATTTCGCGGCGCTGGCAAAGTTCGTCAGCGACGGACTCGCGCTGTGCGGCTACACCTATTGCACCGGCGGGATCATGGGAACGAACCCCCAGTGGCGCCAGCCCTTGCGGGTCTGGAAACAGTATTTCAACGACTGGATCGAC
>Ga0102940_1001564_pt1 | contig 14586 bp, 11 predicted proteins | sample SalPonR2_C_D1_MG_FD_78215 | JGI IMG/M metagenome (GOLD analysis project Ga0102940, IMG submission 78215) | Salt pond soil microbial communities from South San Francisco under conditions of wetland restoration - Salt Pond MetaG R2_C_D1_MG | ecosystem: Environmental > Aquatic > Marine > Intertidal...
AAACGGGCCGCGCCAACGTGCACCACAAAGACGCCGACGACCGCACACCACTGCACGCGGCGCTCGAGGCGCTTTGGGCGCCGGCCGACGCCGACAAGCGCCTGCGCGTCACAGAATTCCTGCTTGCCGCGGGCGCGCGTCCGCGCGAAACAACAATGTGTCAGTCAATCATCGAGCGTGTCAGCAAGGCGCTCGACGGCGTCAAAAAGAAGACAAAAAGCAAGAAGCACGGCGCCGCCGATACGGTGCAAAAGTTGAACCAGATGAGCGAGCGCTACGGCACGCCAATTGCGATGGCGCGCGCCATCAACGACGAAAAACTGTCGGCAATGCTTGCCAATCGGCGCTATCTGCTGCCGACCGTGAGTGCGAAAGAGAACAATGTGTATCATACGCCACTGCTGCAAAACTACATTATCGATTGCTGCAAAATTTACGTGCTCGTGCGCACAATGCTCGACGACGGCTCGCTCACCGAGAGCGATCCACTGTACCAAATTTACTACACGTACCGCGACGTCTTCTTTTGCTTTAGCCCGTACCACAATTATGCTCAGATTCGCGAGGAGCTAATCGAGACGGCGCGCATGCAGTATCCCGATGCTAGCGATTCGTTGACGGCGATGGCCGGCGCGCACGAGCTCACGCTCGACAAATTTCTGATGGCTCCGCGCCAGTCCAAGAGCGACGCCGACGGCGGCGACAACGCGCGCAATGGCACCTATGATTTCCAGCTCGCGCAGTACCTCAAGCGATGCGCGAATGCAGTACGCGAGCGCTGGTTTGAGGTGTCGCCGCTCATAGAGGAACGTGCTCGCGCGCTCTACAACACTGCTGTGCGCGAGGCGCTGTGCGAGTTTATTCACGCGGGCCTAGCGAACGAGCTCGAATTTGCGCTCTTTGACCCGAGCAAGCCGTTTGGCCCGATCGACGTCAACACGGTGATTAGCGACAAGCACCAAATGACAGCGATCGAACTGTCTGTGCAGTACGGCGTCGCCGAGTGCTACGAGCTGCTAATGGACCGTCAGCGACAGCGCTTGGAGCGGCGCGGCGTTGGTGGCCACACACTCGTTACGCTCGCCGTCGCGGCGGCGCAACCAATTACGATTGTTGCGTACGATCGCTTTCGCTACGAGAACGGCATTTGCAGTGATCCGCGCGCCAACGCCGCGCAGTACGGCTTGCTGACGCACAGTCGATTCAACGTACTGCACCAGTGCGCGCAGCAGAATCGCCCCGATTTGTTAGAGTGGGCGCTGCCTGAAGTGCGCGGCTTGCTGCGCCAGCGCGACAAAGCCGGTCTGACGCCGCTCGAGGGCGCCGAGAAAATGCTAGTGTTTCGGCGCAACACGCTGCGCAACGACGCGGAGCGCGCGGACGCGCAGCGCGTCATTGCCGTGCTGAGGAGCTACGAGAATGGAAGCGAAAATTGCGTGCCGGCAAGCGCGTTGAGTAGCGACACAACGTCTGTCGGATCGACGACGGCGATCGAGCAGTGTAGCCGCCGGCCGCCGCCACTCGCAGCGCCAGTGCCAACGCCGCGTTCGCGACCCAGTACTCTTGCAGACAGCGATAGCGAAGACTCGGCGGCGGCGAGCCTTGCAGAGCCGCCCGCGCGGCTCGCCGCGCCGCCAATGTTGCCAAAATTGCAAAATTTGCCCAGCGGCGGCGAAAGTGCGCCAAAGTCGCCGGAAAGCGGCAGCGGGCGTCGCAGCCATCGGCACAGCCACCGCGAGCATAGGCGGCACAAGGACGGCAAAGACGGCAGCCGCTCGCACCGCGGCTCGTCGAGGCGGCCCAAGAGTCGCAAAAAGAAGAGCGATCGCAAAAGTGGCGACGACGCGCACGATTGAATGTCAGCAGGCACACTTTTCTTTAGTGCTGCGTTTCGCGCCGCGCGGCTGGCTCTCGCGGTCCAAAAATATGACGTCGGTGTCTACACCGGCAAACTTATTGCGCACTTTGTCTTCGTACGCAAGCGCGTGCTCGCACAGACGCACAAACATTTCGTCGACGCGCGCCGGATCGACTTTTGCCGACAGCGGCACAAAGCCGCCTGTGCAGCCGAGCCGCACGGCGTGCGCGCGCATATCCTTGTCGTCCATCCACCTTTGGTCTGGCTCAAGCGCTTTGTACAGGTCGACTTTGTTCGCTACCAGCATACAAGGCACGTCCGGTTTGACGTTGTCAATTCGCTTGCGCACTACATTGAGATGCTCCAGTGTGTCGGGGCGCGTGGCGTCGAAAACAAAAACAAATGCGTGCACCGATCGCAGCAGACTTGTAAAGTACGCCGCGTAGCGGTCTTGTCCCGCTGTGTCGATGAGCGAGAGCGAGACTCGCTGCTTGTAGTCTGCGCCGCACATGAGCGCCACATTGAAGCGATCGGCGCCAATGGTCGAGCGCGTGCTGGTAAACTTGCGCAGCGCAAAGCGCATCTGAAGCGAGGTTTTGCCGACCGCAACAGCGCCGACCACGGCTATCTCTAGATGTTCGACGTCGCCGACATGCGTTGCAGAAGTGCCGCCACGACCCAGCACATCGTCGCGCCAGGGCACAAACTTGCGAAGCGGCTCGCTGCGACTTGCTCGCACGCTGTTCGCTGCAAACGAATTTGTTGCCAGTGAACTGCGCGGTGTCGACGGTTTCGACTCGTCCAGCGGCGGCTTGGGCACACGCCAATTGTCAATTGTGTCGGTACTCGCTTCGGTATGCGATGCGGCGTCGTCGTCGCTCGACGCCCACGCGCCCGACGACTCGTCGTCGCCGTCACTCATTTTTCGAGCTCTCTGCCCTCTACGCGCGGCGCAACGTTTGGCGCCCGCAGCTGCGCACGACACCACTCATTTGGCGCACGAACGACAATCTCAAATTCGTGCTCGTGCGTTACTGCCAGCGAGCGGTAGCTCACATCGATGTCCGACTCTACGTTGTGCAGGAGCGCTTCCAACTCCTCGGCGTCAATCAAGTGTATGCGCTCGTCTGCCGAGTCGCGCTGCACCCAAATGCGCGATGCGCGCGCTAGCGTTCGCAGAAAGTGACTGTGGGCGCGATGCTTGGTGCTATCTAGCGGATACTGGTACACATTGGCGAGCAAAGTGCGCAGCCTCGCCAAGTCCATAATTGCTCTTTGTCGGCGACAGTCGGCGTAAAGCGTCCGCTTTGCGCAGACTAGCGCAACCGATGAGCGACGCGGTCGATCGCTTTGTGGCGCAAGCGCTCAACCCGTTCGGCTCGAGCGATGGCGCTACCGGCTCGCTCTTTCTCGAAGTGGAAACGTGGACGCGCCAACAATGCCAGCCGTACACGGCCAGTTGGATGAGCGCCGTGCTCTCGCTCTCGCGCTACTCGCCGCAAGTCATTCAATTCCTGCTCTACTTTGCCGGCGTGCGCTACAAGGAAATCTACTTGTTGCTCTTTGGCTTTGGCCTAACGGGCGACTCGCTCGTCAACTTTATTGTCAATCGCGTCGCGGCCGCCGACGCGCGCGTAGCGACGTGTCCGCCCGTTCACGGCGCGCTTGTGTCATTCCAGAGCCAGCAGAGCGCGTTCTTTGTCTCGTTTGCGCTCGCGTACGCCGCACTCTATCGCGCGCGCCTCAAACTCTGGCACATTGCAGCACTCCTTTTCTTTTCTACGGCGGTCGCGCTCGCCGACCACCTCCTCAATTACCACGTCGCACCGGCAATACTGAACGGCTGCTTGATTGGCGCAACACTGGCTGTCGGCTATCAGCTCTTCCTCTACGCAATTGTCGTGCCGACGTTTCCCATTGTGCTCTCAAACTCGCTTATTGCGTACCTGGCCTACGACGATACGCTGACGCGCCAAAAAACCCTTACACTCTCTCAGCGGCTGGTGCGCGATTTCGACAGCCAATTTTTGGGCGCTGACAAAGTGGATGCCGCGAGCGTGCGCACATTTCTTGCTTTGCAAGGCGACTAGCGCAACAAACTTTCTCACGGAAAAATGAGTTCGATTGGCAAAATTGAGGCTGTGCGCGTCCGCGCTGCTGTCATTCAAGACAATGTTGTTCTGGAAGCTCACACTCAACAATATCTTGCAAAAGTCAACGCCGCTATTGGCGCGACGGCGAACGAGCTGATTGCCGATGCGCCGCCAAACACCGACGTTGGCCGCTTTATTGCTGCCATTGATGCTCTCCAACACGCGGCCGATTTGTTCCGCCAAGCTGTTTTGGTCGGCGAGGAAACGCTCAGTCGCAAGCGCAGACGCGAGGAGGCGGCCGACGCTAGCGAAGTTTCGCAGCGCACTTGACAGAGCGCAAAGCGTAAAACTTTTTTTCAAAAAATGATTAGCTCGTTAAGCATTGGTGCAGAGTGGATTCTCGAGCCGTGGCCCTTTCCTACACCAGAGCAGTCCTGTGCGCGGCGCCTTTTCCCTTCTGAAACCCCTGAGGATCGCGCTGCTTCATCAAAAAGCGCTCTTATCGAAGCGTGGCTCTGCTTTCAGCAAAAGTTTGCGTTTGCTATCGCGCAGTCCGTCGACGCGCTTTGCTTGGAGCAGCGCGGCCAGCCTGCTTGCGCGCAACCACCACTCGTTGCACCAAATACGACTCTGATTACCGGTGTTGTAGAACACAAGACGTCGCCCTATCTCGATTTGTGCCGCGATACGATCAGCGCGCAAGCGAGACGACCTTTTCGACTTTGGCTCGTGACGCGGCAAGTGCTCGAAAAATAAAACTTTATTTTTAATTTGTGCGTGCGGCGGGCAACTCAGCCAAGTGCGCAGGTTTGCAACGCATAGTTGGCGCGCGCCAACGCAATGTCGTCGTTTGTTGCGCATGCGCGTACTTCACCAGTCACACTGTCAACGTAGAAAAGCGCTCTTTGCGAAGGAATGTACTTTGGTTCGCATCCGGGGATGTGAACATTGACCTCGGGAAACAGAAGCTCGCCACAGGACAGGCAGTGGCCTGGCGCGAGTTCCGCGTCGCGGCCTTTCCAAAAGCCCCGCGTGTAGGTCGCGGGGCACACCGGACACTCGACAATCAGCTCGTTCGGATCCTCTTCTTTGGTCATACTTTGGTTTTCCTCCTTCATTTGTAAATGTCAATCGAGAGTTTTACTTGCTCTTTTTCGCCACAACTTTCTTCTTTTTCTTCTCTAAAGCAGTCATCTTGGCTTTCATGTCTTTCTGGATCTTCTGCAGCGCGAGCATTGATTTTTGGGCCTTCTTCTGCGCACTCTCCAGAGCAATCTCCTCGCGCGTGCGCTTCTTCTTGCCGGTCGGCGTCTTCTTCGCAGCAGGCGCCTTTGCTGCTTTCGTGGTACCTTTTGGACCGCGCGTTTTCGCCGCAGTCTTTTTGGCACTTGTGTTCTTGCTCTTCGCAGCCGCCAGCACCGCTTTGTACTCTGGCGTGTCGACGCTGACGTCTGGGTGCAGCCAAACGACGACGCCGTTGACAGCAATGTGGCGCGATTGCGCGTCGATTGGCGCGCCGCGCGGCACACTGGCAACAAATGCGCCGTTGCAAAAGAGCGTGCCGTTGTGCACCGCAAACTTTTGCGAACCGACCGTGTGCTCGAACGCAGTCATTTTTCACCCGCTTTCACGCTGGTTCGGTCCAAAACGCAACGTAGCGCCGGCGGCGAAAGATGAGCGACGGTAGCACCGTGATACCTGCGCAAAACTCGGCGCCAGAGGGCACAGCGCTGGAAAACCTTGTGGCGCATAGCCGCGATGTGACGAACAAGACGGTCGAGCTGTTTAATGAGAGCTTGGTCTATCAATTGCAGAAAGTGAACAACGCGCAAATCGACGCCGTCGAGACGCAGAAATTGATTTTGAACGAGGTGTACACCGTGCACGAAAAGCTGCGGGCGCAGGAGAGAGCGGCCAAAGAGAAGAAGCACGTGCATGCGGGCGACGCAATGACACTGGCGGTCATCAACTACAGTCTGGACACCATTCTGCCGTACATGGAGCGCAACCTAAGCTGCCCATTTACGCTGCTGCGCGAGCAACACGACTTGTGGACTGTCGAGCTTGGCAAGCTGCAGCGCAGCGAGGGCGCGAGTGTCGACGGCGCGCAATCGCCGCGTCACAAGAAGATGTCGCTGAAGCGCATGAAGACGAGCAAAAAAGACAAGCTGGCGCCGAGCGCACCAGAGATTGGCACGCGCTCTGCGCGGCTGGAGCGCGCCGTGCCGGCGCTGCGCGACACAGTGCGCGAGATGGAGATGCGCATTGAGCGGATGGCTGCCGCTGTGAGCGCGCTGACCGACATCGAGGACCGCAAGAAGCGGCGCGTGCTCGAGGCCTTTGCGCAATTCATGATGCTCGACAGCTCTGTTGTGGCGCAGCTCGATCAGGCATTCGTCGACAAGAGAAATTTGCCCGACAGCCGTTTTCTACTGCAGATTGGCGAAGATGCGCTGCGCATGCACATCAACTCGCTGACATTTTTGCAAGGCTACACACTTGCAGTGGCCGAGCGCCGCTTCAAGCGCATCACAAACGGCGCTGACGATTGGCTTATGGCGGCGGTTGGCAGCGAGCTGGCGCGCAACATTATTCCGCCAAACTGGCCGCTGACGCGTGACAATGCGCGCCAGCTGGACGAGAGCGAGCAGCGCGTCGAACAGATTCGCATTATGCGCAGCGCCGTCAAGCAAATGATAGGTCTGCTGCACGTTGCGTACTTTTTGGAAGATCGAGACAAGCTGATCAAGCGCTTGCTCGAGCGCTTTGTGTGAATGAAGCGGTATTTTAGTGCAGTGCGCGTGCGAGAGCGGCAGCGGCCAGCGCCGCAAGCGGCGGCACGTTGCCGCCCATCGATGCGCTCGACTGCGAGCGGCGCGCGCCGTTGCTCGCAAAAAGCGCGTCTGCGCGCAGCGCGAGCGCGTCGAGCAGTTCGGCGCGTCTGCTGGCCTGCACAACGGCGTCGCGATGCGAGCGCGCTGATTGCCAAACGGGCTGCTCTTGCGGCTCGCGGCACGCGCAGTCGACGCCCGTTCGACCGGGCACCGCGTCAGCGTGCTTGATAACATTTCCGTAAAATGCGTTGCTGAGCCGCGTTCGTACGCTCGCGCGCTCGACCAGCTGCAGCAAGCGCTTTTGTGGCGCGGCAATTTCGTTACCGCCGACGAGTGCGATTGGCAAGCCGACGCAGTGATAGACTAGCGAGTCCGCGAGCGCGTCGCTTGTGGCGCACTCGTCGCACTGCTCGCCGCGCCAACCGCGCTCGCATACGCAGCGCTCGGCGCCCATCGCATAGTCGTAAAGCGACACGCCATTGCCCGAGCAGTGCTTGTGCGCGCAGTCGGGCTCGTTTGGCTGTCGCGACGCGTGGCACAGGCACGTGCCAGTGTCGCGCTCGTACGTACCGCCGCCGCTGCACACGCGGCGCGCCAGCGCGTTCTGCGTGCAAACGCCAGCGTCGGTTGCTTCGTCGCGATCCGCGTCGCTGCAGCGCGCGTTTGCGAGCGCCAGATCGTCGAGCAGCGCTTCAGCCGTGTGCCGCGTCTCCAAATCAATAAAGCCAACGCCGCAGTGCTGCTCGAGCAGCGCGCGCGCCTCTTCGATAGCAAGCAGCAACTCGGCCGGCTCTTGCGCGCCGCGCAACTGCGAGTTAAGCAGCGCCGCGGCAAAGTGACGTGCCAGCGACGCAAAGAGGTGCTCAAACTCGATGTGCTCAAAGGCGGCGCGCAGTGGCCGGCAGCAAAATTGGTCAGCGTCTATGTCTACAGGCGCACCGGGGCCGCCGAGCAGCGCCAGCCACTCGTCCACTGTCTTGGCCACACACGGCGCGTCGGTGCCGTCGCCGGGCACAGTTTCACAAGAGCTATCGTCTGCGATGCGGTACGCGAGCGATGCATCCAATGCGCACGGCTCGCGCGCATTCAAATCGGCGCGACACGCGCCCTGCAGCCGACAGCCGTTGCCTACATACACGGTGCAGGCCGAGCCGTCGTCGAGCAGTGTGCAAGTCGCACTATCGCAGCAAGTGCTCGAGTCGCACTCCTCGCCGTCTTCCACAACACCGTTGCCGCACACGGCACACTCGCTCTCGTGCACAAAGTTCTCGTCGCCGCACAGCGTGCACGTCAGCGAGTCGGCGCGCATTTCTGAAATCGATGCGCCGCTCGCGGCTGCCGACTCTTCCGCGTACTGCACAGCGACGACGAGCGAATACGTTTGCGTGTCTCCAAAGTTGATTGTGTCGGCGTGCACAGTCAGTGCAACGCGAGCGCCGGCCGCTTCGCGACCCAGCGTCACACGCTCAATTGTCGAGCGTTGCTCGGCCACATTTGGCTGCTGATTGACAACAAACTCGGCGTCGCCCGCAATGACGCTCAGACGCAGATCGTTGACAATGGTCGCTCGCACGCCCGTCGCACTCGACGACGGATAGTCGGCGTACGCGAGCGCCACAGTGGCGTCGACGGCGTCGGTTGGCAGAGCAACACACCACGTGTGCGAGTGCGAGCGGCCGAGCGGTGCCTCTTCGTTTGACAGCACGTACAGCGACGCGCGCTCGCCCAACACGCGGTCGAGCGCCACGCGTCCGTGGCCCTCGGCCTCGATGCGCTCGGTGCGCGACGAAAAGCTGCGCTCGGGAAAGACGCCGTCGAGCGGCACTGTGCTGGCCGCCATTGTGGCGCGCAGCAGAGATGCCGTTGGCTGGTGCACATCTACATTGGTAGTGGCATCGCGCTCGAGCGCCACAAACGCTTCGCGCAGCAGGAGCGCGCCGGCGGCCACCAGAGGCGTCGCCATTGACGTGCCCTGGAGGCCCACGACAGCGCTCGCCACGCGCGAGCACGAGTCTGACGTGGACGATGCCGACCACACATATGCGCCGCCTGGCGCCACCACGTCTGGCTTGCGAAACGGCAGCGACGCCGAGCCGCGCGCCGAAAAGCTAGCCAGGTAGCGCGGCGAGTAGGCCAGGTCGGGCCGCGTCGGCGTAAAGCCAGAGAAGCGGCTCGCTTCGACGCCGTTCATCGTGGCGCCGACGCTCAGCGCGTTTTTGGCGAGCGACGGCGAGACAATCGAGCCGCCCGCGCGCTCGCCGCCGTTGCCAGCGGCAAAAATTGGCAGAAAATGCCGATGCTCAAACGCAAAGCGGTCAACCGCTTCGTCGTCGGCGCTGTACACGCCGCGCGTGTCGGCGCCCCACGAGGCCGAGTGCACGCGCGCGCCGCAATCCATCGACCACTGCAGGATTGTGCCGCCAATGTCGAGTGGTACGCGCAGAAACGCGCCGTCGTCGGGCAGCAGGTCAACGACGCACAGGCGCGCATCGGGCGCGCCGCCGTCAAAGTCGCGCACAGAATTTGCCGCATTCGTTGCGGCGCGACCGACCGCTGTGCCTGCGACGTGCGTTCCGTGGCCGCCGCCGCGCGCGTCGTCAAAGTCGCCGCCAGAGCCGGCGCTGTATGCGCGAAACTTGCGATGGCCGCTATCGGGCGGCACGCTAGCAAAGCCGTTCACGAGCGGCACGGCGCGCGTGTCGGAGAAAAAGCACGAACCCGGCGCCACACCGGTGTCGCTGAGCGACAGTATTTGCTGAGCACCGGTAAGAGGCAGCCGCTTTGTGCCGCCCTCGATCGCCGAGTCGCTTGCGGCGCTGTGCAGCGAATCGACGGCCCACGAGTTGAGCGTCTCAAACGGCTCGCGCAGCTCGACGCGCAGTACGCGCGCGTCGCGCTCCACTGCGTACGCCACCGCGTCGGCGTCGTCGCAGTGCACGTTGCCAAGCAAGCGCGTGCCGCGCCCGTCGCCATCGGCCACGCTCACGTCTGTGCGGCACGCGCCTTGCGCAAGCCGCTGCAAATCGGCGTCGCTCAGCGTCGCGCGCGCATCGACACGCAATTGCACAACGGGCGCATTGTTGAGCGCGCCACGCGCAAAGCGTGCTTCGCCAGCCGCCGCGGAGCGCGCCAATCCATCGGTTTCGCGCAACGCCGCGTGCGCCGACTCGTTGCGCCAAATTGGCGCAAAGGCGACTGCTCTTGCAAACGAGGCAATGCGTGCGCGAACGCGCGCCGCACTGTTGGCCACGACGCGGCGCACGTCTACGAGATGCGGCACGCGCCGCAGGAGCGCTTCGCCGCGCTCGGCGCTCTCGATGAACACGAGTACGGCGTTGGGCGGCACAAAGTCGCGCACTGGTTCGCCCAGCTCTGCTTCGAGCAAGTGCAGCAGTGCATTGCCGCACGGGCCGCGAAAGTGCAACGTAAAGTAGCCCGGTGCGCTAGCGACTTTGTCGGCGTGCAGCGCGAGTGCGCGCGTCGCACCACCGGCGCGCAGCGCCAGCGTCGGCGTCGGCGCAAATAGACTGAAGAGCAGCAGCAAACTCAAAAGCACCATTGTTTGTTGGTGTACGCACGCAACCGATCTCTGCGTGCTTTTGGCACAAAAACTGTCGCATAGAATGCGAGCGCCGCGCGCTTGCGAAACTAAGTCGCTCTATTTGGCGAACAGAGACACAGGTGCACGATGAGCGACAACGCGCTGCTGGAACGCGATTTCAATGCGTTTGTCAAAGACGCAACGCAGCGGCGCGTGCTCACCGAGCGCCAGAGCTCAACGCTCTTCTACGTCAAAATCGCTATTGCAGTGCTTTCGCTGATCAGCTTTATCACCGCACTGGTGCTGGTTCTGGTTGATGGCGCACGCTTTTCGCTGCACTTGCTCGCCACCAGCGACTTTCGCACCGGCGTCGTGCCGCTCGACGATCAGTACCCGTCGCTTGTTGGCGGCAGCCAGGGCAACAACGAATTGAGCGAGCTGGGCGAAGTCAATTTCACCGATGTTGGCCAAGTGGCAGCGTTTGTCTCGCTCTTTGCCACAATTGGCTACGGCGCCGCGGCTGTTTTTCACAACTTTGACGTGCAGCAAATCAACATCGGCGTCAATGTTTTTCTCTGGCTCAATCTCCTTTTTTGGCACTGGCTCGCAATCGTAGCGCTCGCGTGTGTCGCTGGCATTCACAGTATTATCTTGAAGAGCGCGCTTGGAGCGCTGGCCTTTTGCGCCATACTCATTGTGTGGCTGGCGGACATTAATTCTAGCGATGCTGTGCGCGAAGTGCGCAACGCCATGCGCGCCGGCATCAACGATCCTACGGCGCGCTGGGACTGGCTGCCACTCTTGTTCGTCGCCGCCCCACTGCTCCTCATTGTGGTGCAGCTCCTCGTGTACCTCGGCTTTACGTTTGGCAACCAGCGCTGGGCGGCGCCAGACGTCAATTCTACGCCTCTCATTGCAGCAGTGGTTGTCAACCTACTGCTGTACATTGCACCATTTGTAATATACGCGTTTTACTTTAACAAAAGCATTGGCAACTACGCGCACCAGCTCACGCAGTTGATTCTCAATGCAATCTTTGCACTGAGTGTTACGTGGCTCACGCTTGGCATGTTTGCGCTCGACGGCATCGACGGCAGCGCGAGCGCGCTGCTGCAGAGCGTGCGAGCAGTAGATTGAAAACAATTGTCGTTGACCGCAATGCTGAGTAGCGTGCCGTTTGCAAAAGTGGCAGACAAAATGCGCACCGGCGACATTTTGTTGTACAACTGCAGCGCGTTGTTGGGCGTCGACGAGCCGCAGAGCCGCGCGCTTGAGCGCGCGCGCAAGCTAGACAAGTGCTGTAATGCGGTGCCGTGCGGTCTGTACGCCGGTCTCGCGCTGAGCGATGCGCAGCGCTCGTGCGACGAGGCCGAGTTTGCCGACAACCTTGGCGGCGGAGAGTGGGGCGATTGGCAGCACGCCGCTGTTGTGATCCGCCTCGTCGACTCGACCGACGAAACGAATCCAGAGCGCGATGCCAGCAAACAGATACCGTACGCGCTGTGCGTCAACGCCGACGATCGTTCAATAGAGCTGGTGCCGGCGCGCGACTTGCTTGCGAGCGCCGACCACGGCTGTTTGGCGTGGCGGCAGCTGATGATTGTGGCAAACGAAACCGATGGGCGTGCTGCGCAGGACTATGCCAATCGCTCGCGCTGCTCTCGCCGCCGCGATTTGATACGCAAAGAGTTGGTTGCGCTCTGCCAAAAACTTTTGGTGTTGGACAATAGAGGCGCGCTAGCAGGCGCGCTCTCGAGTGCCATGAATATGCCGCCGTTTGGCGCTGCTGCGCACCCAAACGGCGGGCTGCGACGCTCTCTTTCGAAGAGCATTGTCGCTGGCGACAGCGATTTGGCGCAGCTGGCCACACTCTTTGGCGCGTCGCCTGCGTACCTGGCAACGTTTGCGCTCTACACAGCCGGTGTGTCCCGCAACGCATTTTCGGCGTCAACTGCTGCGCGAGCCACTCAAGACGGCGCGCTGCTAGAGCACAACTTGCAGCACGGTGCGTCGTTGCGCAAGTCAATACAAGTGTCGCGGCACCGACGAGTGGGCAAGTTGGCGCCACAGCCAATGCAAATGCAACGAAGCAGTGCTGTGTAGAAAGAGAACGGATGAGTGAAGCGCACCCCACGTACCCGCTGCTGTGCTTGCCTGCGCCGCTAGAGACGGTAGAGAGCGAGTTACCGTTTTCGCTGCGCGGCGTGCCGTCGCAAGCTACACAATACTTGAGCGCGTGGTGGCGTACGCGCGGCGCGCTCGCTCGCAGCGCAGTGCAGTGGCAAAGCAGCGCTCTGTCGCCCGCAGTTAGCCGTTTTATGCTGCGCCAGCAGGCGCTCAAAGTGGAACGAGACGCGCTCGCTAGCAGCGCGGCGTGGCGCAAATCTTTTGGGACACTGATGCATTACGTTGGCTCGCGAGCCGTCGTCGACGGTGCCGAATTTGTGCCAACGTGGTACCTGAATCGTGGCGCCACGTTGCTGTGGTACGAGGCACACGGTCGCTGCGCTTCTGTCGTCGGTCGCGACATGAAGCACAGTTCGCCGTCGTTGCCTTTCGAGGGCGTGATGGTAGCGTATGCGCGAGTGGCGGCGGCCTACAATGCGGCTGTGCTCTACTTTCTTGAATGGGCCAACGACGGCTACGCCGCTCAAATGCTGATGGCCGCCAGCGCCGCAATGCGCCGCGCCACTCTAGCTCTGCGCGAACTGATAGACGAGGTGCTGCCATTGCACGCCTGCGTACTGGACGGCACCGAAAGTCACTTTTTTTCCGCGCACTTTTACGAGCTGGTGCTGCTCAATCTCCTGGGCTGCTTTACCTGCATCATTGAGGCGGCCTACGTGCGCCGACACGTACCAGCGCGACACACCGACGCCACCGTACCCGCGCTGTACGCAAAGGCCTATCTGTGCGCCGAAGCGCTGCGCACCGAGGTGCCGCTCTACGCAGCAGCCGCCGAGCGCTTGCAAGCATTTATTGGTCATCGGCGCAAGGCGGCGCTCATATCACTTGCAGCGTTTTTGCTCGACGAGAGCCGTAATGTGCGCGTATTCTACGAGGATGGTGCGCCGTGCGCCACCGGTTCGCGCGGCGACAGCGCCGTGCACGTCGAAGCGTACTGGTGCGCACTGTTAGCCGTGTCGTTGGACAGCGAGTCGGTGCAAGCAGCGGCGCTGCTCGAGCGCGCGCGCGCCAACCTGCGCACGTTTTCCGCTGCTGTGCCGCCCGACGCGGCGAGTGCGTCGGTGCGGCTAGTCGTCTATGAAATCGACGAGCGTGTGCAGCCGCGCATCGAGTGCAGGCACTCGCGCCCGCGGCGCGAAAATCCAGTTTTAGATGCGGCGCTTGAGCGCACTTTTGTGTTTTACTTGGACGCCAACAATTGAAATTTTTGCGCTCAGCAATGATCAAAGGTGCGGCCGAGCACGGCGGCGGCGCGGGCGGCGATCTGGACTTGTTGAAGCGCCGCAACCCAGTGCCGGCGCTCGACAACGAAATGGACTTTGACGAGAGCGTCGATCGGCGCAGCGGCGACATTCGCCACGACTATTGGATTTTTGAGGACGGTGTCGAGTGGCGCTTTGAAGGCTCCTGTACCGGCGAAATTGCGCACTGGCTCAAGAATCGCGGTCGCTTTGACGCCGGCGAAGTCTGGGACAAGAACACCGCAAACGGCGCTTTTTTGAAAGCGACTAGCAAGCATTACGGCAAAACGCGCCAGCAGTTTATCGACTGGTGCAACAGCGCATCGGTGCATGGCACAGCTATGCACAAAGAACTCGAAAAGTTTATGAACAACTGCGCCGACACCAAGAGCGCGCTGTGGACGAGCGACCCAAACGTAGCGCCATCGCTCAAGCGCTTCTTGTGCTGCTGGGCGATGGAAATTGACGGACAAATTGTGCCGTTTCGCACCGAGCTCAACATCTGGCTGCGCCAGTGCGAATTTGCTGGCCAGGCCGACCTCATTTACCGTCGCATCGCGTGGTCTGGCGACCCGCGCAAGCGCAACTGGCTCGGCGTCGGCGATTACAAGCGCTCTAACAAAGACCTCTCTGTGCTGCGCGCCTACAACGACGAGCACATGCTCGGCGTGTGCAACTCGCTGCCGGCAACGGCGCGCAGCAAATTTGCGCTGCAAATGACACTCTACGCGTTGGCGCTCATGATTCGCACCGACTACGTCGTTGTAGAACTGGTCGTTGGCCAGTTTCACCACGCGCACGAGAGTTACGTGTGGATGCACATGGAGCCGCT
>Ga0102940_1001569_pt1 | contig 14563 bp, 13 predicted proteins | sample SalPonR2_C_D1_MG_FD_78215 | JGI IMG/M metagenome (GOLD analysis project Ga0102940, IMG submission 78215) | Salt pond soil microbial communities from South San Francisco under conditions of wetland restoration - Salt Pond MetaG R2_C_D1_MG | ecosystem: Environmental > Aquatic > Marine > Intertidal...
CATCGAGTCCAGACTGTTCGAGTTGACCCAGCTGGAGCGGCGGCTGAAGCGGCCCCTGGTCAAGATTCTGGAACTGCAGGCCGAGATCGAAGAGAATCTTTCCTTTCTGGATGAAAGCAGGCTGGCTCTGACCCAGCTGGAGAGGGAGGAAAAGGAGGCTGCGGCCAGGCTGGCCGAGACCACGGAACGGCTCAATGCCCAGCGTATGGCGGCGGCGGAGGTGCTCCGGGAAAGCCTGGAAACAGAGCTCCGGTTTCTCGGATTCTCCGAACATGTCTGTGTGGTCTTTGATTTTCGGGACGTGGAGATCCACCCCGGGATCATCGAGAAACGTCCCCGCATTCTGTGGGTCCCCAACCCGGGGCAGCCGGCCCAGCCCCTGGACCGCATCGCCTCGGGCGGCGAGTTGTCCCGCTTTCTGCTGGCCGTGGTCGGACTGCAGGCCCGGGAGCAGAGCCCGACTCTGCTTTTTGATGAGGTGGACTCCGGCATCGGAGGCGTCACCCTGGGGCAGGTGGCCGATCGCATTCGGGCCCTGGCCGACCGGCAGCAGGTCATCCTCATTACCCACTGGCCGCAACTGGCCAGCAGGGCGGATCGCCACTTCCAGATCCGGAAAGTCGTTCGTGACGGGGAAACCTATACCCTGTGCGCACCCCTTGGTCGCCCGGCCGTCATTGATGAGCTGGCCAGAATGACCGGCGGCGGAGCGCAGGCCAGGGTGATGGCCGAGGGGCTGATCAAGTAATTTTATTTTTTTCAACACATAATCGAGAGGTATCATATGCAGTCGTCTCCATGTCAGGAACTCCGGGTCCTGGTCTGCTCGCCGGGAGAGGAAGAGGGGTTCTGGCATCTGTATCTGGAAGCACCGGGGTGGCGCTATCGTCCAGGGCAGTTTGTCATGGTCCGGCCCATGGACTGGGAGCTGGATCCGGTCTGGCCACGCCCTTTTTCCATCTGCGAGTGCGACGAGAACGGGTTGCATCTCTTTTTTCAGGTCGTGGGCCGGGGCACGCAGAAGATGGCCGGGTTGCAGCCCGGAGAGAAGGTCGTGGTCTGGGGGCCGCTTGGAAGGGGGTTCAACGACAAGGGCGACAAGCCGGTTCTGGTGCTGGCCGGAGGTATGGGCATTGCCCCGTTTGTGGGCTACATCAAGAATCACCCCAGGCCCGGTCAGGTGGAGCTGCTGTTCGGGCACCGGCCCGATCTGGCCAATTATCCATTTGAAGAACTCTCCGTGCGGGTACGTTCCCGGGCCATGCAGCAGCAGACGCCCGAAGAGATCCAGGAGTTTGTGGGCGTGCTGGATGAGACCATCGGACGGTACGACCAGGGGAAAGGCCGGGTGTTCGCCTGCGGCCCGACGCCGTTTCTCAAAGCGGTTCAGAAGATTTCCAACGAACACCGGGCAGAGTCCTACATTTCCCTTGAGAACCACATGGCCTGCGGCATCGGAGCCTGTCTGGGGTGCGTGTGCAAGACGCCTGAAGGGGAACTGGTGCAGACCTGTACCAAGGGTCCGGTCTTTCATGTCAGCGAAGTCGATCTGGGAGGCAACTGATGGACACGACAGTACGCATCGGCAGGCTGGAGCTTAAAAATCCCATTATTCCCGCCTCGGGCACGTTCGGCTACGGTCTGGAGTTCATGCGCTACGGGGATCTGGCCCGGCTGGGCGGTATCGCGGTCAAGGGGCTTTCACTCAAGCCGCGTCTGGGCAATCCCACACCGCGTATCGTAGAAACCTCGGCAGGCATGCTCAATGCCATCGGGCTGCAGAACATCGGGGTGGAACAGTTCCTCAAGGAAAAACTGCCCAGGCTGCCGCACAGCGAAACGGCCGTGATCGCCAACCTGTACGCGCAGTCCGCCGAGGAATTCGCGGATCTGGCCGGGGTGCTGGCCGGAGAAGAGGGTATCGCGGCCCTGGAGGTGAACATCTCCTGTCCTAACGTCAAAGAGGGGGGAGTCCAATTCGGGCAGGATCCGGCCATGGGCGCGAAGGTCGTGGAGGCGGTCAAGAAGAAATCCGGCTCCCTTCCGGTCATGGTCAAGTTGAGCCCCAATGTGACGGACATCACCGTCGTGGCCCGGGCCGTCGTGGATGCCGGGGCGGACTGCCTTTCGCTGATCAACACCCTGAGCGGCATGGCCGTGGATATCCGCAGACGGACACCCAGGCTGGCCAATGTGGTCGGCGGGTTGTCCGGCCCGGCCATCAAGCCCGTGGCCCTGCGCATGGTCCATCAGGTCTGCCGGGCCGTGGATGTTCCCGTGGTGGGCATGGGCGGCATTTCCTCGCCCGAAGACGTGTTCGAGTTCCTGCTTGTGGGAGCCTCTGCGGTCCAGGTGGGCACGGGAAATTTCCTGCGTCCGGACTTCGCTTTCAACCTTGTGGGTGAAGTGGCCGAGCTTGGGGAAGAGCTGGGGATTGCCTCCTTCGAGGAATACCGGGGGAGTCTGCAGGTGTGAGTTTGGGTTTGAAATGAATGAGAAGAAAGAGCGCTGTGGGGGGACCTGCGGCGCTTTTTATTTTTTGGGGCGAACTGCTCGAAATCGTCAATCACTCTTTCCTTATCACCGCTCCATAGAAAAATTCTCCCAGCACGGAATCAAGCGGCGTCCGGAACTCCCGCTCCAGATTTGCCCCTGGCTCCCGCTTCAAAAAAGCCCCCACCTGCTCTTCATTCTCCCGTACATTCACGGTGCAGGTCAGGTACACGATTTTCCCTCCCTCCGGCAGCTGGGCCCAGCTGTTGTTCAGAATTTCCAGTTGGATGCGTTCCAGGTCCCGCAGGTCCCGCTTGGTCCGCTTCCATTTGGAATCAGGGCGGCGGGAGAGGACCCCAAGGCCGGAGCAGGGGACGTCCAGGAGGATGGTGCGGGGCATGATCTGCAAAGGGAACGGGGCGGATGCGGAGGCTCTGAAGGTGGGGAAATGGATGTTCAATCGGCGCTGCTCTTCAAGAAGGCCGCGCAGCCGAAACATGTTCACGTCCGAGGCCATGATCGGAGCGTAGCCCTGCTCGGCCAGAAACAGGGACTTGCCGCCCCGGCCGCAGCACGCGTCCAGGAGGGGCGTGGGCCAGGTTTCGGGAGCCAGAGCAGCAAGAGCGTTCTGGGCCGCAAGGGATTGCCGGCTGACCTGGCCGCTTTGCTCCATTTCTGAAAAGTTTTTTGGAAGTCGGGAAAGCGCCAGACCCGAACCGTTGGCTTCCAGGCAGTTGTCACCCGGTATGAGCTCGGCGAGAAGGTCTGCATGCCCCGGCCGGGCCATGTTCACCCGCAGACTCACGGGAGGACGGCGCAGTGATCCCTGCAGCAACTGCTCCGTCCGCTCCCGGCCAAAGCTGTTCAACCACAGGGTCACGATCCATTTCGGACAGGAAAAATATCGGGAGAGAAAGATTTCCAAAGGCGGGTTGTCGTTCCGGTAGAGATCGGGATCATCTCCTCCGGCAGGAAAGTCGCTCAGGGAGCGAAGCACCCCGTTGGCCAGTTTTGCCAGTCCGGACCCCGCGTCCTTTCGAACCGCGTCCACGGCCCAGTTGACCGTCGCATAGGTCGGGATGCGGGTCAAAAACAGCATCTCGTACAGAGCGAGTCCCAACGTCCGGGCAACCCTGGCCGGGAGGGGCTTTTTCGCATTCAGGCGGGTTGCGAGCAGAAAATCGATCCGCCCCTTGTACCGAAGGTATCCGTATACGAGTTCCGTGCACAGGGATCGATCCGAGTCCGCTTCGTCGGACTCGGCAAGCACCCGGTCCAGGGCGGACTGTACGTCTCTCCCCTGACCCAGGGTCATGGTCAGGGCCCGCAGGGCCATACGCCGGGCCGGGGGGATGGCCCCGGGCTTAGGCTGTTTTGCCATCGTCGTCTTTGGGTGCAGGCACGGAAGGAGAAATGGAGGCCGGGGCCAGAAACTGCTGCAGGGCCCACTCCACGTGGTGCAGGGGCACGTTGGTGTCCAGGCAGGGACCAAAGGGGCGGCGGTTGAGCACGCCGAAGACCGGGATGGGGTAGACGTCCTGGATGCCCGAGGCCAGGTCCCGTTCGCAGGCCACGGCGATAATGAATCCGGGCCTGGTCTGGACCACGATGCGCCGGGCAATGGTGCCCCCCGTGGCGATGGCCAGATGCACACCGTACTTGTCCCGGAGTTCCAGGAGTCCGGCGATGGGACACTTGCCGCACCGTTTGCAGTTTTCGATGTCGTAGGTGAGGCGGTATCTGCACCGGCTGTTCTGGATGCAGTGGGGCATGAGCATCAGGATGCGGTCCGGGGGATAGGTCCTGCCCTCCCCTCGAAGCAGCTCATTGTTCACTTTGATGAACGAGGCCCGGACCTCCTGCTTGGACAGTCCCGCAAATCGTCCGAGCAGGGTCATCAACGGCAGAAACAGCTTGATGGTCAGGCCGCGCAGTTTCTTGGCGAACAGCACCGGTCTGCCCAGAAGAATATTCAGGACCAGGGCCAGAGCACCCCAGACAATGGCACCAACGGCTGCAATCACAAGCGCCCCGAGGATCCAGGGAGCAAAGGGGTGGATGTTGGCCAGGCCCACGAAGGGGATGACCCAGAGCAGGATCAGGAGCAGGCAGATGAGAATGGACGATCCCGAGATCAGCCCGATGAAGACCCGCTTCCGGGCCACGAAAGTGTCCCGGATTTCCTGCTCTAAAGGGGAATACTGTTTTGACATGCAGCTCCGAGGGGGAAGGCTATAGGCTATGGGCGATGGGCAAGAGGCGATCGGCTATAGGCAAGAGGCGATAGGCAACCGGCTATGGGCGGGGGGATTTCTTCCCTATTGCCTATAGCCCATCGCCTCTTGCCTCTTCCCTTTTTCATTCATCCACACCGGCTCATGTACCCGCACAGAAATGCCTTGGCGTCCATGGGCTTGCCCGAAGCGGGTTTGACCCCGGGCAGGAGATAGATTTTGTCCGCGCACACGATGGCAAGGCTGTCTTCCTCTTCCCCCAGGATGGTGCCTGGAATTTCATCGGCGGTCCGCTCCCGGCCCACCCGGCCCGGGAACAGGGCCAGCCGGACCGTCTTGCCCGGAATGCCGTCCCAGTCGAACCAGGACCCGGGCCAGGGGTACAGGCCGCGGATGCGGTTGTGGATCTCTTCGGCCGGGCGGTTCCAGTCGATGAGCCCTTCCTTTTTTTTCAGCTTGGGGGCGTAGGTGGCCAGTTCGTGATCCTGTTCGATGGGTTTGAGGGTCCCTGCGACCATCCGGTCCAGAGCCTCCACCAATACCCGTCCTCCCATGTCTGCCAGCTCGTCGTGCAGGGTGGCCGCAGTATCGTCGATGCCGATGGCCAGGGCGCGCTGCAGGAGCATGGGGCCGGAGTCCAGCCCTGCCTCCATCTGCATGATGGTGATGCCGGTGACCTGTTCTCCGTCCATGATCACCCGCTGGATAGGAGCGGCCCCGCGGTACCCGGGCAGCAGGGAGGCGTGTACGTTCACGGCCCCGAGGCGCGCAATGTCCAGTACGGACCGGGGCAGAATCAACCCGTAGGCGGCCACCACCAGCAGGTCGGGTTCCAGGTCGGCCAGAACCCTGCGGTCCGTTTCGTCCTTGAAGTTGACCGGCTGGAAAATGTCCAGCCCCTGTTCAAGAGCCACCTGCTTTACGGCCGAAGGCCTGCACACCTGCCCCCGGCCGCAGGGGCGGTCGGGCTGGGTGTACACACCCACCACCCGGCCGCCTTCCCAGGCGAGAAGGCGGCGCAGGATGGTGGCCGCGATATCCGGCGTGCCCATGTACACGATGCGCAGCGGAGTTATTTTTTCCATTTTTTGAGCTTCTTCTCGTACAGAGACCGTTTCAGGCGGCTGATATGATCGATGAACAGCACGCCGTCCAGGTGGTCGAGTTCATGCTGCAGGCAGATGGCCAGCAGATCGTCGGCTTCAAGAGTGATTTCGTTGCCGTCCAGGTCCGTAGCGGTAAGAGTTACAAACTCGGCCCGCTTCACTTTGGCCCGGTATCCGGTCACACTCAGGCATCCCTCTTCGGATTCCGTGGAACCGCTTTTGGCTGTGATCCGCGGATTGACCAGCACCTGCAGGTCGTTCCGCTCGTCCGGCCCGGAGAGGTCCACGGTGACCAGCCTGATGTTCTCGCCGATCTGGGGTGCGGCCAGGCCGATGCCCTTGTTTTCGTACATGGCTTCGGCCATTTCGCCGGCAAGTTCCCTGATCTCGTCGGTGATCTCTGCGACGGGCTCGGATTTCCGGGCCAGGATCGGATCAGGGTAGGTGACGATTTCTCTAGCCATTTTTTTCCTCTTTGACGTTTTCCCGGAGTCGCAGTCCAAGCTCCCGGAGCTGGGTCGAAGCGACTCTCGAGGGAGCTTCGGTCATCAGGCAGGTCGCCTTCTGGGTCTTGGGGAAGGCGATGACGTCCCGGATGGATCTGGCTCCGGACAGGAGCATGACCAGCCGGTCCAGCCCGAAGGCGATGCCGCCATGGGGCGGAGCGCCGAACTCCAGGGCTCCAAGAAGAAAACCGAATTTGGCCCGGGCCTCTTCCTCGCCGATGCCAAGGGCCGTGAACATTTCCTGCTGCATGGCAGGAGTGTGGATCCGGATGGACCCGCCGCCGATTTCGCTGCCGTTCAGGACCAGGTCGTAGGCACGTGCCAGGGCCTTGCCGGGCTCGGTGCCAAGGGTATCAATATGATCGGTTTGGGGTGCAGTAAAGGGGTGGTGTTTGGCTACATACCGCTTTGCGTCGGCGTCCCATTCAAGCAGGGGAAAGTCCGTGACCCACAGGGGAGCGAAGGAGTCTTCGGGGATGAGCTCGAACCGTTCACCCAGCTTGAGGCGCAGGTTCCCGAGAGCCGCGTTGACCATGTCCGGGGCGCCGGCCTGGAAGAATACGATGTCGCCGACTTCGAGTTCCAGGGCTTCCTTGAGTCCGGCCCGCTCCTCTTCGCTCAGGAACTTGGCGATGGGAGACTGCCAGTCGTCTTCCTTGATCTTGATCCAGGCCAGCCCCTGGGCCCCGTAGATGCGCACGAAATCGGTCAGGTCGTCGATCTCCTTGCGGGACAGGACCGAGCCGCCGGGTACGCGCATGCCTTTGACCAGCTCGGCCTTGGCAAAGAGGCGGAATCCGGAACCGCGCACGATGTCCGTGACGGTCTTCAGTTCCAGACCGAAGCGCACGTCGGGCTTGTCCACGCCGTACCGCTCCATGGCCTCGTCGTAGGTCATGCGGGGGAAGGTTTCGGGCAGCTCCTTGTTCAGGGTCTCCCGGAAGATGCGCTGCACCATGCCTTCGGCCATGGACATGACGTCTTCCTCTTCCACAAAGGACATCTCGATGTCGATCTGGGTGAACTCGGGCTGGCGGTCGGCGCGCAGGTCCTCGTCCCGGAAACATTTCACGATCTGGTAGTACCGGTCCAGTCCGCCGCACATGAGCAGCTGCTTGAACAGCTGAGGGGACTGGGGCAGGGCGTAGAATTCGCCCTGGTTGACCCGACTGGGAACCAGAAAGTCGCGGGCGCCTTCGGGGGTGGATTTGGTCAGGACCGGGGTCTCCACTTCGAGGAAATCGAGATCGTCCAGGTAGCGGCGTACGGCCTGGGCGGTCCGGTTGCGCAGCACCAGGTTGCGGGTCATCTGCGACCGTCGCAGATCCAGGTAGCGGTATTTGAGGCGCAGATTTTCAGACACTTCGGCCCGGTCTTCGATGACGAACGGGGGCGTTTTGGATGCGTTCAGAAGTTTGAATTCGGAGACCTCGATTTCGATGGCCCCGGTCTTCATTTTGGGGTTGATCATATCCTCGGGGCGGGGGCGGACCGTGCCCTTGATGGCCAGGACGTATTCGGTACGCAGCACGTGGGCCCGGGAGAGGGGCTCGGGCGCAACCTCGGGAGAGAAGACCACCTGGGTCAGGCCGTTGACGTCGCGAAGATCAATGAAGATCAGGCCGCCGTGGTCGCGACGATACTGGACCCAGCCCATGAGGCAGACTTCCTGATCAACCTGCTCGGCGCCCAGTTCGGCGCAGTGATGTGACCGTTTCCAGCCGTTCAGGGTATCGGTCTGAAAGGTTTGACGTTCGTCCATTGTTTGGTTCCTTTTTATTCTGAAAATTGTTGGTCTGGTTGGGCGATAGGCTTTTTTTTTACTGCAGTCCCAATGCCTGTTCCAGGTCGTCCTGACTGACGGACTGCTGGGCGCCGGTGGCCATATCCTTGACGAGAATCCGCCCCTTGTCCATTTCCTCGGTGCCGAGAAGGAGGCAGGTCTTGGCCTGCTTCCTGTTCGCCTGGCGGAGCTGGGCCTTGACGCTTTTGGTCTCGAACCCGACCTCGCCGGTGAACCCCTTGTCCCGCAGGTGCTGGGCAAGGATCAGGGATGTGTTCAGGGCGGAATCATCGAGTACGGCCAGGTAGAAATCCAGATGGGCTTCTTCCTGCTCGGGCAGAAGCAGGGCCAGGCGTTCCATGCCGCAGGCAAATCCTATGCCGGGCAGTTTGGGACCGCCCAGTTTCTCGATCAGTCCGTCATATCGTCCCCCCCCGGCCACGGCCGACTGGGATCCGATGTCGCCGGATACGATTTCGAAGGTGGTGCGCTGGTAGTAATCCAGACCGCGGACCAGGCGGGGATTCAGAGTATACGGGAGCTCGGCCTGATCCAGGACTTCCCTGACCGCGGCAAAGTGCTCCCTGCACTCGGGACAGAGGTGGTCGGAGATGCAGGGGGCGTCTTCGGTCATCTCTTTGCATGCGGGAACCTTGCAGTCGAGGACCCTGAGCGGATTGGTGTCCTTGCGCCGTTTGCAGTCGTCGCAGAGCCGGTCCGTGTCCAGAGAGTCGAGAAAGGAGCGCAGGGCGTCGTGAAAAACAGGCCGGCATTCGGCGCATCCCAAAGAGTTGAGCTCGATGGCCAGTCCTTTCAGGCCGGTGGACTGAAGAAATGTCCAGAGCATGAGCAGGACTTCGGCGTCGGCCTGGGGGGCATCCGTGCCCAGGACCTCGACATTGATCTGGTGGAACTGGCGCATACGCCCTTTTTGAGGGCGTTCATAGCGAAACATGGGGCCGCAGGTGAAAAGTTTCTGCAACGGTTCCCGGGCGTAGAGCTTGTTTTCGATGTAGGCCCGGAGCACTCCGGCCGTGGCCTCGGGGCGCAGGGTCAGGGAACGCCCTTTGCGGTCCGGAAATGTGTACATCTCTTTCTGGACCACGTCGGTTTCCTCACCGATGGACCGGGCGAACAGGTTGGTCTTTTCAATGATCGGCGTGCGGAGTTCGCGGCAGCCGTACCGGGAAAAGACGTCCCTGGCGGTCTGTTCCAGAAATTGGAACTGGTCGCTTTCCGGGGAAAACAGGTCAGAAAACCCTTTGATTTTTTGAATTTTGGACATATTTATTCAACTGTTCGTTTGAAACGTTGTGGGGCGGAGCGTGTCGGGATCAGTGGCCGATACAATGCGAAAGCGGGCAAGGAAGAATCGATCGGGGAGCCGCCCGGTTCTGACCGGGACGAGGAATATTTCGCTTCCGAATGAAAAGCGTTATTGGTTAGAACAAACGATTGTGAATGTCAAAAGGAGCGCATATGCAGAAGGCTGTCGCCGTGGTCGGGTTCAAGAAGTCGGGGAAGACCACCCTGGTGCTGGACCTGGCCCGTAACCTGACTGAAATGGGGTATTCTGTTGCCGCGGCAAAATTTTCTCATCACCCTCTGGACAAGGACGGGACGGACACCGCGGCCCTGCAGGAGGTTTGCTCCACCGTGTTCGGGCTGGGCAGGAAAGAGAGTATGGTTCACTGGAACCGGGAACGGTTTCTGCCGGATATGCTCCCCCTGGCCAAAGAAGACATCCTGCTGGTTGAGGGAGGCAAGTTTCTGACCTGGCTTCCCCGGGTCCTGGCCCTGAAGGAACCGGGCGATGTGGACACCCTGGACAACGGGCTCAGTCTCGGGACCTGGGGGGAGTGTGCCGTGCCCGGGATGCATGCCTTTAGATCAGTGGAGGAGATGGCCGCAGCAGTTCTCGAACAGGGATTCCGGCTGCCCGGTCTCGACTGCGGCACGTGCGGCCGGGCCGATTGTCTCTCTCTGGGGCGGGAGATCGTGGCCGGTAAGGCATCCTGCCGGGCCTGCATGGCCATGCGCACGGCTCTTGAGGTTACGGTCAACGGGCACCCCCTGGCCATGAATCCCTTCGTGGAGAACGTTATGGCCGGAAACCTGCGGGTCGTCCTGGAGCAGCTCAAAGGGTATTCCCCCGGGGCCGAGGTGGAAATTCGTTTCAAATAAGGGTAGGCAGATGGAACGACGACCCTGTTGATGCGAATATTTCTGTCTCCAGCAATCTCGACCGGGGGGCGTATGGCGAGCAAGGACACCTGTCTCAAGTTCCTGTCCATGGGAAAGTGGGCCCTGTATTTCGTGGCCATCGGGATTGTCGCCGGCCTTGGTTCGGTGATCTTTCACTATTTGTGCGAGATCGGGACCCATGTGTTCATGGATGTTCTGGCCGGGTTTCACCCCCCGACCCCGGCCGGAGAGGAAAAACTGTTTTCTTCTTCCGGACACCCTTTTTCCCGTTGGATTCTGCTGCTTGTTCCGGCCGTGGGCGGATTGATCAGCGGCTTTCTGGTTTACACCTACTGTCCCGAAGCCGAAGGGCACGGCACGGATGCAGCCATCGATGCCTACCACACCAAGGGCGGCTATGTCCGGGGGCGGGTGCCCATCATCAAGACCCTGGCTTCGGCCGTGACCCTGAGCAGCGGCGGATCCGGGGGGCGTGAAGGGCCCATTGCCCAGATCGGAGCCGGATTCGGGTCCTTTCTGGCCACCAGGCTCGGCCTGTCCAGACGCGAGCGGCGGATCATGCTCGCCGCGGGCATGGGTGCCGGGGTCGGTTCCATCTTTCGGGCCCCCCTGGCCGGAGCTCTGTTTGCGGCCGAGGTGCTGTATCAGGATCCGGAGATGGAATCCGAGGTGATCATCCCGGCCGGAATTTCTTCCATCGTGGGGTACTGCGTTTTCTGCGTGGTTTTCGGGTGGGGAGCGCTCTTCAAGTCTCCGGCCATGGCATTCAACAATCCATTGGAACTCGGTCCGTACTGTGTCCTGGCACTGGTTCTGGCCGGGTTCGGGTTTCTGTATGTCCGCACCTTTTACGGGGTGACCCGGGCGTTCAGGAAGCTGAAGCTTCCCAATCACTTTAAACCGGCCATCGGGGGGCTGCTGACCGGAATCATCGGATTCTTTCTGCCCCAGACCCTGGCCTTCGGGTACGGATATGTCCAGCAGGCCCTGAACGGGGAGGTGACCATCATGTTTCTGCTGGCCCTGGCCCTGGGTAAAATCGTGACCACCTCCTTCACCATCGGGTCGGGAGGCAGCGGCGGGGTTTTCGGTCCGTCCGTGGTCATCGGCGGGGCCCTGGGCGGTGTGGTCGGGCAGCTTTTTCATCAGCTCTTGCCCGGTGTGGTCGTGGAGCCGGCTTCCTTCGTTATTGTCGGCATGGCCGGATTTTTTGCCGGGGTCTCCAATACGCCTATCTCGACCATCATATTCATCAGCGAGATGACCAATTCCTATCAGCTGCTCCTGCCCAGTATGCTGGTGTGTTCCATCTCGTATCTGGCCTCGTCCCGGTGGACCATCTATGATCGTCAGGTCAAGAATCGGATTGCCTCCCCGGCCCATGCCGGTGCGTTTTTCGTGGACATCCTGGAGAAGATCAAAGTCAGGGAAATGGTCGATCGGCTCAAGTCGCCCATACTCATCCCCGAGGACATGTCCCTGGCCGGGTTCAAGCGTCTGTTCACCACCACCAAGCAGCACTATTTTCCCGTGGTGGACCGGGAAGAGCGCATGAAGGGAATTTTTTCAAGTACGGATATCCGGGAGGTCCTTTTTGAAAAGGGCCTGGACGACCTGGTTCTCATGGGCGATATCGGGAGGAAAAAGGTCATTACCACCAATTTCGGGGAGGATCTGAACACGGTGCTGCACAAGTTTACCGTGCGTAATATCGACAGCCTCCCGGTCGTGGATGAGGAGGACCCCCGTCTTCTTGTGGGCATGCTCGATCGCCGGGCAGTCATTGATGTGTACAACAGTCGGCTCAAGGAAATGAAGTCCCGGGAAAAATAAATGGAGGAGTGATGGATATCGAAGTACAGTGTTTTGCGACTCTGGCCGGGCATACCCCTCCCGGAAAGCGGATGACCGTGGTCGAGGGTGTGACCCTTGGAGAGCTGCTTCCCATGCTGGATCTCAGGGAGGAGGATGTGAAGATCATGTTCGTGAATGGAAAGCATGTCTCCCTGGATACGGCGGTAACGGCCGGGGACCGGGTGGGCATATTTCCGGCGGTCGGCGGTGGTTGAGAAGCCTTGATGGCCAGGGGGACGGTATGCAGAGTGAGAACAAAAGTCTCGTAATCGGGATTGTGGGGGCGGACCATCGGGTGGCCGCCCTGCTGAGTGCGGTCCTGTCCATGCGGCTGGCCGACCTCTTTCCCGATGTGCTCATTGCGGGCCTGGCCGATTCGGAGCCGGACCCCAAGGTTATTCGTCTGGCCCGGCGTCTGAAAATTCCCACCTATACAAGCCACGTCGCCCTTCTTGCGGGACAACCCGAGGTGAATCTCGTGGCCCTGTTTCAGGATGATCCCGCCCTGCTGGCCCTGCTGCGCCGAAATCTTCCGGTACATATTTCCCTGCTGGATCATTTTTCCGCCTCGTTTCTCTGGGACCTGATCGTCGAGGAGCGATTCTGTCTGAGTTGTCGGACCGACCTGCAAACCGCTCAGTCCATGCTCAAGACCATTGTGGATGAGGTCCGGGAAGACATTCTGCTTCTGGATACGGACAAGAGTATTCTCGACGTGAACGAGAACGTATGCAAGCGCCTCGGGCGTTCCAAGCAGGATATTGTGGGCAGACCGTGCTGGACCACCTGGCAGATCGGGGGGAGTGGATGTGGTTCCCCGGACATGCAGTGTCCCTACGAGACCGTGCTGGAAACCGGCCGCAAGGCCGAAGCGGTGCATTCCAGAATCGATGCAGATGGGCTGCTTCATTACTTTCGCATATATGTGTATCCCATCTTTGATAAAGACGGGGCCATCGTCCAGTTCGTGGAAATGCGTCGGGATATCACCCGCCGGACGGACATGGAGAAACGGTTGCAGCAGTCGGAAAAAATGGCCGCTATCGGAGAGTTGTCCACCTATATCGCCCATGAGATCCGCAACCCCCTGTTCGCCATCGGCGGATTTGCCCATACCCTGCTCAAGTCCGGGCGCCTCGAGGATCGGGATATGGACAAGATCCGCATCATCATGGAGGAGGCCCAGCGTCTGGACCGGATTCTTACGTCCATCCTGGGGTTTGCCAGGCCTGTTCAGGGTGAGGCCATGGCTGTGGACGTGAACGCGACCCTTGATGATGTACTCAGTCTGATGCGGATCGGATGTGAAAAACAGGGAATCTGCCTTACCGTGGAATTGACCCGGGGACTGCCCCGGGTCAATGGGGATGCCGAGCAGATCAAGCAGTGTTTGATCAATGTGGTCAAGAACGGTATCGAGTCTATGCCGGACGGGGGGAAACTGGTCGTCAGAACCGGAATCGAACATAATTTCGTGGCAGTGGAGGTCGAGGATACCGGAGCGGGAATCCCCAAGGGGAATCTGGAAATGATCTTTAATCCCTTTTTCAGCACCAAAAAGAAAGGTTCCGGTCTGGGGCTGGCCATGACCAAGAAGCTCATCGAAGGGCTGGGGGGCTCCGTGGCCGTGCTCAGTCAGGAAGGAAAAGGGACCACGGTGGTCCTGCTCATGCCCCCGGTGCTGGCGCTGGAGTAATTTTCTACATACGAACGGAAGGAATATGCCTACAATCGTACTGGCAACAGGAAATAAAGGAAAAATTCGGGAACTTTCCGAAATGCTGAGGGCGTCGCATCCGGATCTGACCGTGCTCGGGCTGAAGGATTTTCCGGAAATAGGGGAGATCCCCGAGACCGGGGAGACCTTTGAAGAGAACGCCCTGATCAAGGCCCGGGCCGTGTGTGCGGCCACGGGCCTGGTGGCCGTGGCCGATGATTCCGGGTTGGTCGTGGACGGTCTGGGCGGAGCTCCCGGGGTCTACTCGGCCCGGTACAGCGGGGCAGGGGCCACGGACGCCTCCAACCTGGCCAGGGTTCTGGCCGAACTGGATGGCGTAAAGGACAGCCGACGCACGGCCCGGTTCATGTGCGTCATTGCCGCCTGCGCCCCCAACGGGGCGACTCTGGTGGCGGAAGGATTCTGGGAAGGCCGGATCATCCGGGAGCCTCTGGGTGAGAACGGGTTCGGATATGACCCGGTTTTCTGGGATGACGAGCTGCAGTGCTCCGCGGCTCAGATGGCCCCGGAGGTCAAGAATGGCCGGAGTCACAGGGGCAGGGCGTTGCGTTCACTGATGGCGGAATGGGACGGATTTTGGGTCCGTTCCGGGCAATAACATTCTGAGGAGAGAAACCGATGTGCGGAATTATCGGGTATGCCGG
>Ga0102940_1001570_pt1 | contig 14557 bp, 17 predicted proteins | sample SalPonR2_C_D1_MG_FD_78215 | JGI IMG/M metagenome (GOLD analysis project Ga0102940, IMG submission 78215) | Salt pond soil microbial communities from South San Francisco under conditions of wetland restoration - Salt Pond MetaG R2_C_D1_MG | ecosystem: Environmental > Aquatic > Marine > Intertidal...
CGCGATGATCGCGTCCCACTTGCCGGTCGGGAACTCCTCGATCGGCGCGACGTGCTGGATGCCGGCGTTGTTGACCAGGAGATCGACGCTCCCGAGCTTCTCTGCGGCAGTGGTCACCAGGGCGCGGGCGGCCTCGGCGTCGGCCATGTCCGCCTGCACGTAGATGCATCGCACGCCGTGACCCTTGCCGATCTCCTCGGCGAGCGCGTGGTCCTCCTCGCTGTCGGTGAAGGAGTTGATCGCGACGTCCGCGCCGCGGGCCGCGAGGCTGCGCGCTATTCCGAGGCCGATGCCGGAGGTGGAGCCGGTGACGACGGCGGTCTTGCCGGAAAGGGACATGGTGCGGGGCTCTCCATCCTGATGTTAGGCTCGACGCGTCTACCTAGGATTTCGGCGCAGCGGAATCGACCGCCCGAAGCCGCGCCGCGGTCGACGTTCGGAGGCGGCGGGCGGGAGGGCGAAAAAAAAGCGCCCCCCGAAGGGGGCGCAAAGTGTTGAGGCAGGTTTCATACAGGCAAGAAACCTATCGAGCAGTGATGACAGGATACGACCGACAGACCCGATCAGGCAAGCGGAACTTGGGCTTGCCACAGCGTTTCCCGTGGCTTGGCGGGCGCCTCCGAGGCCCCGTGGCCTGGGCGGCGGCGGCGGCGCTGATCCTCGGCGCCGCATGTAGCGGCGCCGTGGCGGCGCCGGCCCACGGTGTTGCGATGCACGGCGCGCCCGCCTTGCCGGAGGGATTCGCGCATCTGCCCTACGCCCGTCCCGACGCGCCCGAGGGCGGGCGGCTGACTCTCGGCGAGTTGGGCGGATTCGATTCGCTGAATCCCTACGTCGTGAAGGGCCGGCCCGTCTGGGCGGTGCGCACGCTGACCGTCGAATCGCTGATGGGCCGGAACTGGGACGAGCCCTTCGCGCTCTACGGGCTGCTGGCCGAGACGGTCGAGATTCCGCAGGACCGCGCCTGGGTCGAGTTCCGCCTGCGCCCGGAGGCGCGGTTTTCGGACGGGACGCGGGTGACGGTGGAGGACGTCGTCTGGTCGTTGGAGACCCTCGGCGCGCTCGGGCGGCCCGGCTATCGCACGCTTCGGGACAGGATCGCCGGGATCGAGCGGCCGGCGCCCGGCGTGGTGCGCTTCCGCTTCGCCGAGCCCGGCCGGGAGGCGCCGCTGATCCTCGGGCTGATGCCGGTTCTGTCGAAGGCGGCGCATGAGGGGCGTGCGTTCGGGGAAGGGTCTCTCGAGCCGCTGGTGGGTTCCGGCCCCTATGTCGTGGCCGAGGCGGAGGCCGGGCGGCACGTCACGTTCCGGCGCGATCCCGACTGGTGGGGCGAGGGGCTGGCCTTCAACGCCGGGCGCTGGAACTTCGAGACGATCCGCCACGAGTGGTTCCGCGACGGCGCGGCGCTGTTCGAGGCGTTCCGCGCCGGCGAGATCGACGTCTTCCGCGAGGGCGACCCCGACCGCTGGGAGGACGGCTGGGGCTGGGCCGAGGCGGCGGGGGTCGAGCGGGCGGAGATCCCGCACGGCCGCCCCTCCGGCATGACGGGCTTCGTGTTCAACACCCGCCGCGCGCCTTTCGACGACATCCGCGTGCGACGGGCGCTGACGCTGGCCTTCGACTTCGAGTGGATCAACCGGACGCTGAACCGCGGGGTCTACGAGCGGATCCGCTCGCCGTTCGGCGGCTCTCCGCTGGCGCATCAGGGGCCGGCGGAGGGACGCGAGCGCGCCATCCTCGCGCCCCATGCCGAGGCGTTGCCGGCGGGCGCGCTGGAGGGAACCGCGGAGCTGCCGGAGACCGACGGCTCGGGCCGCGACCGGCGCAACCTGCGCTCTGCGGTGCGACTGCTGGAGGCCGCGGGCTGGACGGTTCGCGACGGGGCGCTGAGGGACGCCGAGGGCCGGGCGTTCCGGTTCGAGATCCTGCTGGAGGGGCCCGCCTGGGAAGCGGCCGCCTCGGTCTTCGCGCGGGCCCTGGAGCCGCTGGGGATCGAGGCGACGGTGCGGCTCGTGGATGGCGCGCAGTACGAGGCGCGGCGGCTCGACTACGACTACGACATGATCGTGAACCGATGGGCGATGTCGCTTTCGCCGGGGGCGGAGCAACGGCTCTATTGGGGCGCCTACGGCCGGGAGACGCCGGGGACGCGGAACTACGCCGGCGTCGACAGCGCGGCGGTGGAGGCGTCGATCGACGCGCTGCTGGTCGCGGAGACCGAGGCGGATTTCGATGCGGCGGCGCGGGCGCTCGACCGGGCGTTGGCCTGGGGGGCCTATGTCGTGCCGCTCTGGCACGCGCCGGCGAGCCGGATAGGGTGGGACGGCGACCTCGCCTTTCCGGAGCGGCTGCCGCTCTACGGCGACTGGATAGGGTGGCTGCCGGACGTCTGGTGGCGGGAGGAGGCGGAATGACCGAGGACGCCGCGCGGATCGTGCCGGGACGCAGCTGCGAGGGCTGCGCGATGTGTTGCTACCTGCTGGAGGTCGAGGCGCTGGAGAAGCCGCCGGCGACCTGGTGCGCGCATTGCGCCGGGAAGCGCGCCTGCGCGATCTATCCCGAGCGGCCGCAGGAGTGCCGCGATTTCCACTGCGGCTGGCTGACGACCGAGACGCTGGACGACCGCTGGTTCCCGGCCAAGGCGCGGCTGTTCCTCGCCACCGAACACGACGGGATGCGGCTGACCTGCGTGGTGGACCCGGCGCGGCCCGACGCCTGGCGCAAGGATCCCTATTACGGGCTGCTCAAGGGCGCCGCGAAGCAGGCGGCGCGGTTCGAGGGGCAGGTCTGCGTCAAGGTCGGCCGGCGCTGGTGGGTGGTGCTGCCGGACGAGGACGTGGCGCTGGGCGAGGTCGGCGAGGACGAGGTGATCGTCACCGAGATCGCCACCGGCGAGCACGGGGCGCGGCGGCTGAAGGCGATGACGCTGCCGCGGGGCGACCCGCGCGCCAAGGGGATGGGCTGAGAGGGGCCGCCGCGCCGCCGGAACGCGCGGGCGCGGCGGCCGGGTCGGTCCCGGCGCCGACGCCGGATCAATCCTCGGCGTCGGCGCCGACCCCTCGGGCCTTCGGTTCGCCCGGGGCGTCGGGGGCGGGGCGCGGCGCCATCGGTCCCGGCGGCGGCGCCCCGGGACGGGCCGGCGAGGGGACCGGCTGGCCCTGCGGTCCGCGCCGGGCGAGGCCCGCGGCCTTCTCCTCCGCCGTCGGCGGCACCACGAGGCCGGCGGAGATCACCAGCTTCGCGGCCTCCTCCACCGACATGCCGAGGACGATGACGTCCTCCTTCGGCACGAACAGCAGGAAGCCCGAGGTCGGGTTCGGCGTCGTCGGCAGGAACACGCTGGTCATCGCGCCGCCGCCGGCCTTGGACAGGATCTCGCCCCGCGTCTCGGTCGAGACGAAGGCGATCGCCCAGAGGCCGCGGCGGGGATATTCGATCAGGCAGGCGGTCTGGAAGCTGGCGCCGCCGGACTGGGTGACCACCGTCTCGATGATCTGCTTGATGCCGTTGTAGAGCGAGCGGACCACCGGCATCCGCTCCACCCAGCCCTCGGCCATGAGCACGAGCTGGCGGCCGAAGAGGTTCTTGGTGGCGACGCCGACGAGGGCGGTGAACACCACGAAGACGAGCAGCCCGAACCCCGGCAGATGGAAGCCGAGATAGGTGTCCGGATTGTAGGCCGCGGGCACCAGCGGGACGATCTTGGAGTCCACGAACTCGATGAAGGTCCACAGCAGGTAGAGCGTCAGCGTGACCGGCGCGACGAGCGCGAGGCCGGTCAGGAAGTTCGCGCGCCAGCGCTGCAGGAAGCTTCGGCGCCGGCGCCGGGCGACCGAGGCGCGGCGCTGGCCCGTCGCCGGGCGTCGCGAGGGGGCCGGGGACTTGGGCGGCAACGTCTGGTCTCCTCGATGCGGGCCGGACGTGCGCCGACCGAGCAAGAGCTAGTATCCGCGGGCCCGGTCGACAACGTGACGCAACGGCTCGCCCCGGTGGAGCCGCGCGAGCTGCTCGGCGAGCGCCGGAGCCGCCGTCTCCGGACGCGTCACCGAGGCGATGTGCGGCGTCACCGTGACCTTCGGGTGCCGGCGGAACGGATGGTCGGGCGGCAGCGGCTCCTCCCGGAAGACGTCGAGCACGGCGTGCGAGAGCCGGCCCGCGTCGAGCGCGGCGAGGAGCGCCGCGTCGTCGATCAGCGTGCCCCGGCCGGGGTTCAGAAGGGCGGCGCCCTCCGGCAGCCTGGCGAGGCGGGCGGCGTCCATCAGCGAGTCGGTCTCCGGCGTCGCGGGCAGGAGCAGCACCAGGATCTCCGAGCGCGCGAGCACGGCCTCGAGCCCGTCGGGGCCGTGCCGGCAGTCGACGCCCTCGACGCTCCTTGGGCTGCGCGACCAGCCGGCGACGTCGAAGCGGAGCCGCGCGAGCATCGCGGCGGCGTCGGCGCCGAGTTCCCCGAGGCCGAGCACGCCGACCGTGCGGTGACGCGAAAGCGGCGGGTGCCATTGCGGCCAGGCGTCCGGCGCCAGGTTCAGGTGCCGGTCGAGGCCGACATGCAGGCGCAGGGCGTGAGCGCAGACCCAGTCGGTCATGCCCTCGGTCAGGCCCGGCTCGACCATGCGGGTCAGCGGGACGGTGATGGTCGGATCGCCCACGATGGTCTCGACCCCCGCCCACATCGAGAGGACGGCGCGGAGGTTCGGGAAGACGCGGAAGTCCCGCACCGGACCTTCGGGGTTGTAGATCACCACCTCCACCTCGGCCGGATCGACCTCGTCCGGGTCGGTCGCGAGGCGGAGCGGCACGCCCTCCGCCGCGGCGGCGGCTTCGAGCGCGGGCGCCCATTTCGGAACGCCCGCGGGCGGGACGGCGAGAAGCGCGGTGAGGGTCATCGGGGCCTGTGGATGTGAGCGGACTGGACGAGGCCGAAGGCGATCATGAGCACGAGCAGGGCCGAGCCGCCATAGCTGACCAGCGGCAGCGGCACGCCGACGACGGGCGCGAGGCCCGTCACCATCGCCATGTTGACGGCGAAGTAGAGGAAGAAGGCGACGGCGAGCCCGCCGGTGAGCAGCGCGCCGAAGCGGTCGCGGTTGGCCAGCATCGAGACGAGGCAGAAGAGGACGATCAGCCCGTAGAGGGTCAGGAGCCCGATGGCCCCGAAGAAGCCGAACTCCTCGGCCAGCGTGGTGAAGATGAAGTCCGTGTGCTTCTCGGGCAGGAAGTTCAGCCGGCTCTGCGTGCCCTGCATGAAGCCGCGCCCGCCGAGGCCGCCGGAGCCGAAGGCGATCTTCGACTGGGTGATGTGATAGCCCGCGCCGAGGGGGTCGAGCTCGGGGTTCAGGAACACGTCGACGCGGCGGAACTGGTAGTCCTTGATCAGCTGCCACGAGGTCCCGCGGGATTGCAGGACCGCGGTGACGAGGCCGCCGCCGACGGCGGCGGCGGTGGCGAAATACGCCCAGTGCACCCCCGCGAGCCACATCACCGCCGCGCCGCCGAGGCCGATCAGCAGCGCGGTGCCGAGATCGGGCTGCTTCAGCACCAGCGCCATCGGAACCAGTATCATCGCCAGCGGCGGCAGCAGCCGCAGCGGGTGGGAGACCTTGGCCGGATCGAGCCGGTCGTAATACCAGGCGAGCGCCATCACGAGGCCGATCTTCATCAGCTCGGACGGCTGCAGCCGCAGCGGCCCGAGTTCGATCCAGCGCGTCGCGCCCATGCCGGTGGCGCCGGCGACCTCCACCGCGAGCAGAAGCCCGAGCGCCCCGAGATAGGCGAGCGGCGAGAGCGCGCGCCAGTAGCGCAGATGCACGAAGGCCACCGCCAGCATCAGCGCGAAGCCGACCCCGAAGCGCGAGGCGTGGCGCGCGGCCCAGGGCTCGGCCGAGCCGCCCGCGACGGAGTAGAGCATCAGCGCCCCCGCCGCGGCGACGGCCGCGACGCTGAGCGCCAGCGCCCAGTGGAAGCGCAGCAGCTTCTGCAGCGGGCTCGGCGCGGCGTCGGGGGCGGCGAGGCGGGACATGGGCGGCGGTTCGGCTCCGGAGGGACGGCGCGAAGGATGGCGCCGGGCCGGCGCGGCGTCGAGAGGGTCGGGCGGGGGGGGCGGGTCTGCGCCGCCGGCTCAGGCGCGTCGGGGCAGATCCGGTGGCGGGTCGGGCGGCTCGCCGCCGGGGCGCGGGGCTTCGGGCGGGGCCGGTCCGCCGCCGGCGGCCGGCGGCGGCGCCGGCGGCCGCGGCTCGGGCGGTCGGATCCGCCGTTCCATCACCTCGCGGCGCATCTCCGGCGGATAGGCGGCGACGGGGGGCTCGGTCCCGCCCCAGAGCGCGCGCAGCATCACGTCCTGGGCGATGGGCGCCGCGGCCGAGGAGCCGCCGCCGCCGTGTTCGACCACCACCGAAAGCGCGAAGCGCGGCGCCGCGTAGGGCGCGAAGCCCACGAAGAGCGCGTGGTCTCGCCGGTTCCACGGCAGATCCTCGTTGCGCGTGACGCCGGCCGCCCGCTCGGCCGCGGTGATGCGCCGGACCTGGCTGGTGCCGGTCTTGCCGGCCATCGCCAGCCCCTCGGCCACGATGCGGCTGCGCCGGGCGGTGCCCCGGCGATCCTCCATCACCGCCAGCATCCCCTCGCGCACCAGTCGCAGATGCGTGCCGTTGACGTCGAGAAGGCCCGGCTCCGGGTCCGCCAGCGGCCGTCCGGCGGCGCCGCGCACGAGGCGGGGAGAGACCGCCCGGCCGGTCGCGATGCGCGCCGTCATCACGGCGAGCTGCAGCGGCGAGGTCAGCACGAAGCCCTGGCCGATGCCGGCGTTGAAGGTGTCGCCGACGCGCCAGGCCTCGCCCCGCGCGCCCTGCTTCCAGGCCCGGGTCGGGGTCAGCCCCTCGCGCACCGCGGGCAGCGGCAGCTCGTGGGCCACCCCGAGGCCGAGGCGGTTGGCCATGTCCGCTATGCGGTCGATGCCGGTGCGCCGCGCGATCTCGTAGTAATAGACGTCGCAGCTCTGGGCGAGACTCTCCTGCAGGTCGACATGGCCGTGCCCGCCGCGCCGCCAGCAATGGAAGCGCCGGTTGCCGAGCTTGAGGCCGCCGTTGCAGAACACCCGCTCGGCGGGGTCGAGCTGCCCGGCCTCGAGCGCGGCGAGCGCGACCACCATCTTCCAGGTCGAACCCGGCGGGTAGAGGCCGGAGACCGTCTTGTCGGCCAGCGGGCGATAGGGATCCTCCAGCAGGGCGTTCCAGTCGTCCGTGGAGATGCCGAAGACGAAGGGGTTGGGGTCGTAGCCGGGAGAGGACGCCGAGACGAGCAGATCGCCGGTGGCGCAGTCCATCAGCACGACCGCCGCGCTCTCGCCCGAGAGGCGCTCCATCGCGTGGCGCTGGAGGTCGAGGTCGAGGGTGAGCTGCAGGTCGGCGCCCGGCTCGCCGTCCTCGCGCCCCAGTTCGCGCACCGTCCGCCCGCGGGCGTTCACCTCGATGCGGCTCAGGCCGGCCGAGCCGCGCAGCGTCGCCTCGCGCCGGATCTCCACCCCGGTCTTGCCGATCCGGAAGTCCGGGATCTGCAGCAGGGGCGTCGCCTCGCCGTCGGCGTCGAGCTCGCGCTCGTTCACCCGGCCGACATGGCCGACGGCGTGGGCGAGGGCGTCTCCCTCCGGATAGTAGCGCGTCAGCCCGGCCTCGACGTCGACGCCGGGCAGGGCCGGGGCGTTGGCGGCGACGCGGGCGAAATGCTCCCAGCTCAGATGCTCGGCCACGGTGACGGGCACGAAGGCGGCCTTGCGCGTCGCGTCGCGGATCGCGCGCTCGCGCTCGCGCTCCGAGATCGGGATCAGCTCGGCCAGACGGTCGAGCGCCGCCTCGACGTCGCCCGCCTGCTCGCGGATCAGCACCACGCGGTAGTTCTTGCGGTTCACCGCGAGGGGACGCCCCGCGCGGTCGAAGATCCGCCCCCGCGCCGGCGGGATCAGGCGGATGTTGATGCGGTTCTCCTCGGCCAGCAGGCGGTACTGGTCCGCCTCCAGCACCTGCAGCTCCCGCATCCGCCAGCCGAGCACGCCCATCACTCCGGCCATGCCGCCCCCGAGCAGGAGGCCCCGGCGGGTGAGGCGCGGCCGGTCGTCGGCGGGCCCGGGCTTGCGCCAGACGCGGCTCATGCCGGCCGCTCCGCGCGGGGCGAGGCTCCGAGGCGCAGCGCATAGCGCAGCAGCGCCGCGACGACGGGAAGCGCCAGCGCAGTCGCGAGGACGTGCGGGGCCAGCGCCGCGGGCGAGGGCGGCCGCGCGAAGCTGACCGACAGCAGCGCCCACTGCAGCGCCGTCGCCGCCGCGAAGCCGAGCGCGCACCATGCCCAGTCCGACCACAGCGGCCGCGGCGCCGGCGCCAGCGCCGCCCGCCGGCGCAGCAGCTCCGAGGCGAGGATCAAGGACAGCGCCCCCGCCCCGAACGGCCCGCCGAGCAGCGCGTCGCGCAGGATGCAGAGGACGGCGACCATTCCGAGCGGCGTCGCCCGCGGCGCGCGAAGCGTGAAATACGCGAGGACGCACCAGAAGAGATCCGGCGTCAGCGCCGGCGGCGTGTCCGCCAGCGGCGCCAGCTGCACCGCCAGCGCCAGCAGCGCCAGCGCCGGGAAGGCGAGCGCCGCGGCGAGCCCGGCGACGCCGGCGGGACGGGCGGCGCCGCTCATCGCAGCACCTCCGCGCGGGGCTCGGCGGGGACGTCTTGCGCCTCGGTCCCGGCCTCGGCCTCGGCTTCGGGCGCGTCCGGGTCCGGCGGCGGCGGGCCGTGGCGCACCAGCCCGCCCGGCCGCTCGATCGCGGTGTCCGGCCGGTAGCGGATCACCCGCACGAACTCGAGCCGCTCCAGATCGGCGGCGAGCCGGGCGCGCGGCAGCCCGTCCGCCCCCAGCGCGACCGCCCCGACGGCGAGCTCGGGCGGGAACACGTCGCCGTCGCCCGAGGTGACGACCGCGTCGCCCGGGCGCACCCCGTCGGGATCCTCGAGAAAGTCGAGGCGCGGCGCCCGAGCGCCGTCGCCCGAGAGGATCGCGCGCCGGCCCGAGGGGCGGATCAGCACCGGGATGCGCGAGGAGTAGTCGGTGACGTGCAGCACCCGCGCCGCGCGCCGGCCGAGGCCCACGACCCGCCCCGCGAGCCCGGCCCCGTCCATCACCGCCGCGCCGTCCTGCACCCCGTCGCGCCAGCCGACGTTGACCAGCCCGGTCTGCAGGAACGGCCCCCCGGAATCCGCGATCACCTCGCCGGTGACGAAGCCGAGCGAAGGGGGCAGGCGCACGTTGTTGAGGGCGCGCAGGCGCGCGTTCTCCTGCTCCAGCCGCTGCGCCGCGGCGCGCCAGGCGGCGAGGCGCTGGATCTCGCGCCGAAGCTCCTCGTTCTGCTCGTAGACGTTCACGAAGTTCTCGAAGTCCGCCGCCATCTCCGCCACGAAGCCGAGCGGCCGGGCCGCGGTCTCCACCGCCGGGTGCAGGGCGTCGACGATGGTCATGCGCACCCGCTCGACCCGCGGATTGTCGATCCGCCAGAGCGCGAAGGTCGCGAGCAACGCCAGCGACAGGGCCGCCAGCAGGATGCGCCGGAGCGTTCGGGCCGGCCTCTCGGCCCCGTCCCTGCCGCCGTCCTGTGGCATCGGCCTCTCTCGGTCCGTCTCGGGCGTCCGGTCGCGTGCGCGTCCCGGAAGGGTGGGGGCGGCGCCCCCGGCGGTCAACCGCGGGGCGCGCGCCTCAGCGGTCGTAGTTGAGGATGTGGATCAGGTCCTTCTCGTGCTCCAGCGCCTTGCCGGTGCCGAGCGCGACGCAGGACAGCGGCTCCTCCGCCACGGTGATGGCGAGGCCGGTCTGCTCGCGGAGCGCGAGGTCGAGATCGCCGAGAAGGGCGCCGCCCCCCGTCAGCATCACGCCGCGGTCGACGATGTCGGCGGCGAGGTCGGGCGGGGTGGCCTCGAGCGCGCTCATCACCGCCTCCTTGATCTGCATGACGGGTTCGGCCAGCGCCTCGGCGATCTGGCCCTGCGTCACCTCGATCTCCTTCGGCACGCCGTTGAGCAGGTCGCGCCCGCGGATCTCCATGGAGCGGCCGCGCCCGTCGTCCGGCATCCGCGCGGTGCCGATGGTGGTCTTGATGCGCTCGGCCGTCGATTCGCCGATCAGGATGTTCTGCTGGCGGCGCAGGAACGCGATGATCGCCTCGTCCATCTTGTCGCCGCCGACGCGGATCGAGCGGGCGTAGACGATGTCCCCGAGGCTGAGCACCGCGACCTCGGTGGTGCCGCAGCCGATGTCGACGACCATGTTGCCCGTCGCCTCGGTGATCGGCATGCCGGCGCCGATGGCCGCCGCGATCGGCTCGGGGATCAGCGCGGCCTTGCGGGCGCCGGCCGAGAGCACGCTCTCGCGGATCGCGCGCTCCTCGACCGGGGTGGCGCCGTAGGGCACGCAGACGATGATCTTCGGGCTCGCGAAGCTGCCGCGCCGATGCACCTTGCGGATGAAGTGCTTGATCATCTCCTCGGCCACGTCGAAATCGGCGATGACGCCGTCGCGCATCGGCCGGATCGCCTGGATCGAGCCGGGCGTGCGCCCGAGCATCAGCTTGGCGTCCTCGCCCACGGCCAGCACCTCCTTGCGGCCGTTCTTCACGGCGAAGGCGACGACGGAGGGCTCGTTCAGGACGATGCCCCGGCCCTTGACGTAGACCAGGGTGTTCGCGGTCCCGAGGTCGATCGCCATGTCGGACGAGACCATCCCGAGAAGGCTGTTGAACATGCGGCGCGGTCCTTGGGCCGGTCGGCGGCCGAGGCGGTGAGGGGGCGCGCGGTTCCGGCAGGGCCGGGCCGCGCGGGGCGCTTTGAGGCGCCGCGCGCGGGCGCCGACTCGGCCGCGCGCGTCGGCGGACCTTATGGGCGCGCGCGCGGCGAGCCAAGCGGCGGCTTCGGGGGCGCCGAAGCGGCGCCGGCGCCCGTTTTCGAGGCGCCGGCGGGCGCGGGCCGTCCGGATCGGCGCCCCTCCGGCGGGCGGTCTTGCGCGGGGGCGCCGGCCGCGCCATCGTGCCGGCCGTGCCGAAGCGCCCGAGGAGGTCGATGCTGGACACCGCCCCCGCCGAGACGAGCCGCGCCGCCGCGACGGCGCCCCGCCTGGCCCGCGCCCGCGGCGCCGTGCGCCTCGGCGTCGCGGCCGCGCCGGCGCCGGCGGGCGCGCGCCTCGTGGCGCTGCGCCAGCAGGGCTCGGCCAAGTGCTTCCTGCCGCGCACCTTCGGTCGCATGGAGGCGGTGATCCTGAACACCGCCGGCGGCCTCGCGGGCGGCGACCGCTTCGACTGGCGGGTCGAGGTCGGCGCCGGCGCCCGCCTCTCCGTCGCCACGCAGGCGGCCGAGCGCGGCTACCGCGCCCTCGACGAGGAGCCGGCGCGCGTCGCCACGCACCTCGCGCTCGGCCCCGGCGCCGCGCTCGACTGGCTGCCGCAGGAGACGATCCTCTACGACGGCGCCGCGCTCTCGCGCCGCGTCGAGGTCGAGATGGCCGAGGACGCGCGCCTCCTCGCGGTGGAGCCGGTGGTGATCGGCCGGCGCGCCTCCGGCGAGACGGTGCGCAGCCTCGCCCATCGCGACCAGTGGCGGGTGCGCCGCGGCGGCCGCCTCGCCTGGGCGGACGGGCTGCGCCTCGTGGGCGAGATGGCCGCGCTCGGCGGCCGGGCGGCGCTCGGCGGGGCCGGCGCGCTCGCGACGCTCCTCCTCGTCGCGCCGGAGGCCGAGGCGATGCGCGACGGTCTGCGCGAGCGCCTCGCGGATCTCGAGGGCGCCGAGGGCGGGGCCTCCGCCTGGAACGGCATGCTGCTGGCGCGGCTGCGCGCGCGCGACGGACTGGCGCTGCGCCGGGCGCTGGCCCCGGCGCTGGAATATCTGCGCGGCGATCCGCTGCCGCGCGTCTGGACGATCTGAAAGAGGGGCCGAGCCATGAACCTCACGCCGCGGGAGAAGGACAAGCTCCTGGTCTCGGTCGCCGCCATGGTCGCGCGCGGGCGCCTCGCGCGCGGGGTGAAGCTGAACCACCCCGAGGCCATCGCGCTGATCACCGACTACGTGGTGGAGGGCGCGCGCGACGGCCGCTCGGTCGCCGACCTGATGGAGGCCGGCGCCGGCGTGATCGCCCGCGATCAGTGCATGGAGGGGGTGCCGGAGATGATCTCCGAGGTGCAGGTCGAGGCGACCTTCCCGGACGGCACCAAGCTCGTCACCGTGCACCACCCGATCCGGTGACCGCCCTCGCCCGCTTCGCCGAGGCCGCGGCCTTCGCCGCCGAGGCCCACCGCGCCCAGACCCGCAAGGGCGCCGCGGCGGACCCCTACGTCAACCACGTGCTCGACGTCGCCGCCCGCCTCGCCGCGGCGCGGCCGGAGGACGAGGCGCTCGCCGTCGCCGCCGTGCTGCACGACGTGGTGGAGGACTGCGACGTGACCTCGGCGGCGCTGGCCGAGCGCTTCGGCCCGGTCGTGGCCGGCATCGTCGCCGAGGTGACCGACGACGGCTCGCTGCCCAAGGCCGAGCGCAAGCGCCTGCAGGTGGAGAAGGCGCCGCGCCTGACCCCCTCGGCCCGCCGGCTCAAGCTGGCCGACAAGGCCTCCAACCTGACCGCGCTGGCGACCGACCCGCCGCCCTGGCCGCCGGAGCGCCGGCGCGCCTATCTCGACTGGGCGCGGGCGGTGGCGGAGGGCTGCCGCGGCGTCGACCCGACGCTGGAGGCGGCGTTCGACGCCGCGGCGGCGCGGCTCGAGGCCGCGCTGGCCGCGACCGGGGCGGGGGACTGAAGGAACCGCGCCGCGCGGCGCCGAGCATCGAACGGCAACGGCGGCGCGCGGCGCCGCCACGCAAGGGAGAGAGACATGCGGATCATGGCCTGCGCGGCGCTCGTCGCGGCGCTTCCGGGGGCGGCCTTCGCCCATCACGACGATCTGGGCGAGCATCTGATCGCCACGGCGCCCGTCGCTCTGCCGCTGCTGGCGCTCGCCGCGCTGGCGCTCCGTGCCGCGACGGCGCCGTGCCGGACCGCGTCCTGACCTCCTCCGAACCCGAAAGGATCCCCATGACCCGCATCCTCGCCGCCCTGCCGGCCCTCCTCGCCCCCGCCGCCGCGCTCGCGCATGCCGGCCCGAACGGCCATGCCCATCCCCACGGGCTGGAGATCGCCGTCCTCGGCGCCCTTGCCGCGCTCGCGGCCGTCGCCGCCTGGAGGTGGCTCAGGTGATCCCCGGGGAGCTCTTCCCCGCCGAGGGCGAGATCGAGCTGAACGCCGGGCGCGAAGTCCTGACGCTGGAGGTCGCCAACACCGGCGACCGACCGGTCCAGATCGGCTCGCACTACCATTTCGCAGAGAGCAACGCCGGCCTCGCCTTCGACCGCGACGCGGCGCGCGGCATGCGCCTCGACGTGCCCGCCGGCACCGCCGTGCGCTTCGAGCCGGGCCAGACGCGCGAGGTTCGCCTCGTGCCCTATGCCGGCCGGCGCGAGGTCTGGGGCTTCAACGGCAAGGTCATGGGGCCGCTGTGACGCGCCGGCGCGCCGTCCTCGGGGCCGCGCTCGTCGCGGCGGCCGCGGCCGGCGGGCCGGCCGGCGCGCAGAGCTTCTCGCGCATCGGCGACGCCGAGCGCTTCGCGGCCATCGTCGTCGGGCGCGATCTCGTCAGCGCCGACGGCAGCGAGCGGTTCCGCGCCCGCGCCGACGGCGGCCTCGTGGCCGTGATCGGGGGCGCGCGCTACGCCGGCTCCTGGGACTGGTTCGAGGACCGCATGTGCCGCGTGCTGCGGCGCGGGGACGCCCGGGCCGCGCGCTGCGCCCGGGCCGCCATCGGCCGCGGGCGCCTGCGGCTCTACTGGAACGAGGGCGGCGCGACGGAGTACCTGCTCAGATGACCCTGGTGATCTGCCTCGCGCTTCTGATCCCGCTCGGCCTCCTCGTGCCGCGGCTGATCGTGCCCAGGATGCCGACGGGCCTCGGCATCCTCCTCGCCGCGGCGGTGGCGCTCGGCCTCGGCTTCCTCGTGACCCTCGGCGTCGCCGAAGCGGTGGCGGCGCTGACCGGGCGCGACTCCAAGCTCGCCTTCGAGAGCGGCTTCAACGCCTGGAAGCTGCTCGTGTTCCTCGCGCCGGCCGCCGGCCTCCATTTCCGCCGCCGCGCCGCGCAGGACGGCGGCCGATGAGCGGCCCGGCATGCTCGGCCGGGCCGCGGCGCGCCTCGGGCGCCGCTCGGCCGGACGCCGGCGCCGATCATCGTGTCGGGCTCGCCGCCGCTCCCGGCGGCGGCTCCGTCCTCGGGGGGGGAGGTGACGTCCGGCGCACGGGCGGCGAAGGCCCGGGGCCGCCCGACCCGGCGGCCGCCGCGCTCGACCGGCGTGCCGGCGCGCACGAGGCCGAAGACCGCGGAGAGCGCCGTCGCGGCCGGACCCGGCGTCATCGTCCAGGGATCCTCCCGGTCCCCCGCGTCGCCCAAAGGGCGTTCCGATCGACCGTGATCGGAGGATGCCGCCGGCGTCGCGCGCCCCCCAGCGTCCGCGAGCGACGGTTCCC
>Ga0102940_1001573_pt1 | contig 14530 bp, 6 predicted proteins | sample SalPonR2_C_D1_MG_FD_78215 | JGI IMG/M metagenome (GOLD analysis project Ga0102940, IMG submission 78215) | Salt pond soil microbial communities from South San Francisco under conditions of wetland restoration - Salt Pond MetaG R2_C_D1_MG | ecosystem: Environmental > Aquatic > Marine > Intertidal...
CAACCGCGTGATCATGCCAAGTGCCGTATTTGCCAAGGACCGTGCGCCGGATTGGTCGGCATCGGGCTTATATGGGCCAGACACCTGATATTGCGCATAAAGTCGGGGCGCGAGGTCTTGGAAATGCTCCGCGCGCGCATGCCGCAAGGTTTCAAGCGCGTCCCAAATGGCCTGTGGGTCAGGGGTTTGGTCTTGCTCATGCAGGGCCTGGGCCAATTCATCCTGACTGGGCAGGCCAAGGGCCAAGGCGCGGAAGGCCGGGTCAAGGCTGTCGTCGCGCGCCATGGTCAGGGCCGCCTCCAAATAGGCGCCATCCGGACCGTCACCGTTCCGGACCATCTTGATCAATCCGTCGCGGGCAAGGGCGCGGCCCGCTTCCCATTTATTGAACGGGTCCGTGTCATGCGCCAGAAGGAAGGCCCGCTCGGTATTGTCCGAACGCCGTTCAAGAACCACGGGTGCGGAAAAGTCACGCAGGATCGACGGAACAGGGCGCGCGCTCAGCCCCTCGAAAGTAAAGCTTTGCTGCGCTTCGGTCATTTCCAGAACCCGCGTTTCGGCAATCTCATCGCCGTTTGGCCCAAGCAACCCGACCGCAATGGGGATGACTTGCGGCTCTTTCGTATCCTGCCCAGGCGTTGGTGGGGTGTCTTGTTCAAAATGCAGGGTATAGGTGCCGTCCTTGAAGTCATCCCAGACGCGCAGCCGCGGTGTACCGGCTTGCGTATACCACCGTTTGAATTGGCTCAGGTCCCGCCCGGTGGAGTCTTCGAACACCTTTAGCCAATCCTCGATCGTGCAGGCCTGCCCATCGTGGCGTTCGAAATACAGGTCAACGGCTTTCGAATAGGCATCATCCCCTACAAGCCGCTTCAGCATTCCGATGACCTCGGCACCCTTTTCATAAACTGTCGCGGTGTAGAAATTATTGATCTCGACAAAACTGCTGGGGCGCACCGGATGCGCCAAGGGGCCGTTGTCCTCGCGGAATTGACGCGCGCGAAGCATCATCACGTCCGAGATCCGCTTGACCGGCGCGCTGCGCATATCTGATGTGAATTCAGCATCGCGGAAAACCGTTAGCCCTTCTTTCAGGCAAAGCTGAAACCAATCCCTGCAAGTGATGCGATTCCCGGTCCAGTTATGGAAATACTCATGGGCAATGATCGCCTCAATTCTTTCAAAATTCCCATCTGTACTGGTTTCAGGGCTGGCCAAAACGCAGGATGAGTTGAAGATATTCAACCCTTTGTTCTCCATCGCGCCCATGTTGAAATCATCTACGGCAACAACGTTGAACACATCCAGATCGTATTCCCGCCCATAGGTGTCTTCATCCCATTTCATGGACTTCTTGAGGGCTTCCATCCCGAAGGCGCATTTGCCTTCATCGCCGGGGCGCACCCAGATATTCAATTCCACATCACGACCGTACCGGGTCGTGAAACGGTCGGGGTGATTGATCAAATCGCCCGCAACAAGTGCGAAAAGATACGACGGTTTTGGCCAAGGGTCATGCCACTCGGCAAAGCCGTCACCCTTGTCCAAAAGGTTGCCGTTGGACAACATCACCCTTTCGTCGCCCTCGATCCGGACAGTGAAAACACTCATCACATCCGGGCGGTCCGGGTAGTAGGTGATTTTTCGAAACCCCTCGGCCTCGCACTGGGTGCAGTACATGCCGTTCGACATGTAGAGACCTTCCAAGGCGGTGTTGTCCACCGGGTCGATTTCGACCTCCGTCTCCCAGATGAACGGCGCGTCCGGGACCTCGCAGGTCAGACCATCCTTGCCAATTGCCGGCGTCACCTTCTCGCCATCCACACGCGCAGCGACAAGGCGCAGGTTCTCGCCGTGCAAAAAGAACTCACGGCTTTGTGACGAAGTATTAGGTCTGAAGGATATCTTGCTGATAACACGTGTTTTTTTCGCACTTAGGCGAAAGGTCAGATGAACGTCGTCCACCAAGAATGCTGGCGGTGTGTAGTCGGACAAATAGATCGACTGGGGCGGGGCGTCTTTCATCGCGGGCGTCTCCATCGGTGAAACTGTTTACCGGGACGTTAGGGCGATGAGGGCGGCTCTGCAACGTGAACCCTGCCTGAAGTGAAAACCAATTGGAGGCCAAAAATGTCAGCACCCGACACCAATGTCGAAAAGCAAAAGGAAAAGCACAAAACCGCCCTCATGGGAATTCGCGGTGTCATGGTCTTCGCGGCTGTTCTTTTGCTGGGCCTGATCCTCTGGCTATCCTACCAAGGTCAGGAACCACGCGATCTCGACACCAAGATCGACGGTCGGACCGGCGAAGAAGTGAGCGTGGATTAAGTCTTTTCTGCCTTTCCCTCTGCGCTAGATAGAACGAGCATGAACGATATTGCGATTTGTTGGTTCAAGCGCGATCTGCGCATCACTGATCACGCCGCGCTGCACCTTGCCGCGCGACACGGACGCGTGCTGCCGCTCTACATTCTCGAACCTGATCTTTGGAAACAAAACGATGCATCCGGGCGACAATACGCGTTCTTGCTTGATTGTTTGAAAGGCCTTCGTCGAGACCTTTCTGGTTTGGGGGCTGAGCTGACAATCCGGGTGGGCGACGCCGTGGATATCCTAGAAGAGCTGCGGCAAAAGCACCGCGTCACGCATCTGTTTAGTCACGAGGAGACCGGAAACCAATGGACGTTCGCGCGTGACCTGCGCGTGACAGACTGGGCGAAAGGCCAAGGGGTCCACTGGACGGAAGTGCCGCAATCGGCCGTGGTGCGGCGACTGAGCACCCGCGACACGTGGCAGTCACGCCGAGACACATTCGTTAAACAGACGATTGTCGCGGCCCCGACAACGCTGGACGGCCCAACCGAGCCCAGTGACGCGGTGCCGCAAGCGGCGAGCCTGGGATTGCGCGATCACTGCCCTGAAAGACAATCGGGCGGACGCCAAGCGGCGTTGGAAACGCTCGATAGCTTTCTTGGGGAAAGGGGACGTCACTACCGCACGGCAATGTCATCCCCGCTTGAAGGGGCGCGGGCGTGCTCGCGGATCAGCCCTCACTTGGCGTTTGGTACGCTCTCGGTTCGTGAAGTCACGCAAGCCGGGCTTCGTCGGTCCAGCGAGGTGAAGGGCGCGCGGGACGGGTGGTCTGGCTCCATGAAATCCTTTCAATCCCGTTTGGCATGGCGCGACCATTTCATTCAGAAACTTGAGGATCAGCCAAGCCTTGAAAACCGCTGCTTACATGCCGCCTACGAAGCCCTCCGCCCGGCCAAGCCGGACAAGGCGCGGCTTGAGGCTTGGTCGACCGGCACCACTGGCCTTCCGTTTTTTGATGCCTGTATGCGGTCCCTCAACGCGACCGGCTGGCTTAACTTTCGGATGCGCTCCATGGTCATGGCGGTTGCATCATATCACCTCTGGCTCGACTGGCGGGCCACCGGCCCGGTGCTGGCGCGCCTCTTTACCGACTACGAACCCGGCATCCATTGGAGCCAAGTCCAAATGCAGTCCGGCACCACCGGGATGAACGCGATCCGTATCTATAACCCTGTGAAACAGGGATACGATCAGGACCCGACCGGAGCGTTCACGCGCCATTGGCTGCCCGAGTTGTGCGACGTGCCCGATGCGCACCTACAGGAGCCTTGGACATGGGGTGGGGCCGATGACATCCTGGACAAGACCTATCCCGCCCCCATCGTAGACGTTGCCAAAGCTGCAAGAAAAGCGCGAGAACGTGTTTGGGCCGTGCGAAAGGAGGCCGGTTTCCGCGACGAAGCCGCCCGTCTTGTCACAAAGCATGGCAGCAGAAAACGTCGTCGCCCCGGCATCCCGAAACCCGATCAGCAAATGAGCTTTGATCTGTAATGGCGCGACACAACCCCAAGGCCAAACTGCCGACAAAATCCTGCGTAACCTGCGGCCGTCCGTTCACTTGGCGGCGCAAATGGGCGCGCGATTGGGACAATGTGCGCCACTGTTCCGAGCGTTGCCGCCGAAATCGCGCGTCAAAACGGCAATAGACCCTGCGCAGGCGCGCGATGACTTGTGCAATCATTCGCGTTTTCTTATCCGTTATAAGCCTTTAAATAGGTCTAAATTGCAATTCAAAGGGTCCTCATGGCACGTCCGGTTATCGGCATCATTGGCAATCACTACCTGATCGACGACAGCTATCCGGTGCATGCGGGTGGCACGATGAATTCCGAGGCGATCGCGCAGGTGGCGGATTGCATGCCCATGCTTGTTCCAAGCGATCCACGGTTCGTTTCTGTTCCTGAATTGCTTGAAACCTGCGATGGCTTTCTGCTCACCGGCGGGCGGCCCAATGTCCATCCCGAGGAATACGGCGAAAGCCCGACCGAGGCGCATGGCGCATTCGACCGCAATCGTGATGCGATCACCCTGCCGCTTGTGCGGGCCTGTGTCGAACGTGGCCAGCCCGTGCTTGGCATTTGTCGCGGTTTTCAGGAAGTGAACGTCGCCATGGGCGGCACGCTTCATCCCGAAATCCGCGAATTGCCGGGGCGTGACAACCACCGCATGCCCCCCGATGGCACCTTGGAGGAAAAATTCGCGCTAAGACATACCGTGCGTTTCACCAAGGGCGGCGTATTCCACCGCCTCATGGGGGCCGAAGAGGTGATGACCAACACCTTGCACGGTCAAGGGGTGGTGAAACCGGGGCAGCGTGTGGTGATCGACGGCCATGCACCCGATGGCACCCCCGAGGCGATCTATATTGACGGTGCGCCCGGCTTTGCTCTGTCGGTTCAATGGCACCCCGAGTACAATGCCGCGAATGATCCGGTCAGCCGGCCATTGTTCAGCGCCTTCGGTGAAGCCGCGCAGCATTGGGCGAAGGGGCAGGGTGCGCAGGCGCTCAAGACCGCCTGAAGGCAAATCCGCTACGTTGTTGATCCATGACAAGGGCCGTGACAGCCTGATGCGTATCATTCCCCTGTCCAAGCAAGGGAGGTGACCGTGAAAATTCTCATTGCCTATGCAACAACCGAAGGGCAAACGCGCAAAATCTGCCGTTTTTGCGCCGACGCATTGATAGACGACGGCCACTCTGTGGAATTGCTACACCTTGACGATGATGATGAAGGCCTCGACCCGGACAGGTTCGACGCCGCAATTCTGGCTGCATCGCTCCACCTCGGGGCTTACCAGATAGCAATCGAGAATTTTGCCGAAAACCATAATACGACCTTGGAGAGTATTCCCTCGATGTTCTTGTCAGTGTCGCTGGCCGTGGCCAGCGGGGAGGCCGATGATCTGGAAGAACTCGAAGAAATTGCACAACGTTTCTTCGAGAACACCGGCTGGCATCCAGCACGGGTCGAGCATGTGGCCGGAGCATTCCGCTTTACCCAGTATGATTTTTTCCGCTCCTTGGCGATGCGCTGGATTGCTGCCAAGCAGGGTCAGAAGGTCGATCCGAACAAGGATCGGGAATACACCGATTGGCAAGGATTGCATCGCGCCGTGCTGGACTTCGCAAACTCCATATAACCCTGTCTGGCGTGCGGAGCGCTTCTAGAAGATCTGCCCCTTGAGAGTGATCGCTTCATGCGCTTTGAGGCAGGTTCGCGCCGTCTTACCGTGGCGGTAGGGTGCGGAACGCAGTTCGGGGAAGATTGCGAAAAGTTCCTCTCGCGCGGCCTCGTCCACGGCGTCCAGCCCCACGTCACCTGCGTGGAAACTCTCGGTCGCGATTCCTTCGGCATAGATCACCTCGTGGCGGTCAAACATGAGGTGAATATAGGTCACCTCGTCGACCTCGCGTTGCACCACCTCGCGCCCATCAATCAGGTGCTTGGCGGGGACCAGAACTTCCGCCTCACCGAATAACAGCTCGGCCCGGTAGCCGGTAAAGAGAATCCGGTGCTGCGGCGAAACCAGAAGCCCCTCGCGCGCCCCGGCAAGCGCATTTACCCCCAATTGCACCGGGGCAAAGCGACCCGAGCCGGGTACGCTACGCTTGCCGATCCAGCGGATCGGGCGCAGACCATGATCGCGGGTCACCACCATATCGCCCTCGCGCAGCTCTTCGATCCGACGTTCGCCATGGGCGGTCAGGATGCGGGTACCCGGAGTGAAGCAGATGATGTTCTCGATTTCCGAGAAGTTCACCACCGTGCCGTCGGACATGGTGAAGTTGCCCGATATACCACCCGCCGTGTCGTCGGTATTGGTAAAGTTCAGGTTGGTCTGGCTGTAGTCCGGTCCGAGATAGAGCGTATCGCCATTGGTCTCGGCACCTTCGCCGCCGGTGATCGAGATGCTGTCGTTGCCTGCCTCGCCAAGATCGGCAATGGTGAAGTAATCGTCGCCATCACCGCCGGTGATCGTATCGCCTTGGGCGGCCGTGATGGTGTCATTGCCGGTACCGCCGATCAGGATATCCGCGCCGGTCCCACCATCCAGGCTGTCGTCGTCGATCCCGCCATCCAGCAAGTCATCACCGCTGCCGCCCGACAGGGTGTCATTGTCGTCCTGACCATAGATCGAGTCGTTTCCATCCCCGCCCAACAGGCTGTCTTCGTTGTTGGTCGGGGCTGCATCGGTACCGTCGTTTTCCAACTCATAGAAGCTGTAGCTGGCATAGTCGGGGTTGGACGGTGAAAGCTCACCATAGATGAGATCATCGCCGGTACCACCCTCAATGGTATCGTCACCTTCGTTACCCTCCAGCGTATCGTTGCCCGCGTCGCCGGTGACGGTATCGTCGTCGAACCCGGCATCTACCGAATCCGCGCCAAGACCGCCAATCAAGGTGTCATTGTCGTCGCCGGACAGGATGGTGTCATTGCCATCGCCACCGATCACACTGTCGCGATCATTGTTCGGGTCCGCATCCGCCGTATAGTCTAGGAAGCCGCCGTCGTTGTATTCCTCGTCCGGCAGGCCGGTGCCTGGCGACGTGCGGGTGTTGATGAAATCATCGCCCGCGCCACCGTCGACGGTATCATTCCCCTCAAAGCCAAAGATATCGTCGTCACCATCACCACCCGAAACCGAGTCGTCGCCTTCGTCGGCTTCGATGCTATCGTTGCCGTCCCCTGCGAGGATGGTGTCATTGCCAGCACCGGCCATGATGCTGTCGTCATTGCCATTGGACTGACTGTCGAGGTTATCGACAAAATCGCCATCGGGGTCGCCTGCGTAGCTGGCATCAATCACATCGTTCCCGGTGGTGCCGTCCACGATATAATCACTTTGCGCGATGCCCATCGCGGCCAGAGCGTCGTGGTCCGTCACCTCCGACGGGGCCACGCCGATCAGGGTGATCGACTCGCCATTGGGGAAGTTCAAAACCGCGTTGCCGCTGCCATCGTCGGTGACGGTCACATCCGAAACCAGAACCGGGTTGCCGTCGGCGTCGGTCAGGCCCGAGGTGTCGATCTGGTCCTGCCCGGTGAAACTGCCATCGCCGTTGTCGATGGGGCCTTCGAAGCCGGAAACGGTATCGTCCCCGTCGCCGTCTTGCATGACAACGGTATCCACCGCGCCATCGCCCGCGCCGACATCGAATGTGTCATTGCCAGCGCCGCCGTCAACGGTATCCGCGCCCGCGCCGGTGTTGATGTTTTCATCGCCGGTGGAGCCGATGACACTGTCATTGCCCGAACCAAGCGTGATGTTCTCGATCTCGCTAAAGCCTGCGGTCGAGGTGCCATCGCTCAGCGTGCCGCTTTCGGGGTCCGAGGCGATGCCGGCTGTCAGGTCAAGCGTGGTATCTGCCGTCACCGCGCTTGCGTCCAGGCTGTCGCCCGCGGTCTCGTCGGTTTCGCCGCCGGTGATGGTGTCGTTGCCGAAGCTGTCGGTCAGGGTGAAGGTATCATCCCCGTCCGACCCCAGAAGCGTATCGTCGCCGATGCCACCTTCGATCAGGTCGTTGCCGGCTTGGCCGTCGATGCTGTCGTCGCCCGCTTCCCCTTGCAGGGTGTCGCTTTCGACGCTGAAACCGCCCATGATGGTGTCGTTGCCGTCACCACCCGTGGCAAGGTCTTCGCCAATGTCGGCATCAATGTAATCGTTGCCTTCACCACCGTCGATGGTGTCATTGCCGTACCAGCCATGCAGCTCATCGTCGCCCGTGCCGCCCGACATGCTGTCGTCGCCGTTGCCACCATGGGCGGAGTCATTGCCATCGCCGCCGATGATCGTGTCGTTGCCGTCCTCACCGCGCAGGGTGTCGTTGCCGACCTCGCCCAGAAGGGCATCGTTGCCTGTACCCCCCAAGATGCTGTCGTTGTCAGCGCCGCCAGACAGGCTGTCATCGCCGGCCTCGCCAAAGACGGTGTCGTCCCCATCACCGGCAAGAACGGTATCATTCCCGTCTTCGCCAAAGACTTGGTCGTCGCCGGTGCCCGCGTCGATGCTGTCATTTCCAAGCCCGGCACTGATGGTGTCATTGCCAGCACCCGCAAGGATGCTGTCATCGTTATTATCTGCAAGGTTGTCCCCCGCATCTACCCGGTCGCCTTCCGGGTCACCTGTATAGGCCGAGTCGATAACATCGCCCGAAGCGGTGCCTTCGACGATATAGTCAGGGACGGGAATACCCATGGCCTCAAGGGCGGCAGGGTCGCTGACCTCGGAGGCCAGCACGCCAACCAAGGTGATCGACTCCCCGTTCGGGAATTGCAGGATCGCGTCGCCGGTGCCATCGCCATTTGTATCGGTGACCGTCACGTCGTCGGTGTTGACCAGCGCGCCGCCCGCATCGGTCAGGCCTGTCAGGTCAAACTGATCATTGCCGGTGAACGTGCCATCACCATTGTCCGTAGGGGCCTCGAACCCGGTGATCGTGTCATCGCCGTCACCATCGGCCAGAACGATGGTGTCATCGGCCCAGTCGCCCGCGCCGATATCGAAGGCATCATTGCCCGCGCCACCGTCGATGGTGTCAGCGCCCGCACCGGCGTTGATCGCGATGGTGTCATTGCCATCCGAGCCGGTGATGCTGTCATTACCCGCACCCAGCGTGATATTCTCTATATCCGCAAAAGTGGCGGTCGAAGTGCCATCGCTGATGCTGCCGCTTTCGGGGTCTGCCGGGCTGCCATTCCCCGTCAGATCAACCGTGACATCATCGGTAACCGCCGTGGCATCCAGCGTATCGCCGCTTGTTTCCTCGGTGCCCCAGCCATCTATGCTGTCGTTGCCAAAGGAATTTTCCAGCACGAACAGGTCGTCGCCGCCACCCCCGAGCATGGAATCATCGCCCAGACCGCCGCGCATGGTGTCTTCGCCCGTTCCGCCAAAGACCGAGTCGGACCCGGTGCCGCCGTCAAGAAGGTCGTCACCTGCGTTGCCATAAATCTCGTCGATACCGGCGCCACCCGAAACAGTGTCAGAGCCATCCCCGCCAATCAGGGAGTCGTCGTCAAGCCCCCCGTCAATCGAGTCATCGCCACCCTCACCATAGATCGTGTCGGCATCGTCGCCGCCCGAGACGGTGTCATTGCCAACACCACCCTGCAAGCTGTCGGTGCCGGTGCCGCCCGCGAGACTGTCGTTGCCGCCTTCGCCAAGCAGTGTGTCGTTGCCGCCTTCGCCAAGCAGGGTGTCATTGTCATCGCCGCCGCGCGCGCTGTCGTCGCCCGCGCCCGCATCGACGCTGTCGTTGCCAAGCGCCGCGATGATGGTGTCATTGCCATCACCCGCAAGGATGCTGTCATCATTGTTGCCCGCGGCGTTGTCGTCGCTATCGACAAGGTCGCCCTCGGGATCGTCAAGATAGCCAACGCTGATGAAATCATCGCCTGTAGTGCCCTCGACGATGTAGTCGCGGCCATCTGGTATGCCGATTGCGACAAGTTCGTCGACCGAGTCCACCGATGTCGGGGCCACGCCGATCAGCGTGATGCTTTCCCCACCGGGGAAGCTCAGAACCGCATTCCCCGAGCCATCGTCAGAGACAGTGACATCTACCGTGGTCACTGGCGTCGTGCCACCATCCGAGGTCAAGCCCGAAACATCCAGTTGGTCTTGCCCGGTGAACGTGCCGTCGCCGTTGTCAATCGGCGCTTCGAAGGCCTGTACCGTATCGCTGCCGGAACCATCGGCGAGCGTCACCGTGTCCGTGCCGCCGCCAAGCGTGATGTTCTCGATTTCCGAGAAGGTCGCACTGTCGGAGCCGTTTGAAACGCTGCCAGCTTCAGGATCAGCGCTTGTCAGGTCAACGGTGGTATCTTGCGTCAGGCCGCTGAGGTCCAGCGTGTCGCCACCGGTTTCTCCCAACTCGCCACCGACAATGCTATCGTTGCCGAAATTATCCTGTAGAACGATGGTGTCATCGCCTGAGCCGCCCGCGATGGTATCGGCACCTTCTTGGCCGCGCAGTTCGTCGTCGCCATCATCCCCGAAAAGGGAATCCGCGCTTGCGCCATCGCCGCCAACAACTGTGTCGTTGCCCGCCCCACCATAGAGTTCATCGGCGTTACCAGTGTTGCCGCCGCCTTGAACAAGGTCATCGCCATCACCACCGTAAAGCGTGTCGCTACCCACACCCCCGTCAAGCGTGTCATTGCCAGCTTCGCCAAAGGCAAGGTCATTGTTGCTGCCTGCGTCGATGAAATCATCATCCGCACCGCCAAAGATCGTGTCGTCGCCTACATCCCCCAACAACGTATCATTGCCCACATCGCCAACGATCTGGTCGTTGCCCGCGCCGCCGTCGATGCTGTCGGCGCCACCCGTTGCAGCGGCATCGTCGCCGTCAAGCTCGTCATCGCCCGCACCGCCAAGGAGGGTGTCTGACCCATCTTGACCCAAAACCGAGTCGTTGCCGTCACCCGCGACGACACTGTCGTTGCCTGCGCCTGCGATCACGCTGTCATCGTTCGATGCATCGGAATGATCGTTCGCGTCGATCATGTCGCCCTCAGGGTCCCCCGTGTAGGCGGTGTCGATCACATCGTTTCCAGCAGTTCCTTCGACAATAAAGTCGGGGGGCGTCGTGGTGGTCTCGATCGTGGCATAGCCGGTCGCGGTGTTGCCCGCACTGTCGATCGTCGAATAGGTGAAATCGTTGGTCCCGATATCACCATCGGTCAGGACATCGACGGTCATGTCGGCATTGAGCGTGATCTGCTCACCCGAGGGCAGAGTCACCGTCTCGCCCACGCTTACCGCCACGTTGTTGATATGCGTGATGGTCAGCGCATTATCGTCATAGTTGATGTCATTCGACAGAAGGTCATGCACCTGCGTGGTGGTCGGCCCCTGCGCAAGCTGGTCACTTTCGGCTATGGAAACCGTCTGGATCGAATCCCCCATGATCAAGACATTCGAGTCAAATGCCGAGTCGCCACCATCCCCGATACCGATACGGATGTTGTTGGACTCACCCGGGTCGACCGGTGCCGTCAGGGATAAAACGACCGTACCGCCGTCCATTTCGGTATTGTAGGTATCGGCCGCTGCCGGGTTGTCGACGTATAGGTTCGATGTCGAGGTATTATTGATCGTGTCGATCGAGACGTTTTGCGTCGATCCATCTGCCAGCGTCAGCGGCACATACTCGTCATTCACCCAGACACCTAAGGCATCGTTCACGCCACCGTTGACGTATTCAAGGTATTCCTCTGACGTGAAAACGAACTGCATGGTCAGCAGGTCGTTCTCGGCGATGAAATCGGCCTCGAAGAACGCCCCGTCCTGCGTGGCCTGCCCAGAGACCGCGTCGAGATCGGCATCGCCGTCCACTTCGCCCACTCCGGTATGATCGGTGGTTGTGCCCGGGGCTGTGTTTGTGTCCGTGGTGCCCGAACTGTTGGTGAAATCCGCCGCGTTCCCCGTCGAAAGGATGACACCGGTATCCGATTGGGTGAGTTGGCCCAGCGTTGCCGTTCCGCCCGTGTAGGTTCCCGAAGCGTTCGCCGCCCCTGTATAGGTCGCGTTGGTCACCGTCACGCCATCGCCGAAGATGGCATCCGCCATATCCTGCGCTGTTGCCGTTGTGTCGACGTTCAACTCATTCGCTGTCGGCATTACTCACACTCCTGTTCACTCTGGCACAACACACGCCGCACTCGGCAATCATCGTTTCATTCGGATAAGGATGGCTTTGCAAACGCAGCTCGGGCGCCATCCCTCGTCATGGGATTAACCGAGTCGTGCGGCGGCAATTCGGAGCAAACCTGACAATGCTGTGGCCGACTACACGCGTGACGCGTAACAATCAGGCCGCAATGGCGAAATTGTCCTCGGAAACAAGCAAAAGCCGGGCTTCATGCGCCTTCAGGCACATGCGTGCGGTCTCGCCATAGGTGCTCGGATCGCTTTGCAACTGCGGGAAGATGGTAAACATCTCCTCGCGTGCCGCGTCGGAAATGGCGGCGATGCCGACGTCACCCGCGTGAAAGCTCTCGGTGGCCGCCCCTTCGGCATAGACCACCTCGTGACGGTCGAACATCATGTGGAAATAGCTGACGAGTTTGCGTTCCACCACGCGCACGTCGCGGCCATCCACAAGGTGCTTTGCCGCGACCAGAACCTCGTCTTGGCCAAAAAGCAGTTCCGCCTTGTAGCCGGTGAACAAGACCCGGTGCTGGGGTGATACCAGAAGTGGCCGACGCGCCCCGTCCAAAACAGTGGAATTGATCGCCACGGGGGCGAACTTTCCGCGCCCCTCCACTGTGCTGTGACCGATCCAGCGGATTGGCTGATACCCGTGGTCGCGGGTCAGAACCATGTCGCCTTGTTGCAGGGTTTCGATCGCGCGCTCGCCCCGGTCCGTCAAAATCCGCGTTCCCGGCGTGAAGCAAATGATGTTCTCGATCTCATCGAAATTCACCACCGTGCCATCGGCCATGGTGAAATTGCCCGAAAGCCCGCCGGCGCCATCATCGGTGTTGGTAAAGGTGATGTCGTCTTCGGTCAGGTCCGAGGTCAGTTGCAGGGTATCGCCGCCGGTCTCATCGCCTTCGCCGCCGGTGATGTCGATTGTGCTGCTACCTGCCTCACCCAGATCGCCCAGCACGAACAGGTCATCACCATCACCGCCATAGGCGGTATCGCCTTCGGCCAGGTACATCTCGTCATCGCCCAGCCCGCCATATAAGCTGTCGGCCCCGGTGCCCCCATCGAGCGTGTCGTTTCCGCCATCCCCAAAAACTGCATCGTCTCCAGCGCCACCGCTAAGGCTATCGTCCCCGGCAATGCCACTTGGCGGGCCGAGGATCAGACTGCTGTCGGCCAGATCTTCGGTCGTGCCACTGGGCGTTGTGATCTGCCCCGAGATCACCTCGGCGCCTGCGTTTTCCCAATGGCGAACTTCGATCGTGTAAAGCTGCCCGGCCTCCAAATCCACGTCGCCTGACCGCGTCGTCGCCCCTTGGTGGCGGTCATTGTCCATGAAGCTGTCAGTGCTGCCGCCCTGATTGGTAAAGGTCAGGGGGTCGCCGTTTTCGTCCAGGATGCGGATGGTCGAGCCGTCATCGGAGGTGGTCGAGAAGGTATAGGTCCCATCCTCTGACGGCAAAAGCTGTGACGTATAGATGAGGCCGTAATCGCTGGGATTGCCTGTGGTTCCACGGGCGTCGTTGACAAGCGTCTCCGAGTCGAAATCGCCAGTCTGCCCGGTGCCGACCAGAGTGCCGCTTTCGATATCAAAGGCCTGATTGTCCGCGCTCGTGAAGTTATAGTCGTAGACCTGATAATCCCATTGCCCGGCTTCGGGCACATCGTCGCCGCGGATCGTATCGTTGCCGGCGCCCCCGATTGCGGTGTCGCTTCCCGCTTCGCCAAAAAGCAGGTCGGCACCATCACCGCCTTCAAGATAGTCATCGCCACCGCCAGCCAGAACCGTGTCATCACCGCCGCCGATGCTATCGCCATCTACATCGGTGTAAGTGGCGTCGATACTGTCATCGCCTGCTGTCCCGTCGACTTCGGCGCCCGGTTCTTCATAATCGTCGATGCTGAAGGCCGGGTCGCTCGCGGTCACGTCCGGGTCGGTGTCATATTGCAGCGTTTCATAGCTGCGCCCGGCGACCAGCGGCAATTCCGACAGGGTGTAGTACCCGGTGGCCCCGCCGCTATCGACACGGAAGGTGATGACCTCAAAGGTGTCGCCGGTCACCGTATCGCGCAGGGTCCAGCTTTCTTCGGCATAGACGGGGGCGCCGGTCGAACTGCTGCCGCCGACGGAGACATCCGCCGTCGCGCTTTCCCCGCCCGAGACGTTGCTGTCGATGGTCTGACCTTCGATGCCGGTTTCGGGGTCGGTGATTGTGGCCGTGCCCGAGGGGCTGGCCTCACCGCTCCATGTCCCCGTACCCCCGATGGTCCCCGACAGAATGAATAGGGGGTCGTTGTCGTAAATACTGACCGTATAGGTGGGCATGGCCCTGCTCCTCACTCGAAATGGGCTGCCGATCTTGTGTCAGCTTGCCCACGAGGACGCATTCTTGCCTGTTGTGTCCTCGTTGTTCACGAATTGGATACAGACTGTGCATGGCCGCAAAGCGGTGCATTTCAGGCGAATTTTAGGTGAATTCAGGCGGAATTGGGGCGC
>Ga0102940_1001574_pt1 | contig 14519 bp, 9 predicted proteins | sample SalPonR2_C_D1_MG_FD_78215 | JGI IMG/M metagenome (GOLD analysis project Ga0102940, IMG submission 78215) | Salt pond soil microbial communities from South San Francisco under conditions of wetland restoration - Salt Pond MetaG R2_C_D1_MG | ecosystem: Environmental > Aquatic > Marine > Intertidal...
AGGTAAAAGAAACACCGACCAGCGAGACTCCGACAGAACAACCCGCAGTCCAGGCCGAAGCTGAAAAGGAGGAAATAACTCTCCCCTCGGCACCAGACCACAGCGGCTGGACCCAATTGCTACAAAAACACGTTAATGCCAAAGGGAATGTCGACTATTCGGGGTTTAAGCGGGACAAAGCAGCCTTAGAAGCCTATTTGGATAAATTGGCCAGTAATCCCGTAGAAAACACCTGGTCCCGTAATGAAAAATTAGCCTACTGGATTAATGTCTATAATGCCTATACCATTAAACTCATTGTAGATAACTATCCGGTAAAAAGTATTACCAATTTGAAAGGAGGGAAACCCTGGGACGTCAAATGGATTAAACTGGGCAATCAGACCTATTCCCTGAATCAGGTTGAAAATGAGATTATTCGGCCCCGGTTTAAAGAACCGCGTATTCACTTTGCCGTCAACTGTGCCGCTGAATCCTGCCCGCCCCTGCTCAACAAAGCCTGGACGGCGGATAAACTCGAAAGCTACTTCGAACAGCAGACCAAAGCCTTTATCAATAATTCCAATTATAATGAAATTTCGGCCAGCCGGGTGCAGGTCTCGAAAATTTTTGATTGGTACGGTGAAGACTTTCCTAATCTGATTGAATTCTTAAACCGCTACAGCGACACGAACATCAAAGCAAATGCCAAAGTCTCCTTCCTGGAGTATGATTGGCGTCTGAATGAGCAATAGATAAAAAAGGCTTGCGTCGGAACGCAAGCCTTTTTTTTACTTAGCCCCTTTGCTTAGCGAAGGGTGAATTCCGTAGTTGCCGTTTCCCCATCTTTACTGATTACGACTTTATAGGTGCCACTATTCAGGTACATCTTCCCATTATCCGCTTCTTCCAGCTCAATCTCCGGGGTACCTTTTCTTCTTTGCTCATTTAGCATATCCTGGTACTCCTCTTTGGCCGAAGCATCAAAGGAATAATCGTAGTCCAGGTAGTTTAATCCCTCTATCAGTTCTACTTCCATAGATTTGAGGACGAGATCCCCCATCTGAATACTCAGGGTGGCTTCCCCGGCGTTTTTGGCGAAAGCCGGAACAGTAGTAGAGGGCTCGTAAGCCTCCGACCAGGAAGCGCGCTGACGTCCCCAAAAACCAGAGGCTCTACCGCCTTCCATCTCGAAAGCGTGAATCGTCATGGCCAGCAGCTCATCATCCAATTGCTGGAGCTCCGTACCCCGACCAATGTATATAGAACGGCCGTGCGTCCCCACTACAATATCTTTTTCTCTGGGGTGAACCACTACATCGTGCACCGGTACGGCCGGCAGACCATTATTCATCAGCATGAAATTTTCACCGCGATCCAGGGATACGTAAAGTCCGTGATCCGTACCGACGTACAAGATATCGGGATTGTCCGGGTCTTCTTTAATGACATTCGCTGGTTCAAGGGGTAAATCCGTACCTATCCGACGCCAATTACGGCCATAATCTTCCGAAACGTAAACGTAGGCGTTAAAATCGTCCCAGCGGTATCCATTCAGCACGGCATAAAGGCGTCCCTTCTCAAAGGAAGAAGCGATGACGCGACTCACCCACATATTGTTGTTCTCTTCCAGGCCGGAGGAAATATTCTCCCAGGAGACTCCTCCGTCTTTACTCACGTGAATCAAACCATCATCCGAACCCACGTAGAGTAGCCCGAACTGCAGAGGCGACTCGTGAATGGTCGTCAAAGTACCATAGGGTACATCGCCCTTAAGACCGCCTTTAGTCAGATCGCCGGAAATCTCCTCAAAGTTTTCGCCCTGATCAAAGGAACGATGTACTTTGTTGGAACCCATGTAGAGGATATCCTGATTGTGGACGGAAAGATGAATTGGCGTCTGCCAGTTCCAGCGTAGTGGTCGATCGCCCAATTCGTTACGCGGGGTAATCGAATTACGCTCTCCGGTACGCGTATTGATCCGGGAGTAGTACCCAAATTGCGATCCGGTATAAACCGTTTCGTTGTCGCGCGTATCGACCATTACTTGCATACCGTCACCTCCGTTGATGCTCCGGTAAGGGTATTGTCCCGAACTTTGCCAGCGCGTGCTAGCCTCGTAAGTACTCGGACCAAACCAGACTCCATTGTCTTGCAGACCACCATATATATTATAGGGCTCCTGCATATCGACGGCGATGTAGTAAAACTGACCCAGGGCTGGCGAATTACATTTATTCCAGTTTTCACCATCGTCGTAGGAAATATTCACCCCACCGTCATTTCCCAGAATTAAATGCCCGGGCCGGTTGGGATTAATCCAGAGCGCATGATGATCGGAGTGCACATTAGGGCCGCCTACCGATTTCCAGGTTGCGCCCCCATCATCGGAGCGAATCACGGGTACGCCCAGAATAAATAATTTATCGGGGTCGTAGGAAGCCGCCCGAATATTACCAAAGTAATAACCGTAAGAGCTGTACACCGCATCGATATAGTCGTCGTGGGTTTTGGTCCAGCTTTTACCATCGTTATCAGAAACGTATACCTCTAGCCCTACTACCGGGGTATCGAACAACAGAGAATTGGCATCTTCGATATATTCCACCAGTGCCTTAGGCTTAATTTCGTCTTTTTCCACCATACCGATTACCGTCTTGGTATCGTATTTTCTGGGAAAGCGATTATCGCGCAGGTATTGGGTGAGCTTATCTTCCTCCAAATCCAGAAAGTCTTCTTTGGACATATCCCGCAGATCATCTTTGGTCAGATCATCACTGGCTTCGCCTTCTTCTTTTGGTCGCCGATTATAATTATCAATCGCCGAATACAGCAGGGTTTTACCATCTTTGACGACGGCGGTCAGTCCAATGCGACCCGCACCACTATCGGCAGGGAAACCAGCTTTTTTTGTAGAGATTCGTTTCCAGGATTTACCATTATTCGTTGATTTATAAATAGCTGAACCCTCTCCCGATTCCAGGAAATCCCAGGCGCGGCGGGTCCGTTCCCAGGTAGCAGCGTAAAGGGTATTCGGATCCTGTGGGTCAAAGACCATATCTACGGCACCGGCATTTTCATTGACGTAGAGTACCTTTTCCCAGGTTTTACCCCCATTCGTTGTTTTGTATACACCGCGTTCCTCGTTGGGGGAATACAAATGCCCCAGCGCCGCTACAAAAACGGTATTAGGATCGTCGGGGTGAATGAGGATACGACCAATATGGTGCGATTCCGGTAATCCCATGTATTCCCAGCTCTCGCCATCATCGGTACTCTTGTAAACGCCAATCCCCGCGTAAGAAGAACGGCTGGAGTTTACCTCCCCCGTACCCAACCAAATGGTATTATTTTCCCAATCGACTGCCACGGCCCCCGTGGTCATGACCATTTCATCATCGAAGAGCGGTTCGAAGGTAATCCCGTTATTGACGGTCTTCCACAAACCAGCGGAAGCATAGGCCACGTAAAAGTGACTGGGATCTTCCTCTGAAACGGCCAGGTCCACTACTCTACCGCTAAAGACGGTAGGACCAACGTTACGGAATTCTATCCCGTTTACGATAGACTGCTCGGCCAGATCCTGACGCTGTTCGAAAGCAGCAATTCGTTGTTCCGCCGGAGTGGCTGGCGGTTGGCCCTGGGCAAACAGGCTACTCGTAATAGATAAGCAAACAAAAAGAACTAAGTTACGCATCTTGATTGTGTTTAGTTAATCGGCAATCAAGATACTTTTAATTGGTAGGAAATTTAAATAAAAGGAAAGTCAATCGCTGACATGCCGCCGAAAACAAGCTTTCGGCGGCAGACAGTCGATAAGCTGTTTAAGCACGGTCGGGTGATTCGTGGGCCTTGTTTTTGTCAGATACCTTCTCCAGGTGTTCGCCCCCTTCAAATTCTATACTTAGGTTTTGGATGTCTTTGAATCGCATTTTGCCCTCCAGGCTAAGCATGGTGAAACCCTCATCTCCATAGATCAAAACCAGTATATCCGTTACCGCACCTTTCTGCTCCCGGATCAGGATATGGATGTCGTCCCCATCATCCCGAATCTGCATCAGGTCTTCGAAGCGGTCTTTTTTTACGGCTTTCTCCAAACGGTTTAAGTCAGATTTTGAGACCAGTTTCCCCTGATCGATATCCAGTACACGAAGTTTGGTTACTTTACGGATGATTTCATCGGCATCCGATTCGTCGGTGAATTTGGCCACCAAATTCAGGATTCCGCCCTTTAATTCAACCCTGGAAATGTCCTCTTGTCCTTTATAGTGATTGTAAAAATCTTCAATAGCTTTGCTTTGTGCAAAGGATGCGATGGGTAAGTATAGTAAAACTATACAAATGATAATTCTAAACATGTTGGATGATTGTTTTAAGTGAATTAAGCTTGAGGAATCTTCTTGGTTTCCTTTTTCTTTTTTTGTTTTTCTAGTTGATCCAGGCGGCGCAACTCCTGAATCAGACGGGTAATATGCTTGATCTTGATGCGCGATTTGGCTTGCAAAAAGACAAACTCATCTCCGTCTTTAATCAGCACCACCAGACGACGAAAGGTCTCTCCCTTAATTTTGCCAGATAAAGCAACCCGGGTGTCCCCTTCCCGAACCTGAATGAGCTGATCATAGCCCGACTGGTCTAGTTGGTGATTAAAGCCGACCAATGCCGCCTCCGGGATAGCCGACCCGTCCTCGCTGTGCATGAATCGTACCCCTTTGAGCTTTTTAGCTAATTTTAAGATGGCTTTAGCCTCCGGATCGTTGACCGAATTGTAGGCCAGTCCGCCGCCTACCCAGACTAACCAGCCCGGAAGACTTAGATTCATCACACCTTCGGTACGCTTAAAATCGCGGTAAAAATTACGCCCTGGGTCCTGGGCAGTCATTTGCTGACTACTCAGAAAAAGAAAGGCGAAAAGAAAAACAGCGGTGAATTTAGGCATCATCAGGTTAGATTTTAGTTATTATCTAGTTCTTTGGCCAAACGCACGATTTTTTCCATATCGAGATTCCCCACGAAGCTGAGCAGAACAAACTCATCTCCTCCGACCAGGAGTAACAGTTCGGCAATTTTCTTGGTTTCCTTATTCTCCTGTACCAAGAATTCTACATTATCGCCGTCGGAAGAGCGCACCGTCATGAGTACTTCGTATTCTTTGGTATTGATCTTAGCTTTGGCTTCCTTGTAGTATTTTTCTGGATTTTTATCGGTAGTCAGGATACGGAGCCCTTTCATCTCTTTGGCGATGTCCATTATCGCTTCCATATCTCCATCATCTTCCATCGACAGGCTTTCCTTATCGATGTCCAATTTTCCGAACATCTCAAACATTTTGCCGCTGATATACACGACCGTAAAGTCTTCGCTATCCACGTATTGCTGGAAATATTTGTCGATGACATTGGCCTGGCTTTGGCTGTAGCCCAAAAGCGGGGCTAGCAGAGCCAGGGTAAAAACCCAAAAGATTAATTTTGTTTTTTTCATGTTAATGGTATTTGTGGGTGATTAAAATTCAATTATTCAAAAAACTGGCCGACCGTTTCGACCCGCTTTACATTTTTAGCAGCCGAATTGGCTCCATTATTCAGTGCTGTACTGAGCTTCAGGATGGCATCCCGATAGACTTTAGCCGCTTCTTCGGGCGTCTCCGGCTCGTACTTTGACCAGTCAATACCAGCCGTAGTCTCTGGTTCTGACAAGCTATTGGTCCACCAGGTAATGGCGATGAGCAATACCGCTACCGCAGCGGCGTAGCGTAGCAAGGGCTTCCAGGTGATTTGTCGAATCCTGGGGGCCGTCTCCGACTCGATCTGTGCCAATATTTCTTTTTCGATATCTGACGGCAAAGTTATTGCCGCCTCTTGTTCCAGTCCCTGAAAAATAGCCTGGTAGGGCAACCACTTTTCGGGCAGGTCTCTGCTTTGTAGGAGCGTACGCAGCTGATTTTCCTCCTCCAGGGAGCTTTCCCCGGCGAAGTAGCGCTCCAGTAGCTGATTTAATTTTTTATCTTCCATGTATATTCGTTTCTTTGGATACAGCCAACAGCAGTTTTCTTATTTTCTGCCGGGCTCTAAATAAATTCGTTTTCACTTGTCCGAGTGGCATATCCAGTATTTCTTCGATTTCCTGATAAGCCATTCCTTCTATATCTCTCAGCTGTAGTACCAGTTTTTGCTTTTCGGGCAGCTGTCCGATCAATTCCCGTAATTGACCTATCGCCTCCCCCTGTTCCAATTGCTCCTGGGCCGAAGGACGATCATCAACGTCGAGTTGATAGGGCTCCAGGGCTTGCGTTTGTCGATTCCGGGACCGCAAACGATCCAGGCAGTGGTTTTTGGTTACCCGCATAGCCCAGGCTTCGATATTATCAATTTTTTTTAAGGCCGTACCCTGTCGCCATATCTTCAGGAAGACTTCCTGAATGGCATCCTGTGCATCGGCGGGCTCCCTCAGCATCCGGAGTGCCAGACGATAAAGCTTATCCTTGACCGGTAAAACCTCTTTTTTAAATTGTTCTGCATTCATTACACCCCGAAGACGACCCATCTGTATAAAGGTTACAGTTTTATTAAGAAAAATTTAAAATCGGTGCAATCGCCGATCGGGACTACACAAAACCAGTCTTTCAGACGTTATTCCGCTAGTAAGCCCTTATATTTGCTTTTTCAAAGAGAAATCGATCAATGATTAAAAAAATCGATCAACTACTTATCCGGAGCTTTATTGCGCCCTTCCTCACCTCCTACTCCGTGGCACTATTTGTGCTGGTAATGCAGGTGTTGTGGCTGTATATTGACGATATCGCGGGTAAGGGCTTGAGTCCCTGGTTGATCATGGAACTGCTCATCTACCGCAGTATGGCTCTGGTACCCATCGCGCTGACCCTGGGTATGCTGATCGCTTCGGTAATGACCATGGGTAACCTGGCCGAGCGGTATGAATTGTCGAGTTTTAAATCAGCGGGCATTTCTCTGTGGCGAATTATGCGCCCGATCATTGTTTTCGGATCTGTTGTTTGCCTGTTCTCCATGTATACCTCCAACACCCTGATTCCCATTTCCAATTTGAAGTTTGGCTCTAGGATGTTTGATATTCAGCAGAAGAAGCCCACCCTACAAATGGAAGCGGGCACTTTCAACTACGACTTCCAGGGTTTCGCCATTCATTTTAAAGATAAATCCAGCGATGGCCGTACCATTAAAGAGGTACTGATTTATGACCATACCTCCAACCTAAGTGGGGAGCTTTCACATATCGTTGCCGAAAGCGGTGAAATGTTTACCGCCATGGATGGGCGTCTGTTCATCATGAGCCTCAACAATGGATACCAATACCTCGACCGGCGACCCCGCTCTGGTCGTCAGCGTGGAAAATACCCCTTTGTGCGTACCAGCTTTGATAAATACGAGGTCGTTTTCGATTTAGGGGAATTTGAACTGGCCCGGACCAACCCGGAGTTATTCAACCGCAACCGCCAGATGATGACCACCACGCAGCTCACCGAAGCCATTGATTCTATTGCCAAGCGGATAGATATGCGCACCAAAGAATTCTCCAACTACACCAGCGGCTTTCTACACTTCGAGCAATTAGATAGTACTTACATGGAGCCCCAGGAAGAAGAGATGCTAGAGGACATACCCACTTCTGCAGACGCTGAAATGGTGGTTAAAGACATGAGTCAGGTCATGGGTGACAGCCTCAAAAAAGCTAAAGTTAAAGCAGATCTGAATGCTGAAAAAACCGGTAAAGCCCTCGTGAAAAATAAAGTATCGATTGGGGAAAGAAAAATTGGAGGGGGTACTCCCAAGGAGCAAATACTGGACAGCCCACCCGAAGCATGGGGTAATCTCATGAGTAGTTTCGCCAAGGACGAACAACGAAATCTCATTTCTAAAGTACGGACGGGATTACGGTCCATTTTGAATCAGGCAGAATCTGCCGAGCGATCCATTGATCGCATGCGGATTTCCCGCATCAAGCATATTTACGATATGCACATGAAGTATAGCATGGCCGTCGTCTGTATCATATTTGTATTTATTGGTGCACCGATGGGTGCCATCATTCGCAAAGGTGGCTTTGGCTATCCTATTCTGGTTTCGATCATTTTCTTTATCATTTTTGTGGTATTAATGATCTTTTGCCGAAAATTTGCGGAAGCCTATTTTATCTCGGCTACCCTGGCCGCCTGGCTGCCCTGTATCATCTTGATGCCGGTCGGCTTGTTCCTGACCTATAAGGCCATGCAGGACTCTAAATTGATGGATATCAGCCTAATATTTAGCCGGATAGGCCGCTTTTTCAGATCGCTTTCGCGAAAAAAGGAATCCCATGCGTAAAGATAGTTTTTATAAGACCTTACGGAAAAATCGGATCTTTACAGTTTTATTTCTCCTTTGGCTTATCACGGTAGTCTTCTTATTAGTCCTTTATCCAAAGGGCCACTGGGTCTTACAATTTAGTCAAAACCGAAGCCCCTTCTGGGATGGATTTTTCTTTTACGGCACAAAATTAGGTGAAGAATGGGCCATTATTGGTGCGGCGGTTCTACTTTGTTTTGTCCGGTTCCGGGCCGCGATCATACTGCCGCTACTGGGTCTGGCCGTCATGATTACTTCCAGTCTGACTAAAAAACTCTTCCACCATCCTCGACCCTTACGGGTGTTTACCGATCAGGGTATGGCCGACTTACTCACTTTTGTGGAAGGCGTGGACGTCCATTCCGGGCCTACCAGCTTTCCCTCAGGGCATACGATGGCGGGCTTTGCCCTGTATACTTTCCTAGCTTTGAACATCAGTCCGAAAAACTGGACCGGAATCCTCTTTTTTCTCTTGGCGATGACGGTGGGTTTATCGCGCGTGTACCTGGTGCAACATTTCCTGGAGGATGTCTACCTGGGCTCGGTCATTGGGGTGGTTCTGGCGCTCTATTTTTATTACCTGCAGGGGCGCCTGGGTACGAAAGCCTGGCTGGATCAAAAAATCATACTTTTTTCGCGGAACTAAATTGATTTCCTCCTCTCTGACCTATTCTAGCTGGTAATCCATATCTTTTAAAATAAGCCTAAAGCATGTTTTAAAACTAGAGCCTCTATTTTTGGGTTCTAAATGATTTCATCTGTATATGATTTTAGTAAAGTATTTTTTTTAGCAGTTTATGCCATTTACAGAAAGTTGAAATCCAGCAAAATCATGTGCCGTGCTTACCTTACTTTTTTTGGCCCACAAAAAAAGTAATCCGCCTAAATAGGAGGCCGGTCATGGAATCCTTAGCTAAAAAGTCAAACGGCCCTGGCGCTCGAATCTCAAGCCGTTTGGACTTTATCCTTTCTATATTCATCCGCGTTCTGGTGCGCCTGAGGCGCATGGGCATTTCATTTGGTCAAAATTTTTGAGGCGGAGGGAGAATTAAAGAAGATAAATTGGAAAAAAAAACAGTCTTATATTTCAATAATAAAAAGGGGGCGACGAAATCAACAGCCTCTAGCGTGTAGAAGTACACACCCGTGGCCCAGGACCAGCGTAGAGATCGAGCGCGAGTTGTTGGTATCCGCCGTCATATTTCAGCAAAAGGATTCGATTATCCGAAAAAAAGCATAACAAAACAGCAGAAGCCTAAAAAAAGTGGCGCTTAATGATAAAAAGGAGGAAAGACTTTAATAAATTTATCTATTGAGGTTGTTTAACAACTTCAATAAATTAAGCACCCTGGAAATTGAAGCATACATATTTTAAAAAAGGACTTCCTGGCTTTATTTTAATCATGCTGCCCCTATTGCTGTGTATGGAGCTAGTGGCCCAGTCGTATGATGTGCAATTCGACTGGAATAAGCAGAGTCATCTGCAGGCCAAATTATGGACTAATGAGGACGGCTTACCGCAGGGCAGCATCAATGGTTTCCTAGAAGACCACCGCGGTTTGATCTGGCTGCAGGTAGGCGGCACCTTATGTACTTTTGACGGTAGCGAGATCGCCCTAAAATCGCAACAAGATAATCTACTGTACGATTCCCGGTATACCATGTTTGCCGAAGACCGGGCGGGTAATATCTGGACGTACCGATTTGATGAGTACGTCCAGGGGGGGCTGCGCCTTCCAAATATCGAGGTCTACGATCAGCAGTTGCAACGCAAAATCCCCCTGACTAGCTATATAGGTGGGGGAAATGCCCAGGAGCTGTCTACGCAAGTCCGGCTATTTTCTCTGGACCAGATCGTGTACATCAGTGATCCGGCACGGGGCCGCTTATGGTCGTATAATGGGGTAAGTCTGGAAGTGATCTTTGAAGCGCCGGAAGCCCTGCGCGGCAAATCATTACGCTATCTGCCAGGCCCGAGCTCCTATTTTTGGGCATTAACCTTAGATTCAAGCGGAAAACATACCCAGATTTACTTGTTAGATGAGCAAGGCAGGGTGCTTTATGAGCATATGCTGGAACATGGTATGGGGCATTTTTTAGACCGGGACCGGGCCATCTGGGTATTCGGGGAGCCTACTAAAGCTACTAACCTGGGTGTTGCGCATCCCTCTACGCTTCCGGTCCCTCTGGATGTACCTGATCTGATTGCCCCAGAAGGAGATGCGGGTCCATGGGAGGGGGTAATCCCGCAGTATTACCCGATTGATAAGCGGGCTTATGCCGCATTTACCAGTACTTCTACACGGGAGGGTGTAGACTACATGGAACTACCATCCATATGGCGGACCCTGGGGATCAGCCGTTTAGCGCAGCGCAGCTATACCTACAGTTGGTTTAGTATAGACCAAATAGTATCAGGTAGTGCGCCGGAGATTGTCCCTCCGGATCTTTTCCAGGTGCTATCAGCGCAGATCCCGGTCTTAGCGAACCGAGGGGGGGCCCGATACTTACTGGGGACGGTATTAAAAGACGGGAGCATTCTGTTTTTGATTGATAATTATATCTTGCAACTTTCCATTAGACCCAAATATTTTAAGACTTATCTGAGCAGCTATCCGGTCAGGGGAATGGCCTCGCTAGGTAGCAACAAGCTGGCGGTGGTTCAGAATCAGCTAATATACAGCCACCTTTGGGAAGTCGATCTGGCCAGCGGAAGCGGAAAAGTAGTCCGAAAAAATAAAAGGGAGAATGCCTATTCTGTTTTCAGGGAAGGGGATTCGATCTGGGTGGGGCTGGCCCACGGAGGCCTGGAGCTATACGATCACCAATGGCAGCTACGGGGGCAGTATCTTTCTCCTCCAGAAGGGCGAACCTATATGGAGACGAAAAGCCTCTATGCCGCTACCGATAGTACGCGGTGCTACGCGACTAATCTGGGTCTGGTAGAAGTCGATCTCAAGACGGGCAGCAGTACTTTTCTTTCCGACCGTACCGTACTGACCCACTGGATCCACCAGGACGCCCAAAAGCAGCACTGGATCGCGACGGACCGGGGGCTGCTACATTGGGAAAGTCAGCAGTTTTATGTAGACAGCCTCCCCGATGGCCGAAACATCCCCGTTTCTCATCTGTACGAGGATGAGCAGGGCGTTTTCTGGTTATCCACCCAGCGGGGACTTATCCGTTGGCGGCCTTTTAGCGAAAGCTACACCCTATACGATCAGGCGGATGGCTTATCCAATAATATTATCCACACGGCTTATCCAGACCGCTACGGTCGGCTCTGGCTCTCTTCCAACTGGGGGATCATGTCCTTTGATACCCTGAACAAAACCGTTAATACTTATCTGGAAATAGATGGCTTACCCGATAATGAACAAAACTTCCAGTCGCATGCGCAGGCCGAAGACGGGCAGCTGTTCTTTGGGGGGATGAAAGGCGTTACGGCCTTTTATCCCGATAGCATTCCGCTGCATCGGGCACCGTACCCTTATAGCCTTTCGGTGGACCGATTAATCCTTTCGGATATGGAGGGAGCGGTATTGGACAGCCTTACCTTTCGGCAAATAGATACAGCGGGGCTTATTCGACTACCGCGCGCCAATCATCAAGTCCGCATGGAGATTCTTTTTCCTTATTACCAGACGCGCCCGGTGGTAATAGAATGGCAATTAAACGGGGGTACCATTTGGAATAATCTCGACGAAGAAAAAGTATTATTTTTTGCGAACCTCCCCTACGGAAAAAGCACGCTCCATTTGCGAGCGAAAGCAAATCATCAGTCTAGCTTATTGGCCGAAAAAACCATCTACCTGTACCGACCCTATCCCATTTTTTACGAGGCCTGGTTTTGGGGATTGATTATACTGGCACTCATCGGCCTATTGGTTTTGTTTGTCAGACTCCGCACGCGCATCAATAAACTGCAAATTATCCATTTAAAAAAGTTAGTTGATGAGCAAACCAAAAGCTTAAGGATGAAAAATCAAAAACTGACCCACTTTGACCAAACTAAAAATCAGCTATTTAAAAATATCAGCCATGAGTTGCGCACACCCTTGAGTCTGATTACGCTGAGTAGCCAAGACCTGCTGCAGAAAAACCTGGAGCCGACTGCGAAAAAAACAGCCCAGCGCATTGTTCATCAGGTGGGTAACCTGAGTGCGATTGTGGAAGACATCCTGACTTTAGGTAAAATAGAACTCGGGATGCAAACGGTAAATAAACAAGCGGTGGAGTGGAATAGCTTTTTGAGCATAACGTTTAACATATTTGAGAGTCTTACGCAAAAAAAGCAGCTCACTTATGAACTACAAATATTGCCGAATGATCCTGCCTATCTCCTACTGGATATTGCCAAAACCGAGCAGATACTCAACAACTTAATCAATAATGCCATCAAATATACGCCTCCGGGTGGACGTATATTAGTCCGTAGCGAGCAGAAGGCAGATTATTTGGAAATAAGTATCAGTGACTCTGGCCCGGGCATTCCAGTCGACGAGCAGGAGGCCATTTTTGATCGGTATTACCAGGCGCAGCATTCAGCGGAGCACCCCAATCCGGGATTTGGCATTGGCTTAGCCATTTGTAAAGAGTACGTCTTCCTGTTGGATGGCAAGATTTGGGTAGAAAGTAAAGAAGGCGAGGGCAGTACTTTCTTTGTACAATTTCCTTTGGAATTAGCTCCGGAAGCCACGCTATTGCAGTCGATGGCTGCGGAGGCGAAAGCAGAAAAGACAGAGGCCCGTACCCTTGCTCATTTTTTATCGAAAGATAAGACCCAGGGAAAAATATTACTGGTAGAAGACCATAAAGCCTTACAGGAACAAGTCAAACAGTTGCTGGCGGAGCAATACGAGGTACAGACCGCTGATAATGGTCAGGAGGCTTACGATTACTTACAGGAACATCCTGACTTATTTGACCTGGTGATTTCTGATGTCATGATGCCGGTGGTGGATGGATACAGCCTACTCCAAAAATCCAGGGCGCATCCTGAGCTTGCGCTGATGCCCTTTTTATTTATAACCGCGCTGGCCGATGAAGAGGATAAACTTAAGGCACTGCGCCTGGGGGTAGATGCCTTTATTACCAAACCATTTTCCAGTGCTGAGCTGCTTGTACAGGTAAAGAACCTCGTAAAGAACCAACGGACTCGAAAAAACCAGGTAAAGCCAGCCGTAAAGCAGAAAGAAGCCATGGCTACCCTGCCCGAATCCGACGAAAAGACCGAGAGTTTTGAAAACGTCTGGCTGCGAAAGGTAGAAGAAGTCATTCGATCCCGATTTCAGGATACTGGCTTTAAGGTTACGGATATTGCCTTTCAATTAAACATATCAGAACGCACCCTGCGCAATCGACTGAAAGCGTATACGGGTCTGACGCCGAATACTTACTTGAAGCAGATTCGCCTGCAGTACGCGCTACTTTATTTGAAGAACAAAAAATATAAAACGATTAGTGAGGTGGCTTACGCGGTAGGCTTTAAGGATCCGGGCTATTTTTCAAAAATCTTTCGCGAGGCATTTGGCCAACCTCCTTCTGATTATTTTTAGCCCCTATTTCCGCCAATAGCCTTCCAATTCCAGAAGATTTCCCAATCTGACCATGCATCTCTTCGTGTAGTATCTCCTTTTTTCAGAAGAGGAGTTGACGTCTCGCACGACTCCTAATCTTTTTACAAAGTTGTTTAAAGGCTCCATTACTTTTTAAGGCTGGCCCGGGGTGCCCCTCTTTTTAAGTGAGCTGAAATGGCCATGCGACTACATAGCCACATGGATAAGGCAAAAGCGGCAATGGGTAAGCTGCTTGATCAGCGGAGACTTTAGCTAAATTACTCTTCTTTTTAGTGGCTCCGGTATTGAAGCCTTAGCGTGAAGAAAAGCCAAATAGCGGGTGGCCAAAAGAGAAGATCACGAGTGAGCCCGAAGCACTGAAGCATACGCGAAAATCTTAAGCCCGAACGACTTGAGATTCGAGCGGGCCAGCAGTTTGAATTTTTAGCGAATGCTTCCACGACCGGTCCGCCTCAGGCGGACTACTTTTTTTCTGCAAAAAAGTAAGGGTAAGAGCGGCAAAAAATTGTGAAATTTCAGTTTTTCTTTAAACAACATAACTAACTATAAAACAGACTTTTACTAAAATTATATACAGATGAAATACCCATGCGCCTAAGGC
>Ga0102940_1001575_pt1 | contig 14515 bp, 12 predicted proteins | sample SalPonR2_C_D1_MG_FD_78215 | JGI IMG/M metagenome (GOLD analysis project Ga0102940, IMG submission 78215) | Salt pond soil microbial communities from South San Francisco under conditions of wetland restoration - Salt Pond MetaG R2_C_D1_MG | ecosystem: Environmental > Aquatic > Marine > Intertidal...
GCCACCTGGCTTCAGGTGTGCGTATGCGTTTTTAAGGATTGCCTGCCTCACTTCATGGGGAAAGCCATGGATTACAAAGCTGATAAGTATTTTATCGTATTCCTGCTCAATTTCGAATGGGATATCAATGCGGTGCCTGGTAAAACTAACCCGATCATCTTTGCCATGTTTCTGAAGAAACTGTTTTTCCATGTCAGTAGACAAATCAATTCCGGTGATATGTCCATTTTCTCCAAGGTGCTCTAGCATTAATGCAGCATTTTTTCCCGTCCCACAGCCTAAATCCAGTATGTGGTCGTCGGGTTGAATGTTCATATCCTTCACAGCCCGTTTAATGAACCTGTCATACTTGCCAAAGGAAATGGAATTCATAATGGTATCGTAGTTCCTTGCAATGACTGGTGATAGTTCGACTTTACTCTCTTTATATAGTTTTTTATTGCCCATTTCTGTATTAATTTGATGCAAAAATACAGCATGGTAATAAAACTGAATGTGATGATTGTCACAGATGCAGAAAGATGATATATTTTTGCAAGTTCTAATCTTTATTTTTATCCTTTTTCGAGCCAAACCTTACAATGCCGCTTTTCTCAACTGCATCGGCGGCTTCCGAGACCTCCTTTATGCTGGTGTTCAGGTTCCGTATCAGAATCTGCAGTGAATCGGCAAAGGCAGTGTCATTTACAAACATATCCAATGCGCTGTTATCACCGGTCAGCTTGCCGGTCAGCTTCATGAGGTTTCGTGTTGATGCTTCCAGATTTTGGCTGGAGACATATATGTTATTTGTAAGGGTTGTGTCTGTGAAAAGCCTGCCGAAAATTCCTTCTCCCTGATTAATTTTATCAGTAATTTCCATAAGATTAACGGCAATCTGATTGATATTCTGACCTGCAGAATCTATGTCGGCAGTTACCACGGTATCTGTAAAAATCTTACCAACAATACCCTGACCCTGATTCACTTTGGTTGAAATATTTACCAGGTCATTTGTAAGCAACGCGATGTTTCTACTCACATCATCCAGGTTTTGAGTAAATGTTGTATCGGTAAATATTTTTCCGAAGATTCCTTCCCCCCGGTTAATCTTCTGCGTAATATCAATGAGTTCACGGGAGACAACAGCGATGTTTTCACTGGTTTTATTGACTTCCCTGATTATGTCGTCAATATCAACCTGCGCCACCGTTTCTAGCGTATCCATTTCATTCAGTGATGGTGCCCCGATGGATCCTGGCAGAATCATAACCACTTTACTACCCATTAGACCCTCGTTTGCAATGGTTGCTTTCGAGTCCTCTTTAACAAACCGAGCGTCTTCTTTCTCAAGGCTTAGTTTCACCATCACAAGGTTGTCATTTAAAAATCCAACACTGCTTACTGTACCAATATTGATACCCGAGAGTCTTACCACATCACCTTCACGCAGTCCCTTAGCATCTTTAAAAATGGCTGATGCAGTTATTGTAGATCCAAACAGGTTTTCTTTTTTTCCTACCAGGTAAATGGCGGTTACAAATATGATAAAACCCAGTGTTACGAAAAGTCCAACAAGGATATTTTTACGTTGTTTGTCTTTCATGTTTAAGATAATTATTTAAAAAACAATTGAACCTCCGGTTGTTTGTCTCCGCTAAGCGATTCGAACGATCCATTGGCGATTAATTTACCATCATGCAGCACCGTAAGTCGGTTCCCCGTTATTTTTGCACACTTAATATCGTGTGTAATAATCAATGAACTGGTATTATATTTTTCCTGTATTTGCACAATCAGGTCGCTTATGGCTTCTGTTCTGTAAGGATCCAGTCCGGTTGTTGGTTCATCATAAATAATTAATTCGGGGGAGAGCATTAATGTACGCGCCAAACCGGCCCGTTTTTTCATGCCTCCGGATAGTTCTGCAGGCATCATATCAATGGCTTCGATAAGCCCCACATTTTCGAGATGGAACTCAGCCAGTTCGGTTAACTCTTTGATACTTTTTTTTCTGGATTCTTTGTTTCTGAGCACAGGGAATAGCAAATTTTCGCGGACATTCATGGAATCGTAAAGCGCTCCCTCCTGGAAAAGATAACCTATCCGGGATCTAACCGAAGATAGTTCTTTCGCAGAACAGTTTGTCATTTCTGTTCCGAATACATTGATCTGACCTTCATCTGCTTCCATTAATTTGACAATGCATTTCATAATCACCGACTTACCTGTCCCTGATTGGCCAAGAATCACCAGGTTTTCTCCCTCGTGCAGCTCCATGGTAATTCCGTCGAGTACAACACTCCCACTGAATGCTTTTTTTAGATCACTGATATGTACAATAAGGTTATTGGTCATTGCATCAAAATAGTAACAAGTCAGTAATTTGAACAGCCAGCAGGTCGAGCATAAACACTACCAGTGAAGATGCTACAACGGCTGCATTGGCGGATTTGCCTACACCTTCAGTTCCTTTGGAAGAAAAGTAGCCCATGTATGAACTTATAATTCCGATGAAGTATCCGAAAAATATAGTTTTAATAGTGGCCGGGAAAATATCTCTGAAATAAAATTCAGAGAATGCCCGTGAAAAGAACAAAGGAAAACTAATCTCACTGTATGCTTTCAATCCAATGAATGATCCTATGAAAGCAAGGAAGTCTCCATAGAAAACCAGGAGGGGGAGCACGATTGTAGCTGCCATTACGCGGGTTACGACCAGGTAGTTAAACGGATATGTATCCGATACTTCCATAGCATCAATTTGTTCTGTTACCCGCATCGATGCTAGCTCTGCGCCTATTCCCGATCCCACTTTACCTGCAAAAAGCAGTGAAAAAATGACAGGTCCCATTTCCGTAACCACAGATATGAAAACCATGTTTGGAAGCCATGCTTCAGCACCCAGGTCAGCCAGGATGGGCCTGATCTGGATGGTAAGTACAAGTCCCAGAATTACAGCTGTAACACTAATAAGCAGTAACGACTGATAACCTGCCCGATAGCATTGATTGATGAATTCTTTTCCTTCGAACCGGCGCGTAAAGAGGTGCTTAAAAAACAAGACAACAAATGAGGCGATGCCTGCAATGTCTAATAAGAGGTGTTTTGTCTGCTGAATGATCCTCGGGTCTTTCATCGTCTTATTATAACGCCATAGATTCGCTAATTGATATCAATATTTCCCGGTTTTTTTTTGAAAAATATCCTGTAACTACTGTAAAGCGCCATTATTCCAAACAGTAAAGCAAAAGACCCGATGATAACGCCAATGGCTTCACGGGCCTTTACAGGACTGAATAAAAGAAACAGACCGAATAGGAGTAGAATACTGTTTCTAATGAACCCTGCACTTAACAGTTTTGCCCTAACTCTTACAAGCATCCAAAGATTTATGAGACCGCCCAGAAAGGTAACCAGGCCAAGGATGACAATAAAGGCGCCGGAAAGTACAGCAGGGAAAATAATGAATACCAACCCGAGACCGAGACTTACCAGTCCCTCAAAGCTCATAAGGGTTTTTGTGCGATCATTCATGCTTCTTGAGGAAAATAAGAGTAATCCGCCAGCAATAAGCATTATGACGCCAAGTATTCGCGTCATAGTAAGGAGGGTAGTGTTGGGGTTTGCTAAAATTAAACCCCCGGTCAGGATAATTATTATACCCTGCACCAGGTAAAACCATCCGGATTTTCTTGTTGCAAATATCATTGTTCTTTATCTTCTTTTTCCTGATTATTTGTAGTGTCAGTATCTTTTTCCCGGGCGATATGATCGGACAGACTGTCTAGTTTTTTATGTAGCGCATCTAAATGTGAACTGTTTTTTCCCATTTCCGATGTTTGCATTTTAAACAGCACTTCTTTCATCTTGAGAAGCTCAATGTCTTTCTCCTGCATTGCTATCTTATGGTTTTTGTCCTTATTTTGCTTTTCTGTTTCGGTTGCGTTTAATTGTATGAAATATTTCAGTATGAGTATAGCAGCGAACCCAAGTAAAAAGAAGAATGCCAGGGGGTATCCTTTAATGACAGAGAATCCGGCATTGGTATTTAATTGTATGGCGAAAACATCCCAGTTGAATACTGCGTAATAAATCCATATCAACAGGTATATTGTCAGTACATAGTTGCTGATGACCTGGAGTTTAACATTTTTTATCATCGTATTGAAGTTTTAAAATTAAAATTGATCATTATTTTAAAATGTAATTTAACACTAAATTTTTAATCCTAACAATATAGAAAAAAGAAAAAGATCAATGAAAGCATCATGTCAGTGCAGCGGTATTGCCACACTGCATGATTTGTCTTTCATTTTCTGTTTTATGTGGATTGCTTAGCTATCTTTTTTTTCTTCTTCATTCGTAAGGTCAAGGATCTGCTTGTCAAGATCCTGCATCTCTTGCAGAGTAGTCTTGATGGCTTTCCTTCTTAAAATAGTATCAGGCACCTTATTGTCATTATTTTTTAGTATCAGGTAAAAGTTCATACCTAACTGTGCTGCTACCTTTTTCTTCTCTTCATTGAGTTTTCTTACTTCATTCCTGTCGCGATAGGTTTCTGCCAGTTCCTGGGCTTTGTTTACCGCCTCCTGGGTCAGATTTTTACCAGATTGAAAAACTTCTTCTGTTTTCTCTTTGATCTTTCCGAAAAGAACTTCAGAATAGGATGAAATTTTCTCTCCAATATCGCGCGCTTCATCTCCAATAAATTTTGCGCCTTCATTAATATTTTCTTTTGCTTCATCCCAAAATTTATTTTCATTGTTTTCCATGGATTTGTCTTTAGATATTTCGTCTTTAGTTGCCATAATTTTAAAATTTTAAATGGTTAATAATTGATTTTATTTTTTATTTTTTCGTCTGCTTTTTCCTACAATATAGAATGCAATTACCAGTGCAATGGCAAGCAGAATTATAACAATGGTTGTGATTCCGAGTGCTTTTGCTCTATCAGCCCTTTTCTGATTAATTTCTGCTTTTTTATTTGCAAGCTCCTCTTGCTGTGCTGCGATTTCCGATTTCAGACTTTCAATTGCCGCCCTTCGTTGATTTATTTCTTTTTCAAGATCGGTAATCAAGTTATCTCCTGAAAGAGAACTTGACAATTGACTGCTTTTACTGCCTTCTTCAATCAGGTCTACCTCCTGTTCGGATAAAGCGGCTTCCTGTTGTTCAATGTTTGCTTTCTCTTCAAGGATTTCAGCCAGATCTTTGCTTTGCACAAGTGATAGTTCACTGTCAACCCCTTCCAGCTCTTTGTCAATGTTGTTTTTTTGTTCATTCAAAAGCTTTTTGGTGGTTTCAAGGCGTGTGATCTCATCATTAACATTTTTCTGTTCACGCTCCAACCTATCCAATTCACTTTTTGTAAAACTTTCGATGGTTTCATTTTCACTATATTCCTGTTCCATCATATTAGTGAGGTTGTCATTGAGTTCGTCCACGTCGCGCATCCACGCCTGGATTGTGCTGATTGAACTCTCGGCATTTTTTATTTTATTCTTCTCGTCTTGCAGATAGCCTTCTACTTCCGAGATTTTTAGATTATAATTATCAAGCTCTGTATTGTCAGCCCCACTTTTTAAGAGGTCATTTTTTTCACGTAAATAGAGATTTTTCTCCTGGTTCAGCAATTCAATCTTTTGCTCTGCCAGGGCAATTTTCTGCTTATTGAGTGATAACTCCTGTTGCTTAACGATGCGTTGTTTTTCAATTTCATCCATTCTCTGGTCGACCTGATCAATACCGGTTACCAATTGTTCGCGTGCTGCACCAAGCTGGTCTGACAGCTGTTCCTCTTTAATGCCCAACTGTGATTTCTTGTTTTCAAGTTCATCCAGCTTTTGGGCAACATTGTCAAGACTATCTTTCAGAAGGTCCAGTCGTGTTTGAAGCACCGACTTTTTATTGCTGATAGAGTCTTTTTGCTCTTCTTTTAAGGTTGATGCTAACTTCTTTTGCGCAGAGTCCACTTTTTTCATTTCTGACTCTACATCTGTTCTGGATTGCATCAGCTCCGACTGTTCATTAATCAGTGAGTCGCGTGTTTTTACAAATTGGTCTAAAATATTCTCCATCGACTCTTGTTCTTTTTCCAGCACTTCTGCCTGCTTATCAAGCAGCTTTTGAGCCTCTTCTCTTGATGTGTCGTTGTCACAACTTACAATCAAGGGCAAGCATGCCATAAGTAATGGAATCGATAATCTTTTTATTCGCTTATTAATTTTCATTTTTTTCATTTTTTAAGGTTTATATTTAAAATATTTATGTTTCTCATGTGAACGCTACATACAGCGTCTCTCTTTAAATCTCAAATACATCTCATCCTGCTCATATCAATCTGAGTTTGATCAGATAATTTGACTTACCTGATACGATGAATATGACCATAGTGGTTCATGTTGGCATCGTTGAGATTTAATTTTAATCCGGCCTCTGTCGGATTAAACTGCCGCTCCGGTATTAACCGGTTCTCCCGTTAAATCTTTTGATCTTTTTCCTCACCAGTAACATATTCCGGTGTGCTAAAGGCCTGGTCTGAATCGCGAAGCTTTTTTTCAAGCTTTTTAATTTTCTGATTTCTTAATCGAATTTCCTGATAAGATAGCAATAGTGTTACCAGTGCTCCTAAAGCAAGCGTAATAATCATAAGAAGAGACAGTGATGCACTGACATCAAACATCAGAAATTTGATGTCTACTTTTTCAACATTCTGAATTGCAAAAAGCACGATCAGAATAGTGGTGATCAATATGATTATATAGCGTTTTAGCATAAGTACAGTATACACAAAAATTTGAGAAATGCAAATTTTTCTTATTGTAATATACCTAAAACACTATGGTTGGGGTAATTGTTTTAAAAAAATTAATATGTCTTTGTCATATTTTCCGGTACTGCAATAATAAAATCGGCTTTGCCGGCATTTTTCTCTTCCAGGTTCTTTACTTCAACCTGACTTACAGTACTGATGGTGACAATATTTAACTCGGGCATGGCTTTTTTGAGAAAATAGCAGATGCCCTCATAGTTGTCTGAATGGTAGGCGCCATTGAAATGGATGAGCGTTTTTTCGGGTGAAAGATTTTTCAGAATAAAATGTGACATGGTGGCGTCTTTTACCGCCTGGGCATCCCTGAAATTCGAATTTCCATGCATGGCCATGGGCCCGTCACCTCCCCCGGCAAGGGCAGCATAACTGTCCAGCGTAATGTCATAATCCAAAGGAAGGGGCATCATATAAGTCAGTGCTATGTCGGTCAGACTGTTCAGTGTGTCTATTCCGAGCTTGAATACCATATTGGCGTATCTTCGCGGTATGTTCGTTGCAACAAAATGCAAACCGCTATCCTTTGCAAACTCCACCAATGGTTTGTAGTCGGTTTTGTAATTATTCCACAACCGCATCTCATCCTCGAACTTTTTTGTATCAATCATTCCCGCGAAATATTCATCCATAATTAACTGACCATCGGCTTCGAACATCTCGGCACCCAGAACGAGGTTGCTATCCAGCGCTGCATGCAGGTCGGTGGTAAGTTCCAGTTGCAACCAATGGGCAATGGGATTATTGTGCAGCTCGCCAAAAAGCACCACGTCGGCTTTAACAGCTTCTTTTACCAGTTTCTTGTATTTGGTTTCTTTTCCTTTTTTATTAAACAATGTGTATGCCGAATTTTGACCAAACGACAGGGTGATAAGCAGGAAAGCTGAAAGGATGGTGAAAATTGTTCTTTTATGCAGGATCATAATAACTTAATTTTTACAGGTTTTTTATACGAGGATTGTTTAATTATCATGTTTGACGCTCTTTATGCTGTTGGAATATTCGAGCGTCGTATTGAACAGGGTCAATGATGTCAATAGTGTTTGTCTTATTATGTTTCGGGTGCATCGGGTTTAATAAAACATTAAATTCTCCGGGCACAATAGCAGAGAGAACCCGCAATGAATAGAACTTTGTATGTGTTTATCTTTAACACCTGTTCTGAAGAAAGTGTAAAGATACATTGATAGTACATTAAAAGTACACGAAATATTTCAATGTACAAATTATGGTAATGATTTTATTTTATTTTCTTTAACACTTATTCTGAGCCGATTAATTATTATTATTGTTAAAAGAAAAATTTTGTCTATGGATTCAAAGAAATTATTTATCCTTATCGCCTTTATTTTCACCTGTAATTATATCTCAGTTTACGCTCAGCAAGAAAAAGCGTTAACCCTGCAGGATGTGATGCAGTTCAGGCATATTCGGGAGACAAAAATCTCAGATAATGGCGAATGGGTAGTTTACACGGCAGAACCCGACAGGGGCGATTCGGAAGTTCATGTAAAAGCTGCTTCAGGCAGGAATTCTTATACAATAGCGTTAGCAGACAGGCCATTGGTTTCGCATAATGGTCGCTGGGTAGCTGCACGAAAAAATGCTCCTGCATTGGAGATAGAAAATACCGGGAAGAATAATCAGCCAAAGTCAGGCGTAGTCTTACTCAATACAATAACCGGAGAGAGGGTGAGCTATGACAGTATTCAGTCATTCAGCTTCTCGAACGATGGTAGCTGGTTTTTCCTGCATACCCACTCTGTCCTTGAAAAGAAGGAAGAAAAGAAGTACAAAGATTTCAGTCCCGGAACAGAGTTGATGGTTATATCCCTGGAAGAGCAACGGACAGATACCATCCGGTTTGTAACCAATTTTGCTACAGACAGTCTCTCGTCAAATATTGCCTATGCCGTAGCTGATACCACGGGATTGAAAAATGCAGTATATACATCGCCACTTGCAGCGGATGGTTTAATGCCACAGAAAGTGCTTGCTGATTCTGCGCTTTGGGCTGATCAGTTTGCATGGAACAATACAACCGGTTCACTGGCCTTTATTGGGGGCATAGCAGGCGACGAGGGAAGGCGCGATACAGCACATTTATTTATGGTTGAACCCGGTGCCGAAGAAGCTGAAATAGTACTCACAGATGCCAGTCTGGACAGAGGCTGGCGGGTGTATCATAAAAACAAACTGATCTGGAACTATGATGGAGCGTGCCTGTTTCTTGGTACGAAACCCGCTGATGAGATCGTTCCCCCGAAAGATGAAAATGACAGTATATCAAACCTTTACGACACAGAACAGATACTTGCAGAACGTGAAGTGGATGTGTGGCACTGGGACGATCCGTTTATCAATCCGAACCAGAAAAAAAGCTGGAAGAAAGAGAAAGACCGGACATACCGGGGCGTTTATATACCATCGGAAGACCGTTTTGTGCAGTTAGCCGATTCCGGGATGCGTGGATTGCGGTTGAGCAAATCGGCAGGTACACTCTTAGGGATTGATGACCTGAAATATGCAAAGCGGCGCACCTGGGATGGCTGGTACAGCGATTATTATGTGGTTGATGTTGTTTCGGGGGATCGCAGGTTGGTACTGGAGGAGCAGCAGCATTCAGTGCGGTTATCGCCCGATGGGGAATACCTGGTGTATTATCGCGATGGTAATTGGTTTTTGTACAACGTTTCATCGGGGGTACAGCGCAATTTAACCAGCTCGTTGGAGGTGTGTTTTGCCAATGAAGACTGGGACTACCCCAGAGATGTGCCTGGATATGGTGTTGCCGGGTGGATGGAAGGTTCATCGGCGGTGTTGATTTACGATAAATACGATATCTGGCAGTTTGATACGCAGGATGGATCGGCGGTTTGTCTTACCGGGGGATTGGGTCGTGATGAAAAACTGATCTTCAGGGTGCGCGATCTGGAAAAGGAAAGGCAGTGGTTTGAAGATGGAGAGTCGTTGCTTGTTTATGGCTATCATGACCTGGAGAAGCACCGCGCTGTTTATTCCATGAAGGCAGGGGAATCTGGCGTGGAATTATTGCTGGGTGGTGAGAAAAAATACAGTCTGCTGGCAAAGGCTGAAGATGCCGACCAGGTACTCTTTTCGAGGATGTCATATTCAGAGTTTCCTGATCTGCATGTGGTGAAATCAAATTTCCGTAAACCAGTGAAGCTGTCATCGCTCGGTGATCAGACTGAAGGGTTTGCCTGGGGGGAGCCGGAGCTGGTTGACTGGTTATCGGTCGATGGCCGGAAGATACAGGGAATACTTATCAAACCAGGCAATTATGAGCCAGGGAAAAAGTATCCGGTATTGGTTTATTATTACCGTTTTTTTACCAACCGTTTGTACAACTTCCCACACATGGCTGTGAACCACCGTCCGAATTTCCCATACTACGCCAGCAACGGGTATGCGATTTTCCTGCCCGACATACGATTTGACATTGGGACACCGGGTTATGCAGCTACGAAAAGCCTTGTCCCGGGCGTGCAGAAAATTATCGATATGGGTATCGCCGATCCGGATGCCATTGCACTGCACGGGCACTCATGGAGCGGTTATCAGACGGCATTTATGATTACCCAGACCGACATTTTTGCCTGTGCCATAGCCGGGGCGCCGGTGTCGAATATGACATCGGCTTATAGTGGAATTCGCTGGGGGACCGGACTTGCGCGGCAGTTTCAGTATGAGAAATCACAAAGCCGAATAGGTGGCAGTCTTTGGGAGTCGCGTGATAAGTACATTGAGAACTCACCTGTGTTTTTTGCCGACCGCATTAATACACCGCTGCTGATACAGTTTGGTGATAAAGATGGTGCGGTGCCCTGGTATCAGGGGATTGAATTGTATTTGGCCATGCGCAGGCTTGAGAAGGATTGCGTGTTTCTGCAGTACCGGGGAGAGGATCATCACCTGAAGAAATATGCCAATAAGCTTGACTATACCATTAAGTTTAAGGCGTACCTCGATCATTATTTGAAGGGGGAGCGTGCAGCGGATTGGATTAAAGAAGGTGTTGAGTTTAAGGGAGAATGAGCGTTTGAGTGAGCGGGTAGGAAAGCAGGAGCGTAAGGGGGCGCTAAAGTGAAGGTTAAGGCTCTTTTGAATTCGAAAGAGCCTTATAGAGAAACAGAGAGACTTAGAGCGCGTGAAAGGCGCGATATATCAGCGTGCTGATTAAATGTATAAGCGGGAATGTGTAGCTGGTTGCATATTTTTTACTATTTTCACAGAATGGTGAGAAAAGCGATTGTTTGTGTATTAGCTTTTTTGCTTATTTCCGGGCAGGCATTAAATGCCCAGGGAATTGAAGGTTCTGTTGTGGATGTTGATGGAGAGGCGGTTCCCTACGCTTCGATTTTCATTAAGGAGCTCACCCGCGGAACGACTACAAATTCACTTGGGATGTTCTCATTGCCATTGCCACCTGGTGATTACACCATTTTTTTCCGGAGCCTCGGATACACGGAAGTCACAAAACGCATTACCATTAACGACAATTTTACCGACTTGCAGATCACCCTTCCCCCGCAAACATACATGATACCAGAAGTGCGGGTATCGGCGACAGGGGAGGATCCGGCATACCGCATTATGCGTAAGGCGATTGGCCTGGCACATTACCACCTGAATCAGGTGGCAAAATATGATGCTGAAATATATATTAAAGGGACGGCCTATTTCCATAAGTTACCGCGTGCTATAGCAAGACGCATTGAAGTAGGCGATATAAAGGTTGAGGAGAATCGGGCTTATATGCTTGAGTCGCTGAATGAAGTAACATACCGTGCCCCGGATAAATACGATATGCGCATTATTGCATCACAGAATACCATTCCGGGATATGTGGAGCGTGTGAACCCGATGGACTATATCAATGCATCGCTTTATCAGCCCCAGATTGAGTCGTTTGTATCGCCACTGGCCCGCAATGCCTTTTTCTATTATGAATACAGTTTCGAAGGGTCTTTTATTCAGGGAAACCACATGATTGCAAAGATCAAGGTGATTCCAAAGCGGAAAAGTCAGCAGGTATGCTCTGGTTTTCTTTACATTGTGGAAGACCTTTGGTGCCTGCATTCGAGCGACCTGGTAGTGAATACAATTGCGGGCGATTTGATACTGCAGCAGCAATATGCGAATGTGATAATGGATGCATGGCTTCCGGTGAGTCATAAGCTCGATCTGGATGTTCGGTTTGCTGGAGTGCAGGCTGATGTGACATATGTTTCATCACTTGAGTATAAAAAAACAGTGCTCAATCCAAACCTTCCCAGAAGTTATTTTGAGCCGCAGCAACAAACAGCACAATCAACCGGAGGCAGCAATGGGCAGACAGGTACTGAAGATAAAGGGCAGAGAGACGACAATCAGTCGCGTGGTAACGAAAATAACGCCAGACAGGGCAGGCAGACTTCAGGTAATGAAAACCGTGACCAGGGGAATGAACAGGGTTCAGAGACATACGATGAACAGGGTAATAAACGGGGTTCAGAGACAGATGGTGAACAGGCAACTGGCAGTGAAGAGCAGCCGGTTGAAGTGGATAAGGATCAGCAAAAGATTCAGGAGATACTTGCTCAGGAGGAGATTAGCGACAGAGATATGGCACGGCTGACCAAGTTGATGGAGAAGAAAGCTGAGGAGGCTGATACTTCTTCGAACAAGCTGGAGGTGGAGGGAACGGATTTTAGCATTGCATCCAATGCCGTTAGGACGGATTCACTGTTCTGGAATGAAATCAGGCCTGTACCGCTCACCTTTGAGGAGAAAAGCACACTTGTTGAGCGCGATTCATTGCTTGGTACAGGAGGGCCGATGGTGAAACGGCCCAGAGATTCTATCCCTCGAAAACGTAGAAAACAAACATTCCGTACCAGGGATTTTTTAATGGGAAAAACCTTTCGCTCGAAAGACAGGTATACGCGCTTTACTTATGGTGGACTGGCAGACCTTTCAACCCTCTCATATAATACAGTAGATGGTTTTATTTACGGTCAGAAATTTAACATCGATCACCGTCCCCGCCAGGAGGTTGCATACCGACTGTATCTCACAGGTCGTTATGCATTTGGGAGGAAAGCACCAGATCTTTACTGGAACTCAGATATTCTGTATGCTCCGACTTATCGCGCCAAAATGGCCTTGCGCATGTATTACCGCTCCGAAGATTATAACATGGAAACGGGAATACCTTCTCTTACAAATGCTGCCTACTCACTGTTTTATCGTGAGAACTATACGAAGCGATATGAGCGAATGGCCATCCAGATCGAGCATCGGATGGATCTGGCGACAGGATTGGTTTTTTATGCCACGGCCAATCTTGAAAACAGGCTGGGTTTGCAAAACAACTCCGATTTTTCACTCTTCTACAGAAATTCAAAGGATTACACTTTGAATGACGTATCTCAGGGGGGGCTTGCATTGCCGGATGTGAGCAGCAACATGAAGTTGTTATTCGGACAACTCCGGTTTGAATACACACATGAACATTATTACAAACTTATCAACGGTCGGAAGCGTTATTTTAAATCGGATTATCCAACAGTTTTTGCTGTGTATAAGCATGCTTTTCCATTGGATGATCAGGGGTGGGCCGATTACAGCTTGCTCTATGGAGGGCTTCATCAGGAAGTAGAGGTCGGGTTGCTGTCAAAATTTAATTATCATATCGAGGGAGGGGCATTCCTGGCATCAGATGAGACACATTTCTCCGATTACTACCACTTCAAGGCTTCTCCCCTGATGTTTGATATGATTGGATTCAGGAACACTTTTTTGTTGCTTGATCATTACCGGGGCAGTACAAACGACTATTTTTTGCAGGCCCATGGTGAGCTTAATTCTACATTTCTGTTGCTAAAATTGCTACCCTGGTTCAGTGAGCGTTTATGGAAAGAATCAATTTCATTCGCTTACTTAAAAACACCGCAAGTGAACCATCATATGCAGTTTGGGTATAGCCTGAAAGAGATTGGATTCTTGTTTGATGTAGGGGTTTTTACAGCTTTTGAAAACTGGAAATATCATGGTACAGGGCTGCGGTTTTATTTAAGGTTCTAGAAGTTCTCATATCGCAAAGCCGATGCATATGAATTAGTGTCTGAACATAAATTTAACTGCTGCTTAGTGGTAAAGTGAATCTAAAATCAGAGCCTTCATTGGGTGCGGATTTTACTGTAATATCACCTTTCAACATATCGATATACGATTTCGTAATCGACAGACCCAGGCCAGAACCTTCGAACAGGGATTTTTTATGGCTTTCATCCCTTGTAAAGCGGTTAAAAACCTTGTCTAGCATGTCTTCCGGGATCCCAATTCCTGTGTCTTTTACATAGCATTGCAGGGCTTTTTGGTTGTTTTGGTGAATAATCTTTGCGCCAAATTCTACCGTTCCCTTCTCAGTATATTTAATTGCATTTTTGAGTAAGTTTGTGACAATCGAGTTGAATTTATCTCTGTCAGTGCTGATCATCTCCTCATCACCCTTAACCTTTTCCGCGAGTTTTAATTTAATTCTTTTACTATTTGCTTCGGGAAGAAAAAATTCCAGATGGTCTTCCAGCACCTGGTTTATATTCTCTTTTTCAAACACTGTTTCTACCAACCCGGCTTCAATTCTTGAAATATCAATCAGGTCATTGATGGTTTCAAGCATTCTGCTCCCGCTTTTCTTGATAA
>Ga0102940_1001581_pt1 | contig 14493 bp, 11 predicted proteins | sample SalPonR2_C_D1_MG_FD_78215 | JGI IMG/M metagenome (GOLD analysis project Ga0102940, IMG submission 78215) | Salt pond soil microbial communities from South San Francisco under conditions of wetland restoration - Salt Pond MetaG R2_C_D1_MG | ecosystem: Environmental > Aquatic > Marine > Intertidal...
CAGGGTTTCCGCCACCGGAAACAGTTCATCCGAATTTTCGATCACCATGATCCCTGCCCGTTCATAGGCGGATTTTGCCACCTGTCCCATGCCGGCCAGGGACCCGGTGTGTGATCCGGCAGATTTGCGGCCCTTGTCGGACCGGCCGCTCTTGAGCAGGATGATGGGTTTTTCAAGGCTGGTTTTGTAAGCCTCCTGAAGGAATTCTCTGCCCTGGCTCATGCCTTCCACATACATGAGAATGGCTTTGGTATCCGGATCATTTCTGAAAAAGGCCAGGTATTCGTGAAATTTGATGTCGGATTCGTTTCCCACCCCCACATAATAGGTAAAACCGCCGTGTTTGCGGAGAGTGGCTTCTGTGATCAGGGTCAGGGCCATGTTGCCGCTCTGGCACAGCAGCGCAATGTTCCCCCGGGGGACATCCTGGATCCCCACCAGGTTCATGTTGCTTTTCAAATTGATCATGCCCGAGGTGTTGGGGCCGATGAGCCGGACCTGGTTTGCTTTGGCGGCATCCACCATCTCCTGCTCCAGGATACGGCCTTTTTCTCCGAGTTCCCGGAAACCGCCGGCAATGATCACCGCCCCTGCCACCCCCTTGGCACCGCAGTTTGCCAATATTTTGGGAATGGTCCGGGCCGGGGTGGTGATCAGGGCCAGGTCCACTTTTTCCGGGATATCTGTGATATCTGTAAAGCATTTCAGCCCCAAAATGGTGTCTTCTTTTGGGTTCACCGGGTAAATTTCGCCTTCAAAACCGTCTGCCAGAAGGGTTTTAATAGCCTGATACCCCCGCTTGGTCTTGTTCCGGGACGCACCGATAATGGCAACCGATTTTGCGTTCAAAACATGTTCCAGCATGAATTTTTCCTTTATTTATTTTTGCGGCCTGCAAAGTCATCCAGAGATGTCTGCCGTTCCTTGGTGGATACACAGGCCAGACAGGCTTCAATCTCATAATCCATGAGCGCCTCCAGGCTGGTTTCTCCAGCTGCCATGCCCAGGCCCCTTTTAATGAGCTTCAGGGAAAAAGCGGAATTGGCACTGATTTTATCAGCCATGGCAAAGGCTTCATCCATGAGCTGTTCCAGGGGCACGGATTTGTTCACCAGGCCGATGCGGCAGGCTTCTTCTCCGGTGATATTTTCAGCGGTAAACAGCAATTCCTTGGCCTTGCCCGGCCCCACCAGATCCTGGATCAGGCGGAAGGCCCCGCCGGTTACCGAAGATGTCACTTTTGCCTCGGGCGACCCGATCAGGGCAGTGGCCGCGGCAATGCGGATATCACAGGCCAGGGCCAGTTCATATCCGGATCCCAGTGCATACCCGTTGATAGCGGCAATGGTGGGTTTTTCAAACCGCATGATTTTTCTGGATGCTTCCTGCAGAGACTCCAGGTACTGGCGGTAGGCCTCGATGGAGCGGCCCTTGGAATCTTTCAGATCTGCGCCGGTGGAAAAGGCACGGCCTTCACCGGTAATGATCAACGCCTTGATCTGGTCATCCCGGCCCAGTGTATCCAGGGCATCCATCATTTCGGTCCACAACTGCCGGTTCATGGCATTGAGCACCTTTGGCCTGTTCAGCTTGATCAGACCCACCTGGTTTCTGGTTTCCAATACAATTGTTTCATACGCCATAACATGTGCCTTTATAATGATAGTGTTTTCGTAATAACAAATTATGAAAGTTATGAGGAGGTGAGTTATGAGTATTGAGAGAAGCTAATTTGATATTTTTTTCTCACCACTCAAACCTCATATCTCACTACTTTCATATAAACCCCCCATGCCCTGACGGGCACAACAAATGATGAATGCTATTAGCTTTTAGCTATTAGCTGTTAGCTGATTACTGATGGCTTTCATATAAAAAACCACAGGACATTATTCTGTTTTAAGAACCGATAAAAATGCGGACTGGGGAATTTCCACCGAGCCCACCATTTTCATGCGTTTTTTGCCTTTTTTCTGTTTTTCCAGCAGCTTGCGTTTCCGGGAAATATCCCCTCCATAGCATTTGGCGGTGACATCCTTTCGAAAAGCGGATATGGTTTCCCTGGCAATGATTTTGCCGCCGATGGCCCCCTGGATGGGGATCTTGAACTGCTGCCTGGGAATCTCCTCTCTGAGTTTTTTACAGGCTGTCCTGGCACGGGCCTCTGCCTTGTCCCGGTGAATAAGAATGGACAGGGCATCCACCCGTTCCCCGTTGATGAGAAAATCCAGCTTCACCAGATTGGTTTCCTGGTACCCGGAAATGTCATAATCAAAGGACCCATACCCCTGGGTCACGGATTTAAGCCGGTCATAAAACTCATACACCACCTCTGCCAGGGGCAGTTCAAATTTCATTTCCATACGGTTGGAGGTCAGATACTGGTAGGTTTTGCTCACCCCCCGGAACTCATGGCATACCTGCATCACATTGCCCATATACCGGTCCGGAACGATAATGGTGGCATCGATAAACGGTTCCCTGGTCTTGACAATTTCGGCCGGATCCGGATAGTCCACCGGGTTGTCAATAATAAGGATGTCTCCATCCATGGTGGTAATCTCATATTGTACCGATGGGGAGGTCAGGATCAGGGATATGTCATACTCCCGCTCCAGGCGCTCCTGGACCACCTCCAGATGCAGCAGCCCCAGAAACCCACACCGGTATCCGAATCCCAGTGCAACGGAGTTGTCTTTTTCATAGATAAGAGAGGCATCGTTGAGCTTGAGCCGATCCAGGGCCTCGGTAAGTTCTGCATAATCATCTGATGCCACAGGGTACATGGAGGAAAACACCACCGGTGTGGGTTCCCGAAATCCGCCCACCGGTTTTTCACAGGGCCTGTCCGCCATGGTGATGGTATCGCCTATCTTGACATCGGCAATGTTTTTGATACCGGCAATGAGATACCCCACCTGGCCCCCGTACAGGCTTTTCCGGGGCACCCTTTTGATCTGGAACAACCCCACCTCCTCCACCTTGTACCGGGAATCATTCTGCATGAACAAAATGGTGTCCCCTTTTTGGATGGTGCCGTCAAATATCCGGAAATGCACAATAGTGCCCCGAAAAGTGTCATAGTGGGAATCAAAGATCAGGGCCTTGAACCGGTTGTCCGGATCCACTTTGGGCGGGGGGATGGCCGCCACAACAGCAGGAAATATCTGTTCCACCCCCAGGCCGGTCTTGGCGGATACCAGCAGGGCATTTTCCCTGTCCAGCCCCAGGTCTTCCTCGATTTGATTTTTCACCCATTCAATTTCAGCAGAGGGCAGATCGATTTTGTTGATCACAGGAACAATGGTCAGATCAAGTTCCATGGCCAGGTACAGGTTGGCCAGGGTCTGGGCCTCCACCCCCTGGGAAGCGTCCACAATTATCAACGCCCCTTCACATGATTTCAGGGCACGGGAGACTTCATAGGAAAAATCCACATGTCCCGGGGTATCGATGAGATTCAGCAGATACTCGGTGCCGTCCGGTGCTGTGTACGGCAAAGACACTGTCTGGGATTTTATGGTAATTCCCCGTTCCCGTTCAATGTCCATGGAATCCAAAATCTGTTCTTTCATATCCCGCTCGGACACAATCCCGGTCAATTGAATCAGCCGGTCCGACAGGGTGGATTTGCCATGATCTATATGGGCGATAATGGAAAAATTGCGGATCTGTTTTTGATGAATCTTCAATAGTGCTCCAAACTAAGCGTTGACAAATATTGTGTTTATACGTTAGGTTTCTGGTTCATATAAATTTCTGGTCAATACATGTATCAATTGCTGGAAAGCGTGTCAAGACAAGCCCATATGAGCAAACCAAATTTTCTGGAGAACATAAGAAAATGGCCCATGCGATCCTGATCGTTGATGATGATTCCGCCATCAAAGAGTCTGTGGAAGAATACCTATCCCTTCTCTCCTACCGGGTGCTAAGCGCTTCCAGTGCTGAAGAGGCCCTGGAAAAAATGGAAACCTTCCCGGCTGATGTGGTGCTCACCGATATTATGATGCATGGCATGGACGGCCTGGAACTGACCCGCATCATCAAAGATAAATATGAAGCTGATGTCATGGTCATGACCGGTTACAGTGCGGACTATTCTTATGAAGAGGCGGTAAAAACCGGGGCCAGTGACTTTATATTCAAACCCTTCCGGTTCGAGGAGCTGGATCTGCGTATCAAGCGGGTACTCCGGGAGGCGGAATTCAAAAAAGAGCGGACCAGGCTGCTCAAGGAACTGGAGCAACTTGCCATCACCGATGCCCTGACCAAACTGTTTAACTCCCGGCATTTTTTCCGGCAGATCAAAATGGAAATAGAGCGTAACGACCGGTATAACCATGCCCTGTCCCTGATGATTTTAGATATTGACCTTTTCAAGAACTACAACGACACCTGGGGCCATCTGGAAGGGGATAAGGTGCTCATGGCCATCGGCCGGATCATCAACTCCTGTATGCGGTCAATGGACACCGCCTACCGGTACGGCGGAGAAGAGTTTGCTGTTCTGCTGCCGGAAACCAGACTCAAAAAGGCCTGCGTGGTGGGAAACAGAATAAAGGATCTCATCAGTTCCGCCGTGTTTGAACCCCAGCCCGGTATCAGGCGCTCGGTGACGGTGAGTATCGGTGCCAGTGAACTGAAAGAGGGAGAAGATTTCACCTCTTTTATCCGGCGGACAGACCAGGCCCTGTATAAATCAAAAAAAGACGGGAGAAACAGGCTTACCTATTGCTGAGTTTTGTTTGGTCCCGGGAAAATCTGCATGCTCAGATCCACTGCCTGTGCCTGGTGGGTCAGGGCCCCGCAGGAAATCAGGTCCACCCCGGTTGCGGCAATATCGTTCAGCGTCTCAAGGCAGACATTGCCGGATGCTTCCACCACAGCCCGGCCATCGATAAAATCAACCGCTTGTTTCATGGCGGCACAGGACATATTGTCCAGCATGATAACATCAGCACCGACTGACAAGGCCTGTTTCACCTGGTCCATATCAGACACCTCCACCTCGATTTTCATCAAGTGGGAGGCCTTTTTTTGCACCGCCCCCACCGCAGCAGCTATGCCGCCTGCCACGGCAATGTGGTTGTCTTTTATCAGGATACCGTCAAACAGGGAAAACCGGTGGTTACTGCCTCCCCCTGCCCGTACCGCCTGCTTTTCCAGCAGGCGCCATCCCGGGGTGGTCTTCCTGGTATCGGTGAGCCGCACCCGGGGGTGTTCAAGGGCCTGCATATAGGTGTTTGTCAGCGTAGCAATGCCGGACAGGCGCTGCAGAAAATTCAAAGCCACCCGTTCCCCCTTGAGCAGACACAGCAGATCCCCTGCTGCCTCCAGCACCACACTGCCTTTCTGGACAAAATCTCCATCCAGGTACAGCATACGGATATCCATGGATGGATCCAGCATGTGAAAGGTTTTTCCAGCCACCCCGGCACCGGCCAGCACACAGTCCTGCTTGGCAATGATAACGCCGGTGCCCTGCCGGGATGCCGACAGAATGCTTTCCGATGTGATATCCCCCAGCCCTGCATCCTCGAACAGGGCCAGGGAGATAATCTGTTCCATCATGTTCATGGGTTATGCCAGATCCTGGATACGTTTGAGGTTGGCAGACAGTTTTTCCTGTTTCTCAGAAAGTTCCTCGTGTCGGCCGTTGACTTTATCAATGACTTCCCGGGGGGCTTTTTCCAGAAAACTGTCGTTGCTGAGCCGTTTCTGAACCCCTATCAGTTCTTTGGTGTTTTTGTCGAGTTCCTTTTCCAGCCGCAAAATCTCCTTTTCAAAATCGATCACCCCTTCCAGGGGCACAAAACAGGTGGTATTGGCTGTCACAGAGCTGGCACAGGAGGCTGGTGTATTATCCGGTTCACAAAAAGAAAGCCGTTCCAGGGTAGCCAGATTGGCAATAACCGCCTTGTTTTCGGCAATGAGCAGTTTTTCTTTTTCATCTGCTGTATTGGCCAGAACCTTGATTTTCATGGACGGTTGGATGTTCATCTCGCTTCTGATATTGCGGATGCCCGAGATCAGGTCAAAAAGAAACACCATCTCCCTTTCCACCGTCAGGTGTCTGTATCGGTCATAGGTGTCTTTTGCATAGGGAAAACGGGCCTGCATCACCGACCCTTTGGTGACGGGCAGTATATGATAAATCTCTTCTGTAACAAAGGGCATGAACGGGTGCAGCATGACCAGAATATCTTCCAGAACCCTTGCCAGAACCGCCCGGGCTGTATCCCGCCGCGTCCCGCCCTGTTTTTCATACATGGCGGGTTTTTCCATTTCAATGAACCAGTCGCAGAACTCATGCCACACAAACTGATACACGGCAGACGCCGCCTCATTGAAACGGTAAGTTTCAATACCCTCTTTCACCGCCAGGGAGGTGGCGGCAGACCGTGACAGAATCCAGCGTTCCCACAAGGACAGTTTATCATCATCAAAAGCCGTGTCTTTTGGCGTGATATGCATCAAAGCAAACCGTGCCGCATTCCACAGCTTGTTCACAAAATGGCGGTATCCTTCCACCCGGGACTCAGACATTTTCACATCCCGGCCCTGGGCGGCAAAGGCAGCCAGGGTGAACCGGAACGCATCTGCCCCGTAATCCTCTACAACCTGCAGCGGGTCGATGACATTGCCCTTGGATTTGCTCATCTTCTTGCCGTGCTCATCCCTCACAAGGGCATGGATATACACATCATCAAACGGCACTTGTTCTTTGAAATGGATACCCATCATCATCATTCTGGCCACCCAGAAAAACAGAATGTCAAATCCTGTGACCAGTACAGAGGTGGGGTAAAAGGTTTTAAGCAGCGGGGTCTTTTCTGGCCACCCCATGGTGGAAAACGGCCATAAGGCACTGGAAAACCAGGTATCCAGCACATCTGTCTCCTGCACAATGCCGGTAGACCCGCATCCGGGACAGGCAGCTGGATCGGTCTCCTCCACAATCACCTGGCCACAGTCCGGGCATTTCCATACCGGAATCCTGTGTCCCCACCAGATCTGCCGGGAAATGCACCAGTCTCTGATATTGTCCATCCATTCAAAATAGGTCCTGGACCAGGTATCCGGAATGATGCGGGTCTGGCCGGACCGCACGGCGTGGGTGGCTTTTTGCGCCAATGGTTTTACCTTGACAAACCATTGTTTGGACACAGAGGGCTCCACCACGGTCCTGCACCGGTAACAATTGCCCACACTGTGCTTCAACGGTTCTTTTTTTACCAGCAGTCCCTGATCAGCCAGGGCCTTGACCACCTGGCGCCGGCATTCGAACCGTTCCAGGCCCTGGAACTGCCCGGCACCTGCCAGCATGTTGCCGTCTTCATCGATTACCTTGACCCGTTCCAGTCCATGCTTTTCCCCCAGAGTGAAATCATTGGGATCATGGGCTGGTGTAACCTTGAGTGCGCCGGTGCCGAACCGGGTGTCGACATAATCATCTGTGATGATGGGTATGGTCCGGTCGGTGAGGGGCAACACCACGCGGGTTTCTGTAAGATCTGCAAACCGCTCGTCCGCCGGGTTCACTGCCACGGCTGTATCCCCGAACATGGTTTCCGGCCGGGTGGTGGCCACGGTAAGGCCTTTTTTATGCCCGTTGAAAGGATACCGGATATAGTACAGGTAGGCATCATGTTCTTCATATTCCACTTCCAGGTCAGCCAGCGCTGTCTTGCACCTGGGGCACCAGTTAATAATATACTGGCCTTCGTAAATCAGTCCTTCCTTATAGAGGCGGACAAACACCTTGCGCACGGCATCGGACAGGCCCTCATCCATGGTGAACCGTTCCCTGTCCCAGTCACAGGATGCCCCCAGCCGCTTGAGCTGGTTGATGATGGCACCCCCTGATTTTTCCTTCCATTTCCATACCGCTTTGATGAAATCATCTCTGCCCAGCTGATCCCGGGTTTGGCCTTTTGCTGCCAGGTCCCGTTCCACCACATTCTGGGTGGCTATGCCGGCATGGTCAGTGCCCGGCATCCACAAAACATTGTATCCCAGAAGCCGCCGGTACCGGCACATGATATCCTGGATAACATTGTTCAAAGCATGGCCCATGTGCAGCACACCTGTCACATTGGGCGGGGGAATCACAATGGAAAACGGTTTTTTATCACTGGTTTCCTCGGCCTTGAAAAACCCGTTGTCCAGCCAGAACCGGTACCATTTTTCTTCAATTCCCGACGGCTCATATCCTTTATCCAGAGAATCCGAACCCATAATCTGCTCCTCAATACCCATATTAATGAAAAAGGGGATCAGTAAATGAATCCCCAACAACCTGTTACCACAATTTGTATCCTGCAATCAGGAAGTACCGATCTGGTCCAGATCCTTTTGCAGGTTTTCCCTTATTTCCCTGATCTCCCTGGAAATAACACGCTCCATCACATCAAAAAGAATGACATCAATCTTTTCGGAAAATTTTTTCTCGATAATGCGCTCCAGGGCCGCTTCCACCTGCTGCTGCGTCACAACAGGTTCATCCGGCTTTATTTTGTGCCCGTCAGAATCATGCGGCGCAGTATCAATATCGATAAGTTCAATGATATCATCGTCTGGCATTTCATCATCTGAGACAGGATCCACATCATCTACAATATCGGTCAATTCAATAATCTGATCATCCTGCCCTGCATTGTCGGCCATATTCCCTCGCTTTTACTGACAATAAACCGTAACAGTTGCGTACCAGTTGTGATCCACAAACCGGTAAAAACCTATCAAAGTGGAAACAAAGTGTCAATACATTATGGCAACTATCCAGATATGAACAGTTTCATTGTTTTTTTCAAAAAGATTGCGTATTGTTTGAAAAATGCAATTACCAAAAGGAACCACTGATGAAACACCCCCACATCCCCTATGCCAGACAATGGATTGCAGATGATGATATCCAGCAGGTGGTCCAAACCCTTGCATCGGATTTTCTTACCACAGGCCCGCAGATTGAGCGCTTTGAAGCGGCCCTGTGTGATCTCACCGGGGCCGGTCATGCGGTGGCTTGTTCCAGCGGCACAGCTGCCCTGCACCTTGCCTGTATGGCCCTGGGCATTGCTTTTGGGGATACCGGCCTCACCTCACCCAATTCCTTTCTGGCATCAGCCAACTGCATTGAATTATGCGGAGGCCGGGCAGATTTTGTGGACATTGATCCCCACACCCTGTGTCTGGATCCTGCATCCCTGGCTGCTTACTGCCGCAGCCATCCCGCCCCCCGGGTGGTCATTCCGGTGGATTTTGCCGGCACCCCGGCAGACCTGCCTGCCATCCATACACTGGCACAGGAACATGGGTTCTTTGTGATTGAGGATGCAGCCCATGCCATTGGATCCACCTATTCCCATGAAGGCCGCACCTATCAATGCGGATGCTGTGCCCACACCGATCTGGCCATTTTCTCGTTTCATCCGGCCAAGACCATTACCTGTGCAGAAGGCGGTGCCATCATGACCAATGATGCGATTCTGGCAGACAGGCTGCGGATGCTGCGCAACCACGGCATGGTCAAATCTTTGGAACTGTCCTGTGATGCGGCAGACACAGAACTGCACGGCCCTTGGTATTATGAGATGCACGCCCTGGGTGGCAATTTCCGCATCACTGATCTGCAGTGTGCCCTGGGATGCTCCCAGCTCACCCGGCTTGACCGGTTTAAAGACCTGCGCAGAAAGATCGTTCACACCTACAACCAGGCATTTACAGATGATGACCGCCTGATCCTGCCCCCCGAACATTTGGCGAAAAATGCCTGCCCCCACCTGTATCCCATCCAGTTTGTCCAGGGCAGCCGGACCCGAAAAAGAATGTTTCAGACACTTGCAGACCACAACATTTTCTGCCAGGTGCATTATATTCCCATTCACCTGCAGCCTTATTACACAGAAAAATACGGTTATGCCCGGGGCAAATGCCCAAAAGCGGAAACCTATTATTCACGTGCCCTGAGCCTGCCCTTATTTGCCGCCCTAACCCGGGATGAGGCGGCATACGTTATCAAAACCATTAAACATTTTCTGTAAAAAAATGCAAAAATTCTTCATACCCCAAAACCAGATCACCCAAAACCAGGCAGAAATCCAGGGCCAGGATGCCCGGCATATTCACCGGGTGCTGCGCCTGGCCAAAGGCGACATGGTCAATTTTACAGACGGACAGGGAACCGATTTTACCGGCCGCATCAGTGATGCCGAATCCGACCAGGTGTGCCTGGAAATAATTAAAACACAGGTTTCCCGGAGCGAATCCCCCCTCCCCTTTACCGTGTGTACCGGTATGCTCAAGCACCAGAAGATGGATGAAATTATCAAGGGGTTGACCCAGATAGGCATTACCCAGTGGGTCCCCTTTTTTTGTGAACGGTCCATTCCTTTTCCAGATGCGAAGGCACTGGCCAGGCGCATGAAGCGATGGCAGACCATTGCCGCGGAAACCATCAAACAGTGTAGAAGAAGCAGGCTTGTTACAATAACATCCCCCAAAACCTTTGGTGAGGTCCTGGAACTTGCCACCGATTTTGATCACTGCATCGCATTCTGGGAAAAAAGCAGACACCCCCTGTCCCTTCTGTATCCTTTGGAAGGCGCCAAGAGAACCATCCTGCTGACCGGCCCGGAAGGCGGTTTCTCAGATGCTGAAATGGAAAAAGCCAGTGCCAGCGGATTTGTCTCCTACTCTCTGGGACCCCGGATACTGCGGGCCGAAACCGCAGCCCTGTGCGGTGCCGCCCTTATCCAGCACCGGCTGGGAGATATGTAACCGCCTTTGGACAAAACCTGCATTTTTTGCTTGACATCACCTGACAAAAACCTTATAAAGCCTTCTGTTTGCTGTTCACGCCCAGGTAGCTCAGTCGGTAGAGCAGGGGACTGAAAATCCCCGTGTCAGCAGTTCGATTCTGTTCCTGGGCACCAGATTTAAAAGGCTTTTCAGTGATTTTCATTGAAAGGCCTTTTTCTTTATGTTCCAAATATGATCACTTTGAAAAAAGATCAGCCGTGTAACCTGTTCAAAAAAATTATACGGCCCAGAAGGCTTTATGTGTGGCGTTTAGAAAACCTGCAAAGACAGCCGCAGGTCTAAAACCTTTATGCTCTTTTTTGTTATTCGATACCACACAAATTGAGACCATTCAATTCCAATTTTTTGACTGGTGTGGTAAGATATTTTTCAAATTTACAAAATGAACGGAACAATACATTAATTTGGAAGAAGGAACAGAAGATGAAAATATTGGTGCTCAACGGGAGCCCTCGATCAAACGGAACCGTCGTTTCACTTCTCAAATCGGTAACGGAATCACTACCGGCAGAGCATGATATCGAATGGATTGATGTATGCAAACTCAATATGAAATTTTGCACAGCTTGCATGGTCTGCCGAGATAAAGAAAAATGCATTTTGCCTGAAGATGATGCGCACATAGTGGGCAAAAAGATTCAGGATGCTGATGCTTTGGTTATTGGTACGCCGACACACTGGGGGAATATGTGTGCACCGCTGAAGCTCCTTTTTGATCGTAATGTGCCAGTATTTATGGGGGAAAGTCCTAAAGGAATGCCTGAACCAAGGCAAAAAGGGAAGAATGCCGTTGTTGTGACGGCTTGCACTACCCCGTGGCCTTTCAATTTCCTTCTTCCTGAGAGCAGGGGAGCTATCCGCTCCGTCAAAGAGGTTTTGCACTACGGCGGTTACAAGACGGTTGGTACTATAACGAAGGCAGGAACCAAGAAGTCAACAGAAATTACTACATCATTGACGGAAAAGGCAAACCGTCTGGCAAAGCGTTTGGGGAAAAGCGAATAATGAGTTGACCTTCCAACTCCCAAATGCTCCAGCGGGATCATTGAAGCGCGTTTATGATCCAAACTTTACCAAACAAATAAAGAAAAATTTGCTCATCCTCTTACCACGATCACCTGGACTTTTGGGTATCACTGCCGGCACAGATAATGGACATTAAAGGGATCATGGTTCATTTCAAGCACCTGTATCCGGGTGAAGCCGGCTTGTTGGAGCAACGACACGGCTCGGTCTCTTCCCCACATCATGCCAAGGCCCATCCCCCTGTCAGAAAGCCCCACAGGCATGCAGTGCATAAGGCTCACCGTATACAGGAAGGGTCCCATGGGATGGTTGAGATTGCCGGCAGGATCACTGGCTGCATCAATATCCACCATGGAAAAAATGCCGCCTGGTGCCAGCATGCGGCGGACTGCCTTGAGCGCTTCTAAAGGCCGGCTCTGGTCATGGATGGCGTCAAATGCAGTGATATAATCAAATGCCTGAAAAAATTGCGGATCATCTTGAACCAATGCCGCATCTTTTGCCAGGAATGTAATGTTTTTCAGGCCCAGCTCTGCAGCCCGGCTTTGGGCGGTTTCAATGGCAGGGAGATCATTGTCGATACCGAAAAAAAAGGAGGCAGGAAAATGTTCTGCCATCAGGTGCAGGGCAATACCCTGGCCGCAGCCCAGATCACAGACCCGGATGCCCTGTTCCATGCGGTTTACAAGCGTGCCTTGATCCACTTCGGGCAGAAAATGCCGAATCAGCACCTGTCTGTGCTTGGCATGGGACAGCTGTGCCATGAATGCCTGGAACCGGGGATAAGCGTCATAGGGAACGCCTTCCCCCCTGGAAAAATCTTCTGCCACCCTGGCCATGGCAATCTGTGTGAGCAAGGGGATCTCCTGGGTATACACCCCCATGTTGCTGGTGCCGCTGTTGCGGGTCAGCAGGGCCGCATGTTCCGGCGGCAGAAAATACGCAGCCGCGTCAGTTCCGATGTCCCGGATTTCAATAATGTGTCCCGTACACATGATGCCCAGCCATTCTTTGATATACCGCGGGTGAAGTCCGGCTTCCCGGGCCAAATCCATACAGGATACCGGCTGGTCCATGTCCGCCATCACATCAAAAATTTTGAGTTGATACCCCAACGCCAGCGCAAGGTTCAGCGCCCCGTGATTGAGAATATCGGTTAATCTGCTGCCGAAAGCCGCCTGTTTTTCTTGATCCATTTTTTTCCTCTATTTTTTTGGGGCTGATTTTTTCTTGCTGTAATATAACCGATCGCCCCTGAAATTCAACCCGAAATAATGTGCCCTGACATCCGGTATAAATTTCTTGATTTTTCCATGTGTTTCAGGTAGGTTATGCCTCTTATTTTTGCTTGGGTGAAGGGGTTTCACAATGCCGGTGGTGTCTTTAAACAATGTTTCCAAGTCGTTTGGCAGCCAGAAGGTGATCGACAACCTGTGCCTGGATATTCTCAAAGGGGAATTTTTGACCCTGCTTGGCCCGTCAGGGTGCGGAAAAACCACGGTTCTGCGCCTGATTGCAGGACTTGAAACCTGTGACAGCGGCACCATTCTCATCAACGGCAGAGACCAGACCCGCCTGCCTGCCTGCGACCGGGATGTCAATACCGTGTTTCAAAGCTATGCTTTGTTTCCCCACATGAACGTATTTGACAACATTGCCTTTGGTCTAAAGCTCAAAAAAATCCCGGCACAGCAGATACGGGAACGGGTCAGAGAGACCCTGGCACTGGTAAAACTCGAAGGCATGGACAACCGGCCCATCAGCCGGCTGTCCGGAGGCCAGCAGCAGCGGGTGGCCATAGCCAGGGCCATTGTGAACCAGCCGTTGATCCTTTTGCTGGACGAACCTTTGAGTGCCCTGGACTACAAACTGCGCAAGCAGATGCGCCTGGATCTGCGCCATTTGCACCAGAAACTCGGCATCACCTTTGTCTTTGTCACCCATGACCAGGAAGAAGCCCTCACCCTTTCGGACCGGATCGTGGTGATGCACAACGGGTGTATCCAGCAGACAGGCACCCCCAAAGAGATCTATGAGACCCCGGTGAACCTGTTTGTGGCGGATTTTGTGGGAGAAAGCAATATATTTGATGCCCGGGTGACCAGCACCACGGGGCCGGACATGGAGATCCGGATCCAGGGGGTTTCAAAGATGGTCCAGAACCGGCGCAATTTCAAAAATGACCAGGCGGTCAAGGTGCTGTTACGTCCCGAGGACATGACCGTGGAACGGACCAACGATCAGTGTCCCAAAGGATTTCTGCCCGGTCAGGTAAAAGAGATGATTTACAAGGGAACCACCGTGGACCTGATCATCCGGCTGGAAAATGGACAGGACATTTTTGTTACCCAGTTTTTCAATGAAGATGACCAGGACATTTTTTATGATGTCAACGAAAGGGTCTGTATTTCCTGGATAAAAGGATGGGAGGTGACCCTGCCCCATGAATGAGAAACAGGGATTCAAACGCTTTGCCATTTTTTTGAACATGACCTGGTTTGCCCTTTTTGTTCTGGCACCGGGCCTCATGGTGGTGGGCATCAGTTTTCTGACCCGCGACATCAGCTCTTTTTTCACCTGGCCCCTTACCCTGGACCATTACCGGGAACTTGTGGATCCGGTGTATGCAAAGGTGCTGAAAAATTC
>Ga0102940_1001586_pt1 | contig 14468 bp, 11 predicted proteins | sample SalPonR2_C_D1_MG_FD_78215 | JGI IMG/M metagenome (GOLD analysis project Ga0102940, IMG submission 78215) | Salt pond soil microbial communities from South San Francisco under conditions of wetland restoration - Salt Pond MetaG R2_C_D1_MG | ecosystem: Environmental > Aquatic > Marine > Intertidal...
TCGATTCCTGACTCATTATGTCCCCCTGTTGCTGAAAGGTGTTCATATCCCAAAAAAATCATCGTGAAGCGATCCAGAAAACCTCCCGGGGTCCGCGTTTTCATCTTCCCCCGGGAAAGAAAACCACCCCGCAACACAACGCATGAAACTGTTCGTCCCCGACCGAAACGGATGGGTCTGAAGCCGATCCGTCCAAAGAGTTTCACGCCTGAAAAACGTGTTTCAATATGGACTTCCGGGTGACACAAAATGCCCATATCGTCAATCAGGAATAAGAAAAATGCAAAGAAAGTCAAATTCAAATATCTTTATGATTATTACCGCAAAAAAAATATTTTCAAAACCCCGGCGTCATCCCTCCCCCATCCCCCCGGAAACGCAAGACGCCCGATTCCCTGTTACAGGGAATCGGGCGTCTTGTCTGTGGGCTCCGTGATTTTTTCCCGGGAACCCCGCCAACAGGTTCCGGTCGGTCATCACCGACCAGGCGCGCGTCCCCGAGCCGGCGACCTCTTGTCTGGAACACAGCATGCTCTCAACGCCGTCGGGAAGGCCGGGCCTCCAGATGAAAAAACATCTGAACAGAAGGGGATGCGTAACATCATTTATGTAATCTTGTTGTAACAGATTTTATCGTAAAAATTAAATGAATTAGAACATGAAACATTCTTACGGAAAAGACATGAAGACTCTTGAAAGCATCGTATCCTTCATCGAAGAAAATTTCCTTTTCGGGGATAAAATTCATGTATCCCAAGAGCAGTCACTGACAAAAAACAATGTCATTGATTCAACCGGAATTCTGGAGATCATATCTTTTATCGAGCATTCGTACAACATATCTGTTCATGATGAAGACATCGTCCCTGAAAATTTTGATTCAATACAATCCATTACGCAATACATAAACACAAAAAAAACAGAATGAATATTGAAAAATCACTTTTAGAAATGGATTTTGAGCAGGAAACCAATACAATAAAAAATTTCTTGCGACACTCCATCACTAAAATATTGCACAAAAAAGGGGTCGTGGTCGGGCTTTCCGGAGGGATCGACAGCAGTTTGAGTGCGGCACTCTGTGTACAGGCGTTAGGAAAAGAGAGGGTACTGGGCCTGCTCATGCCGGAACGGGACTCTTCCCCCGAAACGGTTCCCCTGAGCCGGGATCTGGCCCGACACCTGGACATCCGCACCGTAACCAGGGACATCACCTCAACCCTTGAATCCCTGGACGTCTACAGCGGGTATGCCCGGATCGCCCGAGCTCTGATCCCGGAATACTCGGCAGACTGGAAATCGAAGATCATCACCAATCAGAGCAACAAAAAAAAGACAGTCACCTTTCACTCCCTGGTGGCCCACTCTCCGGACGGGGAAAAATGGACAAAACGCATCCCGATCCAGGAATATCTCGGACTTGTGGCCACGACCAACTACAAGCAGCGGGTCAGGAAAAACATCGAATACCATTACGCCGACGCCAACAACTTCGCCGTGATCGGAACGCCGAACAGGCTGGAATATGAGCTCGGTTTTTTCGTGAAAAACGGCGACGGGGCAGCCGATATCAAGCCCATCGCCCATCTGTACAAAACCCAGGTCTACGGGCTGGCCCGGCACCTCGGACTCCCACAACAAATTCTGGACCGTCCCCCCAGCACGGACACCTTCTCCCTGCCTCAAAGCCAGGATGAATTCTATTTCGCTCTTCCCTACAGGGAAATGGATATCTGCCTTTTCGCCTTGAACAACGGTATCTCCGTCCAGGATGTGGCTGCGGAGCTTACTCTGCCCCCGGTTCAGGTGGAGCATATTTTTTCTGATATTCATACCAAAAGGCGGACCACGTCTCCGCTTCATCTGGAACCGCTGCTCGTCCCCCGATCTTCCCGGGTCGAGCCATACCCTTAACCGACGTCGGGATTTCCTATGAAGAACATCCTTTTATTCGTTTTCTCCGAGGAAGAACGGGACCTCCTGACCGTAGCCCTGCAAAACACGTACGCCCTGCACTATGCACACGTCCTTGAATCTTTTATTTCCGATCTGCATAAACAGGGGTTCGATCTCCTGGTCATGGAACTTGAGGAATCCGAGGCCAGGGGAATTTCTCTGCTGGAAGAAGCCCGGCGCACGGTGCATCCAACCCCGATCATCGTTCTGAGCCGGGATGCGTCCCCGGAATTCGTGGTCAAGGCACTGAAGGCCGGGGCATACGATTTTCTCAGCATTCCACCCAATCTGGATAAACTCCGGCATACCCTGAGACAGGCCCTTGAAAGCCGGCAGATCAAAGGGGAGCTCGAATACCTGCGAGGCAAACAGGATGTGGTCTATGATTTTGACAAAATCATCGCCCGAAGTCCGTCCATGGCTCCCGTGATCACCGCCCTGAAAAAATTTTCCCAGACAGACTCGACCATTCTCATCACCGGGGAAACCGGGACCGGCAAAAGCTTTCTGTCCGGTGCAATCCACTTCAACAGCAGCCGCAGAGATAATCCCTTCATTACCATCAATTGCGCAAACCTTTCCGAATCTCTTCTGGAAAGCGAACTTTTCGGCCATGAGAAGGGGGCGTTTACCGGAGCGATCAAGACCAGGACGGGCCGTCTGGAGCAGGGTAAGGGAGGGACGGTCTTTCTCGATGAAATTTTCGAAATCAATCAACCCCTGCAGTCAAAACTGCTCAGGGTCCTTGAAGACAAGACCTTTGAACGAATCGGAGGAAACAGAACCATTCATACCGATGCCAGGATCATCTCGGCCACGAACAAAAATCCGGAGGAAGAAGTTGCCGCAGGACGATTCCGGGAAGATCTGTACTACCGTTTGAACATTCTACGCCTGCACATTCCACCGCTGCGCGAACGTCGGCAATGCATCATCCCGCTGTCTCAGTTCATGCTCAACCGGGTATGCAGCCAACTGCGAAAAAAAATCAATGGATTCGCACCGGAAACGCTGGAATTGCTCAAGGCATTTTCCTGGCCTGGAAACATTCGACAGTTGGCCAACACCATCGAACGTGCAGCGATACTGGAAGACAGTCCTCTTATTCAGCCGGACAACATCATCCTGGCAGAAATTCCCAGTCATGTTGTTCTGGGCGCAAGGTCCGTTCAGACGCCACAATCCATAAAGGAAAACGAAAAAGAACTGATCGTGCATGCCCTCGAGGAAAAAGGGTGGGTCCAGAAGGATGCGGCTCAGATTCTGGGCATCTCCCCCAGGGTCCTGAACTATAAAATCAAAAAGTACGGGATCACGCATTCCACCTGGCGGAAAAACAAATGACCCGCACCCGCAAAGGAAGAATTCAGTTGATCCTCCTGCTGAGCGCCCGAATATGCCGGGCAGGAAACAGGGGCGTTCGTTCACGGTCACCGTAGTACTTGACCAGATTCAGCCCGAGACTTCCCCAGCTCACCTCCAGCGAGTGAATTTCCCCGCTCTCCGACCCATGGAACTCTCTGAAAATACTTCCTTCGATAAATTCGAACAGGCTGACCAGAAATCCCTGATCAACCTCGAGGTCACCGGCCACAGCCTCGTCCAGAACATCCACGGAAAAAAAAGGTCCCCTGAAGCCGTTTCGAAAAAACTTGAGAACGCACAGGGAAATATTACCGCGTGGCGTGACCACGCAGAGTTCGGCACCATCCATGCCCCGGCAAAGGGACAAAAGTCTCATTTGATCATTTTCCATACTTTCCTCCACGTGCTCACTAAGCAACAACCATACCATAAGGTACTTCTTACACATCATCATAAATGTGAGGGTCTTGCATGGAACACCCCGGCAATGAATTACATTTTTGAAACCGTTCCGTATTTTCATTCAATTTTTGAATTTCAACAGTTCAGGAATCAAACGCAGTCCGGTTCTTTCCCGAAGATTTGGCCTTGTACATATTCATATCAGCCCGCTTCAGAAAATCGAGAGCCCCTTCCTTGTCCCGGTATTCAACGACTCCGATACTCAATGTTCTCTGTACCCGCCCCTGTCCCGAAATCTCAAACATCACATTGCCAAAATCCTTACGTATTCTTTCTGCGATATGGACCGCTTCGAATACACAGGTTTCCGGCAGAACAACTGCGAACTCCTCGCCTCCATATCTGAAAGCGATATCCGAATGCCGGATGGAATCCTGAACAAGCCTCCCCAATCTTTTCAAAACCTTATCACCTTCAAGATGTCCATAGCTATCATTATAGCTTTTAAAGTCATCAATATCCAAAAAAATCAGAGAGATTTTATGTCCATAACGGACTGCCCTCTCGATTTCCACGTTCAGTTGATCAAAAAAATGGCGTGCATTGTACAGCCCGGTCAGTTCATCCCTGATGCTGAGTTCCCGAAATCGTTTTTCGTTACGCCGCAACTGCTCTTCTTCCTGACGAATTTCCGTAATATCATTGACGATACACGCAATCTTTCCGACCTGGGGAACAAAGACAAAAACATTGAAATATTTATTGCACACCTCGGAGTGAAACTCGAATTTTTCAGTTCCGCCGGTACAACTCACAGAGACAAAAGCTTTACGGCATTTGCGGCTGAGGGAGGTATCAAAATCACGCAGACGTTTTCCCTGCAGTTCGGAAGGTTTTTTGCCGAACAGCATGGCAAAGGGGGGATTGGCTTCAAGAACGAAAAAACTTCTTTCCGGACCCTGACCATTCTCCATGATTTCGACCAGACAAAACCCGCTGGTCATGGAGTCAAAAATGCTTCTGAGCTGTTCCGCATTGTGTTGCAGATCCCGCTCGGCCATACTTTTGTCCAACGCGATCTGAATCCCGGCGTCAAGTTCCGCGGCCTCCACCGGCTTCATGGCGTACCCGAAGGCATGGGCTCTTTTAGCGCGCTGTAAAATTGCGGAGTCCACGGTCTGGGTCAAAAAAAGAACCGGAATCCTGAACCGCTCATAGATGATCCTGGCCGCCTCGACACCATCTATCTCTCCGGACAGAATGATATCCATCAACACGATGTCCGGCCGCTGTTCCTGGACGATGCGAATGGCCTCCTCCCCCGAGGATACGGTCCATGGGACCCTGTATCCGCAAAGATCCAGTTTCTTCTCCAGGTCGAGCGCACTCAACGGATTGTCTTCAACTATCAAAACCCTGATCATTTGCCACCGTCCCTGTTTCCGCTCCACTATTCAAATCCGGCTTCAAACAGAATACGAAAAATGTAATTACAAGCGGCTTACCCGAAGTCGGGATTCTCGAGAAAGCCACGAACGGTGTCGAGTACCAGGCAGTACTCCTGACGCATACGAAAAAAGCATTCCTGCAGCGTATCCACTTCCCGCTTCCTGGCGAACTGCTCCAGGCTCGAGGCCAGATCTTTTGCCCGCCCGGCTCCGATAATAGCTGCAGAGCCCTTTATGGTGTGCGCAAGATCGGCGATTTGTCGCACCTCGCCGCCATCCACCAGGTCCTGCAGGGTCTCCAGTTGTCCGGGAACATCCCGAAGAAAAAGGGAATACAACTTTCGGAGCACCTCACCGTCCCCGCCCAGGGCCGCCAGTTTCTTGTCCCGGTCCAGAACAGGGCCGACGGAATCACCTGGAACGTGATTTTGCGCCACTTTCGAAATGTCCGATCCTGCTCCCGCCATTGTCCGCTCCAGACACGCCTGCAGGGTTTCCAGCTCCACGGGTTTGCTGAGATACGCATCGGCACCGGCCTCCAGGCATTCACTCCTGATTTCCACAAAGGCATGGGCGGTCATGGACACGATCGGGATGGAGGCATTGCGTTCCCCAGCCAGTCCGTTGCGTATCTTTGCCGTGACCTCATTACCGTTCATATCCGGTAGTTCAAGATCCATGAGTACCAGATGGAAGTCCCCTTCCCTGAGCAGGTTCAGGGCCTGGGCACCGTTTTCGGCCAGGTGCATGGAATGTCCGATCTGCTCCAGAAACAATCTGGTCACCTCGGCGTTCATGGGATTGTCTTCCACCACGAGCACTGCCAGCCTTTCCCGCTCCGAACCTGCGCAGGGTCCGAGTCTCACCTCCGACTCCGCTTCGGTACATTCCCGCTCCTTCCGCATCCGTTTACCCTGCCCGGAACTGACCATTTCCAGAGGCAGTTCGACAACGAAGGTACTCCCGACCCCCTCAATACTGGAAACGGTGATATCCCCACCCAGCAAATGCAGGATCTTTCTGCAGATGGAGAGCCCAAGGCCGGTTCCGCCGAACTCCCGGGTCGGCCCGGAATGTGCTGACACCTGGGTGAAACTGGAAAAAATCGAGTCCAGCTGGTCTGCGGGAATGCCTACTCCGCTGTCCTGAACCTGAAGCAGGACCGGGATTTTTTTCAAATTTTCCTGGAAGGGCCTGTCGCTTTCGGGTCTGCAGAGCACCGTCAACGTGACAAATCCGTTTTCGGTGAATTTAATGGCGTTCCCGAGCAGATTGACCAGAACCTGCTGAATTTTGCCGGGATCACTGCGAACCCGGCTCGGAACATCCGGAGCTATGTTCGCAAAAAGGGCGAGCCCCTTTTTTTCAGCCTGACTTCTGAGGGTATCCACTGTCTGGGTCACGACATCCGCAAGATCAAACTCTCTGTCCTCCACACCCATTTTCCCGGCCTCGATCTTGGAAAAATCAAGAATATCCTTGATAATCTTGAGCAGCAGACAGGAGGAGGATTTGATGGTCCGGGCATAATGGATCTGTCGTTCATCGAGATCGGTCTTAAGCATGATGTCGGCCATCCCCATGATGGCATTGAGGGGGGTCCTGATTTCATGACTCATAGTTGCCAGAAACCTTGTCTTGGCTGCACTGGAAGACTCCGCCACATCTCTGGCAGCCTGCAGTTCCACTTCCATCCGGTTGCTGTCCGTAATGTCGTACCCGATCATCGCTACAGCATCGGAAGCGTTCCACCTGGTCTGACTCTCGACAAAAAGAAAGAGCCGGTCCCCGTATTTCCAAAGACTCTCCCCTCCACTCCTCTGACAGCCCTCCCCTATACATTCCAGTCCCATGTCCAGACATCTGCCTGTCGGATCGAATCCGAGCACTTCCCGCATGTACCTGTTGGCAAAAAGAATTTCTCCGGAGGGCTCCTTGATACACAACATCCCGTGAAAACTGTCCAAAATATCCGTGACCGCACTCCTGTCCTGCATGGCTTCCTGCCTTGTTCCATTCATGAATGTTGACGACGTATTCCCTGCCCCTTGCCCGGCACAACCCCGGAAGGACAGACATCTTTGCCATACGCCATATATCAAGGACGAGACAAGTTCCAGCCATATTTGCCGGCAGGGGCTGCCTTGATCGTTTCCATTCAGCCCACAAAAAAAGCCCCCTGCTGTGCAGGGGGCTTTGAGCCACGAAAAACCATCCGCCGGATCAATGATCTTCGGCAACCTCCCGGGTGAAAGGCATTATTTTTCAACGACCCGCTCGATGCGTGCGCCCACGGCCTGCAGCTTGCGCTCCATGGACTCGTATCCCCGGTCCAGATGGTAGATGCGCCGAACATGGGTTTCCCCCCGGGCGGCCAGTCCGGCCAGGACCAGACAGGCGCTGGCTCGAAGATCCGAGGCCATGACCGGGGCCCCGCGCAGCTTCTGCCCCCCCCGGACCATCGCATTCTGTCCGGACAGGGTGATGTCCGCGCCCAGACGACGCAGTTCCTGAACATGCATGAACCTGTTTTCGAAAATTCCCTCACGGACCATTCCGGATCCCGGAGCAACGCACAGCAGGGCCATGAACTGGGCCTGCATGTCCGTGGGAAACCCGGGATAAGGCGTCGTGGTCAGATTGACGCCCTTCAGCTCCCCGGGTGTCGAAACCCGGACTCCACCCTCTGTCGACTCGATACCAACCCCCATCTCGCGCAATTTGTACATCACCGCGTCCAGGGCGGATTCCGGGCACCGATGCAGGAGCAGATCCCCGCCGGTGATGGCCGCCGCAACCATGTAGGTCCCGGCTTCAATACGGTCGGACATAACCTCGTATCGACCACCGGACAGTTCATCCACGCCCTGAACCCGGATCACGCTTGTTCCGTGCCCCTCGATCCGGGCTCCACACGAAATCAGAAACTCGGCCAGGTCGGAAATCTCCGGCTCGCGGGCCGCGTTCTCAAGAATGGTCTCCCCCTGGGCCAGGGTAGCGGCCATAAGCAGGTTTTCGGTGCCGCCCACCGTAGGGAAGTCGAACTGGATATGGGCACCCTGCAACCGGTCGCAGGTCCCGATGATATACCCGCCGTCAAGTTCGAAAGAAGCCCCCATCCGCTCCAGCCCGCGAAGATGGAGATCCACCGGCCGGGCTCCGATGGCACAGCCGCCGGGCAGAGCGACCTTGCCCCGGCCGATTCTGGCTAAAAGCGGGCCAAGACAGAGGACCGAGGCACGCATGGTACGCACCAGGTCGTAAGGGGCTTCGGGCACCAGATTACAGGGGTGAATATGGACCTCATCCCCCTTGCGGGCGGCATCACATCCGAGCAGAGACAGAAGCTCAATGGTCGTGCTTATATCCCTGAGCTGTGGGACATTCTCCAGAACAACCTCTTGCGAGCAAAGAATGGAAGCCAGAAGAATAGGCAAAGCCGCATTTTTGGAGCCGCTGATACGGACATCGCCGGTGAGAGGGACGCCGCCGGTGACAACCAATTTATCCATACTGTTTCAACCTTTTGAAAAGATGCGTGTTCAAAAAAACTCGGTGACAGAACGAACGTCCCGCCTCGGGACCGCTCCCGGGCAAAAATCTCCGTCTGCCGAGAAGACGGCACCTAGCACAAGGTCGTTTCACTGTCATTGGGCTTATCCAGGGGAGCCCGGATTTTTCATCATTTTTCATATTTTTCCTTGACCCGCCAACGGCCCTTGGATAAATGACTTTCTCGCTTCGTGGTGGGTGTAGCTCAGTTGGTAGAGCTCCTGGTTGTGGCCCAGGTGGCCGCGCGTTCAAGTCGCGTCACTCACCCCATGCTTTTCCTCCGGTTTTCATGCCGGTATCGGATCGATTCGAATCGCCACGATTCGAATCTCGCTGAAAATGATTCTTGACAAAGAAACATCTTTCAGTAAGATATCTCCCTCACGTGGTGGGTGTAGCTCAGTTGGTAGAGCTCCTGGTTGTGGCCCAGGTGGTCGCGCGTTCAAGTCGCGTCACTCACCCCATTCGATTGTGTAAAGGACGAGGCATATCCGCTTCGTCCTTTTTTTTGTACACGCTGACCCCCGACAATATTATGCCTCTACTCGCCCCCTACCGCCGCAAAGTTCCCAAGGAAGCCATCAATGAACTACCCCTCAGGCACTACTCCGGCCCTATCAGACTGGTGAACTGCGGCCGGTCCCTTGAACACGCCCTGTCCTGTATCAAGGGGGAGACTCTGCTCGGCTTCGACACGGAAACCAGGCCCGCTTTTCGCAAAGGCGAATTCTACCTCCCCTCTCTGCTCCAGCTGGCCGCTCGTGGCGAAGTCTTCCTCTTTCATCTGAAAACGATCGGATTCCCCGACCCTGTCCGGGATCTGTTGGCCGACACGTCCGTGATCAAAACCGGCGTGGCGGTCCGGGACGACATCACAGGCCTGCAGAAACTGAATCCCTTTCAACCCGGCAGCTTTATCGATCTCGGGGAAGTGGCCAGACAGAAAAACATCCCCACGCGGGGACTGCGCACCATTGCCGCCAATTTTCTCTCCTTCCGGCTCTCCAAGGGAGCCCAGCGATCCAACTGGGGGGCACCCGAGCTGGATGCCAAGCAACAGACCTACGCCGCCACCGACGCCTGGGTCAGCCGAAAAATCCATCTCCGATTCGAAGAACTGGGAATGCTCTGACTGTATTTTGGGATTGAAGACGCCCCCGGAATCCCGGAATTGAAGGCAGATTGTAACTATTCAGGTCCCCGTTTCGGGATTAAGAGGAGTATGCTCCTCTGTCACAGGGGTACAGGATTACCCGGCCTCTGACCATAATCCCGTTTATCCTTCTACTCCCTATACCCCCTTATTTTTTTATCCAGGGTGAATAGTTACGGCAGATTTAAGGATTCTCAAGCTTCAGAATCCTTAAATCCCGAAATCTCAACTCCAAAATCTTGACATCCCGCCATCCCTCCCTATTTTTCATGCTCGAATCTAAAAACCACAAGGAGCGAGCATGCCCGATACAACGCAGACCAACGAATTCGAATTCAAGACGGAAATCAAACAACTTCTCGAGATCATCACCCATTCACTGTACACGAGTCGGGAAATATTCGTCAGGGAGCTCGTGTCCAATGCGTCTGACGCCCTGGACAAGATCCGTTTCGAGTCCGCCAGAGGCACCGACCTCAAGGACAGCGACCTCCCCCTTGAAATCCGCATCACCGCGGACAAGGACAACAAGACCCTGACCATCACCGACACCGGCATCGGTATGACCCGGGACGAGCTGGTGGAAAACATCGGGACCATCGCCAAATCAGGCTCCGCGGAGTTCATCCGTCAGGCCATGGCCGACAAGGACAACTCCTCCAATATCATCGGTCGATTCGGCGTGGGGTTCTACTCTGTATTCATGGCCGCTTCCAAAGTGGTCATCACCACCCGATCCATGGCCGCCGACGCCGCCCCCATCCGGTGGGAGTCCGACGGACTGGGCACCTATCGCATCGAAGAAACGGCCGAAGACATGCCCCGGGGAACCTCCATGGAGATCCACCTCAAGGAGGATGCCGAGGAATTCGCGGATCCGGACCGGATCAAGTCCGTCATCAAAAAGCACTCCAACTTCATCACCTTCCCCATCTTTGTGGGCGACGACAAGGTGAACACCATCCCGGCCCTGTGGCGGGAACCCAAATTCTCCATCACAAAGGAACAGTACAAAGAGTTCTACGAATTTTTGACCTTCGATTCCAAGGACCCGCTGGACACACTGCACTTCTCCGTGGACGCCCCGGTCCAGTTCTCCTCCCTGGTGTTCATCCCTGAACAGAGCTACGATTTTCTGGGACAGGACCGGGACGACTACGGTCTGGACCTGTACGTGCGCAGAGTGCTAATCCAGTCCAAATACAAGGACCTCATCCCCCAGTACCTCGGATTCCTGAAAGGGGTTGTGGACACCGAAGACCTGCCCCTGAACATCTCCCGTGAGACCCTGCAGGAAAACCTGCTCATCAACAAGATCTCCAGCACACTGACCAAGCAGGTCCTGAGCCGCCTCAAGAAGCTGGCCGAAGACGAGCCCGAAACCTATGCCACGTTCTGGAACACCCACTCCAAGACCTTCAAGCTCGGCTATTCGGACTTCGCCAACAAGGACAGATTCGCGGAACTGCTCCGGTTCAACTCCTCGGTCCACGACGACAACACCGGCCTGCGCTCCCTGGACGAGTACATTGAAAACGCCCGGGAAGACCAGAAGGAGATCTACTACATCTCCGGTCCGAGCCGGGAAGCGGTCTCCCTGAACCCGCACCTGGAGATCTTCCGCAAGAAGGGCATCGAAGTACTCTACCTCTACGAACCCATCGACGAGTTCGTCATGGACTCGGTGCGCACCTACAAGGAATTCACCTTCACGGCCACCGAGCACGCCGATCTGGAAGCCCTGGGCAAGTACGAGAACAAGGACGAAGAAAAACCGGTCCAGGAGATGAGCGAAGAAGAGGCCGTGGATTTCCCGGGATTCCTGGAACGAATCAAAGCCATTCTCGGCGATCGGGCTGAGGACGTGCGCGTCTCTAAACGACTCAGCGCCAGCCCGGCATGTCTGGTCAGCCCTGACGGCGGCATCTCCTCCCAGATGCAGAAAATGATGCAGATGATCACCAAGGACACCTCGGTTCCCAAAAAGGTTTTTGAAGTCAACCAGGACCACTCTCTGATCCGCAACCTGTTCCGGATCTTCAAGGCCGACGCTGAAGACCCGTACCTGACCCAGACCATTGAGCAGCTCTACGAATCCTCCCTGCTCATGGATGGCTATCTGTCCGATCCCCATGCCATGGTCGGTCGGATCAACGACCTGCTGGAAAAATCCAGCGGCTGGTACACCGAGATCAACAAGATCTAGCGGTTGGATAACTATCGCTCAGGAGCGAGTGCGTACCTTCAGTGATTAAAACTTAAAAAAAGCCCCTTGGGAGAAAATTCTCCCAAGGGGCTTTTTTTATAGCCCTTGTGGACCGGGGAAGGCTTTTGAGGACTCTTTGCCATGGTGTTGATCCGCAGTCCTTTATGAACCTGCAGTCTCACTATGACCTGGAGATTACCGCCCTGCGGCTGGATGACCGGCTGGAAAGAGAAGTGAGGCCTCGAAAAGCCTGTGCCTGAAATCCTCCCCTCGGAAAACATTCCGAGGGGAAGATGGACCGTATGGACTCTATGGGCAAAGTGGACCGAATGGACAGGAAGACCCGACCCCGACTCCTACAACCGTTCGAGCACCAATTCGCCCATCTGCTTGCAGCCGACAGCGGTTTTGCCCTCTTCCATGATATCGCCGGTACGGTAGTCATCCTGAAGGACCTTCTGGACGGCCGTATCGATGGCTGCGGCTTCTGCCTCCATGGAAAAGGAGTAGCGGAACATCATGGACAGGGAGAGAATGGTGGCCAGGGGATTGGCCTTGTCCTGCCCTGCGATGTCCGGGGCCGAGCCGTGGATGGGTTCGTACAGGGCCGGACCTTCGGCGCCCATGGAGGCCGAGGGCAGCATACCGATGGACCCGGTGATGATGGAGGCCTCATCGGACAGGATGTCGCCGAACAGATTACCGGTGACCATGACGTCGAACTGCGAGGGATCACGGATAAGCTGCATGGCCGCGTTGTCCACGTACATGTGGGACAGTTCCACGTCGGGGTACTCGGGAGCCACCTGCTCGACCACTTCCCGCCACAGCTGAGAGACATCAAGGACATTGGCCTTATCCACGGAACAGACCCGTCTGCCGCGCTTCATGGCCAGATCAAAGGCAATTTTGGCGATGCGCCGCACTTCGGATTCCTTGTAGACCATGGTGTTGTAGGCGGCCTTTTCGCCGTCACGGACTTCCTCCCCCCGGGGCTCACCAAAATAGATGCCGCCGGTGAGCTCGCGGACGACCATGATGTCCAGACCGTCTGCAACGATATCCGGACGCAGGTAGGACGCCCTGGCCAGCTCCGGAAACAGGACCGCCGGGCGCAGATTGGCGAACAGGCCCAGGGCCTTGCGTATACCGAGCAGTCCCCGCTCCGGGCGAATGGATTTCTCGATGGTATCCCACTTCGGGCCCCCCACAGCGCCGAGGAGCACGGCGTCAGCGGCCTGACACGCGGTGACGGTCTCTTCAGGCAGGGGCCCGCCCGTGGCGTCGATGGCCGCCCCGCCGATGAGAGCCTCTGATATTTCAAATTCATGGCCGAATTTTTTCCCGACTGCGTCGAGCACCTTACGGGCCTGGGCGATGATCTCCGGCCCGATGCCGTCACCAGGCATCACACATATCTTTATATTCATTTTATTATTTCCTTAACTGAAATTACGCACTGCTCAATATCTCTCAAAGCAATGGGACCCATGTCCCTCTTCCTTCGCGTCTCTTCGCGCCCTTCACGGTGAAAAAATCTTCCCGCAAAGGACGCGAAGAGCGCGACGGGGGAAGTTTGAGCCGGGATGCGTAATTTCAATTCTTTACATTCAATTTCCAGCTACCTGCTTGTTCACATACCCGATCAGTCCACCGGAAGACAGAATCTCCCGCATAAACTCCGGGATGGGGGCAAAGCCGATCTTATCGCCGGTGGTCAGATTGGTCACCACGCCGCCTTCCACATCGACCTCCACTTCGTCGCCTGCACCGATCTTGTCGATGTCATCGCCGAGTTCCAGAAGCAGAAGCCCCATATTGAAGCTGTTGCGGTAGAAAATGCGGGCAAAGCTGCGGGCCAGAACCACAGGCATTCCTGCACCGATGATGGCCAGGGGGGCGTGTTCCCGGGAGGAACCGCAACCGAAATTCTCTCCGGCCACCAGGATGTCCCCCGGAGTGACCCGCTTGACCCAGCCTTCTTCCAGACCTTCAAAACAGTTCCTGCCAAGTTCTTCGACATCGGCGGTGACCAGAAACCGGGCCGGAATAATGGCATCGGTGTCGATGTGATCGCCCACACGGTGGGTTTTCCCTGTATACTTCATGGTCTCTCTCCCAAATTGCAATCAAAGTTTGTTCGGGTCCGCGATTTCACCGGCAATGGCCGTGGCCGCGGCAACAGCCGGACTTCCCAGGTACACATCGGATTTCAGACTGCCCATGCGGCCTTTGAAGTTCCGATTGGTAGTGGCCATGCACACCTCGCCTCCGGCCAGGATGCCCATATGTCCGCCCAGACAGGGACCGCAGGTGGGAGGCCCGACAATGGCTCCGGCTTCCATGAAGGTTTCGATGAGTCCCTCCCTGAGGGCCTGCTTCCAGA
>Ga0102940_1001587_pt1 | contig 14465 bp, 10 predicted proteins | sample SalPonR2_C_D1_MG_FD_78215 | JGI IMG/M metagenome (GOLD analysis project Ga0102940, IMG submission 78215) | Salt pond soil microbial communities from South San Francisco under conditions of wetland restoration - Salt Pond MetaG R2_C_D1_MG | ecosystem: Environmental > Aquatic > Marine > Intertidal...
AAGAAGATGTATTCGACCTATTTGTTAATGGTCGCCATTTTCATTCAAATTTAGATGAAAACTCAAATCTTGAAGAAATCGAGAGTGAAGATAAATTTGAGTATGACATGTTTATAATTGCAATCATTAATAAAACTAATGCAGTTTTAATGCTATATAAGTTTCTCGAGAATAAAGACTTATGGTAGCTAAAAAGCGCGTCAACGCGGACAGGCCTCGCCGTTCCGTTGATGTTTTGTGGTTCCGAATTTCAATAGTACATTTTGTCAAATATTAACGTTGGTCCGCCTGCCGGTTACGCGCGGGGCCGTTATAGAGCAAGCATATTCGCAATGAGGAGATTAATTTTTTTACTGACATTTCTGGTTTTTTGCATTGAGCCTGTTTATGCTTGTTCCTGTGTTGAAAGACCTTTCGAAGAAGCAGTGGAAAGTGCGGATGAAATTTTTATTGGAAGGGTTGTAAAAATTGAAGAAAAAAAAGAATTTTTCTCATCAGATTTTAGAGAATATTGGGTTTCACATTTTGATGTTTCAAAAAAATGGAAAGGAAACAAAAGAACTAAAATTCGTGTGATTCAATCGTATAATAGCTGTGAATTCTCATTCGAATTTGGGAGAGAGTATTTAGTATATGCTATGGAAACAAATCAGATAGGATGGAATGGAACAAGAGAACACACTACATGGCTTTGTTCGCGAACAATTGATACCATGTACTATAGTGATTTGATAAATGAAGATTGGATCTGGGACGATAGAGAATTGCTAAACACGGAATTTCCTGCTCCTGTCCAGATCTCTTCAATCTATAATAATTGGCCTATTTGGGTAACCATACTCTTTTTGATTATTGGAATTTCCAGTTGGAAGTTGCTGAATAGAAAACGCAATGCTCTATAACAACAAAACGGTTTAAGCGGATAAGCTTTGGGTACGGGGCTTTGTAAAGATTAGTCGCTTCTTGGCCGCCAATACATTTTAAGAACTATTCGATGGATTCAGTGTCCTCGGTTTCCGATTCCGAATCAGCCTCCGTTTCAAGATTCTCAAGATATTGGACATACCGCGGTGGCAGTTCGAAAAACGGCTCGTTTGGAATCATGGGAAGCCGCGGTCTCCTCAGTGGGGGCCGCTTCGGTTTTCTCTCCGGATTCCATTGAAAATTATCCAGCGTTCTGTCTGAGTCGCCTTCACTCTCCGGCACATAGGTGCCATTGATATTGGATATGGCCTTAAAGAAATCGAACTCACCGTTTTCAAACAACATCGTGGATGAGCCGGCTGCCACCATCTCCATCAGCCCGTCAGGTTCGCCCTCCTCGTTTTTTTGATGGAATATAATTTCTGAATTATCATAGACGACCAGGCTGTCGAGTTCGCCTGTTTCAAAATAGGCGTTCAGCGTATCGCCGGTCATCTGGTTCAGGCGTCCCGTTGCGGTATCCTCCTGAACGGCAATAGGGCGGGGATAGGAGCGGAGGAAACGGATGTCACCATCATTCAGGGTAGCTTCGATGTAAGGGCCGGTGAGCTGAATGTTGCGCTGCCAGACGATGGGTGAGCCTCTGAGAATAAAAAGCTCGTCACCATCACTGTAGTTTGCCGTATCCGTGACAGCAGAAAACTTGGTCGACCAGATTCTAACCTGCTGATAGGCATCCATAAGTGATGTAGTGTCTGTCTCCTGAAGCTCAATTTTTTTTGCCAGCAGGTGTGTGGTGTCGGTTTCTGATTCGCTCACTTCCATCAGCCAGGCGTCGTTGCCGGTAAGAAGCCTGTATCCTGTGGAATCAGCAAAAAGATAGTTTCCCGCAAACGTCACGTTCTCTTCATAGTCATCAGCAAAAACACGGCTGTGCAGTTCATAGAGATCTTTTGAACGGTTCATAAACAGCGAGTCAGCCTCCAGGTATTGAGTGGTATCTGAGAGCTGCACATTTCCTCTGAACACAGCGCTGTCGGCCTCCTGGTAGAATACCCCAGAATCAGCCAGCAGCGCTCCTGAACCGTCCTCAAAACGGACCGGCGCCCGGAACACGGTAATATCGAGTGGGGCAGAGACGTCTACTATTTCACTAAAAACAGTGTTGGTTTCAGATTCAATAATCACCCGTCCCCTGAATTGGCTGAAATCTGTGAGGGTGTTGTAGAAAAGCGTATCAGCCCAGATAATTTCATCAGCAGTTTCGATCTGGATATTAAACGCCTCAATCCGGTTTCTGTTAATAAATTGATAGGCACTGTCGGCAAGCATCGTCATTTCCTGAGTTGCGAGCCTGACGTTACCCAGGAGTTTGCGGACGTTTTGATTATTAATGATGACACCTTCAGCCCGTTCTGCATTCTCGATAAATACCCGGCTTTGTGCAGAGAGTTCACCCGGGGTAATAAGTACTAATATTGGCAATACAGGTGCCAGCAGGCAGAAAATGATGATTGATCTGAATTTAGTCGACAAGAAAGCGCCCCCTCGGTTCATCGATAGTGTAATTTGAAAGGTCGGTCATTCCATCAAACCCGCGTCCGGAAATGCTGTCTTTTGGCGTGATGATGGTTACAATACGGTCGGATGTAATTCGGTCGCTAACATCAGACCACCTGAGGAAATCGGAATAAAGCTGTCTTTCAGTCTGGGTAAGCACACGAACTGAATCGAACAGTTCAAATGCGCGTTTTGTATCGAAGTAGATGGCGCGTTTGCTCCAGGCTTCTGTCTCTACAGCTCCCGTGGAATCAAAGAGCTGTACATATACAGGGCCGGTGATATGTGTCTCTTTTTTCTCAGGCATCTGGTAGCTGATGGCGTAGGATCCCTCTATTAAAACCCTCGCATTTCCGTCACGCATCAGCATCATCTCCACATCCCAGCTTTCGGTTGTGGTGGTAAGCGAGTCGTTGAGGTAGGAGTTAATTTGCTGCGCGTCGTATTCTGAGAGTTCTGAACAGCTTGCGAAGAGGAATAGTGCAATAAGAACGGCCGGTAGAATACTACGTTGTGCCAAAGTAGCGATCTCCCGCGTCGCCAAGCCCGGGAACGATAAATGCATCGTCATTAAGTTTTTCGTCAACCGCCGCAGTAATGATTGAAACATCGGGATATTTTTCTGTGATTCTGTCAAGACCCTCCGGAGCGCTTATCAGTGAGGTAAACCGGATGTTTTTGGCTCCATGCTTTTTGAGGTAGCCTATTGCATCATCTGCACTTCCGCCGGTTGCAAGCATTGGATCTACCACTAGTACCAGACCGTCTGATACTTCATCCGGAAGGTTTGAGTAGTAATCAACGGGCTCATGTGTGGTTTCGTCTCTGTACATCCCGAGGTGGCCAATTTTTGCATCGGGAATGAAGTTCATGATCGCGTCCACCAGCGTAAGGCCTGCTCTGAGAATGGGTACGACAACAATTTCTGTATTGATATGGTAGCCGCTGGTTGCCTCAATCGGTGTATGTATGGTCGTTTTGCGCAGCGGAAGTTCCTTTAGCGATTCATAGGCCAGGATCGTTGCAATACGGCTCATTGCTGACCGGAACTCGACAATTTTGGTAGTCTCATCCCGCAGGATTGAAAGATCTCTGGCAACAACGGGATGATCAAGAATCGTGACGTTCGAATGTACGTTCATAACCAGTTACCGGATATTTATTTTGAATTAAATTTCAGTATTCTCAAAATATTTCTTCGTGATCTTCACGATTACTCCTGAGAGAGCAAATAGTGCCACAATATTGAAAAATGCCATCAGTCCAAGCATCACATCACCAAAAGCCCAAACGGTTGTGAGTGCGGTGATAGCTCCCATAAAGTGCATTCCAACAAACACGAGCCTGTACCAGAAGATCGACTTAAAGCCAAACAGGTACTGTGCGGCCCTGTCGCCGTAATAGCTCCAGCTAATGGATGTAGAGACCGCAAACAGCAGCACGGCAATTGTTACAATAAAACCACCGCCGCCGGCGAGGGGAGAAAGCCCCATTTCAAACGCTCTGACTGTTAACGGAGCACCGTTTTCAACAACTCCGCCGTAGAGTGCTTCAAGCTGGGAATCGTTGTCCTGATAAATTACGGGATTGCTGTCTATACCTTCAATTCGCCCGTTAAAAAGGACGCTTTCTTCGCTATCGGTAAACATTGTATCAACGGGTACGTTGTATCGCATCATGGAACCGTTGACCGGCATGCCGTCCTCAAAATAGAGAATGGAGGGGGTATCACCCTCATCTACAATATACGACACCGGGTCTTCTGTTGGAAAAACGGTAGCTGAGTGGTACATGTCCCACGCACCGGTTGACACGATAACAAGGCCAGTGATTGTACAAACAATCAGCGTATCGATAAACGGCTCGAGAAGTGCAACCACGCCCTCACGCACCGGCTGATCTGTTTTGGCAGCTGAGTGGGCGATGGGAGCTGAACCCTGGCCCGCCTCGTTGGAAAAAAGGCCGCGCTGTACACCGTAGCTAAGCGTGAAAATAAAAGCACCTGATCCGACCCCAAGCAGTCCTGCCTGCGGGTTGAAGGCACTGGTTACAATTTGAATGAATGAGGGAATAACCGAATCATAATTAATAATAAGGACAATGAGTCCGCCAAGCACATAGAGCGTAGCCATAAATGGTACCAGGCGGGAGGTTACATAGCCGATTCTTTTGATTCCACCCAGAATAACGGCACCGACAAGACCGGCTGTGATGAGTCCCGTGACTGCATTTGGAATTTGAAACTCGGTGAGCATTACGTCTGCAACCGTGTTAGCCTGAACGGCATTACCTGTAAGAAACGCACATATGGCGGCAGCAATGGAGAATGCAACAGCCAGCCACTTCCAGTTAGGGCCTAATCCCTTTTCTATGTAGTACATTGGACCGCCCGATACGGACCCGTCTTCATTTGTAACTCTGTATTCCTGGGCCAGCGTAACCTCTGTAAACTTGATGGCCATCCCTAAAACGGCGGTAATCCACATCCAGAAGAGTGCGCCGGGGCCGCCAAAGTGGATGGCAAGAGCTACACCGGCAATATTTCCAATTCCCACCGTGGCTGATAGAGCAGTACTGAGTGCCTGGAAATGATTAATGTCGCCTTCATCGTTTGGGTCGTCATAGTGACCGCTAACAACTTTCAGACCATGTGAAAAACGGGTGATTTGGATAAAGCCGAGCCGGATTGTTATAAAAATACCGAAAGAGAGCAATACAACTACCATAAATGGCAGGTTCTCCGGTGTATTCCAAATCAAATCTAAAAGTGAATTAATGACCCATTCGAATGTATCCATCAAAAAAAAATATGGTTTTTATTTCCTCAGCCTCGAATGTATAAATAAATAGAGTCACTTTTTAATAAAAATTGGGTATTAATGAACGATTTGACTTTGAAATTTCTTAACAGACAAAAGATTGAGATTCTTGTAAACAACCTGAGCTCAATTAAGTACAAGCAAACATTTTGAAATAAACTTCCTTTGCCATGACGAAAGCAGATATTGTTGATGTAATATCATCATCTACTGGGCTAACAAAAGTTGAAACTGAAGCAGTTGTTAACGGTTTTATGGATACTGTAATTGATGCCATGAAGCGCGGAGAAACGATTGAACTCCGGGGGTTCGGCAGTTTTAAAGTAGTAAAACGCGCCCAGAGAGTAGCTCGTAATCCGAAAACAAATGAAGAAGTTATTGTACCTGAACAGTACGTTCCAACACTAAAGATTTCTAAAGATTTTAAAAATCAGGTTAACAACTCTAATTCCTGATCATTTAACACACTTTCGCTGATTCGGGTAAATACCTTTCTTTAGCTCTTCTTTATCCTGCTGCTAAAACATCGTATGTTGATTATTTACCCCAAATGAATGCAGGATGATTCAGAACTATTTTTTCAAAAATCAATGCATTGGTACGTCGTTTACCAGTCGTCTGAAGGAATGTGCTACTAACAGAATAGCATGCGTTAGCTTAATTTTTTTCGCTCTCATAGTTGTGAGCAGCTGTTCAGATACACCCCCATCTGATTTTTACGAAGTGGACGGGTTGATTTCAGGAGAAGCAACCGATATGTCCGGCACGACTGGCTGGGAGCCTGTTCAATTTATAAATAGCATCGGTCTAAAAAAAAGCATTCCTGATTCTGCGACTGGCGCCCCAATCTCATTTTCTGTCAACATTTCAACGAGCGGCGAGTATGCAATCTGGTTGCTTGGCGCCCATCCGGTACCTGACCGCTCTTCTACCTTAACAGACATTTCGATTACCGGGCCCGATGGATTTCTTCTGTCGAGGTCATCGGTGGAGATCCCTAAAGGCTATAAATTAAAATGGATACGGGCAGGTACAAATAACTCCGATCTTATCTCATTTGAAACAGCGGGACAGTATACTTTTACCATCACTCCGCGCAGCCCTGAAGACATTCAGATTCACAAGATTCAAATGTCGCTTAATAATGCTGATCAGCCGTTTGGCCTCGGCCTGCCTTCATCCACCCGCACAGACCTCAGTGCAGCCAACATATTTCGTGAAATCCCCGTGATGCTGCCGCCTTCCTGGGCTTTTGAACCAGTTCTCGGATCTGATGAACATGGCTTTCAGTCTCTTACTGAGTGGTTTTTACGGGATGAGTCGATTAATCCGGCCGGTATTGGTGCTTTTTGGTCTGGTTCAGGTTTAAAAGATGAATATGAAAGACGTATGCCGAGCCCGGACGATGCCCATCCTGTTAGAGGGATTAAAATAGACAGTGATACTATTTGCACCGGCAACGCGGAGTCTGTGTTTGAGTCGGGGTATCAATTTATGGTAACACATGAGTCTTTGGGAGTTGAGTGCCTGAGCCGGCTGCACCGGGAGTACCAGAATTTAGCGGGAGATGATCAAAGATCTGTCTTTTTTCATGGTATTAAGAACGCATTTAATGCGACTATAAAACAGTATCCGGCTCCAATCACCCCTCTTTATACATTTGCATGGTCAGCTAAGCCTTTCATAGAGGAAGGGGATTACAAGCCCGGCGGATACAGGGAACTTGTTGGGGATCTTTCTGACCCGGCCGGCAGCCTCTATAATATGCCGTTTGTGTCGATGCCGCTTGACTATTCATCTGTATCGCCCGTCGATTCTGACTGGGACAGTGAGCTTTTTATCCGGTCGCTTCAGCTGTCGCCATTTTTGCCGGTTATGAATATTAAGCTTCCTGCTTATTTTAGTTGGCTTAGCAGAATGGAAAAAGAGCAGTTTAAGAATGCTATTGATTTTCGGAATTCTATCTTTCCATACAGTTACACGCACGCCCACTACACCCGTCAGACAAATGAAAGTGTCATTTCAGGATTCAGACAGCATCCAGATCAATTTTTGTATGGTGATGCGTTTTTGGTAGCGCCCGTTATGGCTCCCGGCAGTAATGGCAGGATTGTTTACTTCCCGGAGGGCCGGCGCTGGTATAACTATTATTCGGGAGATGTCTTTGAAGCCGGCCGGTCGTGGTTTGTTGAGACTCAGCTGGATCAGCTGCCGCTTTTTGTTAAAGCCGGTTCAGTGATTCCGTATCAGGTGAGTGACGATCCGGAACATTTAAAGATTGAGATCTATACCGGTGATGCAGGCGCTTTCAGGCTTGTTGAAGATGATGGAGAGACCCGTGCCTACAGACGGGCGGATGCTGCCCGAACCATGTTTCGATATAATGAAATAGAGGGCAATTTGAAGCTAACTATTGGCGCTGTTCAGGCTGATTTTAAAGGTATGAGTGATCAGCGGTCCTACGACATATTTTTCAAACACGCGAAAGAACCTGAGCGCGTAGAAATAAACGGTGAGGAACTGGTTCGCTCACAGGACAATCGGGAAGAGAAAGGCTGGCGCTATGACGCAGCATCAGGTGACGTGATTGTAACTCTTAACCGCATATCCCGCCGTGAAAAAAAGGATATAGTTATCTATCTGTAGGCAAAAAAAAGTCCCGGAAGTTTAGACCCGGGACTTTGTTAAAAAACATTTTTACCAAAATTTGGCTTTAGAAATCAATTCCGATGGAGAAGTAGTGGATAGGATTTCCATCAAACCCATCACGGAAATAGGGCCAGCCAACATCATAACGGAAGGGTAGTCCGAGAAGGATTGTTCTGAGTCCGAATCCGGCACCGATCAGAATGTCTCCATCTATAATAGTTGATGCTATATCACCTTCCTGAGGTGGGCCCTCGCGCTGCAGCCCGGTACTTGGATTCAAAAAGAGCTCCTCCTTGCTTGCCACTGTGAAATCCAGCTCGGGGGATTGTTTCTCGAACACAATTGGTTCGCCATTCTGGTTCGTGAATCGTGAATAGGGAATGTTAAACCCCCATGCAGCCCCGGCATCAACAAACGCCACGCCTGTTATGTTGTAGAGCGGAATAAGTGGAATTGGTCCCGGAAGAACGGCTGCAAAAAGCGGAAATCTGAATTCTGCGTTCAAAAGCGAAAAACGGTCGCCAAATGTGGTATTGAATTCATGTCCCCTGAGCGGAGTTGCAGGCAAAGTAAAGAATGTATCAGCTAAGCGGTCAAATGGAATTTCAGCATCGCTCCATCGCTGGTTAATCCATCCGAGCATACCGCCCATAAAGAATGTCTGAGAGTCGCGGCCAATACTGTAGGCACCTGAACCGCGGAAGGCAAATGACGTTCGGTTTCCAAGATCGAAGTACTTTCTGTAATCACCCAAAATAGTCGCAAATTGCGGCGTGCTATTTGTGATATAGGGACTGCCTGAAAGTCTAACAGAGTATCTCGAACCTCCACCGGGCGTTATACTGCCGGGCTGCGGTATCGTATAGTCGCCAGTAAATGTGACCGATGGATTTAGGAAGAAACTATTGTCGTTCTGATTATTTTGAGTACCAAGGCTTCTTACTGAAGCAAAGTCCCTGTAAATACCTATTGCTGAAACTCCATAGTCAAATCGCTGGTAGCGGTTTAAAGGGTACTGAAAATCTGCGTTCAGACTAAAGGTTCTGAACCGGATTAACTCACCAAAAAATGTCTGGTAGTTGCGTGACTGGTGATTGAATGACGCATAAAAATTTGTTCTGTTCTTCAGGAAACCGTATTGAATAAGGTAGTCGCTGTTTCTGAGATCGAAGGTAAGATCGGTTCCAAGCGTCAGCTGGTGATTCCCAAACAGATCGCTGAGCGTGACGAATGCAATGGCTGATGAGCCTGAGTAGGTGTTAACCTGTCCAGCAGCATAGCTTAAATCCGGCGAAAATTGCAGGCGATAATCTTTCGGGCGGTAGAGACCATTTTCGGTTGTATTATTATCCGGCTCAAAATTACGCGGATCGTCTCTTAGTTCGAGAGTGGTATCGCGAACCACGCTTTCACCAAACTGGTAATTTCGGAAGTCGATACGTTCTGAATCCTGCTGACGATTTGTGGTATCACTCTCGGCTTGTTGTCCGTCGCGATTCTGTCTGCTACGTTCGGGTTGCGCTTCTGTAAGCACACGCCTTGCGTTGAGGACATTTCCCTGATCCCGTTCGCTGATGAGTTTTCGGGCGTAGCCGATAGCGGGTACGCGCTGTTCTGCGGTCCATTCCGCACGCTGCTGAGCCCATTGATTGGGTTCCAGAGGCTCCTCCATACGGCGTGAAAAAGGCGACCGGATCACATACACATCTGGCGATCCTTCATTAAGCGCGTTAAATGCGAGCCGTGTTCCGTCATAGGACACTGAAATTTGCATAACACCAGACTGCAGGTCAGTCAGCGGATACACCGTGCGGCTGCTTAAATCATACTCGTAGATATTGGGAATTCCATTCTGGTCGGATACAAACAGAAGACGGCCATCACGGGTAGAGGTCGGTTGGTTTTCCGACCAGCCCACCGTATTTGTCAGGCGTTGTATCCGGGAGCTGTTGATATTCATTGAGTATATGTCTGTCTCAAAAAATGAGTCGTACATTACCGGTGTCGACCCTGCAAGATAGGTGTGTGGTTCGAGGGCATCTCCCCGGTTTGAAACAAAATAAACTGTTTCGCTGTCGCTCGCCCAGGCAGGTTCCTTATCAGTAAAGACATCACCGGTAAGGTTCAGAAATTCATCATTCTCAATGTTATAGACAAAAATACTCTGGTAGGGGCCTATGTTACCGTCAAAAGCAATTTTGGAACCATCGGGTGACCATGCTACTGAATTTATTGCATCGAGGCTGGGGAATTTGGTAGTCGTAAAACTCTTTGTCTCGTAATCAACAATAGCAAGGTTATAGGAACCTTGTGATTTACTCGAGAGGGTAATACGCCGCCCGTCTGGCGACCATGCCAGGTTTGGGTTCAGAATATTAAGCTCCTCAAACATCGGGCTATCGGAGCCGCTCACTATTGTTTTGAGTTTTTTACCGGTATTGGCATCAACGACAATTACATCAAATACACCCCTACGATTCGAAATCATGGCAATAAGGTCGCCGTTTGGCGATATCGCGGGACTGGTATTGTAGGAGGACCGGCCATTGTTTCTGCCAGTGATCTGGGTAGCTGTACTGCTCAGCGTCTGGCGATTGGCAACTTCCGGGAAGTATCGCTGGCGATAAAATTCATCCCAGCGCTCTGATAGTTCTTCGACATTCAGCCCGACCGACTGCTCAATTGCCTGCTGAACGTTTCGTGTAAGTTTAACCCGCTCTAAAATTTCAGTAATCTTTGGCCGACCGTACTCGGTTTCGATATAATACCAGAAAGATTGGCCGCCGCGATAAGCAAAATAACCGCCCAGACGCTGAAGGGGAGGGAGATAATCATTAAGCACAGCATCTCTCATGAACATATCGGTATTGGTATCCCATCTGAGCGCGAGATACTCTGCGAGCCCTTCCTCAAACCAAAGCGGAAAACGCAGCTGAATATTATTTTGAACAATGGACTGAACATTCCCGCCGTAGTATACATCATTTATAAAAGCGTGGGTAAGTTCGTGCTGAATCGTTCGCCGGAAATCGGCATATTCGCCCATAAATGGCTGCGTCATCCGGTTTTTATATTTATCCGTCACACCGCCTATTCCCTGTGCGTCCACGGGAAGCTGAACGACATTGGTTTGGGAAAAATCGCTGTGAGAATCGTAAATAATTACGGGAATGCGGTCGGTGAGCTGCGATCCGAAATCATTTTCAAACTGTTCGAGAGATGACTCTACTGTCTCTGCAGTAAACTGTGCTAAATGATAATTTTTCGAATTGTAATAGTAAATATCGAAATGGTCGGTTTCAATATATCTCCAATCGAAGGTTTCGTACTGCACCCGGTTTTTGCCGAAGAAAAAATACTGGGCGAAGAGTTGTTCAGCTGCTAATGAAGAGATAAAAAGTCCCAGCAATGACGCCAGGACCACTTTTTTTAGTAGAGACATAATGTGGTAACAATGAATTAAAGATCAACCAAGCGTTAAATCAATCTGGCGTTTATCCATGTCGGTTCGCGTTACTTTGGCCTGAATGGAATCACCCAGTCTGTACTTCTTGCCTTTAGAACGACCTGTGAGGCAATGTAATTGTGGATTAAATATATAATAATCATCTTTTAAGTCGCTCACTCTTATCATCCCTTCACAGTAACTATCATCGAGTACAACATAGATGCCATTTTCAGTCACACCGCTGATGGTGCCCTTGAACGTCTGGCCTATTCTGTCTGAGAGATATTCAACTTGCTTTAGTTTCACTGAGTCGCGTTCGGCTTCCACGGCATAACGTTCTCTTTCGCTGGAATGTTCTCCCATCTCACTTAGCTGGTCGTATGTATATTCTTTGCTGCCCGAGTTATATCGTTTAAGCAAACGGTGAACAATCACATCGGGATAACGGCGAATAGGGCTTGTAAAGTGAGAGTAGTCTTTAAAACCAAGTCCAAAGTGACCGATGTTTTTTGGGCTGTATTCAGCTTTTGCCATCGACCGGAGCATCAGGCCGTTAATAATATTCTCGAGCGACGTGTCCTCAACTTTTTTGAGGAATTCATTGATCTTCTGAGCAGAAATTTTTCCGCTAAGCTCAAGTTCAATGCCGAGTGGCTTTGCGGTCTCTTTAATATTGTTGAGTTTTTCAATATCAGGTTCGCCGTGCACACGGTAGAGGAATGGGTGATCGTTTTTGGATTTCTTATTCGACCGAAGGTCGTCTACATGCCTGGCAACGGTCTTATTTGCCAGAAGCATACACTCCTCAATCAGTTTATGAGCAAATTTCCGCTCTTTTACAATCACATCTACCGGTTTGCCTGAATCATCAAGAATAAACCGCGGTTCGGGCGTTTCAAAATTAATGGAGCCTTCTCTGAACCGTTTGTCGAGCAGAACATTTGCAAGTGCCTGCAGTGATTTCAGCTGATTTTCATAAGGATGTGATTTCTCACCGTCCAGTATCTGCTGAACCTCATCGTATGTGAAGCGCTGCCGTGAGTGAATTACGGTCTCTTCTACAGAATGATCAACGACCTTTCCGTTTGGCGCGATCTCCATAAAACAGCTATACGCTAATTTATCCTCAAAGGGGCGCAAGCTGCAGAGACCGTTGCTCAGCCGCTCTGGCAGCATGGGAATGACCCTATCGACGAGATATACGCTTGTGCCGCGTTCGTAGGCTTCTTCATCAAGTACCGATCCGCTCGGCATGTAGTGCGTTACATCCGCGATGTGTACGCCGAGATAATAATTTCCGTTATTAAGAATTTTGATGCTTAACCCATCATCGAAATCCTGTGCGTCAGGGGGGTCGATGGTCATTACGACCTCATCCCTCATGTCTTTCCGGCGATCAATCTCCTTCTGTGGAATTTTCTCAGGAATTTTATCGGAGAAATTTTCAACCTCGGGGGGGAACTTGGCCTCGAACTGCTTCTCGGCAAGAATTGAGAGAATGTTTGCCTCGTTGCTTCCGGCATCTCCTAAAATACTTTCTATTGCAGCCTGCGGGTAGCCGCGAACATCATCCCAGTTCACAAGATTGAATGTTACCTTCTGGCCCGGCTCTGCACCGTTCAGATCCTCCGGAGACACAAAGAAATCAACTCTCGAAGATTTCTGGTCGGGCTCGATGATATAGGTGTTGTGCGACTCTTTTCTGAGAGTACCGACAAACAGAGATCTTGCACGTTTTTCAATTTCTACAATCTTACCGATTGCCTTGTTACTTTTTTTGTGATAGCCTGTAATTCTGACCTTAACGATATCGCCATCAAGGGCGGTGCTCATCTGACGGCTTGGCACCTTGATGTCCTGGTCGCGGCCTTCTACGATAACATAGCCATCACCGCGGCTGGTTACATCCAGCTTGCCGGTATGGGTATTGTCTTCTTTCACTACCGGTTCATTAAGCCGAACAAGATTCCCCTTGCTGACCCTTAGGATCTCTTTTTGTTTAAGTTTATTGACCGAACTCTTTAGTTTTCGTGAGTCCTTTTTAGATGATAGACTCAGCGCGTCCAGTAAGATCGGAATCGGAATAGATGCATCCGGATAGGATTCTAATATCTTGATTATTTTTTTATCGAGTGATGTTAGATTGTCTCTGCTCATGTATAATTATTTAACACTTAAATTAATTTTCTGCCAGTGAATTTGAATCGTCAGCGACGTCTGGCTCGTCTTCCTTGAGTCCAAATAATTTTCGGATGGATGAGACGATTCTGTTTTTTAAATTTTGCCAGGTATTAAACTGGAACTGAGCTTCGACACCCATTCCGTTCATTTCCTGAGTTTGGCGGGATTCCGTTTCAGATCGATTTGATAATGTTATATCCTGCCTGTGAAATGCTGTAATTGAAAATATTTGATTGATTCTATAAGTAGCCCCGAGATCACCAATCTCGCTTTCGCCTGTAATTTGACCTTCACGGCGTAAAACAATGCGATCGTTGAAAAGCCTCAAGGCAACGCCAAGATCAACTTCGTTGAAGGCGTTCAGGTTAAAGTCCACATCGAATGTGATGTCGCTTCGTAACAGTGAATTGATCTGATTTGACAACAGCGGACTTATGATCTGACTGGATACCAATGGATTAACCAATGTATTCGTTCCGGTGACGTTTCCGAACTCCGGATTCTGCAGCTCGTCTGAAGGTACAAAATTTCCTGTTAATAAGATTCCGAAAGCCTGTAATACTTTTTCTTCCTCATTTTGATTAAGCCTGTTGATCTGGGTAGCAATCGTAGGGTCCTGTGTGCCTTCAATGCCACTCGGCAACTGAAAGAAAAACTCATTTTCTATTTGGTTGATGGTGCCACCAATCTGAAGAATTAGCTCAATAGGAACCCGTTGAAAGCTTGCACCTGTCGGGATCAGGGTAGATATATCCGGCCGTGCCCTGTAGGAAGCGGTCACGTCGAGGTCCGCATCAACAAGATCGCCCGACCAGACGATCGTTCCCCCATCCTGAATTTCAAACCGACGTGTAAATATATCACCGCCTACAAACTGATATTGG
>Ga0102940_1001588_pt1 | contig 14460 bp, 10 predicted proteins | sample SalPonR2_C_D1_MG_FD_78215 | JGI IMG/M metagenome (GOLD analysis project Ga0102940, IMG submission 78215) | Salt pond soil microbial communities from South San Francisco under conditions of wetland restoration - Salt Pond MetaG R2_C_D1_MG | ecosystem: Environmental > Aquatic > Marine > Intertidal...
GTGCAGGTTGCGGAAGAGACATCAAACGTCACTTCAAACCGTCGTCTGTTCATCCTGAAGCAGGTTTTCTCAAAGGCAAAAAAAGAGGGGCTGATAAATCGGGACGAGGTCTGCGAGCTTCGGTATCTGAGCGAAAAGCGGCATGAGCGGACCATGTGGCTCAACCCGGAACAGCTGGTAGGGGTGCTGGAGGCCGCCGCAGCGGCGAGGTCCAGACATTACATGCCGCTGGCCATCCTGCTGGCTGCTGAGCACGGGGCCAGTAAGCAAGAAATCTTGAATCTCCGGTGGGAAGACATTGATTTTGATCTCGGTGACTGTGGGTGCATCAGCTTTTTCCGGGAAAAAAACGGGGTCAGCCGGGCGCACCGGTTGGACATGACGCGGACCCGAAATGCATTGCTGGCCCGACGGGAATATCTTGCGAAATGCCGGAAAATCGATGTGCAGGATGTGGATGGTTACGTGGTGGGTCGTCCGGACGGAAGCAGGATCAAGGATATCAAGTCAGCCTGGAATGGGATTCGGAAAGCGGCAGGGTTTGACGATCTCCATTTCCACGATCTGCGGCATACGTTCTGTTCCAACCTGGTCCAGTCCGGAACGACGTTGAAGCAGGTCAAGGAACTCATTGGCCACAAGACGGCAAAAATGACAGAGCGATACTCACATTTTGAGCAGATGACGGAGTTTCGTGGCCTTCAGAATCTCGCGGCGCGGTATGCTGGCGGCACAAAGGCTAGAAATAAGCTAGAAAACTAAAAAAAGCCGTCATTTCTGACGGCTTTCTTAGCGGCATTCAAGTGGTAACTATTTGTTTTTACGCACTAAAGTGGTGGAGCTGATCAGGATCGAACTGACGACCTCTTGAATGCCATTCAAGCGCTCTCCCAGCTGAGCTACAGCCCCACGGCGCGTGAAGATGGCTTTTGATGCAAAATGGGGGGAATGTCAAGGGGGAATTTCGGGTCTGCCTGGCGGCTGATTTCGGGAACGTGTTTTTTGAGCAGGCAATGCCGGGGCTGCACGCACCCTGCATTTTTTCCGGAGGGGAGCAGCTCCGTTTTTTGAATTCTGGCCGGGTATCGATATTGATCGGATTTCAAAAGAAGGCTAGGACTGTGGGTGAAAAAAAACAGGGGATGAACGCTGCTGTAGGGCATTCCCGAAAGAAGATTTCAATGCGGGGCGGGATCCTGTCCGGAAAACCGCCCGGGAGAGTTCATGGTTATTTCCAAAGAAGAGATTTCAGGTATTCTCTGTCGTCATGTGGACGATATTCTCAATCTGCTCCATGACGGGGTCTATATTTCCGATGCCAAAGGCAGGACCATCAAGGTCAATGCGCCGTACGAAAAGCTGACCGGGATGTCGGAGGAGGAACTCAAGGGCGAGAACGTACATCAGCTGCAGAGTCAAGGGGTCTTCAACACCATCGTCAACCCTGAGGTGGTGGCCGGTAAGGAGTCCGTGACCCTGGTTCAGGAGGTCAACGAGCGAAAGGTGGTTCTGCACGGTCATCCGGTTCTGGATGAGGATGGCGAGGTGGAAATGGTGGTCACCTTTGTCCGGGACATCACCGCCTTTGACAGGCTGCGCAGCGAGATTTCCGAGCAACGGGCCCTGGTCCAGTCCTACCAGCGCCAGATCGCCTCTCTCAATGCCGAGGATGTGTTTCAGGATGACGGCATGGTCGCGGTCAGCGAAGCCTCCCTCAAGGTCCTGTCCACCATCGAAAATATCGCCCCCACGGACGCGGCCATCCTGATCCTGGGCGAGACCGGGGTCGGCAAGGATATCGTGGCCCGGAAGATCCACAAGAAAAGCCTGCGGGCGGAAGCTCCTTTTTACAAGGTCGATTGTACCACAATCCCCGAGAGTCTGGTGGAATCCGTTCTCTTCGGGTATGCACCCGGAGCGTTTTCCGGGGCCCGCTCCAAGGGAAGCAAGGGGTTTTTCGAAAAGGCCAACAACGGAACCCTGTTTCTGGATGAGATCGGGGAGCTTTCCCTGGTTATGCAGACCAAACTGCTGCGGGCCATTCAGGACCAGGAGATCAACAGGGTCGGGTCGACCTCTGTCATTCCTGTGGATGTACGCATCGTGGCCGCCACCAACAGGGACCTTGAGGGAGAGGTTCGGGAGGGCAGGTTCAGGAGTGATCTGTACTACCGGCTTAAGGTTGCTGTGCTGAACCTGCTTCCGCTTCGGGAGCGCAGGGATGATATCCTTCCCCTGGTCCGTGTTTTTCTGCACCGGTACAATGAAAAGTACAACAAGTCAGTCTCGTTCTGCTCCAAGGGCGAGAATATGCTTCTGAACTACGACTGGCCCGGGAATGTTCGGGAACTCGAGAACATGGTGCACAGCATCGTGGTTTCCACCGAGGGAGACCGGGTCAAATGCAGCGAACTGCCGGGCTCGTTGTCCACCTCGGTCAGCTGTCCGTCCGTCAAGTCGGATATCAGGTCCTTTGATATCGGCAACAGGTCTCTGAAGGAGATCATGCGTTCCATTGAGCGGGATCTGATACGGGAGACCATGGCCATTTACGGGTCCGTGTCCAAGGCCGCCGAGGTGCTGCAGGTGGACCGGAGTACGCTGTTTCGCAAGACCAAAACCGAGTGCGACGGCACGGAGAAGAAGTAGAGGCGAGGCATGCCTTGTCTCTACAGGATTACGGCACTTCCTGCACTTTTTGAAACCGAGATACAATACACAAAGAAAAGGGCCCCGAAATTTTATTTCGGGGCCCTTTTCTTTGGAGGTTCCAGGTACGAAGATGTCGGAGGGAGGGCATCTTCGCGCGGTTCTGGATGCTTCTGGGTTTATTTCTGGAGCTGGGCCATGACCTGGCGGACAATGTCGCTGACCAGTTCCTGGGTTCGGACGTCGCCGGGCAGGGTGGTGGCGGCACCGCTGGAAGCGGGCAGGCCGAGGATTCTGGCGGCGTTGTCGTACATGATCTGCTGACGCGCTTCGGGAGTGAAGGGCAGCTCGGCATAGGTATCGAGGGCCTGCCGGAAGTCCACAAAGGGATGGGCGCTGGCGTACAGAACCTTGTCGGGGATCATGGTGTTGGCGGCCTGGATGTACGCTTCGGACATGGGGGACCGTTCGTACTCGGACAGGTCGATGTACACGTTGGGGTTGCGTTCGGCCACGATGATGGACTCGTTGACCCAGGGGTAGCCGCCGTGGCTGATGATGATCTTCAGTTCCGGGAAATCCCGGGCCACGATGTCGATGTACCGGGGGGCGACATGATCCACGATGGCTTTGGGCACCAGGGTGGCCGGACCGGTGGTGAACACGATGGGGATGTCCAGCTCGCAGCACTTGGAATAGATGGGGTAGTACTTGGCGTCGTGGGGGTAGATCTGGGCCAGGTACGGGTCCACGGCCGCACCACGCAGACCGTGATCATTGTAGGCGGCCTTGAGATCTTCGATGGCGCCCATGCCCTTGTGCGGGTCCAGGCCGAGGAAGCCGATGAATTTGTTCGGGAACTTGTTGACGAATTCGATGACACTGGCGTTGTTGGACTTGCCGCCGTAGGTCGTCTCACAGTCTCGGCCGGTGATGACGGCCCGTTCCACATTGTAGCGGTCCAGATCTTCCACGACCTCGGCCACGGTCTGCGGCTTCATCTTGGAAAAGTCGATCTTTTCGCAGAGTCCCTTGAACATTTTGCTGTTCTGAATTCCAGAGATGGTCTCAGGCGTGTTGGGCCTGAACCGGAAGTCGATCACCTTCATTCCGATGTTCCCCTTATTGTTGTTGCTGGCAAAGGATTGATTGATTTTGAAATTTAAGAGCTGAAGTTACGCAGTTCCAGAAACTGGGAAGAATTGGCCCACGGATCACACGGATTGACACGGATTTAAGAAGAAAGAGGATCAAAGAATCTGCCTTGTCTTCAATCCGTGTGCATCCGTGTGATCCGTGGGCAGTACTCTTCTTTTTCTGCCTTCTGTAACATCGCTTGCGTAACTTCAGTTAAGAGATTTAAGAGATTTTAAAAATTGAGGAGTGGGTGCGTGCACCTGACAGCGAGGGCTTCAATTTCTTAAATCCGATAATTTCTTAAATTGCTTATGATGCCGCACCGCTCTCCTGAGCAGCGGCTCCGTCTGCTTCCGGCACCATTCCGACGGTCCCGTCCCTGTGCTCGGCCAGCCGCTTTTCGGCGAACTCCCTGAGCCGGGCAAAGGTCTCCTGGTCCAGGTTGTCGACCGCGGCCAGAGGGTACGGCTTGCCCAGATATTCGTATTTGGGCAGCCCCATGCGGTGGTAGGCCAGAAGTTCGTATTCGGTGTTGGGCATGTCCTTGATGAAGTCGACAATGGCGCCGATGGCCTTTTCATTGTCGTTGAACCCGGGAATGACCGGCGTTCGGACCCGAATCTTCAGGTCGGGATACAGTGCCTTGAGTTTGGACAGGTTGCTCAGGATACGCGCATTGTTCGCACCGGTGGCCTTCTGATGAGCCTTGGCGTCCGTGCTCTTCAGGTCGAAAAAAATTGTATTCAAATATTGTGCCGCTTCCTTGAGTGTTTCCCAGTCCACCTGCCCGCAGGTTTCGATGCAGGTGTTGATGCGCCGCTTGCGGGCCTCCCGCAGCAAGGCCAGGGCGAACTCTTTTTGAAACAGGGGCTCGCCGCCGCTCATGGTCAGACCACCGCCGGACCGGGCGTAAAAGGCTTCGTCTTCCTCGACCCGCTTCAGGGCGTCGTCAACGGTGACTTCATAGCCGTATACGTTCAGGGCGCTGGTAGGACATTTATCGGCGCAGAGCAGGCAGTTGGTGCAGGCATCCGCGTCCCAGACGATCTTGCGATCCTCCCCTACGGAAAGGGCGTTTTCCGGGCAGACTCCTTCACACCGGGTGCACTCGTCGACGGTCAGACATTTGTTGGGGTTGTATGCCAGCTGGGGAGTCGCGAACTGAGACTCCGGGTTGCTGCACCATTCACATTTGAGACTGCATCCTTTCAAAAAAATAATGGTCCGGATACCCGGGCCGTCATGAACGGAATATTTCTGGATGTTGAAAACAGTCCCTTTCTGAAGCTTGTCGGGTAGCATGACGGCATCTCTTTCTGTTATGATGATCGTTGAAACGGGGCGGAGGGTATTCCCTCCGCCCCGAGTAAAGGCGGTACGCTTGTCTGAGACTACAGAGCGTCGTGCCCGGTCCGACGGATGAGGTCATCCTGCAGTTCCGGGGACAGATCGCAGAAGTAGGCGCTGTATCCGGCGATACGGACAATCAGGTTGCGGTACTTCTCGGGGTTCTGCTGCGCCTTGATCAGGGTGTCCGCGTTAACCACGTTGAACTGGACGTGCCACAGTTTCAGGTCACAGAAGGTACGCATGAAGGAGACCAGCTTCTGGGTGCCTTCTTCGCCCTCGACGCACTTGGGAGTGAACTTGATGTTCAGCATCCGGGCTGCACGGTCCCGCATTCCGTAGTTCTTGGTAGTGTAGTTGGACAGCAGAATGGCGGTGGGGCCATTGATGTCCGCACCATGGGAAGCGGAGGAACCGTCGGACAGCGCGGTCCACGCCTTGCGGCCGTTGGGGCTGGCGCTGACGGACTTGCCGAAGGGCACGTGAGAGGTGAAGGGCACGTAGCGGATGTCGTTGTGCATCTTCAGTTCCGGGGAGTACTTGCGGCCGTAATCCACGGACAGGTGGTCGACGGCGCGGCCGATTTCATCGGCGTAGGGGTCGTTGTTCCCGTAGCAGGGAGCGCTCATCAGAAGCTGCCGGACATCTTCCTTGCCTTCGAAGTTGTTCTTCATGCCTTCGATGACTTCTTCCATGCTCAGCTTCTTGTCTTCGAAGACCACCTTCTTGATGGCGGCCAGGGAGTCGACCACGGTGCCGAGGCCCATGCATTCGAAGTATCCCATTTCGATCCCTTCGGGGATGTGTTCCGTGTGCAGGTCCATGCAGTGTTTCATGCACAGGTCATGCATGGCGGAGCCGGTGGGCCATGCGAAGTGCTGGGGCCGCAGCTTGTTGATGACGTACTGCTGATGGAAGGCGGTCTTCATCAGGTGGGTGTGCTGCTTGACGTAGGCATCCCAGAACTCTTCCCAGGTCTCCATTTTGGTCACATCGCCGGTTTCCACGCTCAGGAGCTGGTCGCCGAACTTCTGCATGCGGCCGTTGTACATGACCAGTTCCACGGCTGCGGCGAAGTTCACGTAGGCGCCGCCGGAGGTGTAGGTGTCACGGTTGGGCATGCGGGCTTCCGTACAACCGGAAACCGCGTAGTCCAGAGCTTCTTCGAAGGTGGCGCCCTTGGAGACATACAGGGGGACGATCTCTTCGTCGTTGATCAGCTTGGGGAAGCCGGAGCCGTCCTTGATGGTTTCGGCCACGTCCGCCAGGTACCGTTCCGGGGACCGGGAGTGAATCCGGGCGGCCAGGTCGGGGTAGTGCAGGGGGAATTCCCGCTTGGACTTCAGGATCAGGTAGGTCAGATCGTTGGTGGCGTCCCGTCCCTCAGGGGTCTGTCCGCCGACGGTGACCGCTTCCCAGTGGGCATACCCTTCGTTGAACGCGCCGCCCGTGGGGGAGATGTACAGGTCGATGAACTGCGCCATGCCGACCCACATGCACTCAAGGAGTTCCAGGGCGCGTTCTTCGGTGATGGTGCCGTCGGCCAGGTCCTTGGCGTAGTAGGGGTAGAAGTACTGGTCCATACGGCCGTTGGATACGATGGTACCGGTCTTCTGCTCCAGGCGGGAGAACATCTGGGTGAACCACTGGGACTGAACGGCTTCGTAGAAGTTCCGTGCGGGATTTTCGGGAACCCATTCGCAGGCTTCGGCCAGCTCGATCAGCTCCTGCTTGCGGGTTGCGTCGGCCTCGGTGGCAGCCATTTCACGGGCCAGGGCGGCGTGACGTTTGGCCCAGGTGGCGATGGCATCACAGGTGATGACCATGGCTTCCAGGAAGGGCTTCTTCTCGCAGGCATCCACGGGGCTCAGCTCGTCGAGGGCGGCCAGCTTTTCCAGGGCCTCGTCCTTGATGCCCTTGAAACCGCGCTTGAGGATTTTTTCGTAGTCGTGCACCCACTGGATAGAGGAGCGGAACGAGGATGTCTCGTTGACGATGAAGCGGGAGTTCAGTCCTTCGGGGTCATCGTAGGTCAGTCTGTGTACTTCCTCGGGGAAGGCGGCGTTCAGGTTTTCGTGGTAGGTCTTCCCTTTCCAGTAGGGGGCGATTTCCTCGACCACGATTTTGGCGTCGGCTTCGGAGATTTCGGCCGGAGATTCGGTCCGTCCGGGGAGTTCCTTGACCGCGATGTCCAGGAAGTCTCCATCCAGCTCCGGGTACAGGACGCCGTAGCGACCCTGGTAGCCGCCGCGACCGGCCAGGAGCTGCTTGTCGTCGATGTACACGGTCATGTTTTCAGCGATACGCTGCATGGCCTTGGCCCAGCGCAGAACCAGCATCTCACCTTCGGTTTCCTTCATGGATTCGGTGAAGTACTTGGCCCGCTCGATATCGATGATCGGCTTGGCGTTGTCAAAGGTCTCGAGGATATCGAAGACCCGCTGATGGGTTCCGCGGTACCGGTCTTCTTTTCCTTCGATCTTGTCCATCAAACGCTGTTCATGAGGGGAGAGACAACAGTCCATAATAGTTCTCCTATTAATGGTGGTGATTTTTTGTGTTTGAGATTTATGTAACAAGATCCGTACCAGCTTGGATGGTTTTGGCATTCAGTACTGATAATTTTTATGGTTTAGTTCATAAATCTCAGAAATTCAGTATGTTATTTATGAAAAACCTGTAGAGAGGATATTCCTCCGACAGGGGCCCCGCGGGGATAAACAGTCGGTTCAGGAGGGGGCGCGGTGCGTATTCGGGGGAGATGGAGCAGGGAGAAATTCAGGTGTTTCTTTTTTGCATCGAAAGGGGCTTCGAGTGGTGCAGGAGTGCATCTTCCTAAAAACCCGGGGTGGCAGTTTCGCCACCCCGGGGTCATTCAGGTGACAGATCGGTGTTACTTGCCGTTCACGACACTGGGAAGCCAGGTGACGATGGCCGGGAAGATCATGATCAGGGCGATGCCGACGGCCTGACAGGCGATATACTGCACCATGCCCTTATAGATGTCCGACAGCTTCCAGCTTGGGATGCACCCCTTGATGAAGTAGCAGGACAGGGCCACCGGCGGTGAGAGCCAGGAGGTCTGCAGGGTCACCGCGTAGACGATGGCGAACCAGAGCAGGTCGATGTTCAGCGCCTTTACCGTGGGCAGCATGATGGGCAGGATGATGAGTACGATGGGCACCCACTCCATGGCCCAGCCCAGGAGGAAAACCATGACCATGATCAGGGCCATCATCGCCATGGGCGGCAGGCTCATGTTGATGAGCTGCTCGGAAAGCCAGGCCGCGCCGCCGAGGCGGGAGAAGACCGAACCGTAGAAGTTCGATGCCGCGATCATGATCAGGATCATGGCCGACAGCTTGGCGCTGGAGTACATGGAGGTCTTCAGGGAGGAGAACTTGAACTTGCCGTATCCGATGACCAGGAGCAGGGCACCGAAGGCACCACATGCGGAGGCCTCGGTGGGGGTGGCCACACCGGCCAGGATGGAGCCCAGGGTGAAGCCGATGAGCAGGATCAGAGGAACGACGCCCTTGAGCAGATCCAGAAACAGGGCGCTGAAGGATTCGGCGCGCAGCTCCTTGGGCAGCGGGGGGCCCAGCTGCGGCTTCAGGAAGCAGCGGATCAGGGAGTATCCCGTGTAGATGCCGGCCAGGAGCAGGCCGGGGATGACCGCACCGGCGAACAGGTCCGTGACCGGGACCCCGATGATCGGGCCCATGACGATGAGCATGATGCTCGGTGGGATGAGGATCCCCAGCGTCCCCCCGGCCGCAATGGCTCCGGCCCCCATCTGGATATCATATCCGCTGCGGCGCATGGCGGGCTCGGCCATAACGCAGAGCAGGGTGATGGAGGATCCCACGATGCCGGTGGCCGCTGCGAAGATGGTGGCCGTAAAAATGATGGCGATGTACAGGGATCCGGGAACCGGGGCCATGAGTTTCTGGATCGAGTGGAACAGATCGTCCATGAGTCCGGCGCTTTCCAGTAGGTATCCCATGAGCAGGAAAAAGGGAATGGCGCCCAGGACCGGGTCGGACATGACCTGGTAGAACTGGATGTTCATGAGGTAGAAGACCAGTTTGCCGATGCCTGCATACCCGAAGGCCAGGCCGATGAACATCATCGTGAAGGTGATGGGGAACCCGGTGCAGAATGCCAGCAGCAGTCCGCCCAGGGACATCATCCCGAGAAGCTGATTGAATTCCATGTATATTCTCCCTTACTCCGTGGGCGCCAGGCCGCAGGTGTCAGCGGCGCCGTGCTCGTGATCTTCCCAGAAAGACTGGTTGTAACGCCATTTGCAGCCGCTTTTGATGGTCTCGGATATACCCTGAGACAGCATAAGGACGATACTGACCGGAATGGCCATCTTCATGGGCCAGATGATGGGCATCCATGGACTGGAGATGATGACTTCATTCTGCATGAAGGATTGATAGAAGTATTTCCAGCCTACTTCCAGGAAAACGATATGCGCTGGAAAGAAAAGGCAAATGTAGATGATGGTATCGACCATCCCTTTGGTGCGCGTGGACCAGTGGTTGTAGAGAAAGTCGGTGCGGATATGCATTCCTTCCTTAAGACAGTAAGGAGATGCGATCATGAAATAGATGCCGAACAGGATCAGTGCCACGTCTCCAGCCCAGACGGTCGGAGCGTTGAAGCAGTATCTGGCTACAACTTCGTGCAGGAGCGCGTACATCATGGGGAGGACCAGGAAAGATACACCCTTCCCGGTAATGTCGCTGATCCAGTCCAGTCTGGCGACAAAGTTGAGAAGGGACTGGGATGGTCCGTTCCCGGTGGTTTTGGTATCGGTATGCACTTGCATGCCCTCGTGTGGATAATGATTGAAAAGGCTGCGGGAAACGACGTTTCCCGCAGCCTTTGTGATTACGTTCGCCGTCTTGAAGTCGACTATTTGTAGTCGGCCATGGCGCCTGTCTTCATGGCAGTGTCGCCAAGCTTATAGTACAGACCATTGACTTTGACCTGATAGGGAACGGTCAGCTCGGCCCAATCCAGCAGAGAGTCGAGGACCTGCTTGAAGAAGGCGTCTTTGGCGGAATATTTTTCCAGGACCTTGGCTGAAGCATCCCCGTATGCCTTGAAGAAGTCGTCCGGGGTGTCATGCAGCTTGACGCCTTTTTTCGTGACCAGGTCACGCAGGGCAGCGGAGTTCAGGCTGACGTTCATGGTGATCTGGTCGGTCACACATGCCTTCATGGATTCGTCGATGACGACCTGCAGGTGTTTGGGCAGGGACTTGTACCAGGTGTGGTTGATGTACACGTCGCCGATGGACAGAGCCTGATGCAGGCCCTGCAGGTAGTAGTCCTTCCACACGTCTGCCAGGCCCTGGAGCTGGTCGTCGCCGGGGGAGATCCACTCGGCCGCGTCGATGACGCCACGCTGTGCAGAGGGAACGATTTCGCTGCCGGGCATGGACACGACGGGCATGCCGATCATCTTGAACGATTCGGAGGGGATGCCGGGAGGGGACCGAAACTTCATGGTCTGGAGTTCTTCAAGAGAGGTCACTTCTTTGGGGAACCATCCGAAGGGTTCCGGGCCCATGGGCATGCTCAGCCAGCCCTTGATGTCGTAGCCCAGAACGTCCTGGTAGTACTGATCCAGCAGCTGGTTACCGCCGCCTTCCCAGGCCCAGGAGAGCAGTCCGGTCTGGTCCAGGCCCACACCGAGTCCGGCAGTGGGAGCTGCGAAGAGCAGTCCTGCGGGGTGCTTGCCGGACCAGTAATGGGTCCATGCCTGGCCGCCGTTGATGATCCCTTCGCTGACTGCGTCGATGATCTCGAATGCCTTGACGATGGCACCGTCGGCAAAGACCTGGACTTCGATTTCGCCATTGGAAAGGGCCTCGATGCGGTCACCCAGCCGTTCCATGGTCTTGTAATACATGCTGGAACTGGGGACTGCGGTCTGGAGCTGCAGCGTGTACTTGGCTGCCATGGCCTGGGGTGCGACCAGGATGGACAGGGCTGCAGCGATGAACAGTAGACGTTTGAACATTTTCGCCTCCAAAGGGTTGATGATAAAGACACTCCGCCTAAAACAGGGTCAGGGACTGTTCCCCGGCCGTAAAATATACGGGTCTCCTTGTTCGTTATTGGACATGAGCAAGGGTGATGCCATTTTGCCTCTTTTGAGGAACAGGTCATGCATTTCTGCCTCAAATGGTCAACATTTGCCGGGCCGGGGGGGCGGGACCCGGATCGGGGGCGATAAAATAGAAGTGAATACTTACAGATACAGAGTCGATATCTCAGACAAAATTTTTTTGGTCCGGAGTTTGTGAAAGTTTTCTGGAACTCTTCGGTGCAGAAATGCAACCAGGCAGGCTAAGAGCCCTGATTTGCGCTTTTTTTTACAAGGGGGAGGCGCCGGGCCGGTGTAAAAGTGCATCATTGGGTGCTTGATCAATCTTTCCAGGGGGTTCTGGTTTTCGGGGGGCAAGAGTGTGTAAGAGACTGTAATCGTGTTGTAATTTTTGTCTCAAAAAGCCATGCCTGACTCAGTGAGGGGGTGTTGCAAATGTGAATCATTGAAGGGGAGAGCTGGAAGGCGTTGATGAGAATAGTTTTCAGTACTGTTGTGTGGGGAGATTTTTTCTCAAACATCTTTTGTGCGGGTTCTTTGTGTTGGGAATGACTTGCAACAGGAGGCTGAAATGGCCCGAGAGGTTTCATGCATATTTAATGGTGGCCTGTCTACGGAGGTGTCTGCCCGAATCGGTGCGCAGATCCCGGGAAAACCGGGGCGGGCAGGAGGGGCTGGTCGGTCTCGAGTTCTTGGCGTGATAGTTGCTAGCTGGCTCCCGGAAACAATTTTTGAAATCGCTCTGCGCCCGGGTCTTTTTGCTCCCGGGGCGCTTCATGTGCATGAAAAGACCCGTTTTCGCTCAAGGCAGCGGCTCTTTTCTCCGGTCCGGGTTCCGGGATCCCGAGTATTCATGGCGTCATGAACTCTCGGGGCGGGGAGTCGAACCTCAAAACGTCAACGAGACAGAGGCAGGAGGTATTTCATGGGGAAACGGGTCATCACCGTAGCGGATGTGCTCCGGGCCGCTGAAGCGGGAGAGGCGGCCATATCTGTTCCGTCCGAGCAGTGTATTGTGACTCCGGGCGCCAGGGATCAGGCGGAGTCTCTCGAGATCGAACTCGTCGAGGCCGGGGGGGAGAGCGTTGCGTTATCCGGCCCGGAACCGGAGGAGCAGGCTCCTGCATGTGCTTCTTCCGCAGGAGAAGGCGACGCTGGTACGGCGCACGAGGGGGAGGATGTGGTCCGCCAGGTCTGTTCCCTGATCGAGTCCAGGCTTCCGGCTTCTCTGGCCGGGACCGAACTGGAGCGGCTGGTTCGTGAGGTGGTGGCGGCCAGGCTGGGGGAAAGCGGGGATGCGTCCGGCCACGAGTCCGAGTCCCGGATCGGCGGGGTCTGCCTGATCAACGGAACCCGGTTGCTGGAAAGTGGTACCGGGCCGGTTCCTGTGGATGAAAAGGTGCTTCTGGCCGATGCCATCGGGGGGGATGACGAGGTTCCCCTGACCGGAGGGTATATGGAATGGGAGAAGTCTTCCTTTCGCAGAACCGTGGAATGTGCCGAAATCAGCGTGATCGTGGACGGAGAGCTGCACCTCACCGTAGGCGGCAAAACTCTGGTCGGCAGGGCCGGGGACATGCTCTATTTTCCAAAGGGAGTGAACGTGCTGTACAGCACGCCGTCCAGGGTCCGGATGGCCTGCATCAACGCGGCGGGCTGATCGCCGGCCGATTTTTCCAACACAAGGACATGATTGTGGATATTTTGGAACGTTGCAAGGCGGCCTGCCGCAGGGACCCGGGCACGGTCGTCTTTCCGGACTGCCTTGACGGTCGGGTCCTGGAAGCGGCCGCGCGTCTGAAAAGAGAGGGGCTGGCCGAGCCGGTCCTGGTTCAGTCTCCGTTTGCGGTGCGCAGCAAGATGCGGGAGCTCGGGATCCGTTCGACCGGATTCACGGTGGTGGATCACACCAGTCCGGCTCTGCTGGAGAAAAACGCCGAGGGGTTTGCGGCCATTCGGAAGGAAAAAGGAAAGAGTGTTTCCGCGGACAAGGCCCTGAAAACCATGCACTGTCCTTTGGCCGCTTCAGCCATGATGCTTCGCCGGGGAGAGGCCCAGGTCGGTGTGGCCGGCAACCTTTCCTCCACGGGCGATGTCCTGCGGGCCGGTTTGAGCATCATCCCCAGGAAACCCGGGCTGAAAACCATTTCCAGTTTTTTTCTCATGATTTCGCCGGACAATGAAAAACAGTATGTGTTCGCCGACTGTGCCGTGGTTCCCGAGCCCAACGAGGAAACCCTGGCCGATATCGCCATTGCCTCGGCTGAAAAGTCCCGCAGCCTGCTCGGCAGGGAGCCGCGGGTGGCCATGCTTTCCTTTTCCACCAAGGGAAGCGGGGCGCACCCCCGGGCCGAGCTCGTTCGCCGGGCCATGGAGCTGGTCCGGACCAGGGCCCCTGAGCTGCTGGTGGACGGGGAGATCCAGTTCGATGCCGCCACGGCTCCCAGTGTCTCGGCCCTGAAATCGCCCGGGAGCGTTATCGAGGGGCAGGCCAATGTCCTGATCTTTCCCAGTCTCGAGGCCGGAAACATCGCCTACAAGATGGTTCAGCGCCTCGGTGGATATACGGCCATGGGCCCTTTTTTGCAGGGGTTCGACGGGGGATGGCACGACCTCTCCCGGGGATGCAGCGCCGAGGACATCTACAAGGTCGCCGTGGTCGGGATGTGTCTCGAACGGGGATCGCTTCTCAACTGAATCAACACTCCAAAACGGGCTGAGAGCGGATGGAAAAACACCTTTTTTTGCAGAAGATACGTGAAGCCGGCGTGGTCGGCGAAGGCGGGGCCGGATTTCCGGCCCAGGTCAAGTACGACACGCAGGTGGAAACGGTTATCGCCAACGGGTGCGAATGCGAACCCCTGCTGTACTCGGACCAGCACATCATGACTTCCGAGGCGGCCCATGTGGTCCGGGCCATGCAGGCCCTGGTTGAGGCCGTGGGCGCCAAACGGGGCGTTATCGGCATCAAGCGCAAATACACGGAAGTGGCCCGGATTTTTCAGGAGGCCATGGCCGGAACCGGTCTGGAACTGGCCCGGCTGGATAATTTCTACCCGGCAGGTGACGAACAGGTTCTGGTCCATGAAGTGACCGGAAGAACCATCCCGCCCCTGGGGCTGCCGAAGGATGTGGGCGCCGTGGTGGCCAACGTGGGCACCCTGGCCGCAGTGAGCAGGGCCATGGACGGTACGCCCGTGA
>Ga0102940_1001589_pt1 | contig 14457 bp, 11 predicted proteins | sample SalPonR2_C_D1_MG_FD_78215 | JGI IMG/M metagenome (GOLD analysis project Ga0102940, IMG submission 78215) | Salt pond soil microbial communities from South San Francisco under conditions of wetland restoration - Salt Pond MetaG R2_C_D1_MG | ecosystem: Environmental > Aquatic > Marine > Intertidal...
GAAGTCAAGCATTATTCCGGAAATGATTATCTGATTGAGATCTCCGGTGAGCTTTGGGATATGCTCGATAATGATACCAAAGAGATGATGCTATATCACGAGCTTCTTCACGTGGATCCAACTTTCAAATCAAAAACTCAGGAGTGGAAGATGACGATCCGCAAGCCTGATTTTGCTGATTTCTATACCATCAACGACAAATACGGCAACGAGTGGTATAAAACCATTCAGGCTACGGCTTCATCCCTTTACGACCTCGATCCAAAACAGGAGAGTAAGGTCAAATTGTAGATAAGGTGCAAGGTTTTAGGTTCAAGGCGCAAGGTTTAATTCCTGCCCAATATTTTCAGTTATTTTGTAAGGATCAGGATTTTTACTGCTCTAACTATGGTAAATGATCCTAATTCAAATACAATTAGATGAAAAATTTCAAAAAACTGATTGTGTGGCAACGAAGTATGGAGCTTGCCACAGAAGTATCAAAAATAATTAATCAACTTCCTTTTAAAGAGCAGTTTACATATAGAGATCAAATCATACGGGCATCAATTTCTATTCCATCAAATATAGCGGAAGGAAGTAGCAGAGATAGTCGAAAAGACTTCAAGAGATTTCTTCGAATATCATTGGGTTCTAGTTTTGAACTTGAAACTCAGCTTCTTTTATTAAAACAAAATAAGGTGATGGAAGATCAGTACTTACAGACTGCTTTCAATTTCAATGAAGAGGTACAAAAAATGCTCCAAACTCTACTCAAGAAATAAAAGCACTATCGTTACAGCTTGAACCTTGAACCTTGAACCTTGAACCTAGTACCTACCCAATCTCATATCCCTCTTTTTCGAGGATCTTCTTGATTCTATCTACGTGATCTCCCTGGATCTCAATCGTTTTTCCCTTAATGGTTCCACCAGTTCCCAGCTGTGATTTCAATTTCTTCTCAAGCTTTTCAATGACTTGAGGATTATGGGTAATACCTCTGATGACAGACACTTGCTTGCCTCTTCGTCCGGCTGTTTCCATTTTTATAGTAACTTTCATGATTTCTCCTTTAGCAACAATATTTAGAATTATTTCTTTTCAGAAGGTAATGGTTGTGAATGGGCAATTAAAAAAAAGTCCGCCGGAATAAACCGGGCGGACTTCATAAATAATGAATAAGTAATTCGAATAAGGCTTAATTGGCCGTCTTTCTCCGTGTTCCTGAGATCTGATCGTAAACCGTTTCTTCGCCTGATGGGGAGGTAACAGTGATCTTAATCGTCAGATCCGCAGGATCATTGGAATCCTCATCTGTATCACGAATTGAGAAATTAAAGTCAGTTGAACCCGCTCCAGGGTATAAACGATTACCAAGAGTAAAATCAGTGGCCCCGGTTACTTCTATTCCTTCTCCGCCTTCTACACTAATCTGTGTACCTGCTGGCATGGGATTACCGTTAATGTCAGTAACTGTGTAAGTGAAACTTGCTCCACCGTTAGGTGCCAGATCAAAAGTTGTGGGTGTCGCTGAGATCAGAGCTGTGGAGGAGGTAAACAGGATGACCACGTTCTTTTCGATTTCCTGGCTGTCTCCGTTGATAGTTTTGGCTGTCACCGTTGCATAACCCGGTCTTCCTCCGCTACCGGTGACGGCATCATTTGGTCTTGGATCACCTGAGATCAGGTCTACTGTCACTTGTCCGTCATCGTCTGTATTTCCTTGTCCCGAGCCCTGAATTATTCCACCTGTAGTTGAAAAATATACGGCCGTACCGGGTTTTACAGGGTTACCAAACTGATCACCCAGTATTACAGTCAAGGGATTTCTGTTGCCATTGATGGACCAGCCTTCAAAATTATAGGCATCAGCCGCTATACTAAAATGATCCAGATCGGGGAAACCACCGTGAATAGTAATGGCAACCGGTTTAGAGCGTATGGTAAGACCAATGTCATCACGTACGATCTCAGCCTGTATCTGGACAACGCCGGCCAGGTTACCGCTGAATAAGTTTGAAGTAACTGTGCCATTAGCATTGGTCGTTGCCGTTAAAGGAGTTATACCTTCACCGCCATTTGGACCGGACAAGATGGAAAAAGTGACCTCTTCTGAATTGTCCAGATCAAGTGATCGCCCTGCTGAATCCTGTACCTGGAAAGTAAAACTTGTGTTCACTATACCACCGGTTTCGGCAATATTAATAGTTTCCTCGGTAATGCCCTCCAAAATAATTGCTGCAGCCCCTGCTGATGGACCCGATACACCGGTTCCGCCATCATCTCCGCCACCATCATTATTTTCCGGTGATAACTCAAAATCGAAATTAGTTACATTATCACCACCTGCTACCTGAACCGTTCTGCTTTGTGAATTGTAATCTGTAGCAGTTGCTGTTAGAGAGATGGAAGTCAGTTCATTCACGTCAATATCAGATATTGAGAAGGATCCGGTATCATCACTTCGGGTAAATATATCCGAAAATTCTTGTGGTGATGTTACCTGAACGGTTGAATTGGCGATTCCGTCTCCGGTTTGACTGTCAGAAACAACGCCTTGAATTAAAACCTGGTTATCATCGCCAGAAGAACAAGCTGATGAGAAGATTAAAAGTAGTGCCGAAAAAAGTAGTAGAGATATATTACGCATAGTATTTTCTTTAATAGAGTTGATAGCCGATACTAAGTTACAATATTATTGATATCAAGTTAGAAAAAGATAAAGTCTCCACACTTAAGGCAGGTGATACTGTACACTTGATGGGAGGAGAGAGTGGAAGATCTATTCCTGACTATTCAATTCAGGTTCAGGCACATGACGCCAAACAATATAAGCCATGATAAGGATCATGATGGTGCCGATGATCGTATTACTCACATAGCCACTTTCTACATAAAAGGGGCCTGCAATGGAACCTCCGACACCATATCCCACTTGACCTATTGCAACAAGCAGGCTCATCAGAGATCCTCTGTTATCAGATTTAATGAGTTGAGTGGATAAAGCCTGAAACGGGCTGATCCTCATCGCGATCAGAACCATGGTAAGGAAGAATATCACATAAGCGACCCAAAAATCTTTGATCACATAAGTTGTTATGAGCATTACAACGGATAGACCCAGACAGGATATAATTATGATCGACTTACGACCAATTTTATCGGATAACTTACCTGCTATCGGACCGGTAATCACATTTGCAATTCCACCCACAAAAAAGAGAGAAGCTATAGCCGTTCCACTTACTCCAAAGCTTTCTTCAAGCCATGTTGGAAGATATACAACATACACTGATACACTTAGAAACATCACCACATATGCCAAAGCTACAGCTCGGACTTCACTGCGTTGCAACAATTTTATGTATTTATTGAATGATCCCTTCACAGTTATCCGGTCTTGAGATAACTCAACATTAGGTTGTGGAACTTTTAAATAGGTCAGGATAAATGTGAGCCCCATAATGCCACCAAAGATTACAAAGGGCACACGAAAGCCGGAAACATCAGCCAGTAAGGTCCCCATGGGTATACCCAGGATTTGTCCCATGGCAATTCCACTCATAATCCATCCATTGGCCCAACCTCTTTTCTCGTAGGGGAAATAATCGCCTACATAAGCTACAGCGGCACCACTTAAGACACCCCCGGCCATTCCTGCCAGAGCTCTTACTACCATCAATCCCCAAAATGAATCCACAAGGCCATGCATAAATAATGATATGGTTATACCACCTGTACCGATCAACAATATTTTTCGACGGCCAATTTTATCAGAAAGGGGTCCCATGATAATTGCAAAAATTCCGACCATGACGGCATATACAGTTACAAGGTTTCCCAATATCTCCAGGGGAGTGCCAAGCTGTTCACTGATACGGGGAAGAATAGGAGATATTATCATGACCTGACTACTTGCTGCAAAAACCAGTAGCCATAAGGCAAATATGATGATATAAGGGTTGCCGTCTTGTTTTTTGGTCATAGGATATTTTTTGCCAAGATATATTGCATTAGTTTAAAAAGCAGTAAATAATTGTATGCTGAACTCCATACATGTAAGTAGAGTTCTTTATTTCTTTAATGATTTAGGTCAGATAATTTTCAGGGATACAAAATAGTGACAAATTCATTATGCTTATTTGACAAAAAAATGTAGTTTATCGCATCATCTATAGATTTAGACAGTGTTTTGATTACATGAAGAATAAATAATTTGTTCACTGTTCAAATATTTTTTTATTTCAGGTAATCAATCGGGTTACAAATTTAAAAACCCATAAGCAGCAGAGAAAGTTACTATGGCACAATTCAGGCTAAAAGCTATTTCCCAAAAAGGCAAGGTTGTTCAGACTGAGTTTGAAGCTGACAATAAAAAAGAAGCTCAAAACAAAGTTGACCGCTTATCAAAAACCAATGGATTAAAGATCCAGGCGCTTGATGAGAAGAAAGTGTACATGTACAAGGCTCAGCGCAACGGAAAAGCAGTTGTATCAGGTGAACAAGAGGCTTACAGTAAAGAAGAACTTGAAAAGGCACTGGTAAAGCTTGGTTATAAGGTCAAAAGTATCAATAAAAAACTTTTTGATTTTAAAGGCAGTGTGCCCAACCAGGAGGTTGTTACATTTATCAGTTTATCTGCTGACCTTCTCAAGCAGCAATTACCCTACGATGAGATCCTGAATCTGCTCTATGAAGATACTCAGAATAAGAGAATGAAAGAGGTCATCAAGACCATTCAGAAAGATCTTAAAGATGGAAAGGAAGGAGATGAGGTGTATGGCAAACATGAAGATGTATTTGGGAAGTTCGCATCGTACATGCTGAGTGTTGCCTCGACTTCAGGTAATATGGCCTTGGTATTTGAGAGTACTGCCAAGTTCCTGGAGCGTGATGCTGAATTCAAAAAGAATATGCGCCGTGCCCTGATGATGCCTGCAGTAACTGTATTGGCCGTTATTGGAGTAATTTTATTTTATGTTGGATATATATTTCCGGCTACGGCTGAGTTATTTCTCGAGTTTGATATCAAACTTCCACCTATGACGGCTGCAACACTTGAACTCAGTTACTGGTTAAGCGATAACTGGGTGATAATACTCATGTCATTCGTGATTCCCATTTCTGCCTTTATCTATTTTATTAAAACACCGAAAGGGGAGCTTCTCAAGGATAAGTATATCATTAGTATACCTGTGGTGGGTGATCTGCTGCATAAGACAAGTATTGAGATCTTCGCAAGGGTATTCTTTACTCTTTACAGTGGGTCCGGTCAGAATATAGAAGTGATTAAGGTTGCAGCCGAGGCTTGTCGTAATAAATATATGGAGAAGCAGATCAAGGAAGTGGCTATTAGAAGGATGCTTAAAGACGGTGCCGGCCTTATTGAGTCTATGGAAGCCACAGGAGTATTCACTAATACGGCATTGAGTAGATTTAGGTTAGGAGCTGAATCAGGTGCATTACGTGAAAATGCCAAACAACTTGCAGAATATTATGAGATCCAGACTACCTATAAGATGCAGTCAGTGATCGATGTGATAAATTTATTTATAAATTTATTTATTATGGTAGCGCTGATCGCAATTACGATCGTATCCTCCGAGTCAGCGATCATTCAACCAAATACGGGCGTTTAATAATCAGAAGCGATAAATGGGTAAAATTAACATCCGCAGACATATAGGTGATATCCTTGTCAACAAAGGGGTAATTACGGATGAGCAACTTCAAAAGGGGTTACAGATACTATCTGAGGAACCCAAGGAGAGTAATCGCCGGTTAGGGCAGATCCTTTCACAAGATCTCGGGCTTGATCGCCATACGATCATGAAAGAGATCGCTAATATTTATGCTTTCCGGGAAGTTTTAAAGGATGTGGAGGAAATTCCGGGGGAAGTTCTGGATCACATAAAAGAAAATATTGAAGAACTTTCTAAAGAGATCGTTGATGAACTGGTTCATCATAAGGCAATTCCATATCAAAAAACGCAGGATGCGATCATTATTGCTGCGGCTGACCCTTCCGACCCTAACATTCAGAATATTCTGAATAAGATCAATTTCAAACAGACTGAATTGGTCTATTGTAAATACGAATCTGTCGAAGAAATTCTGTCTAAGGTATATGAACAAAAAAATGAGTTTCTGGATCTTCTCGAGGAGATAGATTACGAAGAACCTGACCTTGAAAAAGATCAGGAAGAGGTTGATGAGGAAGAAATTGATGCTGAGATCAACCAAAGTATGCTTAACTCCCTGGTAGAGGGAATGCTTGTGGAGTCTGTACGGCAGGGTGTGAGTGATATGCATATTGTTCCGAGCTCACCAACCACCACAGATATTCGATTTCGTGTGGATGGTAAGCTTCAGCTTTGGTATCAGCAGAAAAACGTAAAACCTGAGGCTATCACGGCTGTAATAAAGGATAAAACCAGAAACGTGGATCGCTTTGAAAGGGATGCTTCTCAGGATGGTTTTATTCAGAGACAAATTGATGGGGTTGGAATTCGGTATCGTGTTTCCATTATGCCAATTGTAGGAAAACAGTTCGACCGCAAGTTCGAATCTGTAGTAATTCGTGTTTTAGATGATAGAAACGTAATTCGAGACCTGGACAAGCTGGGGCTGCAGAAAAATGCGAAAGAAAATTTTATCAAGTCGATCAAAAAACCTTCGGGTATTGTGATCATTACCGGTCCAACCGGTAGTGGTAAGTCGACCACGCTTGTAGCTGCCTTATATTATGTCATTGATCCAACAAAGAATGTGCTTACGGTTGAGGAACCGGTTGAGTATATCATCGAAGGAGCCAGACAGCTGAAGATCAGTAATCATATGACCTTTGATCAATCGATCAGAGGTATATTGCGACATGACCCGGATATTGTATTAGTGGGTGAGATGCGTGACTTGAAAACGGCCGAGATCGCCATTAAGCTTGCGAATACCGGTCACCTTACGTTTTCTACTCTTCACACGAATGATGCCCCAAGTGCTATATCCCGTTTATTCAAGATGGGGGTTGAACCATTTTTGATTGCCAATGCTGTAAATCTTGTTGTGGCACAGCGACTTATTAGAAGGTTATGTAACAATTGTAAGGAAGAATATCAGCCTCATCCTGAAATGGCTAAGGGTATTGGTTTTACTGATGAGGAGCTTGAAACTGCCACTTTCTATAAACCCACAGGATGTGAAAAATGTAATAATACCGGATATAAAGGCCGTGCAGGTATTCATGAAGCTCTGTATTTCTCTAAAGAAGTTAAACAAATGATTCTGGATGCTGGTGGCGATATTGATGAAGGAGCTATCAAGGATCTGGCTATGTCTCAGGGTATGTTGACTTTACGAGGATCAGGTCGTGAAAGGATCAAAGAAGGAATTTCAACAATAGAAGAAGTCATAGCCGCAACTATTGAAGATTAATAAGAGGTAAAAATTGAAAATTAATATTAACTTTACGAAAAGCGACAGTTTGTTGTCAGTGTTAACTATTGTAGGGGTTTACTATGAGCAGTGAAAATTCAAATTCCAGTGACGAACTAATGACGGACTATATCAAGAAATTCCTTAAGGAGCCACCATTGCTTCTTAAAAACTTCCATTACGAGGACGTACTGGAATTTCTGCAGCTTGGGGTTGAAGAACGCTTTTTGAATGATGAGGTTATATTAAATGAATCAGAGTACGTAAATTCAGCCTATTTGGTTGCCGAGGGTAAAGTGAGTATTTGGAAGGATAATATTCAGATGGCAACCTTAGGAGAAGGTAATTTTTTGGGTGAAGCTTTTCTTTTCAGTAAAAATAATAGAATGGCCAAAGTAACAGCGGACGGGGACTGTGTATTGCTTAGGTATGAAAGGTATGAAGCTCTCAATTTCTTTCGTAAAAAACCTGAAAAACTGTTCAACATTTTTACGAAAAATATCATTGAAATTCAGCAAAGAAAGATCAGCAATATGAATGTTCAGCTGTTAAATCTTAAAAAACGGTTGTTGAACGATACCAATTGGTAGTAGATTACAGCTAAATTCTTGGGTGTATTTAATTTAATGTTGTTTTATTAGATTAAATTAATTTAGTTTGTAACATATCATCTACTAAAACATCTATTACTGTGTCATCTTAAAATGTTATTGGCTTGTGTATGGAGACGGCTAAAATCTCTGATAAAATTAATGAATTAGTTCAGCCAGTCATAGATCAGGTTCCACGCTCAATGCGGGGAGTTGACAGGCATATTGCTATTGGAAAGGTTATTGATAACCTGGATGATGAGCACAGATCCCAACTAACTGAAGTAATTGATTCTCTTCTGGTTAGAATGTTGAAGAATGAGGCCTCAGATATTGACTTAGGTGGCCCAGGTTGCGACGGAAAAGTCTGGTACCGTATATATGGGGACAAAAGTCCTGCTAAAAAACCGACCGGATTAACATTTGACCAGACCAATGTTCTGCTTCACAATATTATTCTTCCTACTCAAAGAAAGAAACTTATAGAAGATAAAAATCTCGATTTTTCCTACAGTATTCCGCTCAGTGAAGATAAGGATCAGAGATTTCGAGCTGATATGTATTTTGATCTCGAGCACCTGGCATTGAACATGCGTAAGATCGATAATACGATCAGGCCTTTTAAAAGTTTAGGGGTTCATAGTGAGGTTGCCAAAGCACTGAGTCTTAAATATTATAAGTATGGTTTGACGCTCATTACCGGAATTACAGGTTCGGGAAAATCATCCACTCTTGATACCATTATAGATGCTAACAACCGTACGGTAGATTCACATATAGTTATTATAGCTTCTCCTGTTGAATTGATTCATAAGCCCGTAAAGTCAGTTGTAAGGCACAGGGAGGTTGGAAGAGATGTTGAATCTTTCAAAGAGGGTGCTGTCCAATCGTTACGTCAGGATCCTGATATCATTGTTATCGGTGAGCTTAGAGACCCGGAGACTATTACTACTTCACTGGAGATCACAGATTCCGGGCATAAAACCTTTGGAACCTTGCACACATCCTCTGCCATGGAAAGTATTGAGCGTATATTAGGTGAGGTTCCCACAGAGGAGCAAAACCGTGTTAGAACCCGGCTATCTGATGTTTTAACATGTGTAATCAGTCAAAAACTGGTACCGAGCCTTGATGGAAAACGTGTATTAGCTAAAGAAGTGCTGATCGTAAATTCCTCCGTTAGGGCCGCAATTCGCAATGATAATATCAGTGAGATTTATCAAATGCTGATGGAGGGTGGAGAACGTGGTATGAATACTATGGAACAAGACCTAAAAAGGCTTTATACTCAAGGCATTATATCTAAGGAAACAGCTGTCAATCACGCAAACAATAAGACCAAGATCTTGCAATTGCTAAGCGAAATTAATTACTAACGGATAGTTCATGTTCCAAAACAAGACATATACGGGTATTGTTGTAGAAGGTGATTCTCTGAAGATTGCCAAGTTAAAAGTGGCTGGTAAGAAATTAGAGCTTATAAGCCTTGACAAGGTCAGGTTGATTGAGCCACTTGAAACAAAGAAAAGCTTACAAAAGCAACAAGCAGAGCCTGTTTTTGATGATCTTGACATGGACCAGGATCTGGATGATGAAGAACTTATTTTTGGTTTGGACGCTGACACAGAAGAAGATGATGACGATGGACTTGATCTTGAAAACCTTGATGATGACCTGAGCGATCTGGATTTTGATGATCTTGATGAAGAACCTTCAGAACAGATCATTGACACTGATATGGTGGACGAATCTGGAGCCCCCGCCACAAACGAATTGTTGTTGTACAACTTATTGTCTTCTATAAACTCTGAACGTGTTGATTTAGGCATAAGTATTCCTGCAGGACAAACTATTTTTCAAATCCTGAAAGACACTGATTTTTCCGATACCAAGAAAAAGGACCTTCAGGTCATTGTAGATGACCGTCTTGAGGCCTTGCATGGCGTTCCAAAAGGAGAAGACTTCTATTCCTATTCTGTACGTGAAGATGGAGCTTTGTTACTCACTTCCATTGATGATGAACCTCAGCTCCTTACTCTCTTAAATAAGACTCAGGACCTTTACAGGGGCAAACTTTTCATCAACCACATTTTGCCTGAAGAGGTTTTACTGTTAGGCTTGATAAGGGCTAATTATGAACTTGAAGAAAATAGTATTTCCGGGATTGTTCAGTTTGGAGAGGAATTTTGCCGGGTTATCTTTTTAAGAGGCGATCAATTATGGATCGTTTCACCAATTATCACTGAAGGTGTACAGAGTAAAAAATTCTTGAACACCGTATTCAGTAAGATTTTATTCCAGCTTGATACCGGTGAAGTACCTAATCTAGATAGACTTATCATATGCAACAATTCGTTGGGTGATACTGCTATTGAGTTCTTTGAAGAAAGATTTCAGGATGTTGACGTTTCCGAGTTTAATTTCCAGGAAGATTTTATTGACACTGAAAATATAAGTGAGTCCTCAATATCCTCTTTTACAACAGCAATTGGAGCCGCTTGGGCAGCGACAGGTTATGAGTCTAAAAACCTGCCTGACATCTCATTTCTTCCAAAATATGTTGATGATCGCCAAAAGATATTCAAGCTACAGTGGCACGGTTTTCTGTTGTTATTCCTGATATTGATCACTCCGATCATTGCCAACCACTTTTATACACAGAACGCAGCCGAAATCGACCGCCTGAATGGAAATATCAGTACTTTGGATGCACAGATCCGAGCTCTTGAATCTACTGTTCAAAGATCGAATGAGATAACCAATGAGTTAAATCAGATCCAGTCAAAGCTTGCTCTGTTAAGTGAACTGAATCAGGGTACGCTAAGATGGTCTACCAACCTGGATCAACTTAACAGTGGGGTAAGAAATGTAAATTCATTGTGGATCACAGCCATGAGACAAAATCAAAACAATTCTGTTGAATTAGCAGGTGTGGCACGATCGAGAGACCGAATTCCAATGCTTGCAGATATTTTTGATAATGCTACATTATTGAACGTAAGTACAAATGTGATCAGGTCTGAAGAAGTTTTTGAATTCCGTTACGTGGTAGGAAGCTTTTTTGATGACGAAAATATCTATACACCTGAAAGTGTTCAGGGTATTCAAGAAATAATAGGGGAATAACATTGTCATACGGCGTTAGAAATACCATCATTCTGTTAGTTGCTCTTTTACTGCTTGGAGGCGGAGCTTTTGCCTATATACAATTTTTTCAGGTGCCTGAGATAGAGAGGCTGGAAACTAACCTGCAAGAGAAACAACAAGATTATAATAATAAGAAAGCGATCAGTGATGCATTTCCACAACTGAATGAAAATTATCAAAATGCACTATCGATCATTGAAAACTATGACAAATCACTTTATAAAACGCCTAATCCGGACGATGTATTTGATTACCTGAACTACATACGTAACAGTTCTCAGGATTTAACAGTTTATTTTGATTTTAATTTTGTTGATTCAACCGCACAGGACCAATATGGAATTATTCGGTCAAATTTAAATGGATATGGGAATTACGTCAATGTGGTTAACTTTATTAATACAATTGAGAATAGTCAGCTGCTGAATAAGGTTTCAGGACTTTCTTTGGTACCTCCGGGAGGAAACAATGAAGGACAGGAAATTACTGATATAACCTTCAATTTTACACTTGAGAGTTATTATGAGAGAATACCTATACAGGAAAATGTCACAAGAACGAATGTATTGACCAGAAATGAGCAGGTATCAATCTATAATCCTTTCTATCCTCTTATACAGCCTACAGTACCTCCAAATACCGATAATCTTATAAATGTTGAACAAAGCAGGATCATTGGAATGACCGCATCCAGAATCTTTATTGTAGATCAGGGAGGTAATGTACAATCACTGACAGTCGGAGATGATGTATATCTTGGCTCTCTTCAGTCTATTGATATAAATAATAAATCTGCTACCTTTAATTTAAACAAAGGTGGCATCACGGAATTAGTTACCTTGGAGATAGAGCGATGAACACTATGAAAGCACATTTAAAAAAATACTGTTTGTTATTCACTTTCTTCTCTGTTTTACTGTTAAACGCAGTGCCTCAGGTTGCCTCAGCTCAAATTGTGGATCCTCTGAGAGAGTATACTAATCCTGATGAGGTAGTCGCTTTCAATAAAACCACTACCTATAATGAGGCGATTGAGATCATTGATACCTTTGCCCAGGAATATGAGAATAAGTTCATTGTAGATAATTCAGGTTACAGTGGAGCTATTGGAGTGAATTTACCGGCGATGCACTGGAAAGATGCTCTTCAATACATTATGCGTTTCCAAAATCTTGAGCTCAAGGAATTTGAGGAATATTATGAGATCGTAGTTCCTGAACAACGAACTGCTGCTACCACAACTCAAGCCGGAGGTGGCACAAGAACCGGTGGACAGGGGAGTGGTGACATGGTGCTTCCAACTACTGAAACACGAGAAGTTCGGATCAATGCTACTTTCTTTGAGGGTAACAAAAGAGCCCTACGTGAAATTGGTGTTGATTGGTCAACACTAACCAGTGATGTCCCAACAGAACTAAACGATTACGTTGCTGGTGAAGGAAACGAATCTTTACCAAGCACTGACTTTAACGATCAGTTTGTGGCTGTAAACTCATTTAATGCTCAGAATGTCTCTCAGAATGCATTCAATGCTATTTTCAATACCGGTGAATTTGGTCCCGGAATTAGTGTACAAGCCTTATTTAGTGCTTTTGAAGCTGACAACCTCGGTAAAGTATTGGCCACACCTTCTATTAAAGTTGTTGACGGTGAAGAAGGTAATATTCAGGTTGGTCAGGATTTCTCTATTAAACAGAGGGATATCGCAGGAAACGTAACAGATAACTTTGTAAGTACCGGTACTATTCTTACGGTAACTCCTCAGATCATCACTCAGGAAGACACCTCTTTTATTTACCTGAATCTTGAAGTGGAGCGTTCTACAGCGCAGCCTGATGTGGTTAGTACCATCATTAACAAACAGGAAGCTACGACATCTGCGATCTTGCTTAACGGTGAGTCAACCTATGTTGCCGGTTTATATAGAACGGAAGAAACGACTGTGCGCAGAGGAATTCCTATTCTTAAGGATGTTCCTATCCTAAAGTACATCTTTGGATTTAACTCTGAGGATTATCTGGAAAATGAATTGATCATTATTGTTCAGGCTGAGTTGGTTGAACCGGTAAGAAATAGGTTTGATGATATCAGAAAAACAAAAAGAGATATCCTCAATGAGACAAGAGACGAAATGAGGGCAGACCTAGACAGAGTATTTTCCATGGAAGAAGGACGTTTTTTAAGTCCTGATGAAGGTTCTATTGATAGATCAGAAGAAGTTAACCTGGAAGAAGAAGAACCCAGGGATGAAACTGAAGGAACTAATGAGCCAGTGGAAGACAATGGGCTTACAGAAGAACAACAAGAAATTGCCAAAGAATTAAGTATGCCGGTTCAAAAGCCAGAACTGATGGTTGTTGTACCCAAGGCTTTCAGTTTAGAAGAATATCTTGAGTATAAAGCCAATGGAGGAAAAGAAGAGATCATAGAAAACAACCTCAATACTGATGTTAAATACTTCATCATTGGAGGCTCTTTTCTTGTACCTGGAAATGCCCAAAGATTCAAAGAACTTTTAGATGAACAGGGTTATAACACCAGGATACTTTTCAATCCGGAGACCAGATTTAATTACGTTGCCTACGAAGGATATGCTGACTTTGACAAAGCCGTAGACAGAACTTATGAGGTTAGAGATACCTTCAACAGTGAAGCCTGGTTATTTACCTTGAGAGATAATACAGAAGAGGTAACAAATTAATATTTAAAGGGTAATTTAGCATAAAGCTGAACAAGCTTACTTACCTAAGAATGTGCTTTCAAATACTCAATTGAGACCCTGTTAAAAGCTCCGGGTCTCTCTACGTTACAAACATGGCCACAGTTGTCAATAACCTTTAGCGTGGAGTTAGTATGTTCTTTCACAATGGATCTGACAGGAGGGAGGAACATGTGATCTTCGCTTCCCATAACGTATAGCATAGGAGATTTTACTTCTCTTTCTTTAAAATATCGAAGCAGTGGGTTTACTTCGTTGGTTAGCTTGAACCATCTGAGAAATTCCTTTTGATAGAGTTTTTTAGCCTCACGGATAAATAAATTTCTTGATTTGGCATGGCGTTTTTTGGGCATTATGATCCACGCAAAAAACTTATAAAGCCACATGTATGGTATAAACCGTTTGAAAGTGTGCCCAAAGAACACGAGTATTCTGGAACGGATATTTAACCGGGTGATAGCTCCGCATAATACAGCTGATTTAACTCTATCGGGGGCTATTTCACCTAGGGTTCTAATGATAATAGTACCAAGGGAAACCCCAATAAAATGAGCCTTATCGATTTCCAGGTGATCCAGCACATCAACCACA
>Ga0102940_1001591_pt1 | contig 14454 bp, 10 predicted proteins | sample SalPonR2_C_D1_MG_FD_78215 | JGI IMG/M metagenome (GOLD analysis project Ga0102940, IMG submission 78215) | Salt pond soil microbial communities from South San Francisco under conditions of wetland restoration - Salt Pond MetaG R2_C_D1_MG | ecosystem: Environmental > Aquatic > Marine > Intertidal...
CTGCCGATTATTACATCAAACAGCAGGAGTATAACGAGGGCATTAAATTTATCGATATCGCCCTGGATAAAACTTTCTGGCGAAAAGACAAGGCCCGGCTCCAGTACATTGAAGCACAGCTTTACGAAGAAATCGGAAAACCGATGCAGGCCTCAGAAGCGTATGAGGCGGTTTCGAAAATGAATGCCGATTATAAAATGGCGTTCAATGCCAAAATCAATGCAGCAGGAACATTTTCGGGAGAAGGCGATGCGGAGGCAACAAAGAAAGAACTGCGTAAAATGTTGCGGGATAAAAAGAATGTGGAATTCCGCGACCAGATTTATTATGCACTCGGAAATATTCATTTCAGTCAGGGAAACCGCGATTTGGCCATGGAAAACTACCGGCAATCGGTAGCTGCCAGTTTTTCGAATCCGTTTCAGCGGGCGCAGTCGGCTGTTACGCTTGCCGAACTCTATTTTGAAGATTTGGAGTACCGCAAGGCACAGGCTTATTACGACAGTGCCATGATTATTATTGACGAAACTTACCCGGATTACGCTGAACTCAATGCACAATACCGCAGTCTGACCAATCTCACCGATAATTTGATGATGGTGGAGCGCGAAGACAGCCTGCAGCGCATTGCCAACATGCCGGAAATGGAGCGTGAGTCGTTGATAGCCCGCCTGATGCAGGAAGAACAGGAGCGCCAGCGAAATACTGAAAACCTGGCCATTCAGGGGCAACGCAGCCAGGGGTATTACCGCTCCAACCGCTACCGCATGGGAATGGGCTCGGGAACCCAGGGAGGGGGGTGGTATTTTTACAATCCCCAAACTGTTTCCTACGGACGGGTTTCTTTTCGCCAGCGTTGGGGAACACGGAAACTGGAAGATGACTGGCGCCGTTCGAACAAGGGGATCGTCTCGATGGATGAAATGGATGAGTTGGCAGCAGTCGATTCGTCACAAATAGAAGTGAGGGTGGAAGACCCTCTGAAAAAAGAATTTTATACCCAGTATTTGCCGCTCAACGATTCGCTGATGGAATTGTCGCACGAGCGGATAAAAGAGGCACTATACAGTGCCGGGAAAATCTACAAATCGGAATTTTCGAATTACGAACGCTCGGCTGAGATGTTCGAGGAACTGATTGAACGCTATCCCGATAATATTTTCCTGCTTTCGGCTTATTTCGATTTGTATGATTTGTATGAACTGATGGGCGATTCACAAAAAGCAAATTACTACCGCAACCTGATTATTTCGCAGTTTCCCGACAGCAAGTACGCACAATACCTGCAAAATCCCAACTTTTTTGTGGAGATGGAAGCACGCACTGACAGTCTGAACCGGCTCTACGAAGAGACTTTCAGAAGTTACCGCAACGGGAATTACCGGAATGTGATTTCGCTTACTCAGTCAATGAAAGCAATGGAGCCCGACAGCTCGGTTCTCCCGAAAATCGATTTTATGGGAATGATTGCACAGGGCACGCAAACCGATATTCACAATTTCGAAAACCTGCTTGAAGGATACGTTCAGCAATATCCGGCTGCCGAACCTGCACCCCTGGCCAACGAAATTCTTACGCTTATACAGGACAGTACGCTGGCTGATTACCAGAAACTGGTAGACATGGGATACATCAACGAAGAAATTCAGAATGAAGAACTGCTGCTGGAAGAGCGGATGGCAAACGATGAGTTTGGTGGCCGTTTTACTTATGACGAAGATTTACTGCACTATTTTGTAATTGCGTACCCGCGTGATGCTGAAATTGATTTGAACCGCCTGAAATTCGATATTGCCAATTACAACATCGATCATTACATGCGGAAGGATTTCGACATTGAAACCGAAAACCTGAATGAAGAGCTAACGCTGGTGGTTGTCAGGTCGCTCGAAAATAAAGAAAACGGTGTGATTTATCACCGGGCCATTATCCGCGATGCCGCTGTTTTTGAAACGCTGGAAGATGTGGATTACTTTAATTTTGCGATTTCGTCAACCAATTACCGCCAAATTCTTTCGGAGCAGTCGATTGCCGATTACCTGAAGTTTTTTGTGAAAAATTACAGCCGCTACATCCGGTCCGATTTCAGCGAGGAAGAGATGGAACTGTCGCCGGAAGAGATGATGGCCAAAGCCCGCGAAGAAGAAGATATGCTCCGCGAAAGGGGCGAATTTGTAGTGGTGGAAACCGGCACTGCCCCGGCAGGGCTTTTCAACACTGCCATCGATACCACCCAGTCATTTGTGCTGGCGGTGAAAAATCCCGATTTCTCGCTGCGTCAGACATTGCGTGGTTTTGCCGATTTCAACCGCGATGAATTCCGGCTCTGGAACCTCGCCCTTCAGCTAAAACAATCGGGCGATTACCAGTTGCTGATTGCACAGGGAATTCCTACGCTGAACGAGTCGATGTCGTATTTCAGGAAAGTGGTAATTTCCCGCGATTTGTTCGAGCCGCTGGGTCGCACTACATACCGCAATTTCCTGATAACGGAAGAAAACCTGCAGACACTCATCGATGAGGAAGCTGTGGAAGATTACATGGACTTTTTCCGGAACAATTACATCAACCGCAGTCAGTCGCAGCAATCATCTCCGTCTCCCGGCCAAACAACAGAACCGGGCGAAACACAGGGAACTGAAAATGCTGAACCGATGGCTGAAGAAGCACCGGAACCGGAATCCTATTCAGGGCCGTATGATGAAAACATTGACAAACCACACCACTTTGTTTTTGTGATTCCAAAGACCGGAATTGACAAAGCAGTCTTTGTAGAGGGAATTTCACAGTTTAATGCCGCCAGTAACGATGCCGATGATTTGACCGTAAAAGACCAGTCGCTCGATGAATTCCGCCAGGCTATTGTTATCAGTGGCTTCCCCGACTCCGAAAGTGCTACCCGCTATTTCAGAACAATTGTACAAAACCGCGATTTGTATGCGCCGCTGGGTGAAGCTACTTACCGCAATTTCCTGATTACCACTGAAAATTTCGATGTCTTCCTGCAGGAAAAAAACATTGCTGATTACATGAACTTCTACAAACAAATTTACCTGGAAGAATAACCTTAACATTGCAGGTTAAAGTTTGTTAATGCAACAAAGGGCACTTTTTTTGTTAGTACCTTAGCTCCAATTGAAAAATTTTGAAAAAATATGAGGAAACCAAAAATACTTTGGGTTGATGACGAGATAGATGTTTTACGTCCGCACATTCTTTTTCTGCAGCAGAAAGATTATGAAGTTGATACGGCAAACAACGGGCACGATGCTGTTGAAAAGGTGAAGGATACATTTTTCGACATTATTTTTCTGGACGAAAATATGCCGGGAATGTCGGGACTGGAAACCCTGAACCAGATTAAGGCAGTTGCGCCGAACGTACCGGTGGTGATGATTACCAAAAGCGAAGAGGAAAACATCATGGATGAGGCCATCGGTTCCAAAATCGATGATTACCTTATCAAACCGGTTAATCCGAAACAAATATTACTGACCCTCAAAAAGAACATCGACCAGAAACGGCTGGTGACCCAACAAACCACTTCGGCTTACCAGAGCCAGTTTTCGCAACTTGGAATGCGAATAAACGAACGGCTGAGCTGGGAAGAGTGGATTGATGTGTATAAAAAGCTGGTTCACTGGGAAATTGAACTGGGCGGTTCGGAAGATGCCGCTATGGATCAGGTGCTGAACATGCAGAAAGAAGATGCCAATAAAGCTTTTTTCAAATTTGTAAGGGATAATTATTTGCATTGGCTGAACAAGGATGTTGGCGAACGTCCGCTGCTTTCGCAGGATATTTTTAAACAGCGGGTTTTTCCGTTGCTCGATGCCGGCAAAAAAGTCTTTGTGCTGGTAATCGACAACCTGCGTTTCGACCAGTGGAGGACATTGAGCCCTGTGATTAGTGAATATTTCAGGGTGGAACAGGATGAAATGTATTACAGTATTTTGCCCACCGCCACCATGTATGCCCGTAACGCGATGTTTGCCGGGCTGTTGCCCGCGGAAATCGAAAAAGTGTATCCTGAATTGTGGCTTGATGATGACAACGAAGGAAACAAAAACCGGAACGAAGAGGAACTTTTAACCCGGCAGCTCCAGCGAAACGGGCGGAAAGAGAAATTGTATTTCGAGAAATCTTCCGGCATGCGCCGGGAAAAACAGACCGCAGAAAGCCTGAATAACATCCAGGAAAGCGACCTGTCGGTGATGGTATTTAATTTTGTGGATATGATGTCGCATGCCCGCACCGAAATGGAAATGATACGTGAGCTGGCCAATAACGAAAAAGCCTACCGTTCGCTAACATTGAGCTGGTTTAATCATTCATCGTTACTCGAACTGCTGAAAGGCCTTGCAGATAATGACATCCACATTGTTATAACCACCGACCACGGCACCATTCGCGTTAACAACGCCGTGAAAGTAATTGGCGACCGCGAAACAAATACAAACCTGCGCTACAAGCTGGGGAGAAACCTGAATTACAAGTCGAAACAGGTGTTTGAAGTACGCGACCCGAAACTTGCTTACCTGCCATCGCGCAATGTGAGCACCAGCTATATTTTTGCCCACGGCACCGATTTTTTTGCGTATCCGAACAACTATAATTATTATGCCAATTATTACAAGGATACTTTCCAGCATGGCGGTATTTCGATGGAGGAGATGATGGTACCACTGATTACACTAATGCCGAAGGGATAAAATGAAGTATCGTTAATGAGCGGGTTGTTTTTGATCTTAGTGAGATAGTTTGTATATGATTAATGGGATTAACAAATTGTTTAACCTCTTGCCATTAATAATTCTTTTTGATATTTTTGTTATAACCATTTAGAATTTAAGAAGTAAGGTGGTTCTAAAAATATTGCAGTTAAAAATTCCATCATGATAAAAACAATAACAATAGATATAATAAATGATAAAGCTGTCAGATTGATCCAAGACATGGAACATCTGAGGCTGATTCGTGTTCGCAAGGAAAAAAATAAAAAAAGCGAGATGATTAACTGGGCTGCAAAATACAAGGGAGCCATGGAAAAGCAATCTATTGACGATATTGATAACCAGTTGAATGAATTGCGTAGTTCATGGGAATGAAATATATCTGGGATACAAATATTGTTATTTATTACCTTCAAAAGCAATTCTCTTCCTCTGCCGAAAAATTCATTGACAATACACTGGAAAAAACACGTCCGGTAATTTCTGCTATTACTGAAATTGAGTTGTTATGCTGGAAGACTGCAACCAAAAAAGATTTGGAAGTTTTACACAGTTTTATTAATGATGTTCTAATAATTGAACTTGAATATTCGATAAAAATGAAAACCGCTGAAATACGTAAAAAACAAAATATCAAATTGCCAGATGCAATAATTGCAGCAACAGCACTGGTTTTATGATTTTACTTTGATTACCCGAAATATATCCGACTTTAAAAAGATTGAAGGCCTGCAAACTATAAATCCATGGGATGTTTAATTCTTTAATTGTGCTTCACTATAAAATCGCCTTTTGAAGCACCGATTTTCCGGCCAATGACATCACATTTTACCATCAGCAAAAAGAAAAGCCGCGGATCGTTTTCAAACATCAACCCTTCGTAGTTGCCCATGCCCTTGGAAATGATTAAATCGGCTTTTTGATACATCTGTCTGAATTTATCGCTCACACGGTGTAGAAGTGTAGAAGGTGCATCGTCGCCGTTGGAAATAATGCGGGCAACATTGCCAATTCCAACTTCTTCGGCTTCGCGGCGGGTGACATCGTTTAAAACCGGCTGCTCCCGCACGGCAAACCAAACATCCGGATGGTTCAGGGTTTCAAGGAACAGTTTGTCCAGTACAATCTCTCCTGAATTATCACCGAGATAAAGGATTGTTCCGGCGCTACGAATTTCCTGTTGGAGTTTTTCAGAGTGATCGATGGCAAAATCGGTTACCAGCACTTTTTCAATTGTTCCTGTTACATCGAAAATATGCGTGGGGCCAAAGTCGATGATGTTTCCGGCAACCGCTAACCGAAGCGCAGTATTAAACGGGTTTTCCGATTGCTGAATCATTTCCCTAAATTCTTTGTATCGCTCCAGCATTTCGCGGTTACCCTCCATTTTTTCAGGCAGGTAGGGGTCGGCAATTTCGGATGAATCTTTTAATATTTTGAGAATGTAGCTGGTTATTTCGGGAGAATAACTTTTTTCCAGATTGATGACTGCGATTTTTTTGAGCAGCTCACTCACAAGGCGGTTTCTTTTTTGAGCAGGAATCTCATATTTTTCAACCCGCTTTTCGAGCGCTTTTACCTTGCAAATCAAACATTCATAATTCATGGTTTAAAAGTAAGATTTTTAATGCTCTCAAAAGAACAGAACATTAGCTCATAACCAGATTTAATAAATTGAAAATATTAGTATGGATGTTTAAAAAAAAAAACCTGCCGAAATTAACGACAGGCTTTCTTTCAAATATTATGTTTCTTTCTTACGCTACTGTTTTGGTATTTACTGAATTCAGCACTGTTGATTTGTTCAAAAAGTTTTCATCGGGTGAATAGATAAACAGCAGGCTTCCGTCGCTGATAGTTCCGATTACGTCTTCGTAGATATCCATTGAAACTGAAGGGCAACCGTAGCTTCTTCCAAGCCTTCCGTATTTTTCAACAAAGTCGTTGCTTACATAGTCTGCTCCGTGCATTACAATGGCTCTGCGACGCGCGTTGTCGTTAAACCCTTTGTCCATACCGTCGAGACGCAGCGAGAGTCCGTGCTTGCCGTGGTAAGTTTCAGCGGTCATATAAAAACCGATGGAACTGGTGTACGAGTTGGGTACATTGGAAAATTTCTTTGCTACATCGTTTCCTGAATTTCTTCCGTGTGCAACATAGTCGTTAAACAATACTTTGTTGCTTGCAAGGTCGATGACCCACAACCTTTTTTCGGTTGAGGGTAAGCTGAAATCAACCACTGTAAGAATGTCTTTTTTTACTTTTTCCGGTAAGGATTTCAAATTGTTAAATCCTTTCATTGCCAGCGTAAAAGCTTCTTCTGAAGGCATTGCTAACGGGTAAAAATTTTTTGAATCATGCAAAGAAAGGAACTTTTGATAACAGCTTTTTTTTACCGGGATTTACGAACTGAAAATCAGCCACAAAATGATATTAAAATCGAAGGTATTCATGATGGTTTATATGCTGATGATGAAATAGAAAAGCATTTGCCAATTCGTTATGAAATCCCAGAATAAACCGGACTGAAGCACTTGAGTGGAACACTTTCGACGGCCCGCATGAACCCGGAAACAGCATCTATTGAGTTTTTTTATATGTGTCAGCGTTCAGCAGGAGGCCGATTTTGATAGCTGGTAAAACCGCGACTGACAGATATTTGCCGCTTTCAGGAAAGTGGTGGATGGAATGGAAGTCGTACGAAAAATTCAACAATTGCCAGATGATAATCAGTATTTGAGGAGAGTCTGTAAAAATTATTTCTATTGAGTTGATGCCATAAAAAATGGCCCCGAAAGGCCATTTTATCTGTTAGAATAAGAATGAATTCATTGATCTATGGTAATGTCAATGTTTCCGTGTATTCTCCGAATGAGCCCAAATCGGGAACATAGTGCTCAATTGTCAGGGTAAGTACTTTCCCGGTAATCGTTCCGGAACCTGCAGCCCAAACAGGGCCATAATCTGCACTTTCCCAGGCCGTCTGAGGATTTATAGTAACATTACCGCTTTCAACAATTAATGTGATATCGTATCCGGTTTCGTAAAGGTCTTTTGCTTTGTAGAGTGAAAGTTCTCCAACTTCCAGCTTTTCAACTGCAACAGGCCATTCAGCTTCAAAGAACGTAGAAACAAAATCACCCGTTCCAATGGGTGTGTATTTAAACGATGCTTTGTAGGTTGTGTTATTATAGAGTTCCGAAGCGTTGTTGCTGGTAATGGTTAAATTAAATTCATACACTTTGGTTGGGTCTATTTCTGAAGGTTCAATAGCTGGAACAACTCTTACATAAGCTTTTGCCTCACCATCCTGAAATGTTACGGTATTGCTTTCCAGAGCAAAAACTCCATCAACATTTTCATTCATTTCCAATTGTACTTCCGCAGTCTCAGTTCCTGATAATTCAGAACGAACCAACTGAACATTCACAGAGTAATTGGTTTCTGCCGATAAGATGTTTTCAGGAACAACCTCTGTACTAAAAGCTACATAAGGAGCTCCAGGCTCATATATGGTTCCCATGTTTTCCTGGTCGCAGGAGAAGAGGGTTAGAGCCATTGCAATTATGATTAAATAAATATTTTTCATGATTTTCATTTTTTAATTAATTATCAGCCCATGGATTCTGATCGACAGTTTCGTCCATGTTATTGTTCCCATCAAATTCTGACTGTGGAATCGACATTACAAAATCCGCGTATTCAGCATTTAATGTATTTCTGGATAGCAATCTATCCGTATGGTTAGTTCCTTCAAAGTTTCTGGAGAAACCTGTCTTAAGGCGTTTTATGTCCATTATTCTTCCAACTTCGCCCCACAATTCGATTCTGCGTTGCAAAATAATTTCATCGAGAAGTGTTGTTGAGCCTCCTGCCGGAGTAGTTGGTCCGTTTGCATCATTCACTGTTAATGTATTGGCATTTGTTAATCCGGAAATATCGTAACCCGGATCACGTTCGGCCATTAATTCTTCAAGCACTGAACGCGCTTGAGCATATTTTTCCTGCATACACATCGCCTCTGCTTTAATAAGCATCATTTCTTCGTGCCGCATAAGAATATAGTCTCCAAGGTTATTGGTAGGATCTGAAAACTGAAATTTGAATTGGTTATAGCTAAATAAAGGTCCGATTTCAGCATCGACTTCAAGCGGCCCTAACCACCACATATTTTTACGAACATCTTCCTCCGACATTTGATTGTATAACCATGAACTTACACATTTCCGGGCTGTTTCAGCATAATTTTCTGTGCTGGCATCCATGTGTCCAAAAAGGGATTGTGTGCCTGACATTTGTTCCGAAATGATTTGTAATCCCCAAAGTACAGTATTTGCATTTGCATCGTTAAATGCAAAACCATTGCCCAGTTCAGCCCGTGTAAGTATTGAAGTACCGCCACTCATCGCAATATCTGCAGCTGATTCGGCTGTTGCCCAATCGTTTTTTTCGAGAGCAATATTGGCTTTTAACCCATTTGCAACATAATAATCAATGTGAGAAGGATGGTTACGCGGTGCTGCCACATCCGGATTAAGTAATTGTAATGCCTGTTCAATATCGGCATCAATTTGACTATAAACATCAGCAACAGTACCTCTCGGTTGCCCCTCTGAAGCATTGGTGGTAGGTTCTGTGTAAACAGGAACGCCAGGCGCATTTTCATTTCCTTTGTATGTTTGCTGATAAAAACGAATAAGACTAAAATAGGAATATGCACGCAAGGCATAAGCTTGCCCTATTAAGCTGTTAATTTCAGAGGGAGCTCCGGTCATTCCGTCCTGTGCTGCAATTATGGCATTTGCATTTGAAATAACGGTATAATAAAAATACCAAACCGAATATGGCCTTCCATCTTTACCCGTGTAATCGGCTTTCACATTATACACGTAATCATAAAAAAACCAACCGCTTCCTTCTTCATTTTGAACCATGTCTTCGCCCATCAAATCGTAGGTTAAAGTGAAAGCCGTAACACCAAACTCTTCATCAGCCCATCTTCCTGACCACTCGTCCGCGACATACATTGCACGATAAATTCCGTTTAACGCCACATTGGCTTTTTCAACATCCGCGAATAAAACTTCACCGGAAGTACTGTCTGTAGGATTTGTGTCCAATTCGTCCTGGCACGAAAAAGTTACTACAGAAAAAATCAATAATATAAGGATCTTATATATTTTCATGATGTAATAATTTTAAAATTTTAATTCGATTCCTAAAAGATTTGTTCTTACAGGAGTGTATGAGAAATTGGTTGAACCAACAAAATCATGCTGCGGATCCATACCATCTAAATAAGTAAACAATGCCACATTATCGAGTGAAACGTATGCTCTCATGCTTTGGATACCAACACTTTGCAGTATACTATTGGGCAATGTATATCCGAAAGTAATATTCTTGATTGCAAAATAAGACGCATCCAAGAACTGATCGTCGGTTAAAGGGCGCGAAAATCCGGTACCATTCTGTATTCGTGGAATATCAGTTACATCGCCCGGTTTCCTCCAGGCCCTTTCAATATTCGCTGCGTAATTTGTTCCGATATAAGTTGGATTTAATAATCCTCTATATACATACGCATACATTTCTCCTCCTACAGAGAAAGTAGTCATAAACGATAAATCGAAGTTCTTATAGATTTGGAAACTACTTCCAAAAGCTCCATAAAAATCGGGTATTCTACTTCCGTAAATAACTTTGCTTTGAGTGGCTTTTTGATAGTCATCAGAAATATAGGGTTCTCCCGGTTCTCCATTATCGTCTCTGTCGTAAACCCAGTAGAGTTGTTGCCCGGTTGTTATATCAACTCCTGCCGACCTGGCAATGTAGAATGAATTAATTTCTTCACCTACTTTTTGGATTCTGGATCCATTTATAATTTGGTCTGTTTCACCATCCAATTCAACAATTTCATTTTTAAGTGTTGTTAAATTCAAATTTGCATTCCAAATAAAATTGGTTGAATTAATTACATTTATTTTAGAAGTAAACTCAATACCACTATTAAGCATTTCGCCTACATTGGCCCAGTAACTATCAAATCCGAGGGAGGTTGCCATGGGTTTTTCCATTAACATGTCAACCGTTCTCCGTTGATAATATTCAAGTCCAAATTCAAACTTACTCCATAAAATACCTTCGACTCCAACATTAAAATTGTTGTTTTCTTCCCATTTTATCGAGGTGTTTTCCAACGACGAAAGAAGTGCTCCGTTTAAGTTGGCATTTGCCCAATCGAGGTCATACAATGATTGCCATCCATAAAAAGTTCCAATTCTGTCGTTTCCCTGTTTTCCATAACTGGCTTTCAATTTAAGATTATCAACAAAGGTTAATCCTTTCATGAAATTTTCCTCGCTGACTCTCCAGGATGCTCCTAACGACCAGAATTGTCCCCATCTGTAATCTCTATTAAACCGCGATGATCCGTCGGTTCGATAGCTGGCAGATAAATAGTACCTGTCGCTATAGTCGTAGGTGAAATTACTTAAGAATGATTCAATGGCATAATTGTCTTCGAATGATGTTAACCCTGAAGTGGTTGAACCAGGTGCCAGTTGTTTAATTCCTGAATAAGGGAACCCGGTTTTTGCACCTTCCAATTCATTAATTACAAGCTTATAAAACTCATGCCCACCAAGCAAGTTAAAGCTGTGTTTGCCAAAGTCTTTCTCGTACCTGAAAAGTTGATTGGCGGTGTACGAAAAATTACGCTGATTTAACAGATCCAAATAACCATCAGTTGTTGCGCCATCTCCAAAATCAGGATTCCAGTAAATAGTTTGGTTGGTATTGATATAATCAAATCCAATGTTCGTTGTTAATGTCAATCCTTTAAAAGCACTGCTAATTCCGGCCCCTAAAAGATCAATATGAAATCTTCCGGATAAATTATCAGCATTGGTTTCATAGGCATCTTCGAAGAGCGTTGCTACGGGATTCCAATTTGCGTTGGCTCCTGACGGCCTTGTTTTACCGTAATCAAATTGTTTTTCTCCAGTCTCAGTAAGAATCGGATTTCCCTGCTCATCCTGAATATATATGGGATAGATAGGTGCCATAAATTGTGCAGAATACCAAACATTGCTATTGTAAGTTGTTCCCTCGCCTCCAAGATAATTTGTTTCTGTTTTTGAAAAGTTAATATTTCCTCCATACTTTAACCATTCCTTAGGTTCGAGTTCTGCTCCAATTCTACCAGATATCCGCTCGAAATCAGTGGTTTTTAATAATCCTTCATCTTTCAGGTAAGCAATGGAAGCAAAGGTTTTTGATTTTTCGGAACCTCCGTTTAAGTACAATTGATATTCCTGCCGTGTTGCATTATCATTGGTAACTTCATCTAACCAATTTGATTCATATAAAAGATTTGCAGAAGGATTAACACGACCGGTTTCCGGATCAATCAATTCAGAAACAGGCATGTCATAAGGATTGTACATTTCGTTTGCTCCAAATATGCCAGATCCTCCTTTCATTGCCTCAATGGCCATTTGGCCTGCCATATCAGGATGAACTCCACCGGCATAAATCAAATTGTTCTTAAATCCTTGAAAAGAGGCTTCAATAAAGTCTGGCGTATTTAAGGTTTCATAAGGTTTGATTGCCCGGGATGAAAGTCCGTACGAAGCTTTGAATTCGACTGAAAGATTTTCAGCCTTTCCTTTTTTCGTGGTAATTACCACTACACCATTTGCTCCCCGCGATCCATACAGCGCTCCTGCTGAAGCATCCTTTAAAATGGTCATCGATTCAATGTCTCCGGGATTAATTGAATTCAGATTTCCATCGTAAGGTATTCCGTCGACAACATATAACGGATTGTTACTCGAGTTAAGAGAACCAAAACCGCGGATAACAATTTCAGCACCTTCCCCCGGCTGCCCGGATCCTGATGTAGTTTGAACCCCTGAGACTTGTCCTTCCAAAGCTTTTGAAATATTGGCAACGGGTCTTTTCTCAAGAGCATCATTATTGATCACCTCAGCAGAACCGGTAAACGATTCCTTTTTAGCCGTTCCGTAGGCCACTACCATCACTTCGTCCATCCCGATAACATCGTTTTGCAGGGTCACATTGTACTGTGTTTGCGATGTTACCGGAACTTCCACGGTTTTCATTCCCACAAATGAAATTAAAAGTGTTGCTTCTTCAGGAACGTTTAACGTAAAATTTCCGTTGGCATTTGTAACTGTTCCAATGGTTGTACCTTGCACAACCACCGAAGCCCCGGGAATCGGCGAACCATCGTCAACCGACGTTACACTCCCGGTTATTTGCTTTGTTTGCGCAAACAGGGTAAAAACCCCGATGCACAAAGCCAATCCTGTTAGTAGTAGTTTCTTCATTTCATTAATTGTTTAAATTTCAAAATGTTCTCATGTATAATTTTACAGATGTTTTCAAATAAAAAAGCTCCTGCCGGGGAAACAGGAGCTTTATATTCCACCTGATGGCGGATTACACGTTGCAATTCAACTAATGCTGTTTAACTATTTCTATGATTAAATTGCGGTGCTTCTTTTTAAAGTACACTTGTTTTCCCCGATTCTGAATTTTCAGTTTATAGAAACATAAAGATTCCAGTCGTTTTTAGCTTTGGAATCAAACATAGTTATTTTGAAGATTGACGCTGAAAAAAATCAATTAACGACGCGAACCGGGGGGTGTGGAGGGATTTTAAACTGACATATACTGATAACCTGAGAAATGATGCAGTTGGTGGGGACATTCTGGTATTTTGCAGAAACAGGAGGATTGAAAAATAAAAAAGGCGGGAGTTTATCCCGCCTGTAGTTTTTTATGCCGCAATGCAGGCAAATACATCTGCCAATACATCGGGATACTTATTTTTAAAATTTTTGTAGCACCAGTCACGCAGTTCCAAAAGTTCTTCGGGCTCTACCCAATCGATACATTTGGTTAATTCTTTTCTGAATAACTGCTTACTGAAGCTTACTTTTGGTAGAATTATTTTTGCGTAATCGAGCATGGTTGTAAATATTTAGTTTTAATAAATCAGCTATTAATATAACATCAAAATTTCATAAACAGTATGTTTAAAAATATGGTTTAACACTAATTAACAGTATAAGACAGTTTGGTGTTTTTTTATTTTACTGTTTTATTGCAAGTTACCCGAAAATTTATATTACCTGTTTTATAGCATAATCATTTTTGGAACTTTTTTGATTTTGAAAATATTTTGAAAAGTATTTTATCCACGGATATTTTTTACAAAAGCTGCAACGTTTTCAGCTATGTTTTTATCTTGTTGGATTGCCTTAATAAAAGCACTCCCAATAATGGCTCCATGTGCATACCGGCAGGCGTTTGCAAAAGTTGAATGATTTGAAATGCCGAATCCTATGAGCCGCGGATTTTTTAGTTTCATGTGATGCATCCGTTCAAAATATTCGCGGTTAAAATCCCCGGGTTTCTTGTTGGCACCGGTGGTCGACGATGAGGAAACCATATAAATAAAACCTCCCGAAGTTTCGTCTATTTCAAGTATCCGTTTTTCCGATGTTTGCGGAGTAATCAGCAAAATATTATGCAACCCGTATTTTGAAAAGATTTCCTGATAATGCATTTTATATTCGCTGAGTGGCAAATCGGGCAGAATCAGGCCGTCGATTCCTACCTCTTTGCATTTTTCGCAGAAATTTTCAATGCCGAAATGCAGTACCGGGTTGATGTAGCCCATCAGCACAAG
>Ga0102940_1001593_pt1 | contig 14444 bp, 13 predicted proteins | sample SalPonR2_C_D1_MG_FD_78215 | JGI IMG/M metagenome (GOLD analysis project Ga0102940, IMG submission 78215) | Salt pond soil microbial communities from South San Francisco under conditions of wetland restoration - Salt Pond MetaG R2_C_D1_MG | ecosystem: Environmental > Aquatic > Marine > Intertidal...
CAATGGATATGATCAACGCTTCAGGCGACATCGAGGGGAAGAGGTTCAAATTCTGTATGGAAAAACAGGGCGTTGATTAGGGCTGGAGAACAACCATCGGGTTCAATCTTATGCTGTTGGTGGTTGATAGCCCGATGGTTTAGAGATGTGTGCCTTTTTACCTGGGGCGCTGCCCCAGCTGTGTTATTACTGGCTTTTCCGAATGGATCCCGATGGGGCAGCCTTTTTTCTTAATGGAATCATGCTAGGTTTGTCAGGCTTCAGAAATCTTTTCTTCCCTTTTGCCAACACCAAACCTTTGGGGCAGGGTCTGAAGAACCCCCTTTTATCAGCGATTTACTTTTCTCGTTCTGCCCCATAGAAAAGGAGTAACAAAACACAGTTTCCAGGAGTAATTCGTATTGCAGGATGGTTCAAGTACCCACACCGATCAACATAGAGCCAGTATCTTTTATGAGCGATAAAAGTATCATCTTTGCCGGAACTGAACACTCAGATTCAGAAGTTAACTGTTCACATTGGCATGGAGGAGTTGACTGAACTATTTTGTTGATAACTGCTTCATTGTATCTTTGCAAGGTAGTTGTATGTTATTAAGTGATATGAAACCGGGTCGCAAATCATCTGAGCACCAGTCCGGTAAATAGTATAGTGATGATGAACTGTAAATTAACAGAAATTAATCAGTAGGAAGCTTTTTATGCCCTCAGAAAAAATAGCCGTTATTGGTGCAGGAATAACGGGCCTTACAGCCGCACGACAGTTACAAACGCTGGGTAAAGATGTCGAAGTTTTCGAGAAAAATGCTGAACCGGGTGGTTCCGTTCGTACTGTGCAACAAAATGGTTGGCTCACTGAATATGGCCCAAATACTCTTCTTCTTAAAGATGCGGTAGTCAGGGATTTTATCAGGGATATTGGACTCGAAAAAGGCCGGATTATAGCCAACGAGAGCGCATCCAAACGGTTTATTGTGCGAAATGGTAAGCTTGAGGCTCTGCCTGCGTCTCTTAAAGAAGCGATTACGACAAATGTCTTTCGTACTTCTGGAAAATTGCGCGTTGTATTGGAACCGTTTATACCCAGATTTAAAGGTGAGGAAGAAAGCGTGGCCTCTTTTGTGGAGAGGAGACTGGGAAGGGAGATACTGGATTATGGTTTGAACCCGTTTGTTGCGGGAATTTACGCGAACAGGCCAGAGTACTTGTCGCTGAAACACGCTTTTCCGGCAATGTTCAACCTGGAAAAAGAGTACCGATCTTTGATTTGGGGTGCTATTGCAGGCTCTCGAAAGAGAAAACAGGATGGACGTATTCCACGGAAGCTGATCTCTTTCCAAAACGGACTTCAGCAACTTCCTGAAAAGATTGCTGAGCAGTTAACAGTGCACTATTCAGCAAAAGCAGAGTCTGTTCAGAGAAAAAGGGAAGGGTGGTTTATTCGCACAGAAAGCGACGAAGCAGGCCCCTATCAACGTGTAATTGTTAATGTTCCGGTGTATCAGTGGAGTAACGGACTGCTTCCTGTGAAAGAGTACTCAGAAGCTATCAAAAAAGATGTAGAGTATCCGCCACTCTCCGTTTTACATCTTGGCTTCAGGAAAGAAGATATTCGTCATCCGCTGGATGGTTTCGGCTTTTTGGTGCCAGAAAAGGAGCATAGAAATATATTGGGTGCGCTCTTTTCATCCACACTTTTTGAAGGAAGAGCACCCGATGGCCATCACCTTCTCACGGTTTTCATTGGAGGTGGGCGAGAACCGGAAAAAGCGAGGTTATCAACCGAGCAATTGATTGACGTTGTGGAGACAGAGTTTACGCAGCTCATAGGCCTGCAGGGCCGGCACAGCTTTAAAGAGCATGTCTACTGGCCAAAAGCTATTCCGGGCTATCATATTGGATATGGTGAAATGCTGGAGAAGTTTGATGCCATGGAGAGAGAAAATCCTGGATTATACCTCGCCGGAAATTTCAGAAATGGAATATCTGTTCCCGACTGCATAAAAAATGGGATTGCTTTAGCGAAACGAATACAGCCCGAAAGTTGAAAGATCTTTAATCCAGTTTGGGGGCAGCTGAAAAAACCTCAAGCATCTGTTCAAGCATATTTTTCCCGAGAAACATCATCTTCTCCTGGTTGCCCATTGCCATCCAGCGGAGCAGCAGACGTAAATTATGGAGCAGAGGCGGAGGATCAGTGACCAGTGTTTCACTATTGATGATATAGTTCCAGTCGATGTCACGGTGAAAATGTACGCCCTGTTCCGCCATATGTTTTTTATAGATGTTTGCAATAAGACCATACCCAATTGTGCTGGGGTGAAGTCCGTCGAGGCTGAAAATTCCGCCGCTTGCAATTTTCCCTGTTTCCCGATCCAGTTTCAGATAGTCTGTTGAAATGCGGGGATCTCCATTCTCATCAACCAGGTACTCTGTCTGAGGATTTTTTTTCAATGCTTCGACAAATTTAACAGGGAAGGGTTTTGCAGTGTAGGAACCTCTCCGCCGGCGTGCAGCAGCACTTACATATCGGCCAACCGGGATTACGTGGTAACCAAACTCAGCCGCAAGATTTCGGATAATTTGGTTGTAGTCATCCACAATGCTATCCAAAAAAATCGCTTCGTCTTTGGTAAGGTGCGGATGCTTTTCAGGATTAAAATCATCATCCCAAATCCAAAAACGCGTATAATAATCGAAATATCCGTTATGAGGTTTTGTTCTGTTTTCGTTAACTCCGCGAATGGCGGGAGGTATGGTTACATGAGGAATGGTAGGAACAAATACCCGTTTTACACCGAGCGATTCTATGCGTTTGTATAGTGTCCTCATTTCAATTTCGAAATGTTCCGGCCGGAAAACGGTGCAATTTCGGCTTGCATAGTAGTTCATGACATCACGCTGCTCAGACAACCTGATATTAAGGTTGGTCACAGCACCAACAATATTGTTGTGGCCAATACAGATAATCAGATTCTCAATGCCGCCATCACTGTGGAGCTCCGAGATATTATCCACCATTGCTTTGTCCGACGTTTCAATGCTGAAGGTAGGGTTCAAGACCATGCGTGCGGTTGTATACATGGCATGATCCGGCAGGACATTAAAAACTGAATAGCGTATTTTATTATTTCTGATCATCTCCCTGCAGTAGGCTTCATCGATCATCATCGAGTCGCTGATGGCAAATCCCCATACCGACTGATTGTGATAGGGCGAATCTCGTTCAACTTTTAAAGATTTTTTATGCCCTTCCCAGTACGATTTTATTCGGCTCAGCGTTTTGTAAACCGAGCGGGCAGCGGATACCGATTTGAACAGGTTAATATCGTCCCCGTACTCCTCTGCTACTCCCCGCACTAGGATTTCAAGATTGATCGGGATACCGGCCTGGGCGGTGAAAGAGGGCAGATCGAAACAGCAGTTTTCTTCGATCAATTCGGCAAGAATCGCAGGGAAACTTAAATCGGTGCGATAGATTCCACCATTTTTGAATCCCAGCGCCATGCTGTCTCCAATTACAGCGAGTTTGTGTTTGTAGTTTCTTTCCTTACTAAACAAAATGATAAATTGTTACCTTTTACTGTTTCCGAAATCAACGTAACCATCAGCAATCAACTCTATTATGGAATCAAAAACAACCGGTCTTCAAGAGTTTAGGGAAAAACGAGAAAAATTGAATAAAAAAGTGATGGATCAGGACCATCTCGGTATTCGCCGGTTCTTCAATTTGGATCACAATACATATAAAGATGGAGCTTTGCCATCTCAGACCAAAGAACTCCTTGGGCTTGTGGCTTCGGCGGTGCTTCGCTGTAATGACTGCATCGACTATCACCTGGAGCAGTGCGTAAAAACAGGTTCAAGCAAAGAAGAGATTGTCGATGCGCTGAATGTTGCTTTGGTTGTGGGAGGGAGTATTGTTATACCGCATCTTCGGCATGCCATCGAAACGTTGGAACTGCTCGAAGAAGAGGGAGCGCTTTAAATGTACTATAAAAAGTTTTTTGTCTTTTTTTTATTGGTAACCAGCTGTGTGCCATTACTGCAGGCACAGCTGATACCCGCCGAAAATTCAGCTAAAGATATTGATCAGTCAAGAATTGGAAGCCACTATTCAATATTTCCGCTGGCCGGTTATTCATCTGATTTTGGATTCTATGGCGGCGGTTTTGTACAGAGAATGAACTATGGTGTTGATGAGCGTCCTTTTTTAAGCAATACCCGACTTAATGGTGTTCTCTCTACAAAAGGCAACCTGGAAATAGATCTTGAGTACGAGCGCATTCGAACATTTGGCACCGATATCCGAAGTAAAGTAGAAGTTGTAGGGCTTAGGTTGCTGCAGGGACACTATTTTGGGATCGGGAATGAAACCGAATTTTCTGAATCTCTATTTGATTCAGAATTTTTCTTCTATGAACGTAGAGAATTTCAGTTCGACTACCAGGCGCGAAAACGGGTCCATTCCTATGGGAAATCGGGCGTTCTGGATCTATTTTCCCGGGTTAAGGTCTGGCACGTAAATGGAATAGAAAAAGAGAATGAATCCAAATTTTTAATCGATCAGCCTGAAGGTTTTGATCCCGGATGGGTGAATACACTGGGCCTGGGCGTGATTGCGGATTCACGAGACAGCGAATTCGATCCCAATCGTGGCTTTCGCTATAGTCTTGAATTCTCGAAAGCACTGCCCTTTATAGGAAGCGACTATACCGTAGCGAGCCTCACAGGAGATGTTCGCCACTATAAAACATTGTTTGCCAATATAGTGTTTGCCCACAATTTTAAATTTGAACACCAGACCGGAGACGCTCCATTCTGGTCGAAACCCGTGATTGGTAACGAATATGGGCTGAGGGGATTTCACTGGAATCGTTTTAGAGGAAGCAGCTCCGTTTTAAGTATGACGGAACTTCGTACATGGCTCTTCACTTTATGGGAAGGCCGCATTCGAGCGGGCGGCCAGCTGTTTTGGGATACAGGAAGAGTCTACTCGGAAAAAGACAGCGCACAGTTTTTTGATGACTGGAAACATTCGTACGGAGCGGGTGCGGCTGTCTCGCTTTTTAATCCTGATTTTATCGTAAGAGCCGATGCCGGTTTTTCTGATGAGGCGTTCCGAATCTATTTTGGTGCAGGGTACGTTTTTTAATGAATTCGCAAGAACTTAAATATTTGAATATTTACGATACCTATGAACAAAGCTGCCATACTGCTGACGGCAAATAAAGCTGATTGCCCTCACTTTTTAAGCCGACTGAAAGAGATAAGCAACCTGCTTCTGCATCTTCCCCTCGAAAAGTACGACCACTTTGTGGAAGGTGAGGAGGGCAGAATACTTGCTGAAAAGATGAGAGAATTTGTTTTTGTTGTCTATGGAAACGTCAGAAATGCGCATCACTTTCTGCAATGGGCAGAAGAGGAAAACCGGCTGGAGGAATGCAAAAACCGAATACACCTGGTAACAGATCCTGCGACATCGGGCCTTCTTGAAAAGTACTCCTTGCCAGCGATAATGCCCCGTGAGTTTGCAAAGGGAATTGATGTAATTGAGTTTATGCTAAGAATATCCACTGAGGGAGCGGTGCTTTATCCGACTACAGATTCTCATACCGAGGAGATACCGGGCCTGCTGAAGGAGCTTGAAATGCCGGTGACGGAGTTTACAGTATGCAGAGAGAGAACATTGACCGATACTGAGTTGCAAAATTATCGTAAAAATATTCAGGCTTCAGAAGTAGAAACCGTCCTGTTTCATAACCGCTCATCCGTCAAGCGAATAAAACTGGCGTTTCCGGATCTGAACCTTCATCAAACTAAAAATATAGCGGCCGACAGGGGAGTTGCAGAGTTTATGGAGAGGGAGAAAATACCTGTTGCTGTAACAGCCAGTGGTACGTGGTTATCCCTGTCTGATGTGGTATTAAACAAGTATGATAAATAAACTGGTTAAGCTTCTGATCCTTACGAATCGAGGGGGAGCAGTTTCTCGATAATTGCCTCATGTTCCGGAAAAGCCTGGAGCATTCTGTACCGGTCGGCCATTTCAAAATCGTCGAAGTCGAAACCGGGAGCAACGGTACAGCCGCAAAGAGCGAAGCTGTTTTCCTTATCAACAGTAGCGCCGAACCATGATCCGGCAGGAATGACACATTGAGGTTTCTCACCATCTTCCAGCGATTTTCCCACATATTTTGCTTCATAAAGACCGTCATCATGAATGATGTGAATCGTTACTGCTGCACCCATGTAGTGGTGCCACACCTCATCTGACCGGATTCTGTGGAACCGGGAGATATCTTTACTTCTCAGCAGATAGTAGATCGCGGTGCTCACGTTTCGTTCTTCAGAAACCAGGTCGGCAGTCGATGGTATTACTCCCTCGCTGCGGTATGTCTCAGCAAAATAACCGCCTTCGGGATGAGGCATTAAATCGAGTGCTTGTATGATTTGATTTGGATCTGTTGTAGGCATAAGTTTAAGGTCTTATTAATATGATCTTATCATAAAATACAAATCATAGCACGATTACATTTCCTCTCTCAAAAAAACGGATGCACTATCGGGGTAATCTGTGATGATTCCGTCCACACCCATCTGTAGCAGCACCCGCATTTCATTTATGGTATTTACAGTCCACGGAATCACTTTCATGTTTCGGTTATGCAGATCCTGAATCGCTTCGTTCGTGAGGAGGTTGTAATTTGGGCTCCAGATTTCTGGTGTGTAGCCAAGGGTATCAATATAGCTCTGAACAGGATTGTTCTCATAAACAAGCATTGCCTGTGATACCTCAGGATGCAGCTTTCGAAACTCAATGAGGGTTGCCGGATCGAACGACTGTATGATTACTCTGTGCAGAAGATCAAACTCACGATCAAGCTCCGAAAGTTCATCAGACAGTAGTTGGGCAAATTCAGCGGGCTGCGGTACAAATACCCCGTAATAGGGCGGTTCACTTTTAGTTTCAACGTTGTAATAGAGTGGGGCCATGTTATTTTCTGCAGCGTGCATTTCTATAGCACGTATCGCATCTATAAATAGTGGTTTACTTACTTTCATGGACTCTTGCTCCGGGAAATCAGGATGGCCGCGCATACCTACATCAAATTGCCGGATTTCATCGTAGGTCATTTCGTATATGTTCAGAGACATCTGCTCATCTTCCGTCACCGGGCTGCCGTCAGGATGTGTTGAAATTTTATGATTAAACCATGGTTCGTGCGAAACCAGAAGTTCACTTTCACCGGTAACAACCAGGTCCATTTCGATGGTTTTTATATTAAATTCTGTTGCTTTCAGAAAGCTCGGAATTGTATTTTCCGGGAGCAGTCCACGAGCACCGCGATGTCCCTGCAGATCGAAGGCCTGGTTTGATGGGTTTTGTGTACAGGAAGTCATAATGAGTGAGATTAAAATCAGCGATAAAAATTTCATAGATAGACAAATTGATTTTTCGGCCTGTTTGGTTTGAAGAGGTTTGAGACCGGGCCGTCTTGTACTTTTTTTATACCTTATTGAGTATTACAGTTTGAAAACGAAAGTTAACAGGAAGATGAAATGTTACAAATGAAAAAGACAACTATTTTTACTTTGCTGATACTGCTCTTAGCCACACCAGCAGTTTTTGCTCAGGAAAGTGAGAATGATTCATCTGGTGATGGCACAACCTTTATTTTGGTGAGACATGCAGAAAAGGTGAGCAATTCAGACGATCCCGGGCTTACGGAAGAAGGGAAGGCCAGAGCAACCAGGCTGTATGAAATGCTGGAGATGCCTAATGTGAGGGCTATATATTCCACAAAAACCAAACGCACGATGGCTACCGTTCAGGTGGTGTCAGACATGGCGAACGTGCCGGTTGCTATTTATGAACCGTCTCCGGATAAAGATGGTACAGAGCAATGGATTAAAAATCACACAGGCGAAACGGTGCTCGTTAGCGGACACTCGAACACCATTCCAAATATTGCCAATCTACTATTGGGCCGAACTCATTTTGATCATGATTTTGATGAATCGGACTACGGAAACCTGTTGGTTATCACCGTTAACGGCACAGAAAGAACATTGCTGCATTTGAGATTTTGAAGAATTAAAAAATTGCTGGATCATATTACTTCAATATCGTTTCGAAAACTTCCAGAACAATATTCCATTCGCGGCTTGGCGGATAAATCATTTCGTAATGTCCCGCATCTTGCAGTAAAATCAGATCTGCATCTCCTCCGGTTTGCAAAACATCATTTACAAAATGATATCCAAAAAATGGTGGTACAGGCGAATCAAAAGCAGCGCTCAACTCGACTAATGGTATATGAAGTGGCAACAGCTCTGAAGGTGAGGTATCGGCAAAGGGATCATTCCGGTTTGCGGCATCAATAAGTTGCTCAACCGTCTTCTCTCCGCAAGGGGATGCGCCATATTTTGCATACCGCTCTAGGTCGTTTATCCCGGCCAGGGAAACAACGGCATCAATATGAATCGGATTTTCTGTATAAAGGTCACTTTCCACAGGGAGCTGAGTCCGGAGAGCTATCCATGTGGCAAGGTGTCCGCCGGCAGAATGTCCCGCTGCGATAATTCGGTCTTTTGGCAGATTAAATGTTTCTGCGATACGGATAAATTCATCTGCTCCATTTGCTACGTCCAAAAATGTACCGGGATAGCCGCCTCCGGGGTGACCAATTCTCCGATAATCAATATTCCAGACTGCAAAGCCTCTGCTGCTCAAATCTTCAGCCATTGCATTCATCAGTTCCACCCCTGGATACATTGCCAGCCAGCATCCGCCATGTATCATGATAACGCTGGTGTGGGCGTCCTCACTACCGGGAAGCCACAGCTCACCATATTGTAAAGAGTCGGTACCAAACGGAATATGATGGCTGGATTTGGTGGTTTCCAGATCCAGAACATCGCGCCATGAAACCAGCTGTGCATGCACGAGTTGGGCAGAGGTGAGAAAGATCAGTAGAAAAACGATTCGTTTCATTACCAGGATTAATTCAGTTGAACAATTGTACACCCGGAGCCACCCTGCTCAATGGGCGCTATATTAAAGTCTATAACGTCTTCTCTTTTTTCCAGGTAATCGTGAATCAGTGAGAGCAGTATTCCTTCACCTTTTCCATGAATAATTTCAACCTGTTTCAGCCCGCGTGCAACAGCCCTGTCAATGTATTGGGTTAACTCTTTAATAGCTTCTTCACCGCGCTTTCCGCGAAGTTCAATCGAAGGTTTAACCGACAGATCGATGTCGCCTGTGGTTGTGTAGGATCTTGCTCCCTGCTTTTTGGATTTTGCAGACGGGGCTTTCGTCTTTATGAGATTATTGGTTTTCGCTTTTATTTTCATCCCGTTAACCAAAACCGTTGCTTTATTGTCATTTAACTCCACAAGTTCGCCGGCTGTGTTGCTATCACCAATTAAAACATAGTCTCCTACAACCGGTTTATTTTTGCTCCTGTAAGGCTTCTCAGTTTCTTCTTCAAAGGTTTGCTTGTTTTCTTTGATCTGCTTCTTTGCCTCTTCAACATCTCTGCGAGCCTCTTTAATCGTTTCTTTATTTTCCCTGCCTTCACTTATGATCTTCTCTACCGCCTGTTCGATTCGCCGGTTGGCGTCTTGCATAATCTCCCCGGCATCTTTGTAGGCTTTTTCCAGGATTTTGCTTCGTTTGTCATCAATATTTGCAGATTTCTCAAGAAACTGTTTCTCTTTTTTCTCCAGGTTTTTCGACTTTATTCGATAATCCCGGACAAGATCTTCCGACTCCTGCATTTTCTTTTCCAGGTTCACAAGGAGATCACTCATTCGGCCTCGATTTTCCCCTAAAAGATCTCGCGCGTGCTGAATCAAATCTTTTTGAAGCATAAGCCGGTCTGCAATTTCAAATGCGTAACTGCTGCCAGGTACCCCTTTCTTAAACTTATATGTGGGAGACAGATTTTCCTGGTTAAACTCCATGGCGCCGTTAACTACATTCGGATGGTCCTGAGCAAAAACTTTCAGCGATCCATGGTGGGTGGTAATAATGACCCGGGATCCCCGGTCAATGATAAACTCCGTAAATGCCTGAAAAAGGGCTCCGCCTTCATCCGGGTCGGTACCCGAGCCGGCTTCATCAATCAACACAAGCGATTGAGAAAGTGAGTGGCCCAGTGTTTCACGCATCCAGGTGAGGCGGGAGGAAAATGTACTCAAATCATTTTCAATCGACTGTTCATCGCCCACATCCACAAATAAACCCTGAATAACAGGCAGCCGTGAATGGGGCTGTACGGGAATCGGATACCCGCTCTGAAGCATCATTGAAAGCAGCCCGATTGTTTTCATCGCAACCGATTTGCCACCGGCATTGGGGCCGGTGATAATGAGCCCCAGTTCTTGTTGATCCAGAGTTACATCAAGAGGGATTACAGGTTCCGGCTCTTTTGCGTGTACGTTTTTTAAAAGAAGGTTGGGGCTTTTAGCACTGTGTAGTTCCAGTGTAAAATCATCTGAGAGTTCGGGAATAGCTCCGTCAATTTTCATTCCAAGACGTACCCTGCACTGTATGGCATCGAGATGGCCAATGGCATTAGTGTTCGTAATCAGAGAATCGGAATATTTGCGAACTTCTGATGTAAGCTCCCTGATAATGCGGTCTATTTCCCGCTGCTCCTCCGATTCAAGCTGGCGAATTTCATTATTAATCTGCAGTGCCTCAACCGGTTCAAGATAAACGGTTTGCCCGGTAGAGGAGACGTCATGGATAAATCCTTCTACTTTTCGTTTAAATTCTGCCTGAACCGGGATCACCATGCGTCCGCCACGAATGGTGGCTCCCTCGTCTGAGGTCATACCTTTCTCCGCTACGCGTTTCATTACTTTTTGCACGGTGCTGCGAAGCTTGTTTCTCTCTCTGTTGATTCGTTTTCGAATACGGCGCAACTCAGGGCTCGCATCATCCCGAAGTTCACCATGCTCGGTAATTACTAATTTGATGGAGTCTTCAAGCGGGCGGAGGTTTACCAGTTGTTTTGATATGCTGCGTAATGTTTTTGCATCCTCTGATGAATCAAACCGTTTAAAAAATGTAAGCAGAATACGTGCTAAGCGTGCATTATCATAAACAGTTGTGAAATCTTCGAGAGGAAGCCGGCTGCCTGCAACCCTGCTGTCGGAGGCGATGTCTACAACATCATCCACAGACTCCAGGGGAATGGGTTGTCCGCTCTGTTCAATTTTCATCCATTCTGCAGCTGAATCAAGCATAAAAGAGACCTCAGACCGATTGGTTGAGGGCTTTAACGTTTTTAAATAGTCGCGGCCATAAGGTGTGTATGAAAGTTTCACAGTTGCCTTAAGCACAGCTTGAAACCCAATTTTGCGGGCAGCTGAAGATGGATAAACAGGTAGTCCGGAACTCATGAACTCGATGATGTTATTCTTCTGAAAGGTTTTTAGTTAGCCTTGGCTTTCTGTTAACAAGTGCAAAGGAGTTTTCGATTCAAACAAAAAATTGAAACACATATTTGCTATACTATGACTGATACAGTATTTAGATTCGTACATATTTACTCCGAAAGATAAACATTGAAGAACTCATTGCATGGAAATTTATCAGGTTGACGCATTTACAGAAAACGTATTCAGTGGTAATCCTGCAGCAGTGATTCCTGTAACGGAGTGGCCCGAAGAGAGCGTTATGCAGAAAATTGCTGCTGAAAATAACCTTTCTGAGACGGCTTTTTACCAGCAAAAAGATGAATCAACCTACTCAATTCGATGGTTTACACCCGAAACAGAAGTTGATCTGTGCGGCCATGCAACGCTTGCCACGGCCCATGTTCTTTTCCATCATAAAAACTATCAACATCATGAAGTGACATTTCGCTCGAACAGCGGTGATCTGATGGTTTCGCTGAAGGAGGGCAGGTACACCATGAATTTTCCATCGAACAAGCCGGATCCCATCCCTGTGCCTAAACTTTTACCTGAAGCGATCGGTGTAATTCCGCTTTACACAGGTGTGAATACAGATCTTCTTGTACTGATACAGGATGAGAAAACAGTTTCATCCATGAAACCGGATCTGCTGATTTTGAAGAAAATGGAAGTGCGCGGCATAATCATTACAGCTCCTTCTGAATCGGGAGATTATGATTTTCTAAGCAGGTTTTTTGCTCCATCGGTTGGGGTATCCGAAGATCCTGTAACCGGGTCGGCACATACTGTTCTAACTCCGTTTTGGGCAAAAAGGCTGGGAAAGAATAAGTTGAAAGCGAGACAGATCTCAGATCGTGGAGGCGATCTTTACTGTGAAGATCTTGGTAAACGTACGGAGATTGGTGGATACGCCTGTACATACATGATCGGAGAGATATCGATCTGATGTTCTTCCTGATTTTAGTTTGCGGGGGCATCGCCGCCGGCATCATCGCCGGCTTGTTTGGACTTGGAGGGGGTGTCCTGTTTACGCCGATTTTATATATAATATTTTCCACGTCCGATCTGCAGAACCCATCCGCCTGGGCAATTGGTACATCTCTATTCTGTACATTTACAGCCTCACTTAGCAGTTCTGTTCAGCAGCGCAAAAACAGAAACTTCTTTTGGAGAGAAGGACTTCTTATAGGTTTATTTGGTAGTGTTGGTGTTTACGCAGGTAAAGAATTAGTAACATCCAAATACTATACTGAAACAGTATTCGTGCTACTTTTTTCACTCCTTTTGATTGCGGTTGCTTTTCTTTTTTTTCGTAAAAACAAACAGAAAGAGACGGCGCAAGATAGTTTTGGCCAGCTTGAGGTAAAGTCTGCCGGGATTTCCGGTGTGCTGGGCGGTTTTGTTGCTGCACTTGCAGGTGTTGGGGGAGGTGTGGTACTGGTGCCGCTTATGAACTTGGTGTATAAACTAAATATGGCAAAAGCGGTAAGTATTTCTTCACTGGCCATTGTTATCATTTCAATGTCGGGATGGGCTCAGTATGCGTTTTTTACCGGACAGCCCACGGGATTAACCCGGTTTACCATAGGTGTGGTAGACTTTGGTACAGGCTTACCTTTAATAGTGGGAGCAATTATTGGGGGGTTAATTGGTGTGAGAGTCAATCATAATCTCTCTCCAAAAACAGTGAGAACAGGATTTGCACTGCTTATACTAATTTTGGCAGCTATAATGCTAAGCAATATTATATGATTTACCGTTTTGCGCGACCCTTTGGAATGGCGTTGAACTTTGTGAGCACAAAAAAGAGAAAAAGGCCTACGATGAAAATCAGCATAGAAAAGATCACGAGCTGTGAACCGGGGCGTATGATAAACATGGCTGATATGAATTGAATAATAATAATGGCAATAAGCAGGGATGCGATAGATTTCCGGTTGAAAAAGTTAATGACAAATGCACCAACCGGTGCTCCAAAAATTACCACAGGTATAGATACAAGCCAATATTCAAATGCTTCGGTTTGGAATGAGTTTGTTACGTTTGTATGCAGAAAAAAACCAATAATGGCATTGGATGCCATCAAAATAACTGATGTTGGGGTTGCAACTTTCTCTGATAGCCCATATTTCAAAACCACGTAGGAAAACGTGCAAATATCTACTCCATTTCCAAGAATAGAACTGAAAATACCTCCAATAAACCCAACTACAGCGAGCTCTATATACTGAGAAAGACGGAGTTTCGGCAGATTGGGCAAGGCCTCCCGGTTGTTCAAAAAATTAACTACAAATATAGCAATGCCAAAGCTTAGCCAGAAAGAGACAAACATCATTTTTGCATAGGCAGGAAGTACAAAAGGGACTATGCTAAAGGTTCCAAAAAGAATGCCTGCTGCGCCACCCAGACCTGCCGTAAGCAAGTATTGCTTCTCTATTTTAATTCCAGATAACAAAATCCATATTGCGGCAAAGGTCATACCAATACTTTGGATGGCAAAACTGAAATTTCGTGCAACATCCGGTTCAATGTTAAAAATAAGTGTCATCACCGGGTAAGCGATTGCTCCACCACCTTCAGAGCTTGCTCCCGCAATGAATGAACCGAAAATCATGGTGACGGTCATAAACCAATATTCAGAAAAAAGCCCCCACATTTCAGACGAATGCATGTAGCCAGCCCATATTATAAGGACGAATGTGGCGGGGATAAGAAAAAGCGATACGTTTTTTTTCAAATCGGGATTAGATACGTTCTGGAGTTCTGCATCAAAACCAAGGTTTCTTCAGCACTGTTCCATGGCCAGCTACTGAATTTAAAATTTGATGAGCTTAAGGACTTTATTAAGCAGTAAGGTAGACGATCAGGACAATTTAGAGTCTTTTAAAATATCAGTTATTTACGTTCTAAATCCTATTTGAAAAAAAAATGATTAAAACTGTAACAAATCGGGTGTTCGTGCATCTATACATACAGAAGCAACAAATAATTTAGATTCTTCTTCTGATG